>ENA-UOOR01000995-UOOR01000995.1-fermentation-metagenome-genome-assembly--contig:-NODE-995-length-35727-cov-2.987329_pt1 | contig 35727 bp, 31 predicted proteins | sample MGYA00245780_ERZ724029 | MGnify/ENA primary metagenome ERZ724029 (study PRJEB28704, sample SAMN03018315) | fermentation metagenome | biome: anthropogenic terrestrial biome; feature: soil; material... | reverse complement strand
TTGAGATTGGCCACAGCTAAGCGGGGTGCCTCATCAGTCACAGGCAACGCTTGACACAAGGCATCAAACGGCCTATTCAGATCAACCGTAATTACTGAGAGGCCGAGCGCCTTGGCACAAAGCTGAGCATGCTCAGCATCTGTGGGGTCGCTATAGCAAGGCATGATGATACCAAGAGCTTCGTCTCGGAAAGCGCGAACAGCTAATCCAGCCACTACAGCTGAATCTATCCCGCCACTTAAGCCAAAGACAACGCCGCGGCTACCAGCCTTGCGCACATAATCTTGCAACCAGGCCACTATTTGATCCACTACCTGCTGCTTGTTCATCCCCTTGCCTCCCTCCAGCTAAACATTAAAACGAATATGCATGATATCCCCATCTTGCACCACGTATTCCTTACCTTCCAAACCGGCTTTGCCCGCTTCTTTTACTTTTACCTCGCTACCCAGAGCAGCTAAGTCGGCATATTTGATCACCTCAGCCCGAATGAAACCTCTCTCCAGATCTGAGTGAATTTCACCAGCCGCACTCTTGGCATTAGCACCCTGTTTTATCGTCCAAGCCCTTACTTCATCCGCTCCTACCGTAAAGAACGAAATTAACCCTAATGTCTCATAGGCTACACGCATCACGCGGTTAATAGCTGGCTCAGAAATGCCTAGTTCCTCAAAGAACAACTCACGATCCTCAGCATCTAGCTGACTAATCTCTTCTTCGATTTGCACACAGAGCTCGACGACGGGTAATCCCTGGGCGGCTGCTTTATCTATTAAGGCTTGACGCCCAGGATACTCGCGCTCAGCAAACTGATTCTCATCCAGGTTTACAACAACGAGCATCGGCTTATCCGTCAAGAAGGTATAGTTCTGCAGGGATTCTTGCTCCTCCTGCGTCAGCTCTAGAGTAGAAAATGGTTGCTCTTGTTCTAAGTGTGCCATGCACTTTTCGAGGATCGGTAGTTCCTTAGCTTGCTCGGGCGTTATTTTCTTACCTTGGCGAATGCGTGTGATACGCTTATCCACAAAGTCGAGGTCCGCCATCAGCAGCTCAAAGTTAATCGTCTCCATGTCCCGCACCGGGTCTATACTCTCTTCTACGTGTAACACATCTTCATTTTGAAAGGCACGTACTACCTGCACTAAGGCATCTACCTGCCGCACGCCATCTAAGAAAGCGTTACCTACTCCCTGCCCCTGACTAGAGCCCCGCACTAAGCCAGGCAAATCGGTGACTTCCATCTGAGCATAGGTTGTCTTCTTAGGATTGAATAACCTTGAGAGCAAATCGATACGCGAGTCTGGAACACGAGCTATACCTACATTGGCATCAGTACGCCCTGAAAAAAACTGCGATTTTTGCACGCGGGCCCCAGTAAGTAGATTGAACAAAGTTGTTTTCCCTACTGTAGGTAACCCCACAATACCACACGAAAGCATTTTACTAGATTACCGCCTTTCCTTTGTCACCACAATTAGGTTCTAAAAAGCCCAAGCTATGCTTCCTCTGGCTGCACCGCTCTAGTAATAATGCCATAGATATCCTGCAGCAATCTTTCTACACGCATACTCTGTTCCTGGAAGGCACGAATATCGGCATGCAAGAAAACAATCTCCGATAACTTCTTCAGTTGCTCTTGCTCTGCTTCATCAACAGATTTGCCACTTAGCTCCTGCAACTGCAATTGCATACTCTTTTGCAGGAAGTTATCTAGCATGCTCTTAGCCTGCGGGTCCGCATCAACCTTAGCTTTGGCATCCCGCATAGCAATTACGTCTGGGTGCTGTCGCAAATTCCGAGCCAGGGCATGGGCCTGATCGTAAACGTTCATAGCTAGACCTCCATATCATTTAATACGATTAACATTATCACTTTATCATAACAAATTTTAGCCATTTAGGGCAAAAATTCACGCCAATGTCTTGCATCAAGAACGAAACTAGGGCCCTCCCACAAGCTAAACTGGAAAAGGCCCTTCCAACGATGACGCTAACTTTAAATCACGACTCAGTTTTCTGTGAACGATAGTATAGGCGACTAGCAAAAACAAGCACTGCTAAGGACATCACAAACGTAAACACTTCTATCGCCCACATCCCAAACACCCGCCCGTGGTAAAGGATTACCGAATAATTAACTACGCCATGCCACAGCGCTGCTAGTAGGAAGTAAGGCAAAGGGCGCTGTTTGCTGAAGCCATAGGCAACGATCAGACCCAAACCGATATGTAAACCTATTACAGAAAAACGCTCAATAACGGCTGGAAGGAACCAAATAGCATTTTGGCCTAAAGGCAGAGCTACAATGCGCCAAGATTCCCAAACTCCAAAACCCAAGCCAACTGCAAGCCCCAACGTCAACCAACTTGTTTCCTCTTGCATTATGTGACGAGTTAACCAAGTTGCCAGAGTCCTAAACGCCTCCTGCATCACCCCACTGATCAGCATCAGTACTGCGCCTGTAACCCACATTGAAGCTTGCAACTTAGTAAACCAGCTGTTCGTAAGCAATTGCAGCGAGTTTTGCAGAGGCAATGCTACCATGAATGCTAATGCCCCCATACTCACAGCTGACAGATAGGTGACCTTGCGTTCTGGAAAAGCGCCACGAAAGAAAACCCCTAACCAAAGCACACCAAAAGCAAGGAACAACAACGAATAGCCGGTAATATATAAGACTTCTTTTGCTGCCACGTTAGCACCCCCATTAATATATTTGGTGAATCTTGTATCACTTCTATGATAGTATTACTTGCTGCTATTATCTAGGATAATAGTTATTGGGTCAAGGTAACGCGTAATTTGACGTATTAAATAGTAACAACCGGTTGCCGGGCACCTAAGTAGTGAAGATGCCTGCTAGCCCTCGCATTCGCGCTCGCTGGTGGGCAAGCACGACTTGTCATTGTGCCCCAAATCGTGCAATAATGAATGTTGGCCTCACCGTAATTGCACAAAGGAGGAGACGCAATGTGGGGAGTATTTGGCTCACTCTTGCTCGGCCTGCTTTTTGGTTTGCTTCCTTGCGCCAAGCGTTGGCAGACAACTAATAAAGCTTTAGGCACTATAGGCCTGTTTCTACTTTTAGGTAGTATGGGCGTAGAGCTTGGGGGTAATGCAGATATAATGGAAGGTTTAGGTCATCTTGGTGCCACAGCAGCTGTTTTAGCAATGGGGGCAATCGCAGGTAGCATTGCCTTAGTTTGGCCCTTGGTTCCTACGTTTAGAAAAATGACTATGTCCAAAGAAGAGAGTAGCGAACTATGAGCTGGCTAATTTTGGCGGCGGTCATAGGAGGTATTCTACTCGGCAACTACGTGCTATCAGCTGAGCAGATTACAGTTATCGCAGGTTTTGGGCCCTGGGCCCTGTATCTCGTTCTATTCACCATTGGTTATGGGCTGGCCCAAGATAGAACTGCTTGGCACCGCTTCAGTCGTTTGGGCTGGCGAGTACTGCTCATGCCCTTAGCCACCATGTTGGGCAGCCTGCTAGGAGTTGCGCTGCTAGGACCACTGTGCGGCTTGTCTATATACGAGTCCCTTAGCATCGGTGCTGGGTTCGGTTGGTATAGCTTGTCGGGCGCGTTACTCAGCAGTTTAGGTTTCAGTGCTTTAGGTGCTATTGCTTTATTATGCAATGTGATTCGCGAACTGCTTACCGTATTAACGGTCCCGTGGGTAGCCACTAAAATCGACCCTTTTCTAGCTATTGCTCCCGGAGGCGCTACCACCATGGATACAACCCTGTCACTCTTAGCTCGCTACGGCACCAACGAATCCGTCTTGGCGGCGCTGATCAATGGCATTGTCTTATCCATTGCTGTACCTATTTTGGTTCCCCTATTTGCTAGCTTCATTAGTTAGCAGGAATTTTAGCAAGCAACTGCGAAATATAGATAAATACGAAGAGAATTATTGGGAGGGAGATTTATCTTGGATGACCCTGGAGGTAGTAGTACCTATCGATTTTTGTTGATCGTCATATTGCTCATGTTGTCGGCCTTTTTCTCTGGCTCTGAGACGGCCTTTTTCTCTCTAAGCCAGGTGCGCTTGCGCCAGCTACAGGAGAAGGAGGTGAAAAAGGCTGATCTGCTACAAAGCTTAGTAAATGACGGTCAGCGGCTCCTTTCTACCTTATTGGTAGGAAACACTGCTGTTAACATTTGGCTTACGAGTCTAGTAACAACTTTGTTTTTAGACTGGTTAAGCGGGAGCCATGGCACTCAGGTTGCCGGCGTACTTGCTACCGTTGTAACAACCATTTTACTTCTTGTTTTTGGTGAAGTAACACCAAAGGCAATAGCTGCCTCTGCCCCTGAATCGCTAGCTTTGTTCGCCAGCAAGCCGATCATGCTTCTGCAATGGCTGCTCGGTCCCTTAGTTAGTGTTTTGAACTTATTCACCAACTGGCCGAAAAATTCGCGAAAGACCAGTACGCCCGGTGTAACAGAAGATACCATCAAGACCGCCCTCACTATCAGCGAAGAGGAAGGCGCTCTGCAGCAAGAGAATCGCCAGATGATCTATGGTATTTTCGCTAGTGATGATACTTCCATTGGACGAATTATGGTGCCCCGCGAGCAGATTGTGGCTGTACCAATTGATTTACCAATGCACCAGGCAATCGATATCCTACTCAGGAAAGGCTATTCGCGCCTACCTGTTTATCGCGGCGATATTGACCATGTTGTCGGCCTAATCTACGCCAAGGACTTATTGCCCTTGCTGCGCGACAGCGGTTCACTTGCACTGGCCGATGTCTTGCGGCCGGTGATGCGTTGCCGCCCAACCCGTAAACTAAACCAATTATTACAGGAAATGCGTGCCAAACGCATGCACCTCTGTATTGTTGTAAACGAGCTAAACAAGACGGTCGGACTAATTACAATGGAAGACCTCTTAGAAGAAATTGTCGGCGATATAGCGGATGAATACGATAACGAGCCTACCTCACTCCGGCAAGCTGGAGGTGTAGCATCATGCTAGGCCAGTTTATCACCTGGTTACTTTGGCTAGTCAGTTTCTTCTTGGTAGCTTTTTTCGCTGCCTCTGAGACTGCCTTTATCAGACTAGACAACTTGACCGTCAAACAACTAGTTAGCCGGAAAGCAAAAGGTGCGGAAATAGTAGAACAACTGCTAGAAGCAAGGCAGCCTCTGCTATCGAGTCTACTTGTCGGCACTAACCTAGCGGTAGTGCTTACGACCGTTTTAGCAACAATGCTGATGCGCGACGTTCATGTCGCCGGGGTTAGTGGCTCGACTATCAGTACTTGGGGCATGATTGTTCTTATTCTTCTTTTTGGAGAGATTCTCCCTAAGAGAATGGCCTCAGCCCATACAGTATCATTCGCACTGAAAGCTGCACGACCGATTCAGTTATCTTACAGGGTATTTGCGCCACTTGCTACCCCCTTGCTGAAGATTCCTCAGATGCTCAGCCGGCAACTGCAAATTGAAGCCGATGACACATCTATCGATGAAGAATCGCTTTTAACATTGGTTGATATGGGTGAAGAGGAAGGTGCTGTAGAAGAGGAAGAACGCGATATGATTGTCGGTGTGCTAGAGTCCAATCACACCCTAGCACGCGAAGTGATGACACCGCGCGTTGATATGATCACTATCGCTATTGATGATTCAGCAGAGGAAATTTGGCAGCAAATTATCGCCTCAGGTCTCTCTCGTATTCCAGTTTACGAAGAGACAGTAGATAATATAGTCGGCGTTTTATATGCCAAAGATTTGCTGGAGTACGGCGATAGCCAACAACCGCTCGTTATTGCCAATCTGATGCGAGAAGCTTATTTTGTACCGGAAACGAAACGCATTAACGATCTACTGCGAGAACTCAAGTCGCTGCATATTCACATGGCCATCGTAATCGATGAGTATGGTGGGACAGCTGGCCTTGTAACAATTGAAGACTTGTTAGAAGAAATCGTAGGTGAGATACAAGATGAGTTCGATGACGATGAAGAGGCTGAAATTCAGCAACTAGGCACTAACACTTGGCTGGTCGATGGTGCAGTCCCTATAGATGAAATCAGTGAATTGGTAGAAGTTGACCTTCCCGACGAAGAAGTAGACACGATCGGTGGTTTCGTTTACTGGATACTCGACCATATACCAGATAACGGCGAGCTACTCGATTTGCCTGATTATGGCCTTAAGATCACAGTGGCTAAGATTAACGGAAGGCGCATTGCCAAGCTCAAAATTGAGGTACTGGATAACCAGTAGTAGTGATACAAAGGGATGACTTTTCTACAATGTCATCCCTTTTTCCTACCCTAATACCAGGTCAGTTCAAGGAACAAGAATGCAACCAAATCAAGAAGCAGGCGTCTTAGCAGGGGGTATATCGAGCAAACCACGGAGGCGATACGATGAAAAAGTTCCTGGTTATTGTAGCCATCACTCTCTTCGTTACGACATTAGCTTATTGCTTTTATCAGGACAAGGCAGCTCATCTGCGTTCCTCCATTGATGGAGTTGTCGCGGCCTTAAAGGGCGAGTCGCTGAGTGCTACCTACCAAGCAGAAGCAACTGGTGAATTCTTAGCAGGAAAACGCTATTGGCTAACGCTAGCTAATGGCGAGCATCTTTCCGCCTACATTTATAAGAACAACGAGTCAGCTCGCAAAGACGCAGCGTATGTCGATAGCGGCGGCTGTAGCTATAACAAACCGGGCAAGTCAGTTGAAGTTAGTTGGGCGGGGATGCCTCATCTCTTTCAGGCAGATAACCTAATAGTGTTATATGTTGGTGATGATACAACAGTATTAGCTGCGTTGAGAAGCATCTATGGTGAGCAGTTTGCTGGGTTTGATGAATAACACCTCGAAGTTTTTAACGACATGTTGCACATTTACTTGCACAACCCCGTTCTAGCCTTTACAATAGGGATATAAAGTTAAGTAGTAAACAAATTTTGTGCAGGAGGGGTAAGTAAATGGATTCCACGAAGTACTCCTTGGCTGATTTCATGGACATACCTGATCTCGATATCATGGGCAGAGCAGAGCTATTTGCCCAATACGCCGAAGATAGCCGCCAACGAGGCCATGCTCATTTCAGGCGGATATCTTTGACCGGCTCCGGTCCAACTATGCAGGTCGTAGATCCTTTGACCGGCAAAGTCAATGAGATGATCTATATGGCCTCTAATGACTACCTGAACCTAACCAAACATCCGCGTACAATTGCCGCTGGACGAGCAGCACTCGAGAAGTACGGCTCAGGCGCAGGCAGTGTGCCACTGCTCGGTGGCACTACCGACTTACATATAGAACTAGAGCAAAAAGTAGCCAAGTTTAAGGGCTGTGAAGATGCCATTCTTTATACAAGTGGGTTTGGCTCAAATTGTGGTACGCTACTTGCTATGCTCACAGATAAGGATATTGCCATCTTGGACCTCCTGGTGCATGCCAGCATTATCGACGGTTGTAAGAATACTAATGTCCGACATTTTAGGCACAATGACATGCAGTCGCTCGAGCGAGCTCTAACCAAAGCGAAGGACAAATATCGTACCAAACTAGTCGTCGTTGACGGTGTTTACTCGATGGATGGTGATATCGCCAAGCTTGACGAAATCGTGCAGCTAGCCCACGCCTATGGGGCCTATGTCATGGTTGACGAAGCTCATGCTAGCGGAGTTATTGGCCCTAACGGGCGTGGTACCCCAGAGCATTTTGGGCTGGAAGGCCAGATCGATATCGTAGCAGGAACCTTCAGCAAGGGATTAGGCGTAGTAGGTGGCTTTATAGCCACTAATAAGGAACTTGTGCAGTTATTGCATTTTTACTCCCGCGCCTACATGTTCTCGACGGCGCCCACGCCTCAGGCAGTTGGGTCATTGATTGCGGCCTTGGATGTTATCGAGACTGAGCCTGAGCTACGGAAGCAACTATGGGACAATATCATCTACTTCCGCGAGAACATACTCAAGCTAGGCTACAACATAGGTAATGCCGAAACCGCCATCTTCCCACTTATTATTGCGGATGGGCTTAAGGTTCGCGACATGTGTCGCCATTGCCATGAACTAGGTCTTTATATCAATCCAGTACAATATCCGGCGGTACCTGAACGCTTGTCCCGTCTACGCATCAGCCTGATGTCGGCCCATACACGCGAGCACCTCGACAAGGCGCTGGAGATCCTTGAGCATGTCGGTCGCGAGTTTGACGTTATCTAAGCCAATGGCTATTATCCCCTGGGACAATCCCCAGGGGATTTTTCATATTAAACCTACAAAAAATAGTTAAAAGGACTGACACTTTTCCCCGGGTTTGCAGTCTATAATAAAAAAGCTTGAGAACTAAGAGTACTGCCCATAATCAAAACGCCCTCGGGATTGCTTCGTTGTCAGGGTGCAAACTATCGCTATACGAAACTGGCTTCGTAACTCGCCTGGTCGACACAGCAGTTATTTTGCACATTGATTACTGACTAAGAGCAGTATCTATTCACTAAATCAGGAGGCTTAGTTACATGAAAGAACGTATAGCGATCGTAACCGACAGTACTGCCGATATCCCACCTAGTGTAGCAAACGAATTAGGAATCACCGTTATCCCGTTAACAGTAAATTTCAACACACAGCAGTACCTAGACGGAGTTGAAATCAGTAGTGACGAGTTCTACCCCATGCTGACGGCTAGTACGAACTTGCCGACTACCTCTCAACCTTCACCGGCAGAATTTCGCAGCATTTATGAGCGTCTACTAGAGGATCACGATAGTATTATCAGTATCCATATTTCCTCTGGGCTATCTGGGACCATTACATCTGCGCTGACGGCCAGAGAACTAGTGCAAGGCGATATTCACGTATTTGACTCGCGTTCCATCAGCTTAGGCATTGCCCTCATTGCTACTGAGGCGGTGGATATGGTGAAACAAGGCCTAAGTGCGGCGGAGATCATTGCTCGACTGGAGCAAGTGCGCGAGGGCACAGAAGTCATGTTCACCCTTGATACGCTCGAGTATCTGCGTAAAGGCGGACGTATTGGCAAAGTACAAGCCGTCATGGGAGCTCTCCTGAGTATCAAACCCATCGTACGGGTAGTAGACGGCATTTATATCCCTGTTGGCAAAGTGCGCCGCCAAGAACAAGCTTTGCAAGAAATAGTGCAGCAATTCCAGGCACTCGCCGTCAATAAGACCGTAAAGCGCATTGTCGTAGCACACGGAGCAGCGCAAAAGGCGGCCGAGCTACTAACTGACAAGATTAGACAAGCGTTTGGTCGAAAACCGGACCTTACAGTTCAAGTAGGCCCTGTGATCGGCGTACACACTGGTCCCGGCACTGTTGGTGCCGCCATGCTTTTTGAATAAACCAATAAGATAAAAAGGCTGCTAGCGCAGCCTTTTTTTGTTCACTGCATGTCAATTGCTGCCGCGGGGAAACTTAGACAGGCAAAGCAACTAGTAACAGACTACCTGCAGATCGCCTAACAAAGGAGGACTTATTAGGTGCTCAATATGCATTATTTCGATAACGCGGCTACATCTTGGCCCAAGCCAGAGGCTGTCTATCAAACTGCAGACAAATTCATGCGCGAGATAGGCGCTAACCCCGGGCGTTCCGGCCACTGCCTGGCCAAACAAGCAGACACCATAGTGGAAGAGACACGCGAACTGTTGGCCGAGTTCTTTGGTGCGCCTGATCCCAAGCTAGTTACGTTCACTTTTAATGGCACTGACGGATTAAACCTAGTCATCAAAGGGCTGCTTGCTCCGGGCGATCATGCAATTACCAGCAACATAGAACATAACTCAGTCAGTCGCCCACTGCGCCGTTTGGAGCAGCAAGGAGTCGACGTCACCTACTTACAGGCCGACGCGAATGGTCTCTTATTTGCTGAAAATCTGGCTCCCTTACTGCGCCCGGAGACAAAACTGGTTATTATGAGTCATGCCTCCAATGTCTTGGGCGCAGTACAAGATGTGGCAGCACTGGCAAAAGTGGCACACCAAAACGGCGCTCTTTTTGCACTGGATGCCGCCCAAACCGCAGGGCACCAACCCATCGATATGCAAGCCCTGGGCATCGACATTCTTGTGGTCCCAGGCCATAAAGGCCTGCTGGCACCCTACGGTACCGGGGCCGTTATCAGCTTGCGTGACGCAGGGATTCTACCCTGGCGTGATGGAGGAACAGGTATCAAATCTGACTCCCGCATGCACCCTAACGAACTCCCCTATCGCTTGGAGGGTGGCACACTGAATGCGGCAGGCATTGCCGGTTTAGGAGCAGCCATTAAATTTATTAATGCGGAAGGCCTCACCAATATTGCCGCTAAAGAAAGCAATGACATGCAGCAATTGCTGGCCTGTTTGCAGGCTGAAGAACGCATCACAATTTATGGGCCACGCAGTGCTGCCGAACGAGCCGGCTTAGTTGCCTTCAACGTAGCTGGGCTTAGCTCAGCAGAGCTCGGACAGCTGCTAAATGATGATTGGCGAGTAGCCGGGCGCCCTGGTCTACATTGCTCTCCCCTCTCGCATCGGGCTGTTGGTACATTTCCGGATGGGAGTTATCGTCTCAGTCCGGGCTATTTTACAACGCCCAATGCTATAGAAAGCGTTTGCGCAGCAATCAGGCAAATTTGCCGGGAACAATAACTGCTGCCGCTGCAGTTTGTTCTTGACTCTTGACTCTCGTGTTGCACTACAGTATGATTTTGACAAGTAGCAATGAAGCGGAGAAGTATAGGCTGTCCGGATTGCCAGAGAGTTGCGCACGGTGGAAGCGCAATATGAAGGCGCCTAGAAGAAAGCCGCAGAGCTAGGGCAAGAAAAACGAGCCAGACGACTCGGACCGAGCCCTTCGGCTATCCACCGTTAGCTGGATGTAAGCGGGTTATCTTTTGAGGTAACCAAGCAGGGTGGTACCGCGAAGAAGCTTTTCGTCCCTTCAGGGAGGAGAGGCTTTATTTTTTTCTAGGAGGAATATAAATGTCTGATCTACCTGAATACCGTCTGCAAAAACTAGCTGCCCTTGAAGAATTGGGAATACAACCTTGGCCCGAGCGTTTCACCAGCACTCACACTTTGGCTGCTGCTACCCAGCTACCAGACGAGACTGCTGACGTACAGGTAGCCGGGCGCATCGTTGGCCTGCGCAAACTGGGAAAACTCACTTTCGCCCATCTACAGGATCTAGAGGGACGCCTGCAAATCTGCCTCAAACGGGATAACTTGGGCGAAGCCTACAAGAACTTTCACAAGATAATCGATATTGGAGATTTTGTGGGTGTCAAAGGTGCTATGTTCACTACCAAGACGGGTGAAAAAACGGTAATGGTTAACGAATATAGCTTCTTGGGCAAGGCACTCAGAGAGCTACCTGAGAAATGGCACGGGCTGGCGGATATCGAGTTACGCTATCGTCAACGTTACCTAGATTTGATCACCAATGAAGAAAGTCGACGTGTAGCCCTGCTCCGGTCTCGCCTGACAAAAGCGATTCGTAATTTCCTAGACGGACGTGGTTTCATCGAAGTTGAAACTCCCGTGCTGACCAACCAAGCCTCGGGGGCCTTAGCACGTCCCTTCCAGACACACCATAACGCACTCGATATCGATGTGTATCTCCGGATTGCACCTGAGACCTATCTCAAGCGACTCGTGGTAGGTGGTTTTACGCATGTCTACGAAATTGCTCGCAACTTCAGGAATGAGGGTATTAGCCCTGTGCATCTGCAGGACTTCACCATGATTGAGGGTTACAGTGCCTACTGGAACTATCAAGATAACATGCGGCTGATGAAAGACATGATTCTGCATATACTGCAGACTGTATTTGGCACCTATGAAATCCAGATCGGTGACAACCTCATAGATTTCTCGCAGGAATGGCCTACAGTTACTTTCCGTGAGCTAATTCTGCAAGATGCCGGTTTGGATATCAACGAGTACCCAGACGGCAAAAGCTTGCTGGCCGCTATCAAGAGTAAAGGTATTCAGCTAGAACATGAGAACCTTGAGGCCCTAGGCAAGGGTAATTTAATCGATGTGCTCTATAAGAAGGTCAGCCGGCCTAAGATCGTCAGGCCTACATTCCTGACGGCTCACCCCATCGAACTTTCTCCTCTGGCTAGGCGCAATGACGTTGACCCAAGCATTGCGGACAGATTCCAATTGCTAGTAAATGGGGCTGAGATTATCAATGCCTATTCTGAGTTAGTGGACCCGATTGATCAACGGCAACGTTTGGAAGAACAGGCACGTCTGCGTCATCAAGGCGACGAGGAAGCTATGCCACTGGATAACGACTACTTACGGGCCATGGAACACGGTATGCCACCGATCTCTGGCTGGGGCATGGGCATCGACCGCCTGCTGCAGGTCTTGCTTGACCTGCCCAACATTCGCGATGGCGTCCTCTTCCCTCTCATGCGCCCACTAGGCGAATAACTCCTTACTCACCCGACATACAAGCGCACGGTATCTAGCCGTGCGCTTTTCTTATAGCGGAAGCAGGGAAGGTGACGCTTTCCTCGAAAGATACGTACAGGGAAGCATTATAAAAAGGAGATGGTCCTTTGTCAAAACAAATCCTTACACCAGAAAGCCTATTTTCGCTAAAGAACGTTACTGATGTGCAGATGTCACCAGATGGTACGCAAGTAGTCTATCTGGTGGAAGAAACTGACCAAGAAACCGACAAGACTAAGAATTCGCTTTGGTTGCGCAATCTAAAAGAGGATGCGGAGCCGATTAGGCTTACCGCCCATCCCTCCGATAGCTCGCCACGCTGGTCACCTGACGGTAAGCGCGTTGCTTTCATCTCTAGTCGTGAGGGCAGCAAAGCTCAGCTGTTCGTAATTAACGCTGACGGTGGTGAAGCCGAACAAGTAAAAACCAAACATGCTCCATCATCAGCACCGCTCTGGAGCCCCGATGGCCGACACATCGCTTTCAAAGCCAGGGTTGATTTGCCAACGGGTGAGCGTTACCCGGGCGAACCAACACAACTCATCCCGCAAGCAGTTAAGACAGATGAGACAGAAGCAAAACAAGATGATGCCAAGAAGCCGGCTCCGGTGCATGTCATAACTGATATCAACTTTCAAGCTGATAGACGCGGCCTGATCTATGACAAATTCACTCAGCTATTTGTCATCAATTTGGAAACAGGCGAGTGTCAGCAAATGACCACCGGCGCAAAGCGTATTGAAGATTTCATCTGGAACACCAGTGGCTCGGCGCTGCTCTACGTAGTCGATCGTTACTGTCCTACTTTAGCCAAGCACACTGCGGCTATTTACCAAGTAGACATTGCTAATAAGACAACTGGCCACATACTTAATTTCGCTGGTTCTCTAAATCACATTAACTTAGCGCCGGGTGGCCGCTGGCTACTGCTTACTGGCCCCGACAATAAGCGCCCACTCGGAATAGGAGTAGCTCGCCTATGGGTAATTGATCTACATAGCCCCTCCCTGCCACTTGACCAAGCAGATGTACACTGCCTCACGCCTGAACTAGATGCAAGTTGTAATCATGCTAAGTGGGACAAAAATGGCGAGAGCATCTATTTCGTCAAGCCTTGGCATGGAGCTACCACCTTATGCCAGGTTTTTGTCACCGCTGGAGAAGCTGGGAAAATGATTGAGCATGAGATAACTGACCTAAGTATGATAGCGTTGTTCGATCTAGCGCCAGACAATAGCCTCGTATTTGTGGCCCATGATTTCATCACTCCTCCTGAGCTTTACCTACGCCGGCAAAACGCGGTTAAACAGCTTACTCATTTGCATGCTGATTTCCTCAGTAAACATGAGGTTTGCCCGGCCGAGAAATTTACGTATCAAGGTGCTGACGGATGGGATATCGATGGCTGGCTAGTGCGCCCCCTCAACTACGAATCAGGGCAACGCTATCCAACCGTACTCAGTGTGCATGGTGGCCCCACAGGGGCTTATGCCGATAGCTGGCAGTTCCCCTTCCAGCTCCTGGCGCACCAAGGTTTTGCTGTCGTATTTACCAATCCCCGCGGTAGCGTCACCTACGGTGAAGATTTCACCCACGCCTGCGTTGGCGATATCGGAGGCAAAGACTATCAGGAAATCATGGCCGGTCTCGATCATGCTATCGGTATGGGAGTGGTTGATCCCAACCGAGTGGGCATTACAGGCTGGAGCTACGGTGGCTATATGACTTGTTGGAGCGTTACGCAAACCAACCGTTTCCAAGCAGCCGTGGCTGGCGCCTGCATCAGTAACTGGCATGACCTTTACGGTTGCGGTGATTCCCACGTCTATGATGAAGGGCTGTTCGGCGGACCGCCTTTCACTAAAGAAGAGGAACATCTGGCGTGCAGCCCCATTCGCTACGTGCAAAATGTCAAGACACCGCTGCTCTTGTTACATGGAGAGCTCGACATTCGTTGCCACACCAGCCAGTCTGATCAGTTTTTCACTGCCCTAAAACGAACCGGTAAAGAGGTCGTATACGTGCGCTACCCAGACCAATACCACGGTTTTAGGCGGCCTAGCTATATCGTAGACCGCTGGACGCGCACTGTCGGCTGGTTTAAATATTACTTGCTGGGAGATTAAATCTAACATGAACCTGCAGCAGGGCTTTGTCGCACTAGCAATACCGCCAGGTGTCAATATGGCGTGTTGTGGAGGTCGCAGTCCCGCAGGTGCTTGACTGCCGCACAATCCTAGAAGGGCCGCGGGGTTATGCTCTCGCAACATCTGAAGATGTTGCTGCGCAAACTAATGATATGTATTGCTGCCGCAATACACCTGCTGTAAGCACGATTGGAAGTGCATTGCTCTGCAATGCACTTCCTTGATTCGTGCGGCAACTATATCGGTAGATATTGTGAGAGCACATGCCTGCTCCTGTGCTCTAAGCAACACCCCGCGGCTAATTTTTAACAATTACAGCAGACTTATTGCAGCTAGATACGTTAGAGTTAATGTAGTGGGATAAAGGAGGTGCCTTCGTGCAAGATCAAGAAGTGATTGCCCTCTGCCGTCAGGGCCAAACAGCTAATTATGCCCTGCTTGTAGAGCGCTATCAAAAACTGATCTTTGGACTAGCATTGCACCTTCTACGATCACCAGAAGAGGCAGAAGATGTCGCCCAAGAAACTTTCATACGGATGTACCGCCAGATTGAGAAAAACCCAGACATCGATTTCCTGCCATACGCCAAGCGTGTAGCCTCTAACCTTTGTTTGGACAGACTACGGCGACGGGCGGTGGAAGCAAGATACGTAAGCAGTACTCTCCCCGGAGAAGTAATCGAAAAGCAAACTCCAGAACGCACTACTATGGAAAAAGCCGAGAGAATAGCCTTACGGCAAGCACTGGCAAGTCTACCTAGTATGTATCGGGAGGTCCTCGTGCTTTGCTACGGAGCAGAGTTATCCTATCAGCAAATTGCAGACCAACTGGGCGTACCCCTATCCATTGTTAAAAACAGACTCTATCGTGGTAAGCGTTTGCTAAAAGATGCCTATCTACAACAGGAAGGGGGCAGTGAGAATGTCTTGTGAAAAGGTCAAAGAGCTACTTGAAGACTACTTGGCGGGCCTGTTAATGCCAGAGCAAGTACGAGCAATAGAAGACCACTTAGCAACTTGCCCTAGCTGCCAAGCCTTGTTTCTGATAGACGATGCTGAATTAGAAGCATTATTGGCTACCGACTGGTACGCTGCCGAGCCCCCCGTTAATTTGGTGCCTCAGGTGATGGAAAGGCTACCAGCCCGCACCGGCTGTACCTGGGCTAAACTTGCCGCTATTGTGCTCGCCTGGTCATGCTACTTTACGTTTTGGTTGGTTGGCGCTGCTGCGCTTGGCTATGCCAATGTGTATCAAAGGCTCTATAGTTTGGCGTTAAAGGCCCGAACCGGCCTGCATTTCCTACTCTCGATCATACGGCCCTTAGGAAATGTACTGAGTCTGCTGGCGCCAACCCCGCTGGCAATAAGCTTGCTTTTGGTTATACTAGCTATTTTATCCTATTGCCTCTACCGGCTGGAAAAGGAGGAGAATGTAATATGAAAAGGATTCTTGCTTGCAGCAGTTTGCTCGCCCTGCTTCTGTTGCTCCCGCAGGCAGCAATGGCGGCTGAGCCCTGGCCAGAAAAAGCGCTGGCATTGTTATCAACTACTAACATCAGTGCTGGTCCAAATAATGTTATTCTTACGGGGCAGGACGCTCATGTGCCGCCCAATACACAGGTTGAGAATGTAGTTGTTGTGGGAGCCAACGCTCGTATTGGCGGACGAGTGCTGGGAGAAGTGGTCTGCGTTGGTGGCTCTGTATATCTTGACAGCACGGCTGTTGTAGATGGCACGGCAGTCGCTATCGGGGGCACTGTTGAACGAAGCCCAGGAGCGCAAGTCTATGGAGAACAAGTTAGCGTTGGTTTGGGTTCATTGGGTCAGTTATGGCCCAGGATTGGTCCCTTCGGTTTCAATCGCTGGCAGCACAGCTTCGCTTTTGGTCGTCTACTAGAGGTCGTATTTCTCGGTTGCATAGTCTCTTGGCTCTTCCAACAGCCCGTTGAACGTATTGCCAGTGCTATAAACCTTAATCCGGCCAAAGCTACTCTGTTCGGACTGCTCGCCTATTTGGCAGTGATACCTTTGACCATCTTGTTTATCATCACTATTCTGGGCATACCGCTGGTGCCTATTCTCTGGTTGCTTGTTTTCGTCGCCAGATTTATGGGGCAGGTGGCGCTCGGTTTGCTAGCAGGACGCTGGCTAGCCCCCTTCCTCAAGCTGGAAGCAGCCGACATGGCACTTGCTTTGCTCGGTCTAGTCGTATTAGCCTTAATTTCTTTCTTACCCGTAATCGGTGGTCTAGCCTCTCTCTTCTACGGCCTCGTTGGTTTTGGGGCGGCTATCTGGTCGCGGCTAGGCACTCAACTACCAGTTATGAACAAGGAGTGAGCCGGATGTCAAACAAATGGGCAAAAGCTCTGTTAATTGTCGTACTCACTTGGGTAGTGTTAATGTCCTGTCAGTCTATCTTGCAATCTGAACAGGTCAACTTCCTACCGCACTTGCTAGGAATCGGCAACTGGGTGGAACGCAATGAGTCGCTATCTCACCCTAGTGCGGGGCTGGCTGAGCTAGAGGTAGAATCACAAAATGGTAGTGTAACACTCATCGGTAGTGATGACGTGGACGAAATCACCATCGAGGCGCGCTACCGTGCTCAGGCGAGCAGCCAAGCCAGCGCCAACAAGAAGCTTGAGCAAATGTCTACTGATATCAGTGCGGAAGGCAATCGACTCGTGATACGCGCTGTTTTTAGCAGCGCGAAAATGCGCGAATCAATCAGCTATACGGTGACCTTACCTAGCGCGTTGCTGGTGCAAGCTAAAACCTCTAATGGCAGTCTTGAGGCAACAGCCTTAAGCGGAGCCGTGACGCTTAATACCAGCAATGGGCGCCTAACTGTAACTTCGGAACAAGGCCCGAAAGAACTGATTGCGCGCACAAGCAACGGGAGCATCACCGTCAAAGCCGCTCCTGAAAGTGGCTGCTATAACTTACGCACATCCAATGGCTCAGTTAGAGTAGAATTGCCTGAAGAACTAGGCATTAACCTAAGCGCTAAGACAAGCAACGGCAGCATCAACCTAGGGTCCGGCAATTGGTCTTTCGAGGGCGGTCGTATAAGCAAGAATCAGGTTGATGCAAAGCGAGGCAATGGCGAGCTTGAGCTCATAATAACAACTTCCAACGGCAGCATTACCCTGCAAGATTAAGCAAGACAGGGGGACGTTCAGTTTGTCTCGCGAAAGCGAGACAAACTGAACGTCCCCCTGTCTCTTCTCCTATGGCAAAGGGTATTGCCCGCCCCACACTATGTCGCGATAGCTAATGGGGTCAGTCGCGCCTTCAGTATTAATCAGCAGCACAACCGAGTCTTCATCTAGCCCCAGTAACTGCCGCCAAGCAGAGTACCTCGGGTCAGCCAGGAGTGCCAGCACACCTGCTCCTATAGCGCCAGATTCGCCAGCTATTATGCGTTGGTCGCCGCTACAGGGGTTGCCTAGGATGCGCATACCGTAGGCTGCCACATAATCCGGGCAGCTAACAAAGGCAGTGGCATAATCTCGCAAGAGCGGCCAAGCCAGTGGATTGGGCTGACCGCAGCTAAGGCCGGCCATGATCGTCTGCAGATCGCCGGTGACTGTATGAGCCCGTTTGTCGCCTTGCCGGGCAGATGAATAGAAACAGGCGGCGTTGCTGGGTTCCATCACCACAAACTGCGGAGGCTTCTTCAGTTCCTTTTGGGTTTGCCAGTAACCAAGCTGTGATCCGGCTAAAGAACCGACTCCAGCCTGCAGAAAAACATGTGTGGGTTCAAGGCCCAGCTCCTGCATCTGCTCCCACGACTCGGCAGCTAGAGTTGTATAACCCTGCATAATCCAGGCAGGAATTTCTTCATAACCATCCCAGGCTGTATCCTGTACCAACAGCCAACCGTTACAATCGGCCTGCTCAGCCGCCAAAAGCACGGCGGCATCATAGTTAGCGGCAACAACTATTGCTTTTGCGCCATGCCTAGTAATAGCGTCAATACGGCTTTTGGCTGCACCCTGCGGCAGGTAAACAACGGCCTGCTGACCCAATTGCTGTGCCGCCCATGCAACCGCTCGCCCATGGTTCCCGTCAGTAGCAGTGACAAAAGTCTGTTGCCCTAGCTGAGCTTGGGCACGCGCTGCTAGAACTGCCAAATCGAGCTCATCATCTTCTAGGCCTAACCGCCTTGCCAACAAGTTAGCCACGGCAAAAGAAGCTCCTAACACTTTGAAGGCATCTAGGCCAAAGCGCTCGGCTTCATTTTTGACCAAAACCTTCCCCACGCCAGCCAAACGAGCTAAACCTTTCAAATCGTGTAACGACGTCGGTCGATAGCCAGGCAATTTACAATGAAATCGCCGCGCCACAGTAGCAGCAGACGGGTGGCAAAATGTCGGAATAGCATTCGGCTGCGCACTCGGCGCACCCGCACAAAGATCAAGTGTAAGCTGTGTCACTACTCATCCCCCTCCTACAATATGGTTCGCCCCTCGTACCATAGCTCCTGCTATTACTTCATCTATTCCGCTATTGAGAAGCATAGAATGGAGCGAAAGGGGGCTGAACCATGACTCTACAGACTACGTTAACGGCCAACGTTGCTAAACTGATGGCAAAAGCGAATGTAGAAGGAGTCGGTATTGGCTACAAGCTGCAAGGTGGGCGTAGAATCAACAAACTTTGCCTCGCTGTATTGGTGGAGCAGAAGCTACCACTTAGCGCCTTAGCACAAGCCGACATTATCCCAGCATTCATAGATGGTCATCCGACCGATGTGATTGCCAGTGGCGTTTTTCGTGCCTTAGGAATTGCAGAAAAGGCAGCACCGGGAATGAGCATCGGCCATTACCGCGTTACTGCCGGCACCTTCGGAGCATTGGTGTTCGACGCAGCAAGCAAAGCACAGTTAATTTTATCCAACAATCATGTCTTGGCCAATTCCAGCAACGGTCGCGATCTGCGCGCTAGTATTGGCGATCCCGTTCTTTGCCCCGGACCTGCTGATGGCGGTCGCCTTCCCGAAGATCTTATTGCGCAGTTGGCCAATTTTGAACCATTGACCTTCATAGGGGCGAACGAGAGCCGCATGCTGGCAGCTAGCCTTAAAGTTACGGCTTTAGAAGCAAGGCAAACATATGCCCCCGCCATTACTAATGTCATTGACGCAGCCGTTGCTAAACCGGTTGCGGATGCAAAACTCAGTCCTGATATTTTAGGCCTTGGCCTAATCACAGGTACCAAGGAAGCAGAGCTTGACATGACGGTGCGGAAAAGTGGACGCACGACCGGCGTAACGGAGGGAAAAGTGCTCTTGCTGAATGCCGCCGTTAGAGTAAGCTATGGGCCTGTTGGTACAGCCATCTTTACCGATCAGATAATCAGCGACCTGCCAAGCGCACCAGGAGACAGTGGGTCCATTGTTATTGACAACGAGAGACGGGCGGTGGCTTTGCTATTTGCTGGCGGGAATGGACTAACCGTCTGCAATAGAATTTCCCTGGTAGAACAGATCTTGAACTTGCAGGTCGTTTTGCCCAAATAAGAACGGTTGCCTGAATCAAGCAGGCAACCGTTCTTACTACTCGAAGCAAAGTCTAGAGACCAAGCTTGCGTTTTAACTGGGCCAGCATATCGGTAGTCATGCTCTCCAGGTCATATTTCTGGCTCCAACCCCACTCAGCGCGAGCGCAGCTATCATCAAGCGAATTCGGCCAAGAGTTGGCGATCGCCTGACGCACTGGGTCGACATCATACGTCATCTCAAATTCCGGAATATGTTTCTTAATTTCAGCAGCGATATGTTCCGGAGCAAAGCTCATGGCCGCAATATTGAAAGCATTACGATGGACAAGCTTATCCGGGTTGGCCTCCAGCAAGGTAGAAATGGCATTGAGCGCATCCGGCATATACATCATATCCATGTAACTACCCGCAGCAATAAAAGACGCATAACGCTTGTTGCGCAATGCCTCATAGTAAATATCAACCGCATAGTCGGTGGTGCCTCCACCAGGTAGTGCAGCGTATGAGATTAGGCCCGGGAAGCGTACGCCACGGGTGTCCACCCCATATTTCAGGAAGTAGTAATCAGATAAGTTTTCACCAGCTACCTTAGTTACGCCATACATGGTTGTGGGGCGCTGTAGCGTATCCTGAGGGGTCTTATCTTTTGGCGTAGAAGGGCCAAAAGCAGCGATAGAGCTAGGGGTAAACACAGCACAGTTAGCCTCTCTCGCTACCTCTAGTACGTTGAACAAGCCACCCATGTTAATATTCCAAGCTAAAGTAGGTTTGGCCTCGCCCACAGCTGATAAGATAGCAGCCAGATGGACAATCTGATTAACCTTATGTTTCTTGACTGCAGCAAAAATCTGGTCGGGCTGAACTACGTCGATTACTTCATAAGGACCATTCTGCAGGGCGCCTTCCGGAACCGAGGGTTTGATATCGCTTATCACGACGTTATCATTGCCATAGATGTTGCGCAGGTGTAGGGTAAGTTCCGAACCGATTTGCCCTAGAGCACCTGTGACTAGGATCTTCTTCATGCTAAATTTCCTCCAATCGTTGTAATTAAGTAGCCCTTTGTTTGCTCAGATGGTAGCTTAAGCTCCATGCACATCTCCATTATATCAAACTGCTCTCTTATAAACTTGCCAAATTCAAAAACACACTATTCTTAGCCTACCTATTCCACTATGTCTGCAAACTGCTTAAGGGTCAACCCCCCGGACACACGTTTACGAGGTAGCTGCAAAGGTGGTGAGTTGGCATACACGCGACCGGGTTCGGTTGTGAAAGCTATTTGATAACCAACAGCTTGACAAGCCTCTAGTGCTTGGACGCCATACTTGCCAAAAGGATAGGCAATAGCAATTGATTGTGGCAGCCCTAATGCAGCGAACAGCTCTTCCCCTTCCTGCAGGTCAGTTACTATTTGCTCCAAAGCGGCCACTTGCAGAAATGGGCTTCCCTGATAGCTGCCATGCATAGCATAAGTATGGCTACCGAATTCTATTACTCCACTGGCCTGCATCTCCTGCATTTGGATATCCGTAAGGTAGGAGTGCCAGCCAGGAGCAGCACCTGCCAAGCGAATTTCTTGACCTATAGGAAAAATGACACCACGCAAGCCATGTTGCTGTAGAATCGGAAAAGCATATGTATAGTTCGATTCATAGCCATCATCAAAAGTGATAACCACACTTCTAGGCGGCAAAGCAGCATTGTTTTGAACAAAATCTGCCAGTTCCTGCAAAGTAGGTGTGTAGTAGTCATGTTCCTTGAGATAAGCCATATGTGCCGCAAATTCTTCCGGATCAATAATGAGACCATAGTGCTTAGGATCTGGTTGGGGCGCTAAGTGATGATACATTAACACCGTAACGTAGTCAGCGCTCTTTGGCGAAGCAGGTTCTTCCTCTTTAGCCTCTTTAGTTGCCAAGGGCGCGAGATCCGGTTTCGGTTCGGGCTCAGCCACCGGCTCCCCAGGTGTGAGCGGCAATTCAGCGGTTGGTGACGCTGAGTCATCAGGCACAGACGTCGTTGGTACCACCGGCGTACACGCAATTACTGACAGGCTAATAGCCAACACGAGAACTACTAACACAGAGAACTTATGCAATAGCCTCTCCCCACTTTCCTCTACATAATCGGCGCAAAGAGTCGACAGACGCCCTCAGCTAACCTACTCCATGCGCTACGACTGTTGTATTCAGCTAAGCTAAGTTCCCGTGAGTGAGCTATGTCCTTGTAAAAAATAGCATTATATTCACTCGCTTTTTCCCTATCATAGATAAAGGCGTTTACTTCAAAATTGAGCATGAAACTGCGCATGTCCATGTTGGCCGTGCCGATAGATAGATAATGATCGTCGACAATAATTGCTTTGCTATGGAGAAAGCCATCATAAAGAAAGATTCTGGCACCTGCCTCTAGCAGTTCCCCTGCATACGACATGGTCACAGTATAAACCAGCTTTTTATCTGGCTTACCAGGCAACATGATTTTTACATCCACCCCAGAGAAGGCCGCAATTTTTAACCCTTCAAGGACGCTGTCATCAGGCACCAAATAAGGAGTTTGAATATTGATACTCTCGTAGGCGCTACTGATCATTTTCAGGTAGCCCTGCTTTACATGTTGTTCTGTTGAATCAGGACCGCTAGAGACAATCTGAATAGGTGAGTGGCCAAGCCGGGGTGCGTCACTCAGCAAGTAACGTTCACCAAGCTCGACTTCTTCGCGTGAGACATAAATGTAGTCCATCAGAAAACGCGCCTCTAGCGAAGCGACCGCCGGACCCACTATGCGCAGATGAGTATCGCGCCAGGGACTTTGGTGCTGACGGTGACCTAAATACTCAACCCCTACATTCATTCCACCGATATAGCCGATGCAACCATCGATAACCACTATCTTGCGGTGATTGCGATAGTTAGCGTTGAAAACAAAGTTAAGAGTAATAGGTAAAAAGCGATATACCTTACCGCCTGCAGCGCGCAACGGTTGAAACAGACTCTCCGGCGTTAATTTACATCCCCAGTCATCAATGATTACGCGTACCTCTACACCCTCTTGCGCTTTCTCAGTGAGAGCAGCCATCAACTGCTGCCCCAACTCATCATCGCGCCAGATAAAATACTCAACATGAATAAACCGTGTGGCGCAACGAATATCCTCGAGCAACTGCGCGAACTTGTCTCTCCCCTGCACAAGGAAAAGCACCTCATTGTCTAAGGTGATGGGGGCAGAAGCTTGTAGCAAATTCATACGCGTCAATCCCAGATAATTGGCGGACTCATCTTCCGAGCTATCTTGCAACGACACCAATTGCCGATGCTGATTGGCAATGATCTTGCCCCGTCGCACATCGTCTTCCCGCTTCAACCTAAACTTGCGTTTTGTCAGGAGTTTCTGTCCAAAGAACATATAGACCAAGAAACCAACTACCGGCAAGAATAGTAGCAGGAGCAACCATACCAAAGCTGCAAGTGGACGCTTGCGCTCTCCAAACACGATTATTACCGCAAATAACATGTTAGCGATCAAGATTGCTTTGAGCAAGATATTCGACATGCGCTCCCCCCTTACCCTCCGTTAACCACGTTAAGCTAGCCTTACCTTAAGATTACCAGAAGTATGCAATTAGGCCAAGCTCCTCTTTTTGGGGCTTGGCCTAATTGCTGAAAATGAAGGGGGGCTGGTCTGCCTAACTACTGCTAGCGCACCACAGTGCCCAGACTGTCGCCGTAGGTAGAACCAACCCAAAGTGAGGTATGCGGACGCTTGGCGGCGATTGCCACAGCCTTAGGGTGCATTACTTTGGCTCCTTCACTAGCCATACGTAAGCAATCGCGGTAAGAAATTTCCGGTAAGAGTTTTGCCTCAGGTACCAGATGTGGATCAGCCGTCATAATTCCCGCAACATCTGTGTAAATCTCAATACGTTCAGCTTCTAAGGCAACACCCAGCGCACAGGCAGTAATATCACTACCCCCACGACCAAGGCTGGTAATCTCTCCAGCCGAAGTAGCCCCCTGACTACCAGCTACTACGACAATCCGACCTGCGTTTAGATGATCACTAACACACTTTGGGTCAAGATCAAGAATTTCTGCTTCGCCAAAACTGCTATCTGTAACAATTCCTGCCTGCCTCCCCGTTAGGAAGACGGCTGAACAACCTCGAGTCTGTAGCTGGGCAGTGATAGTAACGCCGGCAATGATTTCGCCGCAAGAGAATAGCATATCGCGCTCCCGTGCATTGGCCACAGTGCCGTCAAGCAGAGATAACAAAGTATCAGTCGCATAAGGAGCTCCCTTACGCCCCATGGCTGAAATCACTGCCAGCACGCTATAGCCGCAAGCTTTGGCGGCTTGAATGCGGCTGCAAACTAGCTGCCTTGATCTGGGGGTTGCTACTGAGGTGCCACCATATTTTTGTACAACTATCCTAGTATCCGCTATGCGCTGCCCTAATGAATAGCTTGTTTGAGAAAGAGAGTCTACCACGTATGCCTCCTCCTTCCCTTAAACTAAGGCCGGCTGCAGAGCAGTTGTTGATTGTTGCTTAGCCGCAAGTAGCTCTAGCACAATGTCTGCATCACCAACCGGCATGATGTGCACCCCTTGGGCGAGCCAAGGCAATTCGGCGATAAATTCACGGGCAACACGTATTCCTTCTGCTCGTCCACCTGTTTCCATGCTCTTCATTAACCACGCAGGAATATGAATACCGGGGATGTTACGGGCAATATTACGGGCCATACGGTAGCTTTTTAGCGGCAAGACACCAGCAATCACCGGTATACATGGCTGAGGTAGCTTGTTGAGAAAGGGCGCCAGCTGCTCTGCCTCAAAGACCGGCTGGGTCTGAATAAAATGCGCACCCTTGTCGATCTTGACCAACAACCTGTCTATCTCACGCTCTAGGTCATCAGCACACGGATTGGCCGCTACTCCGATGTGAAACTGTGGTGCCTGGTCAAGACGATTCCCCGCCAGATCAAAACCCTGGTTGAGTGTGCTGGCGATATGCACTAATCCTACTGAGTCAACTTCAAATACACCTCGGGCTGAAGGGTGATCACCCTTTTTGGGGTCGTCACGGGTCAGTGCTAAGATATTTCGCACACCCAAGGCAGCTGCGCCTAAGAGCTCCGATTGCAGCCCGATGGTATTTCTATCACGACAAGTAAGATGGAAAATTGTATCTAGGCCGATATTACCTCGCAAAATGTGAGCCACGGAAATGGGGCTCATGCGCATGTTAGCCATAGGGCTATCGGTAATATTAACGGCATCCACCAAATCCCTCAATGTCAAAGCATAGTGCAGTATTCTATCTGTATTAGTCCCCTTGGGGGGCTCTAACTCTACAGTCGTTACAAATTTTCCTTGAGTAATCTTGTCACGTAAGTAAGTCATGCTTCTTCTCTCCCGTTATCACAAATTAACTCCTGGGCGAGTTTAACCGCTAAAGTAGCATCAGCAGCATAATGAGCGCCGATGGAATCAGCATACGCTGGAGTTACAACAGCTCCTCCCACCAATACCGGTATCTGCAGCCCAGCCACCCTTAAAGCAGCAACTACATCGGCCATGCCTGGCATGGTAGTTGTCATCAAAGCACTTAAGCCTACTAGGTCTGCCTGCTCGGCTTGGGCAGTGGCTACTATTCTTTCACTAGATACGTCCTTACCGAGGTCAATCACTTTGAAGCCATGATTGCGCAGCATCAAGGCAACGATATTCTTGCCAATATCATGAATATCCCCTGCAACAGTGGCAATCACGATGACACCACTATGAGTTGCGGACTCTTCATTGGCTAATTCTTTTTGTAACAATTGAAAAACATGCTCCGCAGCCGCGGCAGATAAGAGCAATTGGGGTAAGAAGAAAACACGTTCCGTATACAACTCCCCCACCTTATCTAGGGCCGATATTACACAGTCATCGATAATTTGCATGGCTGGCCAACCCGCGGCCAATAGCTCCTCTACAAGACCTGCTAACTGTGCTTTCTCCCCTTGCTTGATATGCTCTCGTAAGGCTACTTCAGGAGTACTAACCGGCGTTGGCTCTTGCCGAGAGAGCGCTAATGCTGTATCGGCTGATCCTGCCCAATCTACGAAAATACGCGCTGATTGGTCACGCCCAATCAGCAAATCACTGCTCTTAAGCACAGCCCCTACCCCTTCTTGCAGAGGATTGATGATTGGTAGATCGAGCCCAGCAGCTAGAGCCATGGCCAGGAAAGAGTTGTTTATGGTACTACGGCACGGTAAGCCGTAGGAGATGTTGCTAACTCCTAATATCGTTTTGACACCGAGTTCTTGTTTTACCATGCGTATAGCCCGCAATGTCTCAACCACTTGAGCTTGCTCAGCACCGGCGGTGAGGGTCAAGGTATCAATGTAGATATCTTGACGCCTGATACCACTCTTTATAGCAGCGTCGACTATGCTTCGTGCTATTGCCAAACGCTCATTGGCAGTAGCCGGTATGCCTCGTTCATCGAGAGTTAGACCGAGAACGGCTGCACCATAGCGCGCAGCCAAACCTAGCACAGGAGTAAGCACTTCCGCGCTACCATTGACAGAGTTCAGCAATGGTTTGCCACGATATTGGCAAAGCCCAGACTCCATAGCCAAAACATTAGTCGTATCAATAGCAAGTGGAACTTGTACGGCATTTTGTACAGCTAATATGGTTGAGGCCATCAATTCGGCCTCTGCAGCCGCGGTAAGGCCTATACCCACGTTAACGTCAAGAATCTGAGCACCACTCGCTACTTGCTGGCGAGCCTCTGCCGCCACCAAGCTAAAGTCTCCTTGGCGCAACGAATTGGCTAAACGTTTTCGAGCAGTCGGGTTGATACGCTCGCCGATAATCGGCGTCGGTAACTGAGAACCGATTGATACTGTTCGGCTGGCACTGCTCAAAGTGCTGTGATCATTCTGTGTACGCGGTAAGGGAGCAAGGCGCCGGGCTTGTGCCACAATTAAGCGCATGTGCTCCGGCGTGGTGCCGCAACAACCACCAACCATATTCGCTCCAGCCTCTACTAACTTAGGTACATAGGCAGCCATCTCTTCAGGTGACAGCCGATAAACAGTTTTGCCGGCTATCTGCTCCGGCAGACCGGCATTAGGCTGAGCCAGTAAGTAACTATCGGCCAAAGCGTGTTGTCGAGCCAGTACGGGAGCCATGAATTCAGGCCCAAAACCACAATTGGTGCCGACTACGGCAACGCCCAAACTGCTCAATACGCTGACTGCCGTCTCCGGATCTGTCCCTGTTAGGGTGCGCAGACTGGTATCATAGGTTAGGGAGCAGATTACTGCAATATCTCCCCCGGCCGCCTTAGCCGCCATGACCGCTATTTTTGCCTCGTGAATGTCCGATTGCGTTTCGATGTTTAACAAATCAACGCCGGCTCTGACCAATGCCTCAGCCTGTTCATAGTAGGCAGCGTAGATTTCAGCAAAGTCGGCCTCACCGTAGGGGGCTAGCAGTTTACCGGTTGGTCCGATAGAGCCAACCACTCTGGCACCGGTTCCAGCTGCTGCCTGCCGCGCGATAGCCACCGCCCGTTGGTTGATTTCCTGCACCTTCTGCTCCAAGCCAAAATCGGCTAATTTAATACGGTTGCCTCCAAATGTATTAGTCTGAATTAGGTCGCACTCAACCTCCAAGTATTCTCGGTCTACCTCCCTCACGGCAGCCGGATCACGTAAATTCAGCAGCTCTGGCAATTCACCAGGGGCGAGACAGCCTTTAGCCTGCAACATTGTCCCCATGGCTCCATCAAAAACCAAGATTCTTCTATCTAACACATTAAGCAGCTCACTGCGTTTCATGCTTATCCTCCTCACAAGCCCGTTGGTGCCTAAACTGGCAATTTTTCAGGCCGCAAGTCATGCAGGCAGGGCTAGATTCGCCTGTAGTTTGGGTCAACTCTGCTGGCAGCCAGCCAGTAATCGCCGTAACCGATTTACGAGGCACCAGCAAGCTTTTTTCAGTGACCGTAAGGCCAATGGTTGACCCAGCAACCAGCTGGTTAAGACGATGTTGGTACTGTAGTGCCAGATCACCATAACCGGGACTAAAGCGTCGCGTTAGCGCAAAGCCTTGTTGAGAAGCTACTTGACCAACAGTCTCATAGAGCGACTCCATAGCCTGCTCGGCGGCATCTGACCCTAAGGCGTCCCAAATAACCGCTTGAGCATAATCACCGCTGTCAAACAGACGAGCAATCTGTTCATCAAGATCAGGACCTAGGGTAACGGCAAGCAAACTCACTTTCGGCGCCAGACCCAGCAATCGCTCTAGGTCATGTGACCCCCAAAAATCATCAAGAGCAAACTCTTCCGGTAATCCAGTACAGAAGATACCACGGGGATGAACAACTTCTCGAAATGATTGCCGGCAATCTTCAAGTAGCTTCTGAATTTCCGCTGTCAGCTCTGTCTTGCCAGGCAAGTAACCGAGATAACGCAGTACATCAGCTTGGTTATGCCGTAACGATAGCTCCACAAGCTGCTGCATCAGGTTTCTCCCCTTTCTGTGGTTGAACTAACTTAATATCTCCCCATACCCCTAAGTGCTCTTGTTTGATAACTAGACAACCCAATACGCCGGGAATGCTAGCAGCGAAAGCTAAAGCCGCATTAACATCCTGCGCAACCTGCACCCGATTACCGACAGCTGTCGCTGTGGCATCAGCCAAGGCCGCGTCTTTGGCCACAACCAAAGCCGCGTCTGCCTTGCCCAAGCTGAATGCATGTCCATGAGTACCCGCAGAAGTACAGATGCCTAGAGGTAGCTCAGTAGGCGCAACTTCAAGGGCAATTCTCCCGGAAAACACAGAATTACCGGCTTGTACTAAGACTTGACGAGGAAGGGCCGTTTTCAGGAAAATATCTCCCCCGTTTTCAATGATTACCTCATCCGTTTTCTGCAACAACTCCCAGCCGATTGCATCTGCGATAGCCCCAGCCACTGCAGCCATCGGCCCTACACCTGCACTACTCGCAGCCCGAGCCATGCTCTGCACAACAGCAGGAGCATCCGATGCAACTTCGACCGGACTAAGGCTAGTCAAGAAAAGCTGATCGTGGTCGATATAATGAATTAGCTGCCGGCGCAAGTGCCGTAACTTGTTGGTTGCTATGTCTGTCAGATCACTGGCTGTAAAAACCATGAGGTCCGATTCCTGCTCCCAAACGCGATAGCCTACTAGCCCTGTGGGCCGCATCTGCTCACGATAAACACGATTTCCTAAAGCAGGCTGATCTTTACTCCTCATTTTCATCAGCATCTCGCAGATGATGTTGCCTCACTGTCAAAGGTAAGCGCTGCACCGGTTTTTCCACCATGAATTGACCTTGCTGTAACCATGCCTTGAGAGTTTGTGCAATTACGCGTGCCTTGGTCAGGCTGGAGAAAGTAATCGTCTTCACTGCCCTGCCAGCTAGCTCAATTTCTCCGCTGCGTAATTCCGCATAGTTGACCCGCTTCAGCACTGGCCGTTGGCGTGCACCCACTCCGAAATCAACCAAATCTGTATAGATCTCACGGTTAGTGATAGCTGTATAACGAAGCATCTCTTCATCGAGAATTGGAATAGGAATGCCGATACCAACCAAAAGTGTCACTCCATAGCCACGGAAAACCGCTGCTTGCAGAAACTTGCTGTTCATAGCTTTAAGATCTCCAATAACAGCGATCGACCCGGCACCACCGATCGGCACTCCATTAGCACCACGTTCTTGATTAGGATTATGCTGCGTTCCCTCCCAAGCCACAAAACCTTGAGCTCCGCCCAGGAAAATCCGTGTACCAATACCAATAGTGCGGTAGTAAGGATCATTGAGCAACGGACTTAGTTCCCCTGCCGTTTGATACGTGACATTACCACAATTAGGTTGCAGAGTGCCCATATAGGTATGTAGCGTACGATCCGAACTATTGGTTGCCGCCGCATAATTCTGGTAAGCATTGCGTGGATTAAATAAGTAGGCCTGGTTCAAACAATCTTTACTGATTGTCGACCTAATCTCTGTGCGCGGATAGCAATCGGTAGCGTATGCCTTAGCTACGAGTTCCACCTCTTTGCCGTCGACAAGGTCTTGAATCACATGGGCACCACCATAAGCCATGCCTTGTACGCGTGATAGCTCGGTAGCACCGATATACGCATCAACCGCTGCAATACCCGCATAAGCTGGGACCTGATTCAAGGTAACTTCGGTCATGCGGATGGGGGGATCGGCGTGGCCGAAGTTCAAAAAAGCACCACTAGAACACATCGGGGCAAAAGTAGCTGTAGTAACAACATCTACAGTACGTGCTGTCTCCTCTATTCCTTGCTTTTGTACCAAGTCAATAACTTCTTCGGCCGTGACCACCACCGCCTGGCCGGACTTAAGTTTGGCATTAATCTCATCGTATGATTTTTGCATGTCATTGCCTCCGTTTGATGTAGAATTGCTGTTATAGCGCCGTAAATATAAAAAACCTCTTTTCCGGCAAGAAAAGAGGTTTGAAAAAACATCTTATCTGCCAGGGGTCAAATTGACCTCTGCAGGAGTTAGCACCTTGACGCATGCGCCAGGTTGCCGGGTTTCATTGGGCCAGTCCCTCCACCACTCTTGATAAGAACATTTTTATGTAATTGTACCTATTCTAGTGGCAATCATGGTTACTGTCAAGAGCAATCATCTGCCAAATTTTACCCCAAAGCAGGAATATAGTGCACTACGCTAACAAAATGGCTAAGGCTACCTGCCAGCACAAAGAGATGCCAAATCTCATGAAAACCAAATACGCCAGGCAAAGGATTGGGCTTCTTGATTGCATAGATGACTGCTCCCAAACTATACATGAGCCCACCAACAGCAAGCCAAATTAGGGCCCCTCTGGGAAGTATGCGCACTAGTGGTGCGGCAGCGATTACGATGGCCCAGCCCATTACCAAATAGATGCCGGTTGTTAGCCAACGCGGTGCCTCAATCCAGAAGATCGAGAACAGTATTCCCAACAAGCCAACGCCCCAAATAACGCCTAACAACCAGAATCCCCACGGCCCCCGCAACGGCCCCAAACAGAATGGCGTGTAGGTACCTGCAATTAGGACGAAAATCATAGTGTGATCAATGCGACGCAGAATCTGAATAACCCGCGCACTGGCCTGCACAATGTGATAAATGGCACTGCTAGAGTAAAGTAAGATAAGGCTAGCCCCAAAAATGGCAAACGAAACAATGTGCCAAGCATTGCCTTGCGTAATCGACACCCACAACAAACAGCCCAAGGCTACTACCGACAAGACTGCCCCAAGTAGATGAGTAAGACCGCTTATAGGATCACGAAACCGACTTAGCAATTAATTCCCACTCCTCTCACTTACTAGTATATAGCAAGAGCGTCATCGACACGCCTAATAGTAGCTATGTTGGGGCAGATTTTCGCAAACTAGCCCGGAACTACTATCGGGCTTGCAGCTTATAGTGTCGTTTCTCCCAGTAACGTTTGGCCACTTCAGGATCATAAAAAGGAAAGGAGTATTCTCCACAGTTGAAGGCCACCTCGTGCCCTCTCCCCAGAATAAGTACCATGTCATCGGGACCGGCTTTCTCAATAGCCAACTCTATCGCCTTCTCGCGATCCAATTCTACTGCGTAGGGAGCATGAATACCGGGTAAAGCCTCCTCGGCGATAGCCTCAGGGGCCTCCCAAGCTGGGTTATCACTGCTTAAGACTACGAAATCACTGTACACGCTGGCCTTATCACTCATGATAGGGCGTTTTTCTCGGTCTCGATTGCCATTACAGCCAAAAACGGTAATCACCTGCCCCTTGGTGATCTGACGAGCCAGTTTCAGCACTTGCTCTATACTATCTGGTGAATGAGCATAGTCCACAATGACTGTGGGTGAGTGCCCAACAACCTCCCAGCGCCCCTCGGGTAGCCTTAAATAAGGTATACCACCTAAGAAGTCAAAAGGATCCAGACCTAGACAAGCGATGCCACCGAGAGCCAGCAGCAGATTGCACAGGTTATATTTGCCGTAAAGTGGAGCCGTTAACTGCCGGCTACGACTATCTATATGCAGAAGAAAACTTAACCCATCAGCGCGAACCTCGATCTCCTCCGCCCAAATACGAGCCGGCTGCGTAAGACTAACGGTTAAGCTATTAGGAAATTCCCTCGCCAGACGTTGCCCATACGGATCATCAACATTAATTACAGCCTGCTGGTGCGGCAACTCGAATAGACGTCGCTTAGCTTGGAAGTATGCTTCCATGGTCTCATGGTAATCAAGATGATCCTGGGTCAGGTTGGTAAAGATAACCCCGGCAAAATTGAGGTTACGAGCCCGCTCTTGATCAAGCGCCATTGATGACATTTCCATAGCCACTACTTTGGCACCTTGTTGGTGCAGCTTGCCCAGAAGACGTGCCAGAGCAACTGCATCTGGCGTAGTGTTATGCGTTTCCTCGAGTTGATGATCCTGAGGCAAGAAAACACCTAAAGTACCTATGATACCGGCCGCAATTGCTGCTCTGTTTAGTAAAGAGGCAATCAAATAACAGGTAGTAGATTTGCCGTTAGTGCCGGTGATTCCAATCTGCTGCAAAGACTGGCTGTAATCACCATAATATGCATATGCTAGATCGGCCAAAGCATGGCGACTGTTAGCTACCTGCACATAATTGGGATAAGCAAGAGCACGTTCCCCCACTACAAACGCGGCTCCGGCTGCAATGGCCTGGTCGGCAAACAAGTGGCCATCAAAGTGCTGGCCAACTACACAAACAAAAACAACTCCCGGTCTTAGGCGGCGCGAATCATGTTCTATGCCGGCTACTGATATATGACCACTGGTAATTCCCTGAATTAGCTCTGCAAACTTCATTTCATAATCCTCCTGCCAACCGCTGTCATGTTATTTTGCCTCATCCATTTCTGTTGCACTTTGGCGCCTGCGAGCAGCCAACCATTTCCTGGCCTTGATAACCCAGGGCGCAAAAGTCTGCCAGCACCAATACAGAAATGGCCGTACCGGCTGTTCAAACTCACCGATAAACTCAACGAAATCGCCGCCAAAACTCTTCTTAAACTGATAGAGACCATAGAGGGGCGAGTCTTCCGAGCGATCGACAGGAACTCCTGAGAAGTCAAAGGAAGTAGCACCCTTGCTCTTTGCCCAAAGCATGCGCTGCCAATTCAGTCCGTAATAGGCACGTAGCTGCGCATATTCACGCATCATACCACCATAGACAGCCCAGGCCTGTCGACCGCATACAATGGTAATACTGGCGGCAACTACTTGTTCGTCCTTGGTGCCGATTATTAGCGCCGCACGCTCTCCCATGACTTCCAGCAAACGCTCATAGTAAGCCGCATTACGGCCCAGAAATTTCTTACGCCGACTGGTATCTTGCAGCACCGCCATCAAGTCAGGTACATCGGCCTTAGTCCCTTGGCGATATACTACCCCGTTCTTCTCGGGATAACGAATATTATAACGAATCTTCTTAGGAATAGACGCCAATAATTCATCAGGTTCAGCCGCAATGTCTAGGCGAAAAGTGCATTTGGGTTGAATGCCGCCGAAAGGCTGGTCTGAATGCACAGGCCGAAAACCTACCGCTTTTAGTTGCTCTGCTTGCAGATCATCTGTCCAAGCCGGGTCAAGCTTGAGCGCAAAAGCCCCCCGCTTGTGCAATTCAATGCGTAGCTCCGGCCAAAATTCAGGCAATGAGCTCTCGCCCACAGTTTTCAATAAGATAGGGCCCCGAGGCGCGTAGGCTAAGTAGAAAGGCAGTAAGGGTAGCTTGCGCAACCAAATAGTAATAGCGATCAGCGGCTCTCCTGCCTCTTCATAAAGATAATGCAAAGGACGCCAAGATTGCGATTTGAAATGTGCCCAAACCGCTGTCTGGGCAAACTCTGGACCAGGTGAGTTAGCAATTAGATTATCAAAATAGCCAGTTTCATCTGGCTTAATCAATCGTAACATGTTTTACGCCTCCAATTTCATAGGCTATAGACAAGCAATACCTGATCTAATTATAGGTTTGGCATTTTTTTGCGTCAAGTTAAGCTCATATTCAATGTTGCCAAATTCTACGTACATTAGACCAGAAGATATTGACTAACTAGCAGGGTTAGAGGTCGCTATGCTGAACTATTACTAGGAACGAACATAGTAGTTACAAAGGAGGCACCATCATGGCACGCAAAGTTGAGATTAGTTTTAACCGCTATTATGAGTATAGCGAGCTGTCCGCCTACCTTAGCGCAATTGCAGCCAGCTATCCTAATCTGGCCTCTCTCTCATCTGCCGGAAAAAGCTATGCCGGACGCGATATTTGGGTACTAACACTAACCAACCAAGCTACTGGTGTAGCTCAGTCGAAACCTGCTATTTACATAGATGGTAACATTCATGCGGGCGAAGTAACGGCTAGCATGGTCTGCCTCTATACTATCGACTATCTGGTAAACAACTATGGCACCGACGAGGAGGTCACTCAGCTTCTTGACACGCGCACGTTCTACGTTCTACCACGCGTTAACCCTGACGGTGCCGAAGTCTACCTTACCACTCCTTATATGCTGCGCAGCAGCACGAAACCCTACCCCTTACCTTTGCCGGAAGCACAAGAGTTGCCTGGTTTACATCCCGCCGACATTGATGGCGATGGCCGCATTCTGACCATGCGCGTGCGCGATGATCGCAAGGGTGAGTGGGCTGTTTCCAGTCAAGATCCACGCCTATTGGTGGCCCGCAGGCCGGGGCAACGCAAAGGTCCCTTCTATCGTCTATTTACTGAGGGCCTACTTAAAAACTGTACGGGCGAGCCGTTCATAACACACCGCAGCGCCTATGGACTAGACCTTAATCGCAATTTCCCCCAGAACTGGGACCCAGAAGTATCAGGCGGTGGCGATTACCCTGGTTGCGAACCCGAGCCGCGTACACTGATGGACTTCATTATCGCGCATAAAAACATCAGTATTCTCAATGCCTTTCATACCTCCGGTGGATTTTTCTACCGCAACCCTTATCAGTATGGTGATGACCAGATTGACCCCGATGATTTGCGAGCCATGCGCGAGATTGCCCGAGAAGGAACCTATGTAACAGGTTACGTCGATGTGAAATCTAGTAACCGTGCTACTCTCACCGAATGGGCGTATGAACAGCATGGCCTTATTACCTATACAACTGAACTCTGGGATCGCCTAGGACGCGCCGGAGTAGAACATGAAGCGTATCTACAGGCAGATACGCCTGAGAAGAAAGAGGCAATCCAGTTAAAACTCTTCGCTTGGAACGACCGCGAGCTTGGTGGACGCGGTTTCACCAATTGGCGTCCTTTTGCGCACCCACAGTTAGGCCAAGTAGAAATAGGCGGGTGGGACCCCAAGTTTGTGCTGCAGAATCCCCCACCACATTTACTGGAAGCAGAATGCCATCGCAATGCACTCTGGGCCTTACGCTGTGCGGCTGCCCTGCCGGAAGTCTCAGTTGCTGAAATTCAGGTTGAACGGCTGGCAGATAACGTTTGGAAAGTCATAGCTGTTTGTGATAACGGAGGTTATCTCCCTACCTACGGCACAAATAAGGC
>ENA-UOOR01000993-UOOR01000993.1-fermentation-metagenome-genome-assembly--contig:-NODE-993-length-35759-cov-9.324165_pt1 | contig 35759 bp, 55 predicted proteins | sample MGYA00245780_ERZ724029 | MGnify/ENA primary metagenome ERZ724029 (study PRJEB28704, sample SAMN03018315) | fermentation metagenome | biome: anthropogenic terrestrial biome; feature: soil; material... | reverse complement strand
AAACGAATATTTAAAGGATTATTGTTCTTTGACAATTGAATATTGATAGTTGGTACATTGTACGATATACTTAAAGAAAAGTGTATCGGGAGGGTTTGCAAATGAAAACAGTTTCAGATCTGGAAAAGATGAAGAACGAGGAAATAATTCCATATGGCAATGCTTATATTTATACAATTGACTACTTTGAAGATCTTTATATTAGTAAACACAACGGTATAGAGAGGATTCGGCAGGAATTAAAGAAGTGGGATAAGCCAGCAAGGGAAATTATAATCAAAGAAGTGATATCCTCAGTAAGTAAATCTGGAATGAGGAATTTTGATCAAAATGAATTAATGGATTTAATTTAATAGTACATAAACCTGAAACCAACTATCAATATTCGGTAGTTGGTTTTTTTATTGTGAAAAATGAGAAAGGAGATACTATGACAGCGGCAGAAATGAAACTACAAAGGGATCTTGAATATTTCCATATGAAGTCCGCAGAATTGGACGAGCGTGAAAACCAGATCCAGCAGATAAAGGCGGTATTCGGTCATCGTGAACAGGTACTTGATGATACGTTTACCATGAGCCATGACACGAAAACAAGGGCGGTAGTATACCACAAATTAAAGGAGCTACGGGACCTGCGCAAAGAGATAGATTCAATATTAGGACAGGAGGGATAGTGATGCCAAAAAGAAAGATTTATTCTGTTTTCGATAAAGGTGAATATATAGGCAGTTATACGCCAGATGTTGCAGAAATGGTAATAGGGATACCCCAATACAGAGTACAAGCTTATGCGAAAGAAAATTTGCTGTACCACAATAGATATAGTTTTGAGCTAGAAGATTCAGGATCACTTACAGCAAAGGAGAAGAATGAGAAGCTGGAAAACGAACTGAGATTAACGGCGAGGTTCTTATTGCTAGCAAATGAAAGGGGGTGGACACGTGCAAAAGGAAAATGAGATTATTTCAGCTTTGAAAGATTACATAGATGCAAAGGCATTACAGGAGGAAACAATCAGGGACATAGCGAAGCTGGAGCGTAAGAAGAAAACAATTGAGCAGGATTCAGTTAAAGGATCCATGAGTACATTTCCTTACACAGCAAAGAACTTTCATATATCCGGTATAGCATACACTCCTGAGGACGCAGATACATTAAAAGAAGATGAAGAGATTCTAAGAGAAAGGGCAAGGAAAACCGGAGAAACCAGAAGAATGGTTGAAAGGTACATGAACCGGATTCCGGCAAGAATGCAGAGGATCATCAAATATAAACTATTTGATCGCGATTCTTGGGATACGGTGGCTGCAAGATTAGGAGGGGACAAGACGGGTGACGCGATTAGAAAAGAGTTTGATAATTTTGTAGGTAAAGAAACTGAAATATAAAAATTTAATACTAATTCCGTTTTTTCCGCTCTTTCCGTTTCAAGTATAATATAATGTAAACTGGAACCAGTGAAAACATACACTCCCCTTATGTTCACTAGCTATCATGCAGTGTGGATTACTGCAAGTCTGACTTTACCTTACCAGACTATAAACAATAAGGCGTGCCGGTGATTCCGGCATATCGGCGCATAGTTCAGCGGCAGAACAACAGTAATCCCCCTGACTGGAAACCCTGGTTCAAGCCCAGGTGCGCGGATTCATCTACAACATCATAATTACACCTCCTGCGGGGCGCCTGTCTTGTGTAACTCGATGGGCGCTTTTGCTATGCGGAGAAAGGAATATTAAAATGGATAGTCAATCAATCAAATACCTATGTGAGTTGGCGATTGTAGTCTTGAGCGTGTATATGGCGGTTAATTATTCTATGTGGTGGCTGCTATTGCTGCTGATACTTTGACAAACACGTATGATTCCGTTCGTGACATGCTGTAAATGGAAGGGTTATAAATAAAGATAAGGACGATTCCGACATTTCGGATAAATATAAGAATTAAGCGAGGTGGTGAGGATTGGCAAGGGCACCGGATAAAAGAAAAGATGAAGCCAGAAAACTCTATGAGATCGGAGCGGCATTGAAAGACATTGCCTTGCAACTGGATATACCAGAGGGGACAATACGTTCATGGAAAAATAGAGAGAAATGGGATTGCAACGCAACGCAGAAAAAGGAATGCAACGTTGCAAAGAAAACGCAACGCAACGCGAAGAAAAATAAAGCTGTGGCTAAAGAGGTTGAAGCCGTGATGAGCAATGAGGACTTAACCGATAAACAACGGCTTTTTTGTATTTATTATAGTAAGACATTCAACGCCACACAAAGCTACCAAAAAGCATATGAGGTTGATTACATTTCAGCATGTGCAAGCGGTCCGAGATTGTTAGAAAATGTTAGAGTGAGAGAAGAAATCACAAAGATTAAAGAACAGGCCTATACAAGGGCTTTGCTGAATGAGGAAGATATATTTCAGAAGTACCTAGAAATTGCGTATGCTGACGTTACAGCATTCTCTACATTCGGTAAAAAGGAGATCAAATATGTTGACAAGGTAGGAAAAGAACAGACTGCAACAGTGTCATATGTTGACTTAAAAGAAAGTACAGAGGTTGACGGAACACTCATATCCGAGGTGTCACAGGGAAAAGATGGCATAAAGGTAAAACTTGCTGACCGCATGAAAGCTCTGCAATGGTTGTCAGACCACAAGGACATGGCAACGGCGGAGCAACGGAGCCGGATAGCATACTTAAAAGCTCAGGCTGATAAGCTGGCAGCAGATGACAAGGAACAGTCAGAAAGTGTGGTGATTGTCAATGATATCCCAAGACCAGACCCATGTTAAACTGACTGATTTAATAGCACCTGCCTTTTATGGTGTTCACTGGGACATTATAGACGGTAAGCATACTTACTATGACCTTTACGGCGGGCGAGGCTCCACGAAGTCGTCTTTTGCGGGACTCGAAATAGTGTTGGGAATGATGGAGGACCAGAACGCCAATGCGATTATTTATCGTAAGGTTGGAAATACCATCGGCGATAGTGTATATGAGCAGGTACTATGGGCTATTGACGCACTGGAAGTAAGTCATTTGTGGAAATGCAAAACGAGCCCGTACAGGTGCATATATAAACCGACAGGCCAAAGGATTATATTCAAGGGCCTGGATAAAGCTAAGAAATCAAAATCTGCAAAAGTCCGCAAGGGGTATTTTAAATACCTATGGTTTGAGGAATTAGACGAATTCGCAGGAATTGAAGAAATTCGAATGGTTCAGCAGTCCATACTTAGAGGTGGCCCGAAGTTCGTTGTATTCAAGACTTTCAATCCCCCGATAAGTAAATCAAATTGGGCTAATAAATATGTTCAGGAGCCGCGAGAAGATTCTCTGAGGCATAAGAGTGATTACAGATCAGTGCCAATTGAATGGCTCGGACAGCAGTTTCTTGATGATGCGGAGCATTTGCAGAAGGTCAACCCGAAAGCCTATGAACATGAATACCTCGGCAACCCGGTGGGACTTGGAACAAACATCTTTGAATTTCTTGAAATCAGAACCATTACCGATGAAGAGATTGCCAGAATGGACCGCATATACCAGGGGCAAGACTGGGGTTGGTATCCTGATCCTAAAGCGTTTGTGCGGAGCTATTACAATCACAACACTGAAACAATATTTGCCATTGATGAATTGGGCGGCTGCAAGATACGGAACGCTGAAATGGCAAGGCAAATCAAAGCCAAAGGATATGATGATTATGAAATCCGATGCGGCTTAGATGAGAAGGAAAGCATTGTAGACTTTCAGGACGCTGGTTTACCTGCTAGACAGGCAAATGGTGGACCGGGTAGCGTGAAATACACGTTCGAATGGCTACAGTGCCGCAAGATCGTTATTGACCCGGCAAGGACACCGAGACTTTATAAAGAAACGATAGAGTACGAGCATGAGGTTGATAGCAATGGCGAAGTAATACCGGATTACCCGGATAAAAATAACCACTGGATTGATGGACTACGGTATGCAACCAGTCCATTATCAATGAGGAGGGGGAATTCAGCGTAATGAAGATTAATAAAGATTTTGCAGTAATTGTAAACGGCGAAAGGTTTGAAGCGTTTGGCATTCTGGAGATACATATTGACGGCGGAAAGTTTAAAATGATATGCGAACATGGCAAGGAAGCAAAGAAAATCATAGAATGCAGGACAAGAGACGTTGAGTTTGTGAGTGCTCCTCAAATGCCTGAAATCAAATATTATATTGACAACGACATGATATCGGATTCTAGCGGATATTACAGGTGTAGAGAACGCGGCTTTTTCGGATATGATATTGGTAATGGGCCTGATGATCAAGAGGCAGAGCCAAAGACGGCGGCCGAGGCATCAAGAATCGAAACGAGAAAGATTCTTAACGAGCAATATGCAGCCCGCAGGTGTCAATGCCAATTTGTCCCATATTTACACAATGAATCTATGGAACCGAAAACACCGTTAGGTGTTGTGAAGAAAGCGGTTAAAGAAGCACTCCATGAAGTGTTGGAAGAGGACGTAATAGACAGCGTACGGCGCAGGAAAGAAAAGTTCGCAACGGACCGCGAGGAATTTAAAGAAATGACCAAGAAATACCAGGGCAGGTGATTAAATGGGATTACTGGACACGGTAAGGAGGTGGTGGAACATGCTATTCCAGAAAGAGGCATTAGAAGAATTTGATGTGGAGCCAGTCACCTCACAGGAAATGGACATTGTTATAGACAAGTGCATGAACATATACCAGGACCGCCCATACTGGCTGAGTGATAAGCATGATATCCGTACAATTGGATTTGGTAAGGTGCTATGCGAGGAAACGGCCCGGCTTACAACACTTGCCATACACGTCACCATTGACGGGAGTCCACGGGCAAAATGGCTGAATGAACAGATTGAGAAACGGTATTTTAAATTCAGGGAGTGGGTAGAATATGGCTGCGCTGCCGGAACGTTCATTGTTAAGCCAAACGGAACGGGCATAGACTTTCTGCTCCCGAACAGCTTTAAAATCGTGGATTCGGACGATGACGGGAACATAACTGGAATTATCTTCATTGACACATATACGGTCAGCACGGCGTTCTCTCGTAAGTATTATACAAAGTTCGAATATCACAGGATCAACAGCGATACGGGAGAATACCTGATAAGCAACCGGGCCTATGTGAGTACCAGCGACAACGACAAGGGGAAGCCGGTCCCACTGGAGGAAACTAAATGGGCCGGTCTTGAAGCCGATGTATCCCTCATGACGCAGAATGGGAAGCCGCTGGAACGAATGCTGTTCGGCGTGTTCAGGACCCCGCAGGCCAACAATACGGAGATTAACAGCCCGTTGGGGTTGCCGATCTACAAGAATGTGGTTGAGGAATTAAAGAACCTGGATATCGCATACAGCCGTAACAGCGAGGAGATAAAGGACAGCCGCCGTATAATCCTGATTGGAGATGAACTCCTGAATACTGCTGGCGTACCGATTGAACAGCGCAAGGTCGGTAGAACGGTAGAAGGATTGCCACATTATGCCAAGACAGTGTTTGGAGGTAAGGGAGACAATCCGTTTTATGAGGAAATCAACCCGGAGCTCAACACTGATACCAGAATCAAAGGAATCAATAACGAACTTTCCTTCATCGGTTGGAAAGTGGGGTATTCTTCCGGGTACTTTGTATTCGACCAGAAAACAGGAATGGTTACAGCCACACAGGTAGAGAGTGATGACCGCCGGACGATCCAGCTTATCAAAGATTGCAGAGATAAGTTAGAGGATTGTATTGACGGTCTTATTTATGCTCTGAATGTATTCGCGGACCTGTATGAGCTTGCACCAGTGGGGCCTTATGAAGTTACCTATGATTTTGGCGATATCACATACAGCAGGGAAGAAGATAGGGCCAGGTGGTGGCAATATGTTATCCAGGGTAAAGTACCAGCATGGATGTACTACCAGAAGTTTGAGGGAATGAGCGAAGAAGAAGCCAAGGCCATGATAGCAGAGGCTAAAGCAGACCAGGAAAGCCCGAAACTTTTCGGAGAGGAATAGCATGATTAATATAGCTACGCATGGCGGGTCATTATACAGCGTGAATCTCACGTATGAACAGATGAGCCACATAATGGACGATGGTTTTATTAAGGACCATAACTTCATTGAGTTTGAATTTACGGACGGTTCTCGCGGCTCAGTAAAAAAAGATTGCATTGAATTTTTCTGGGAAAGAGAAGAAGAACAGGAGGAAGAAACATGAGGACATCATACAGCGATGCGTCTGATTTTATTTTAACAGCTGCATGGGCTTACGTAGGTAGCTGGCTATTGTTCTTTAAGCCATTATTTCAACTGTGTTTTGCTTGGGAGAATGGAGCCTTAACAGCAGGAATCATAATGTCTGTAATAATCAAGATTACTATATCATGCATAGGTTGGCGAGTGATAGAATCCGACTTAAAAAAGCGGGTAGAAGGTGATTAAATGCTTACCCCTGAATACCTGCAAAGGATAACGGAACAGTCCGAAGAGTACGCCTCACAGCTGCGGACGTACATAATAAGCCAACTAATAAGCCGTATAATGTCCAGGCTTGGCCGTGGGGCCGATTACCTTTTCACATCTTCCGACAATTGGCGGATTAAAATATTACAGGAATCCGGTGAACTGCTTGAAGATATCCAGAAACAAATTATCTCATTCACGAAGCTGCAGGAAAAAGAAGTCAAAGAAGCCATGCAGGAAGCCGGAATCAAGGCTTTACAGTACGATGACAAGATATATCAAGAAGCCGGGCTTATTCCTATACCATTGAAACAATCTCCTGTACTGGTCAGGCAGATGCAGAGAGTGTATGAAGCCACAAACGGAGAGATAAGCAACTTCACGCGGACCACAGCAATAGAAGCACAGAAACTATATATCAGCGAATGCGACAATGCTTATAGGGCGGTAACCTCCGGGGCCGTATCATACACTCAGGCAGTACAAGAGGCTATCAGCAACGCCATTTCAGGCGGTGGGGTCGTTACTTATCCAACCGGGCATAAAGACACGCTAGAAACAGCCGTAACGCGTTCTGTACGTACTGGAATCAGTCAGGCGACCGGCAGTATCCAAATGACCCGCATGGAGGAAATGGACTGGGATATCATTCTCACATCGGCGCACCTTGGAGCCAGAACCGGGGACGGCGGCATGAATCCTACCAATCATTTGTGGTGGCAAGGACAATTCTTTTCCCGAACCGGCAGAACGAAGCAGTTCCCGGACTTTGTGAAGTCTACTGGATACGGAACGGTCACGGGGCTATGCGGCGCAAATTGCCGTCATAGTTTCGGACCGGGGGACGGTGTGAATAATCCTTTCGCTGACCTGCAGACGGAGGACAACGAGCGCATAGAATCTCTAAACAAGAAGCAAAGGGCATTAGAACGGCGGATACGCAAGACCAAGCAGGAACTTGTCGGAATGAAAACGGCGGTAGATTCTGTTAAAGATGAGCCGCTTAAGTTTGAATTACAACAGGAATATGACCGCAAAGCAGCACTCCTAAGACGGCAGAATGCGGATTATAATGATTTCTGTCGCGAGAATGATCTTAAGAAACTCACAGAGCGCTTGAACATAGCAAAATGGAACAGAGAACAGGCAGCGGCAGCAAATGGAGCTGCGACACGGTATGAGAATGCAAGGAAGGGTTAACATGAGAGAATCGGAAGCATGGGTAATTTGCCCGATCTGTGGCAGAAAGACCAAAAACAGGATCAGAGCAGATACCGAAGCCAAGCGGTTCCCGTTGTGGTGCCCGGTATGCAAGCATGAAAGCGTGGTTGATGTCACGCAAGGAAAAGTAAATATCTCAAAGATATAAAGGAGGAAAATGAGTTGCGGACACCTCACGCATGTAACATAACAGTAAACATAAATGACTACGTAAAAGTAAAACTTAATCAGACGGGAAAAGACATATACTTCCATCGACATGATGATACGCGGAGGAAATATGTAGAAGAAAATGGTTATTACCCAGTGTGTTTTCAACCTGAATTTCCAAAGGTTGATGAAAACGGATATTCCAAATTTCCGCTATGGGAATTCATGAAGCTATACAGTGACTACATGGATTTAGGAAAGTCTTTACCTTTTGATACAGAGTTGATTTTTGAATAACAAATATTTATTGAGCTGGTGCTTATGCGCTGGCTATTTTATATTACCATTTTGTTGACCTTAACAATATGGTCCAATTACCCCGCCCGTGGTCTATCGGGCAAATCCCAACCGCAGAAAGAGCGGTCAATAAATCATTTCAGGAGGATTGAAAATGAAAGACATTTACGCAATTTTAACAGGCATCGGAATCGAGGTTCCGGAGGATAAGAAAGCCACTCTGGATAAGGAATGGAAAGAGAACTATCGCACCGTTGCAGAATATGAAAAGGCCACTGCTAAGAGAGACGAATACAAAACCTCTCTTGATACTGTACAGGAGCAGTTAAAGGCCTTTGACGGTGTAAACCTCGATGAATATAAGGCACAGATTTCGAAACTGGAAAAGGATCTGGAAGATGAAAAGACGGCCCGTCTTGCTGACGAAGCAAAGCACCAGTTGGAATCCACGGTCGAAACATTCATGGGCGGAAAACAGTTTGTGAATGACCTGACAGCTGAGAGTATCCGCGGAAAGCTCATGGCTGAACTGGATAAGGATACAGCAAAAGGACGGTCTATCGATGATATTTTCAAGACTATCGTGTCAGACAAAGATGGCAACCAGATCCCGAACATTCTCATTGACCCGGGACAGCAAGCGGCAGAAGGCAGCAAGGTTGTTTTTACAACCGCCAAGACCAAAACCCCGGCACCCGGAACCAAGTTAAGCACGGCGGAGCTCATGAAGTTGAAGAACACCAACCCTGACTTGGATGTAACTCAGTACATGTAAATTTAAGGAGGACTTAAATATGTTATTTGATTTAGTGAATTTTAACGGAGAAGTATTTGATAATCTCGTCAGAAACACCCCGAATTTAAACCTGAATGCGCTCTTGAAGAGTGGAGCTGTCACAGAAGTGCCGCGGTACGCTTCCTTGCTCAAAGATCAGGAAGGCGGCCACTATACAACCACGCTGATTAAAGCGAGAATTGGCGGCACACCGGTCAATTATGATGGTAGCACAGATATTACAGCCGAGGCCCGGGGAAATTTTAGCATGGGCCGCATTGTTATTGGACGTGCTAATGGCTGGGTAGAGAAAGATTTCAATGCTGATATTTCTGGCGAAGACTACAGCGCAGCTGCAAGCGAAGTTGCTGAATACTGGGACGATATTGACCAGGGTACGCTTATTTCCGAACTGAAAGGCATTTTCAGCATGACCGGAGCAAAGAACCTTGAATTTGTAAACGGCCATACATACAATGTCAGCAATTCTGCAGCTCCTAAGTTCGGGGAGACTACGCTCAACAACGCAATTCAGAAAGCCCTTGGAGACAACAAGAGCAAGTTTGCTCTGGCGGTTATGCATTCTCAGGTATCCACCAATCTTGAAAACCTTAAGCTGGTTGCCTACATGAAAGGCACTGACGCACAGGGAATCGAAAGGGATTTGGCTCTTGCTACTATCAACGGCAGAATGGTGCTGATTGATGACAATATGCCTGCAGAGGAAGGTTACTTTGACGCTGTGGAAGATACCGAAGGAGCGTTGGAAATTGTTGCTTCCGGTGCTACAACCGGTCAGATCAACCTTGCAAGCGTAACCCCATACTACGGTAGCAGAACTCTTGCAGCTGGCATGTACGTGGTACAGGATATCCGTTACACAACCTATGTACTCGGAAACGGTGCTATTGAATACACGAACTGCGGCGCAAAGGTTCCGGCAGAAATGAGCAGGGACGCAGCTAAGAACGGCGGCGAAACAACGTTGTATTCCAGACAGAGAAAAGTATTTGCTCCTTATGGAATCTCATTTAAAGACGGCAGCATTATTTCACCCACAAATGCGCAGCTTGAAGCAGGGGCGAACTGGTCACTTGCTTCCAACAACCACTCAACAACCACATTGTATTATCCTCACAAGGCTATCCCGATTGCTCGTATCTTAACCAGGGGATAAGGAAGGAGTGCGGCCATGGCGTATGCGGATTACACATTTTACACCACAACATATCATGGCACGGCGATAGCAACGCAGGAAGATTTTGACCGCTTGGCTGATAGAGCGAGTGACAAACTGGACATCATGACGTTTGACCGTCTGGTGTCCGGGCTTCCAACGGCTGAACGAGCGGCAACAAGGGTAAAGAAAGCCGTGTGCGCCGTGGCTGAGAAGTTACAGGAGATCGAACAAGCAGAAAAGATGGCGCAGGCTGGCGGATATGGTACTGATGAATCCGGTAATATTGTCGGGAACATCATTACAAGCAAGTCCTCGGGGAGTGAATCAATTTCATTCAGCGCCACATCTTCCGTAAAAAGTGCTGTACTCAGCGCTGCAGGAGATACGCAGGCACAGAACAAGCTTTGCTATGAAGCTGCAAGAGAATACCTTACGGGCGCAACTGATGATTGTGGTGTGCTGCTGCTTTATGCAGGGATATGAGAGGTGATCCAAACATCTTCCAGCTATGGGTTAAATAGCACATTGCCGATCTGCAAGCGTAGAAACGGTTTCTTGAATCGTTTAGGCGGTTCCTGCGAAATAAGGAAGGAGAGATACCATGTATACCGACACAGTGACAATCTTTAACAAATACAAGACCGCGCAGGGTATCACATGGTATCCTACCGTACTACATAATGTTGACCTGAATACCGATAAGGGCGCTAATGTGGCTAAGACTGGCCTAGAAAGCGCTGACACGGCCAAATTACACTTAAGGTACGTCTTGACTGATGGAGCTATTACAATCGCAGGAAAACCGTATAAAGGGCCAAAGGAGTGGTCGGCGCAGGAGGCTGATAAGCTTCCTACTTCCATTACATTTACCGGAGGATCGGATTTCTTTATGCGTGGTGAATATGCTGCAGTACCAGTGAACGATGCTGACTCGGCATATAAGAATGGGTTTTATGATTATATAAACAAGACTCACGATGATGTTTACCTGATTACCACAGTAGGCGGCCCGTACAAACTGATCCCTCATTTTGAGATCGGAGGGAAATAGCATGGCAACAAAGCATTTCCCTAAGTGGTCCATGGTTGAGGGCGGAATACAGATTAAACTTGACCTGTCCCGGTTTGATAAGCAGTACCAGAAAGCCCAGTATGGCCTTGACGGCGATGTAATGACCAGCATGGTCTCGTTTATGCCTATGCAGCAAGGCTCCTTTGTTAATGTGACACGGGGAGCCAGCGCAGCGGTTCAGGGGTCAGGAAGAGTATACGCCGCCTTTAGCCCGGCAGGACGATTCCTTTACGAAGGAAAGACCATGGTCAGTGAGATTACCGGAAGTACATGGGCGAGGCTCGGCGTGCAGAAAGTTCTTGTCAGTCAGTACAGCGGAAAGACCAGTGCAAAAGAGAACTTGGTATACAACAAAACATCTCACCCGGAAGCGCAGGCGCACTGGTATGATGCGGCCAAAGAAAGGGACGGCAAAGCGTGGGTGAAGAAGGTAAAGAAAACGGCAGGAGGTGGAAAACGTGGCTGAACAACCACAACCAATAGGTAGAGATTTTACCGGGTACGATGTGCTGACGGAAGCTATGAAAGATTTGTTGAATCAGTACCCGGGGCTTGATGGAGATATAATTTCATTTGAAGAATTAGAAGAGGATACCGGGATAGCTTTCTCGGCTGATAACGGGGCGTTGGTATACAGTGATAAAGAATCTGTAACGGGCCACGTTCGCCAGATTTGCCGTTATCCGTTCTATGTGGTCTACCGGGTAGGTGCGAACAGTGAACGGGTTAAAATGACCGCTCAGACGTTCCTGGACAGGATTGGAAAATGGCTGTGCAAGGAGCCTGTTACCGTTGACGGCACCGTCTACAAATTGACTACATACCCGGCATTGTCGCAAGGACGAATCATCAAAAAGATTACCCGTGACAACTCATACGGATTGGATCCTAACCAGAACAGTGTTCAGGATTGGGTCTTACCTGTATCAGTAGAATATGAAAACGAATTTGATCGCTGAAAGGAGCAAGATAAATGAAATTAGCAAGAAAAGCACTGGTACATTTTCTGGATTCCAGTTTTGCGAATACATTAGCTTCCGCAACATGGTTTAAGGTTGGAATTGATATGGAGGAATTATCTGTCAGCCTTAACCCGGATACGGAATCTATTAAAAATATTTGGGGTGAATCCAGGGTAACAGATAACGGGTATGAGCCGTCTATTGACGCTGATCCGTACTACGCCAACCCCGATGAAACTATATATCCGAAGATTAGAGATATTGCTATGGATCGCCTTACGGGTGACGAATGCAAGACCCTTATCCTTGAAGTGATTGTTGAGGATACGGAAGCGACGAACCATCTGGCCTATGTGGAGGAAGTCATTGTCAAACCACAAAGCTATGGCGGCGGCACCGCTGGCGTTAATATTCCATACAATTTATCCTTCAATGGCGGTCGAAAGAAAGGCTATGTCACAGCAACGTCCCTCACTTCCGGTAACCCGACATTCACAGAGGGTGCTATCCCGTCTGGATCATAAGGAGATTAAGACATGAGCAATAAACTGATAAATGGACCACGGCAGAATGATAATGATATTATCATAAACGACGGAAGCCGGATATATAACATCAAGAATCAGCGTGGGGAAATGCTTGGAAAATTTACTTTTGTTCCTGCTGATATCGGAGTTTCAGAACGATATAAACATGCGATCGGAGTATTCGATGAGCTGCAATCTCAAATTGAAAATAGCACCGGTTCACCTGATGAAACAATGGCTGAAATCAAAAAGAAGATGGTAGATGAGATTGATTATGCATTCGACGCTAATGTATCAGAATCTTTCTTCAAGATAACGGGTCCGTTTACATTGTTGAGTAATGGAGAGTTTTTTGTTGTGAATATATTTGAAGCTCTAAGAACTGTTATTGAAAAAGAAACTGGTGTGCGATTGGAAAAAGCAAAGAGCCGGGCCAGCAAGTACACACAGAAATATCATAAATGATGAATCCTTTTAGCCTGCCGGCTGAATTAGAGGTAGGAGGCAAAGCTTATCAGATTCGCACAGATTACAGGGTAATTCTTGATATACTGACCGCTTACAGTGACCCGGAGCTTGATGCGGCGGATAAGACTCAGGTACTTGTCGAAGTCCTGTATATCGATTACGAAACAATTCCGCTGAAACACATGGAAGAGGCAGTAAAACAGGCCAGTTGGTTCATTGACGCGAATCTTCCGGCAGACAACAAGCCGAAACCCGTAACAATGGACTGGTTTAAAGATGCGCCTGTCATTATCCCCGAAATCAACAAAAACATAGGAACAGAGGTCCGGAGTGTGGAGTATATGCACTGGTGGACCTTTTTCGGTGCCTATATGCAGATCAGCGGAGACGGACTGTATTCCTCAATTCTTAATGTGCGGCAGAAGAAAGCCAAAGGTGAAAAGTTGGAAAAGTGGGAATCCAAGTTCTATAAGGAGAACCAGGCCCTATGCGATCTTGATTGGGAGCAGCATCAAAAGGAATTAGAAGAAGTCGAAAAACTATTTGGATAGAGTCGGAGCCAGAACCTTAGAGTCAGAGCCAGAACCAGAGCCAAGGAAAGGAGCGGTTTAATGGCGGCTCAAGCTGACGGAACAGTCATAATTAACACGGAAATTGATAAATCAGGAGCCGAGGCGGGCGGCAGAGAAGTGCAGAAAACTCTTGTAGGGCTTACTGAATCCATGAAGAACGCTTTACAGGCTTTTAAGGATGCCCCCTCCATCGTCAAACAGTCATTCGATATCATTAAGCAATCAGCCCTTGATGCAGCGAACCCCGCAAAGGTTATAGGTAGTGCATATCTGTCCACATTTGATTCCGTATCCACAGGTGCAAGTAAGGCAGGTGCAAAGGTAAGGAACCTGCAAGATGAAATAGACCGCTATACAGATGCGCTCTATTATGCGGAAAGGGCCGGGCTGGGCCTGGGTGATGAAGAATATGACAAGGCTCTTGTGGGGCTGAAACGGGCACAGCAAGCGGCAACGGAATATAAGAATGAACTGCTTAAGACGGATAATGCACAAAAGAAAACTGAAAAATCCGGTAAAAAGCTTAACAAAGGGCTGAAAGATACCGCCAAGAACGCAGGAGCAGCGAAAATGTCCCTTATGGGAATGCTTGGGAGGTCGGTACTGTTCAGCGCTGTATTCAGGGGCTTATCAATGATTACGAGAGCCATAACCGAGGGAATGCAGAATCTTGCGAGATATTCCGACAGCACGAACAAAGCTCTGTCACAGCTTAAATCCTCGCTTACAACGCTTAAGAACAGTTTTTCGGTTGCGTTTGCTCCCGTCATAGAGTATGTAACCCCGGCGCTTACCCTGCTGATTTCTAAACTTGTCGATATCAATAACTGGATAGCCCAGACAATGGCTGCCCTGGCAGGCAAAGACACATTTACAAAAGCAGTAGCGGTCCAGGAGGATTATGCGGAAAGTTTAACGGATACCCAAAAAGCAGCTAAAGAAGCAGCTAAAGAAGTAAAAAAGGCTACGTTTGCCTTTGATACCCTAATTCAGACACAAAAATCAAGTGATACAGATATATATAAAGGCCCTACACCGGATCAGATGTTTAAGACTGAGGAAGTAACGACAGAAGCCAAGGTTATGGCGGATAATATCAAGAAAACTCTGTCGAATCTGTTTGAGCCTATAAAGGCCTCATGGGACCAATATGGGCCTTCAACCATATCAGCAGTAAAAACCATGTTCGGTAGTCTAAAACAGCTTGCTGCGGACGTGGGAGCGTCATTCATGCAGGTTTGGAGAGACGAAGGATACGGCAAAGCGATTACCGATGACTTACTGATAACTTTTAGCAATCTGGCGCTGACTGTGGCGAATCTGGCGGATCAGTTTGATAAGGCCTGGGTGGCGGGAAACACTGGAACTAGTATTATGCGGCACTTGGGAGATTTGGTCCTTTTGGTAACTGGATTCTTCCGGGAAGCCTCTGAATCCATCAAGAACTGGGCGGCTGAATTAGATTTCGGGCCGCTGCTAAGAGCATTTGACAATGTACTTGTTATCCTTACACCTATCGTGGCAAAAGTTGGTGATGCATTGTTATGGTTACTTAATAATGTGCTTCTACCATTGGCGAAATGGGCATTGGAAAAAGCTTTGCCGGCAGCGCTTGAACTTGTGGCGGCTGGCCTTGATGTTCTCAACTCTGTGATTGATGCATTAAAGCCGCTGGCCATGTGGCTGTGGGAAGATTTTATTCAACCTTTCGGAAAGTGGACTGGAGAAGTCATAATAACAGCATTAAAAAAGATAGTAGAGTGGCTTACAAAGTTTTCGGACTGGATATCGGATCACCAAACAGCAGTACAAAACATAACTGGAATAATATTGGCATTCTTTGCTGCGTGGGCTTTTGTTGAGTTTATGACTGGTATAAAAAATATGCTGTCAGTACTCCCGAATTTGATTGGAGTATTAGGGGGGCTTCTTGGAAAATTAAACCCAATAGTCATAGTACTCGGAAGCATTATCGCTATTGCTGCCTATGTCGCTGCAGCATGGGATAAAATGACACCAAGTGAAAAATTGGCTTCGAAGATTATAGCTGTGGCTGGCGCATTGGCGCTGTTGGTTGCTGTAATCGCTGCCGGTATACAAAATTATGCTATGCTTGCAATAGCGGGAGCTATCGCCGCAATAGCGGGCTTCTCGCTGATTGGAATATCGTCTGGCGCAAACCAAAGGGGATCCGGTGGTGGTCGTTCGATTCCATCGTATGCATCTACTGGATATTCGTCATTGTCATCAATTATGCCACGACTTGCAACCGGTACCGTAGTACCTCCAAAAGCCGGGGAGTTTGCGGCGATCTTAGGAGATAACAACAAGGATTATGAGGTTGTATCTCCGCTTGGAACCATGAAGCAGGCATTCAAAGAAGCCATTGAAGAAATGGGCGGAATCGGTAACGGCACAGCAAAGGCAGATTTGATCATTGATGGTACAAAGTTCGGACAGTTGGTTTATAAGTACAACAACAAAGAAACCCAGCGCGTAGGCGTAAGAATGGTAACAACAGGAGGTTGATAACGTGGAAAAAGGAATATTTACAATAGACGGTGTTGACCTCCGGTTGTGGGTGACAGGAATTAAGCGCAGTTTTGCGGTAACAGATTCGGAGCACAGCGGGCGGCTACAGAATTATGAGATGTACCGGGATGTTATCGGGACCTTTTACAACTACACCCTGACCGTTGAACCGGACCCGGACCATAGAGCAGATTACAACACGTTTTACGACATTATAACTGCCCCCACAGCATTTCACACGGTAGTGTTCCCGTACGGACAGGAAACGCTTGAATTTGCGGCTTATGTGTCCAGCGGTGACGATGAATACGACTCTGTTACTCAGATAGACCGATGGAGCGGACTGTCTATACAATTCATAGCAAAGGAGCCACAAAGGAGGCCTTAAGATGTTTTTAAAGCAATCAATTTTATCAGATGCCGCAATAAACAATGAAGGGCTGAAAATTGTATATGATGATGTGGCTCCTTATGCAAAGGAAAACAGCAATCCACAAGTAATCGATCCGGGGTTACGGCCCCGGGTTGGATTGCGTCCGAATACAGGGCTATATCCAAGGGCGACAACAGTAAGGAGTGAATTTCCTGATTTAAAAAGGGATGATTTAGTGTATCCTGGCTATGCCTTATGCTTACCCGGTTTTGCTCTGCTCAATGGTGAATACATAAATTTCCCGGACGTTCCAAATGATTACGGATTTATCAGTGACGAAATATCTGATAGCGAAGGGGAATTTGAGTATACCGTAAGTCAAGAGGGACTAAAACCCCGGATAGGGTTGCATCCGCAGATGTTTCTATTTCCACGAAAGACATATGAAAAGTATGTTGATGCGCCAGTACTAACCATAACCTTTAACCAGAAGTTTACCAGCGTAGGCTTGCTGCTGACCTTCAATACAATGTCAGGTGATTATGCAAACCATATTAACGTTCAATGGTATTCGGAAAATGAATTGATATCAAGTATGGATTTTACCCCTAATGATACGAAATACTTCTGCAGCAACTATGTGATGCTGTACGACAAGATTATAATTACTTTTTTGTCAACATCAAAGCCAAACAGACCAGTATTTTTAACCCGGATAGATTATGGTATCTACCGGGAGTTTTTATCTGATGAAGTAAGGCAGCTATCTTGTTTGCAGGAAATCAATGCCATTTCAGAAAATATAAGCATTAATACAATGAACTTCACTGTACGTACAAAATCAAGTGTACCGTTTGACCTGCAGAAGAAGCAAAAATTGGCGCTATATTTTAACGGTGGACTGATTGGCAATTTCTATTTAAAGAACGGAGCCAAAAAGAGCAAGACTGATTATTACATGGATTCCCATGATGCCCTTGGAATTCTTGACGGCAATGAATATCACGGGGGTATATATACCGGTCAACTCGTACCCGATGTAATCGCAGATATTTTTGATGATGAGGATTTTAATTATATGCTGTCTGATGCGTTTGACAATATCCCGTTACATGGATATATTCCTTACACGACAAAACGGAATGCCCTTGTTCAAATTGCATTTGCCATAGGGGCAGTTGTTGACACATCTAATTATGATGGCGTGGTTATTTATCCGAAACAGGAAGATAAGAGCAGAGAGTTTTCCAATGATGAAGTATTTGGTGGCCTTACCTTGGAGCATTCAGATGTTGTAACAGGTGTCCGTTTGACTGTACATGATTACCAGCAATCAAATGAAACAGCAGAGATTTATAAAGGAACCGTAGACGGTATGGCGCAGGTGATTTTTACAGAGGCTTATTACGATTTAAGTATAAACGGAGGAACGATCAACTCAAGTGGAGATAACTTTGCTTTCATCACCGGATCGGGTGGCGAAGTGATCCTTACAGGCAAAAAGTACAATCATTTTACATCAACAGTCATCAAGGAAAATCCAAACATAATCTTTAATAAAAATATAAAGGAAGTCCCTGATGCCACTCTTGTGCATACCGGGAATTCAGCATCGATATTGGAACGCATTTATGAGTACTACCAACATGCAGAAAATGTAATCTGCGATGTTCTGCTTGGCGACAGGGTCATTGGTCAAGTGGTCGACATTGATACTGATTATGACGGTATGAAAACTGGCACGATTGAAAGCGTTTCGTACAGTTTTGCAGGCAGCATAAAGGCGGAGGTGACGATTCATGAGTGAGTACATAGACAACCTTATATTTGACCGTGTACAGGCAGATATAGACAACCTGGCAGCAAAGGCATACATAGCGAATACAGACCTGATCCGCGTGGAAATGGCCGTTGCCTGGTCGGCTAAGATGTTGAATAAGTACGGATATAAAAACTCCATTTATAAACGATGTAAAATGAATTGGAAACCGGAGGATCATCGGACCGATTCGGAAATGGAACGGATCAGACAGAATATTATTCAACTCAGAGCTATTTACTTCACCCCACCAAGCACACCAGTTACACCACAGCGGATCGCTTACACATCGATATATCAAGCGAATGCAATCGAAAAGATACTTTATGACCTTGGGAAGTTGGTCGAAAGCTGTTTCCCGGGGCAACAACACTTTGCTTTCCGGCTCGGAAGCCGGGCATTAGGAAACAGGAGTGAAACATAATGGAATATTTGAAAACGAATTATAAAAACGACAAATTCACCGGACCGCGAAAGTATGAAAAGACTGATAACTCGGACGGAACGATTAGCCTGAACGATGTTACCAATTATGAGGAAGTAGGGGACATTTATTCAGCAGCAGATATCAACACGGCCAACGCCGCAGTAAATGGCTTTTACAACGAATATAATGCGCAGGTGAATAAAATGACAGGAGTAATCACTTTTCCCCTTCCTGTGGCAAACTGGAATAGTACAGCTCCATATATACAGACAGTTGTTATGCCTACGATGAAAGCAACAGATATTCCGGTCCCAGGGATTGTATATCCCAGCTCAATGACGGAATCTTTAAAGGCGCAGATAGATAAGAGCGTAAACATGATAACGGAAATGGAAACCTTAAACGGGTCAATCAAGGTAACTTGCCAGTTCCGAAAGCCGGTTACTGACATGACTATCAGTCTGAAAGGGGTGTAATCATGGCAAAATTACCCTTGTTTTTTAAAGGAAATAGTGTCGACTTTACAACCCTTACGGCAACAGAATCCATGGTAAGAGCAGGGAAAAAATTCATAGGGCAAGGATCGGATGATATTCGAACCGGCACATTACCAGAACGCAGTGCCACAACCTACAGTTTACCGATAAACGGCACTTACAATATCCCTACAGGAATCCATAACGGAGTAGATACCATAAGTCAGACTATACCTACCATGTCGGGACAGTATGTTACTCCCGGGGCTGGAAGCATTGTTATTGAATGTGCTGGAAAATATATGACGAGTGATATAGTTGTATATGCCGTTGAGAACTTAACCCCCGAAATGATTAAATTTGGGGTGACAGTTGGGGAGGGAGCTGGCGCTGTGGTAGGAACATTCCAAGGATTTGTTGATTAGGAGGGAAAAGAAATGGCAAAATTGCCTCTACATAAAGTTGGCGGAGCGGTTGACACCTCAGAATTAACAACGCTTCCGGCTGATGTTTTGTCAAATGAGGTATTTATTGGAAGCGGAAGTGATGAACCGCAGCAAGGGACTGTAATAAGGCGTGGAAGTCCCACATATTCATTGCCGATCAATGGGACACAACAGCTGCAATCTGGGCAATATACTGGTGGTTCCATAACACAGTCCATACCCACTATGGGTGCGCAGAATATAGGCCCCGGGGCACAGATGATAACCATACCAACCGCAGGCAAGTACATGACTGGAAACATCACCATAAAGCCCGTGTACAATCTATCCACCTCTGTCATCAAAAAATATGAATATGTTGGTGGAGTTGGCCCTGGAACGTGGGAAGGATATGTCAATACTGATCCGAAAGTACCGTATTACTATGGTGCATTTAATGGAATACAAACTATCACTTCCTTTAAATATTCTTCTGGTGGAGAGGTCGGCGTTGTTAGTCTGGAAAAAGACAAAATAAACGTACGGGTTGCCAACAATTATAGACAAACGGCCATAGTATTTAATTCGCCAATCAATTTCGATCAATTAAGTACTTTGACGATAAGATATGATGCCAGTTTGATTGAGAGCGGTTCAGGAAGCACCATATTAGAATTTGGAGTTTTTAGAAATAAGGTTACAGACTATATATGGAGCTCTTCTGACGGATTTAATCCAAATTTAGGTACCAAACTCGCATCCGCTATCGAATTTGGTACTGGCGGAGATTTCACTTCTTCCGTAGCATCGGCAACTGGAAATGCATATTTGTATCTGTTTTTCACGGGAGTAGGGGCAATAACAAACATAAAAATAGTTAGATTTGATTAGGAGGAATACATATGGCATTAACAATACCCCCATACGTGGGGCAAGGTTGGACTGATAACTCAGAACCAGATTTATCCGCAGAAAACCTAAATGCGGTTGATGCTGGCATAACGGCCAATAGTGCTGCAATCAACGCTATTGCCAACGCTGTTGTAAACCAGATCGTAAATGATCCTAATAAAATAGCCAGCATGGCGGCGTTGTACGCTGTCAATCAGACGGTTACTACACTAAATAGCAATTTAGCTAATAGACTTATTTATGTTAGTGGGTTTTCATCTGTACCTGCAGCCAATATTAGGGTTGCGGTTGGTCAAACATCTGTAACTGTACCTGCTAATGCGGAAAGCTTCGTGATTAATGCTTCATCATTAACCGCAGGTGGATTGACTAATGGCGAAAATATAATTGGAATTAGCTGGTATTCTACAGATACTACTAGCATCTTTCCCATCGGATTTAGATTGTCTTCGTCTAATCAAGTTGCTGTATATTTAAATAAAACAGCGAGTGCTGAATTCGCTTTAACTCTCAGGTATGTAACCTATTACTTTTAATTTTGTTTATGATGATTATTTTGTCCATAATGTTGTCCATGTGCCGTTTTCCTGTTTGGCATATATTAATGAACCACTATCCGTCATTTCAAGCTGGAAAAGTAATGTTGCTGACACATAAAATCTTATAAACGTCCTGCTATTAGCGGCAGAGCGCCCCATTTCCACTTTAGTCGTTTCAAGCAGATTTCCAGTGATTTTATTATTTAAATTGCTATTTGATGAAGAAAAGAAACTTGTAAATCACAGTCCCTAACCAGGGCTATTTTTATTGCCTAAAACGGGCAGGAAGGAAATTATGAGTAATATAAGAATTGAAAGAATTAAGTTTGGCGCTCAGGAATTCGATTTGATCGCAGCCGGGGTTAACCTTGGAGAAAGTGGTGGAACCATTGCCTTTTTGAAAGGGTCTGCTTCTTTCGAATCCATCGAAGCCGCCTTGAAAGAAAATGGAAGCATCGTGCAGATCGGATTATCCGGAGAGCCGGACTGGACCCGGTCTGACTTAGTTTATGCGGGCAAGCTGGCAAAACAGTCCGATCAGGTTATCGGCACGGCAGAAGATGGTATAACCTCCATCACAGCAGATGTCATGACCGCCACTTTTCGCACACCTGATCTGACCGAAACCGTAAAGGCACAGGCAGCAGAGATTGAAAGTTTAAAGGAAACCGTCGGGGTTTTATTATTACAAAGTCTGGAGGCGTAAGAAATATGTATAATATGCTATTGTGGTTGTATGAGAGTGGAAAACTGACTGCTGAACTGCTGGCAAATGCGGTTATTAAAGATTATATCACTGACACCCAGAAGCAGGAGATTCTTGCATCTAAATAAATGAAACGGAGGTGCTGCCATGACTGAAACGGAGGTTGCGGTTAGATTGGAAGCCCATGAGCATGAAATAAAGTCTTTGAAACACCGAATGGAAGATCAGGAAGAACAGAGCAAATCTATACAGGATCTGGTTCTGTCGGTAAAAGAATTGGCTCTTAATATGCAGGCAATGCTTAAGGAGCAGGGGAGCCAGGGGGAAAGGTTGGCTAAATTGGAGGCGGCTCCAGGAGAAACATGGAATAACATGAAACGGACGTTTGCAAACAGATTTATTGATATCATTGCTGGGGCGCTTGCTACCGGCATTATTGTTATGATAATTCAAAATTTAAAAATAGGAGGTTAATATCATGAACAAAGATTATTTGGTAAAGTGGGCAAAGGCAGCAGGAGTAAGAGCGGTAAAGACTATGGCACAGACGGCCATTGCAACCATTGGAACAACGGCGGTAATGTCTGGCGTGGATTGGGTTATGGTGGGATCGGCAACGGCACTGGCCGGGATCCTTTCCGTACTTACATCGGTTGCAGGTTTGCCAGAGTTAAAGCAGTAACTTATTTGATACATAATTATAGGCTTGGGATTATCCTGGGCCTTTTTCTTTGAGGAGGAAATAATCATGAATGTAGTAAAGGATTTGATTGAAAAAGCAAAATCATGGTCTGGATATCTGGAAAAGAAGGACGGTAAGTATCTGGACGATTTCACAGCGAACGCAGGGAGTAATAACTACACCTGTTTTGCGCGCGATTACAGCGCGCTCATTGGTAAGAACCTCCAGGGGCAGGCGTGGTGTGCTATGTTCGTGTCAATGATGTTTGTGCTAATGTTTGGATTGGAAGCCGCCGTGAAGCTCCTGGAAGGTGCGTTATACCATTATTGTCCTGATGGCGTAAATCAGTTTAAAAAGGCGGGGCGGTGGCATACATCTCCAGAGCCTGGGGACGTGATCTTCTTCACGAACGGGTCAAGGGCATATCATACCGGCATTGTTACGGAAGTTACCAGTACACGGGTAAAGACCATTGAGGGAAATACTTCCGGGGCCAGCGGAGTGATCGAAAATGGCGGTGGAGTCTGCCAGAAGTCATACAGTTTGACCGAAAGTAAAATCATGGGGTATGGGCGGCCAGATTGGAGCACTGTTCAAGTAAAGAAATCCGGCTGGCGCCAGGAAGACGGTGGCTGGCGATTCTACAATGGTGATACTGGCCTACCGGTCCGGAATGATTGGATCCAGGTAGATGGTAAATGGTATTGGTTTGACGGTGCCGGTATCATGGTTACAAACACATGGTATCAGTATAAGGGAGATTGGTACTACCTGGGAGCTGACGGGGCCATGGTTAAGGGTCTGCAAGCTTCTGGCGGAAAGTGGTATTACCTGGATCAGGACGGGAAAATGGCAACGGAGCCGGTGACGCTTACACCGGATAAGGACGGCGCATTGCAGTGGCCAGGGCTGGCTGAATAAAATAAATATGGCGGGTATCCGGAATAATCTGGACCCGCCTTGTATATTGTTTGAGAGTACTGGTTATTTTAATTTCTTTTGTTTCTCTTTTTCGATTTGCTTGATGCTTTTGGCCGGAACAGGAAGATTTTCAGGCATGGTGCCACCCAATTCCTTTATTGTTTGCCGAACCTTTTGTCCGACCTCAAAATGAGTGCGGTTTGCGGCGTCCTTCCCGGTTGTGTGTTCTTTACGAAGCTTTTCATCAGTCTGTGTAGCTCGAAATAAATTGGCGGCAAGTTCTGTACTTCCCATGTGATCAAGGATTTTTTGACTGTTTTTCAATCCCTTTCTGATACGAATTTCCTTAACACCTAAACCGCCATATAATCCCTGGTACCCCTTATTCTGAAAGATTGCAAAATCTTTTGGTTCTGTGACCCCGGCCATTTGAGCGGCTTCAGCAAGGGACTTGTTATGGAAAATCATTTCATTACGGATTGCCAAACGCTTTTGCTCCTCAGACAACTCATCATAATTTTCAATAAGTTCCTGCTGTTGTGTTTTGATGGCAAAATAGGATTGACCAAGAGCAATTACCTTTTTCCGCGGATCACCATTTTGAACAATTAGATAGCTGGCATAACGGGATAATTTAAAATCCGTAATTTCTTTTACAGCAGTTTTTGGCATTTCTATCGTTTTGTTGACCTCAACAAAATGATCGTAAACATCATTTTCACTATTTTCACAGGCCGTTTTCGCTTTTTCAATTACTTTAAAAAAATTTCTCCATTCGCTATACTCTAGAGCAACCTGGAGTTCCCTCGCGTACCAAAATTCTTCACCATATTCGTTTGTATGTCTAATTGATTCAAACAAAGATTCCGTACAATTATTGCTCTCTTCTACGGAAAGATCTTTTGGTAAAACACGCGCGCGTATCTCTTGCAATTTCCGATCAAATTCTTCTTGAGTCATAATGCCCAACCCCCCTTATATTATTTTGTCAATTATAATATAAATATGCAGAAAATACCATATTTTAATTTTGTATACTAATATAAAACATAGGCGGGCCCGGAATACCGGATACCCGCCTTTTTTCATTTCACCACAGCCCGTCTATTTATAATACTGCTCAAACCATTTCGGTTCCCTGCGCATAGTCCTTCCCTTTGCATCTCCTGCCTGTACGAATTCCTCAAAGAAACCGCATTCCTTATGATCAGCTCCGCAGCCGCCTTTATCCTCGATGTAATGCGGGCACCTGTTAATTTCTGGCGCAAGTCCACAATTCCCTAACATAGTGATCACCTCTTATCACTATTATAAGAATGCAAATAATGAAAGTAAAGAGGTAACAGTTGGGAATATTTAGATATTTTATTCGAATTTAAAATATATTTTTTCTTGATTGAAAATACTTGGCTGATATTCAATTTCTATTTTTTCGGCTTTTGTAGGAACCTCGTAAAAGATTTTCCCTTTTGTATTTCGACCAGGCGAAAGGGTTGTTATAATCGTCATAGCTCCCTCACTTGAAATAATAGGAGTTGAACATTCCGTATTATCAGCATAACAACTAAAATCAGCATAACCGGCACTGCAGTCTGACTCCCCAACGTTCTCTATCGAAAACTCGACATAAATATATTTGTTTCCGCTCTCTGGCTGGCTGTATTCATTTTCAACCGAATAATCCCCACTGCTAATATACATAATCTTCACATCATCATCTTCGTAGACATCTCCAACATTAAAAGTATTGATGGAGTCATCACTACCTTCAACATCATCACTTCCTGTATCTGATGAATCAGAATAATCCACGACCACGTTATTTGCTTCTGTACCCGTAGACGAACCACTTAAAATATTTTGATAATCTGCTAATGCCGCACTTGCTTCATTCATAGCCGAAATATAATTAATATATGAAGCGTAAATTCCTATGCCCCACAACGTTGTTATTAATAAGGTAAGAGTAACACGAAATGATAAGGTAGATTTCTTTTTGTGCCACATCAGAAACAATCCGAGAGGGAAACAAAAGAAAAACATTGTCAATACCATGAACCACCAACGCTCATAAAACCTTAAATCCTCAGCGTTCTTCTCGTTTATCATAAGATCCGGGTAATTTTTATGGATTGATTTTATGGTTCTTGAAATTTGATCATTTGCTTTTGCATTGAATTCAAATCGCGTAGCTTTATTATTATTGTTTATAAAATCAACATAGCCAGATTCACCCTTTGCTGCATACATATAATCTATGCGTTTCAGATCGCTATATATTATAGGTATGCTTCTGCCTAAAAGTGTTATAATTCTAGCCTCTTCCCCACCAACATACATTATTTGTGTTACTCCCTTAATGCTCATTTCCCCACCTCACAAATTTACTAAATAAAACTTCCCTTCTGAGATTACAAGTATTTGTATTATATAGTAGTGTACCACATATCCAGAATATGGCAATAAAAAAATGCAATACCTATATTTATAAAACGAAAGACGGGTGCCGATATTCCGGCCCCGCCACCTCTTATAATTATATCATTTTCTGACTGTATTTTGACTGCATGACGCTTAGTTTCGATTGTTTTCGGGTAGTAATGGCTAATGAGGTTAAAAGTTCCAAGTTTGCTTATTTTAAGCAGGAGAGTACGGTTTTACAGGAACTTATTAAATAGTCCTTACCTTTTCACCTCAAATTTGTAGCACCTAATAAGAATGCTGTATTTATGCGTGTTTGAGGGGTACAATTTTACCGTTTGACTGTTTTTTGACTGCATTATAATAGTCCTCCATCTTATCTAATTTTACATCAAGGAAACCAAAATGCGTATAAGTGTCCAACGTAGTAGTAATGTCTGTATGCCCAAGAAGATATTGCGCCTGCTTTATATCAATGCCTGCCTTGTATAAATCACTTGCATAAGTATGCCGGAATATATGAGGCGTGATATCTTCGGCAACAGGTCGGTTATTGTTTGCGGCCACCATCTTATTTATAATTTCTCTCCAGAACTTTTGAAAAGTCTTTGCACGGTAATAATGGCCAGTAGGTGTTAAAAAAATAGGCCCGTTTTTATCTTGGCAATACGCGTGAAGAACAGGAAGTAAAGGTGCAGAGATTGGAATGATTCTGTGTCCGGCATTAGTCTTTGTCATTTCTTGCACCACATTTTTTTCTAGATTGGATGGAACCACTGTTTTACATACTCTAATGGTACGCTTCTTTAGATTAATATCATCCGTGGTTAAAGCAAGGCATTCATTTCTTCGTACCCCTGTATAAAGCAGCGTATAGACAAAACACTTTTCAATGGGAGTAAAAGCCGCACCCTCCAATAATTGACGCTCTTCAAGAGTTAAAGAACGTCGCTTGGGTGGTTCATACTTAAGACGCTTAATCGACGCTGATACGTCCCTAAGTACGATACCGTCCTCCATGGCGTATTGGAGCACAGAGCGTATATCGCCCAAGATGTAATTAAATTTAGTATACATCTTTTCGCTGATTAAATCACTCCTTATTTTTTCTATATGAGATTTTTGAATATTAATTGGTTTCATATCACCAAGATATGTATTGATGAATCTTTCTCGTTCGTAGTAGCGTTTTAATGTTTGTGGCTTTAGAGTCCCCTTTTTTACATTATCAATCCATAGTCGATGTATTTCCCTGTAAGTAACATCTTTTCCGGCAAGGATGATTCCCTTATCTTTAAGACTCATAAAATCTCTATAATTCTTATCAAGTTCCTTTAAAGTATCCCCGTAAATGGTCTTGCGAACTGGCTTGCCATCTTTTAATCCGATGGTTACCTGTTTGGCATATCGGCCGTCTTTTCTTTTTTTAGGCATGCTCACTGCTCCTTTCTCTTATGATTATTATTTTTGAGCATAAAAAAATACGCCTCTTGTCAGGACGGTCCGAAAATGATATAATTCCATTGATGAAGTGGATATATCTTTCCGGAAGCCCGGTAAGAGAAAATCTATGTAAAGCCGTTCCGATTGCAGTCGGGGCGGTTTTTGTTATTATTTGATTGCACGCATCAGGGTATGTATTTGGAGGTATGGCTCGAATTGAATCAAGTATTTATTATCATACATTACCTTTGTGCCGTAAATTTGACGGTAATATTCAATGGCCGCAGATAAAGATTCTTCGGATACATCTAAATATTCTGCCACATCATGCATGGTTTCACAGTGAGCGTTAAAAGCTTCAATCAATCCAAATAATCCGATTCTTTTATCGTATCCCCATAAACGAGCTTTTCGCTCCTGTTTTACATCTTCAACGGTATTCTGTTCAACAATTCTTCCTGTAGAAGTAAAATAGTGTCCCATTTCTTCTGCTAAAACATCAGCTTTCTGTTTCAACGTTGGTATATCCCGTCTTATGGCTATTCTCTTGCCGCTACATCTACCGTCAGAGGATCGAAGATCAAGTTCTTTGACAGTCAGGCCGCACTTGTCTGCCTCTATCAGTAATTCTTCATAACTCAAGGATTGTACCCCTCCTATTTCCATAAGTCGTCATTATCCATTAAGTCATCATCATGCTTACGCATTTTATCAGTTACCTTTATATCGGTACGTTCGTGCGCAGCCTGCGGCATAGAATGTAATTGCTCTTCTTCGGCTTGTTGTATCTGAAAGAGGTTTTTAGAATATGATACAACCTTGGCTTTATTTTCATCATTAAGTTGTTGAAAACTTTCCTTTAATTGTGCCTCGTATAATGAATATCCAAATTCTTTTAACGCTTTTAATAATTGAGGAAATGCACTTTTGAGATGATTTGATATTTTTTCCTGCTCATCGGCTGTTAATTGCTCCCCGTTCTCTGATTTTGAAAGAATAATATTAATCTCATTATTTGGATCCGGAGTATCATTGATGATGATAACTTCTCGCTCCATCGGTACATCTAATCCCATCAACCAAGCCTCATCAATATCTAGAGCTTTAGCCAAAACGAAAAGTTTATCTGATTTCGGCTTTGTGTAGCCGGACATATAATGGCTAATTGTAGATTTTGATATTCCGGTTTTTTCTGATAGTTCTGATGGTTTCATTCCTCTGAGCGAAAGTGCCTTATTAAACCTGGTCTTAAACTCTTCTGCTACATTACACATGGGTGCACCTCTTTTCTTTAGATGTATTATATCAAAAATGAAACTGTATTTCAAGGGTTTTGAGTAAAAAAGTTTAAAATTTGAAAATTATGTATTGACACCTAAAAAAATAGAGAGTATACTACAGATAGTTTCAAAAGTGAAACAAAGGAAGGTGGTGATGCTAATGTGTGAGAAAACGGCATTTGATTACAGCCGACTAAAGGGGCGCATAATTGAAAAGTTCGGCACTCAAGGTAAGTTTGCCCTTGCAAATCGGTTGTCTGATAGATCCATGTCATTAAAATTAAATAATGGCATTGGTTTGTCTCAAGAAGAAATTTTGAAATGGTGTAATATGTTAGAAATCGATAGCAAAGAAATCCCAGCATATTTTTTTAAAGAAAAAGTTTCAAAAATGAAACAATAAGAACGGAGGAGTAATATGGCTAAACAGTTTTTGACTATAAAAGATTGCATGGTGCGCCACAGCAAAAGCTACGACACAATAGCAACCTTGTTCAAGAAAAAAGGATCTCCTGCGGTGCGCGTTGGCCAGGAATGGCAAGTGGATATAAACAAGTGGGATCAGTATCTGCTTAAGCTCGCAGAAGATGACAAAGGTTAACCACAGGCGCTATGGACATACCAGAACATTAAAAGAGGAGGATACATGAACGAATTAACGGTAACAGGAAAACAGAATTTTATGGGAATTAACATCCCGGTAGTGCTTGGAGGATTTGGTGAGGACAAGCGGTGTATGTCTGACAAGACGATTGCAGAGATTCACTCTATGGAACCTAAGCACGTAAGAGAACGTATATCTCAAAACATTGTCAGATTTAAAGACGGCGTTGATTTTATTGATTTAAAACAACGTGTCGGTCAGGCAGGCACGTTTGATTTGCTTATAGGTTTAGGCTATGCGAAGCAGTCTATCACTCAAGCAGAACACATTTATATGTTATCAGAACGTGGCTACGCGAAACTGATTAAGATAATGGATTCCGACCTTGCATGGGAGATTCACGACAAACTGATTGACGAGTATTTTGTGCTTAGAGAAGAAAAGAAAGAAGCCAAAGCCAAGGCCGAGCGTTTAGCCAGTGTCAACAACGCAGTAAAGATTCTCACCCCTATGCTGGAAAAGGCCGGCTGTAGTAGCCAAATCCAATTATTGACCGCTAAGACCCTGTATGAAAAAGCTGGTGTATTAATCCCGATTGAGATTCAGGCGGACAAGCGGTATTGGGATACGGTCCATATTGCAAGGCAAGTAGGCATCTATTATAAGTCATCTGGCAAACCAGCAGATAAGGCCGTAAATGAAATCATTCGCAGAATCGGCGTTACAGAAGCGGACTACACAGAAACATGGGAGTCGAAAGGAAACTGGCAGGGAACAGTCAGGAAATATTCCGATGAAGTGATTGATCGGGTTGCTTGTTGGCTGGCTGACAATGATTATCCTGACAATATACAGTATGAGCAGAGCGGAGGACAGATAAAGCATTACCATGTTGTTTGCAGGAGAGAGGTTGCTTGAAGAACACCCAACCATTACCGAGCGTATTTATAGAAACTTTGAAAGGAGGGAATAAGCATTGACAGAAAAGCAAAAAGAAGTCCTGAAAGCAATGGAAGGCATGACATACCTTGAATGGATAAAGTTGTATCAGGCAATTAATTTAACGTTTGAGGAAGAGGCTAGCAGATTTAAAAATTCGTCTAAAATCGCCAGCCCCGAAGCTATAGCAGCAGAATACGAACGGTTATTCTGAAACTATTTGCATAAATATTGGGTTGATTCTGTAATCCTTGCCTTTGTAATGGATATTGACATAATCAAGACCGTAGAAACTGTTCTCTTGCTCTTTGGTGGTAGGTGCATAAAGCTCGGCGCCTTCTTCCCACCACAGATATGGGTTTTGACCGTTTCTATCAATGACACATTCAGGGTCATCATTCAAGCAAACCCAATTGCCAATTAAACACGCATAAACCTTTTTCATATTCATACCCCTTTCTTTCGTACTCGGCCCTGCACGGCCTGTAAGTACATTATAAGACTGGAAGAATATGGAAGCAACCAAAAGGAGGTATTTTATTGAACGAAATAATTCAGATCAACTATGAATCTGAAAACCCTACAGTATCAGCTAGGGATTTACACGAAGGATTGGAAATCAAAACAGCTTTTAAAGATTGGTTTCCAAGAATGGCAGAGTACGGATTTGAGGAAGGAAAAGACTTTTGCTCAAAAAAGAGCGAAAGTACAGGAGGCCGCCCATCGGTTGATTATGAAGTATCAGTCGACATGGCAAAACAGATTTGCATGATCCAGCGGACCGAGAAGGGCAGAACATACCGCCAGTACTTCCTTGATCTTGAAAAAGCATGGAACACACCAGAGCAGGTATTCGCTAGAGCCTTGAAGCTGGCTAATCTGACAATCGAAAAGTTAAAGGGAGATAAGACTCTGCTGACTGAGGAAGTCAATGTTAAGAATCAGATAATCGGAGAATTGAAACCTAAGGCGGACTATATGGATAAAATCCTAAAGAATACGGGCCTTGTAACCATTACTCAGATTGCAAAGGATTACGGCATGAGCGGCCAAGAAATGAATAGTATCCTGCACAGCCTCAAAATCCAGTATAAGCAGAGCGGACAATGGCTCTTGTATAAGGAGTATCAGAATTGCGGATATACTCACTCTAATACTGTAGATATAACGCATTCTGATGGCAGACCAGATATTAAAATGAACACCAAATGGACGCAAAAAGGAAGACTATTCCTTTATCAGTTACTTAAAGACAATGGGATTCTCCCAACGATCGAGAAGAATGTGGCATAGGAAGGAGAAAGAAATGAAAAGAAAATATATTAAGAGAGCAGTATTGATCACCGTAATTTTAGTTTCCGGTCTGCTGGGAGGTTGCTCCTCTTGCAGTAGAATGGGGAAGTCGATCGGTAGCGATTTTGGCGGTGGTTTGAACCGAACCGTTACCCTATACGATTATAGCGGTGAAGAAATCCGGTCATGGTCTGGAAAGTTTGATGTATCGGAAAGTGAGAATGAAGTTTACTTTGACACCCAGGAGGGAAAACGAATCATTATTCATGGTGGCATCGTAGTAAACGAAGAGAAATAATTAACGAAGCGAACGCCGCAAAGGTGGCGTAAGGAGGAAACATGTCTAAGAAACACAAAGACTGTTTTGACTGTGAAGAGTGTGTATACATAGGCGAAGGAGGATATGGTTGTTTTAAATATTCTCAACCGGAAATAGTGATTGATGATTTTGTCCCAACAGAAAAATTTATGTTTTGCAAAGTTAAAAAGGAGGTGAGCGAGGAATGAACAAAGAAAAGGTACTTATGGAACTTGATGCGCTTCACGAACTTGTTAGCACTCAGGAGCGTATGCCATGCACAGCGGCCGGAGTTTTACGGGCAATGGAAGTTATTGAGCAGATTCCAGTAGATGACCAGTGGATTCCAGTAACTGAACGGCTTCCAGAAGATAACCAAAAGGTATGGATCACTAAAGAATACCGTGGTGGTGATCGCAGGATTGACACAAGTGTTTTCATTGATAATGAATTTTTGGTACCTGGATATGTAGATGTTGTTTGCACCAACCTTGTGAGAGCATGGATGCCAAGGTTGGTACCAGAACCATATAAGGAGGAATCATGAGCAGGACACATAAAACCCTCAAAGCCGGAGCAGCCATTGGAATGAATCAATTCGGCTGGGGAAACGGCGGTAAAAGAAAAAGGCCCACAGGTGCGCCAACACCTGCAGGTCAAGTAAATATAAATCAAAATTATAACCCGTATTATACGGCATAATCAGGAGGATTGCAATACATGAAGTGTACAAAAATTAAGATCACGAATCTTTTCGGTATTAAAGGATATGAAATGGGCGGCGAAAGCATTGAGCTTTCAGGTAAGAATGGAGCCGGTAAAACATCAGTTATTGATGCGATTCGCTATGGACTTACCAATAAATCAGGTAGAGATTACATAGTTAGAAACGGTGAAAATGAAGGGGAAATCATCATTGAAACCGACAATGGGATCAGGATTGATCGGAAGTCAAGGACGAATCAGGCTGATTACAAGAGCGTGAAGAAGGACGGGCGAGAAGTTGGAAGCCCGGAATCATTCTTGCGAGATATTTTCACTACGCTGCAGCTGTCCCCGGTGGAGTTTATGGAAATGGACAAGAAACAGCAGAATGCCATTATCCTCGACATGATCGAGTATGATTGGGACCTCAACAAAATCAAGGAGTGGTTTGGAGAATTGCCCGATTGGGTTTCTTATGACCAGAATATTTTACAGGTCCTTAATGATATCCAGGCAGAGAACGGGTATTACTTCATGCACAGGCAAGATTTGAACCGAGATATGAGGAATAAAAGGGCATTCATTGAGGATATCGCATCCGCAATTCCAACCGGTTATGATGCCAACAAGTGGGAAAATGAGAACGTTGGAGAACTTTACCGGGAGATAGAGCGTATCCGGAAGGAAAACGAAACCATTGAAAAAGCAAAGCGGCTCCTTGATAACCGGTCTAATAAAGTTCGCAAGTTCGAAGCTGATAAGGAAATCGAAATCTCAGCTATTGACCGGGAATTTACAGGGAAAGAAAGCAGATTGAAAGAACAGATTGCATCTTTAGAGGAGCAGGTCCGGTCATGTAAGAAAGAGCTGGAAGGTCTAGGAGAAAAGAAGCAGGACAAGATCCAGGTTGCAGAGCAGAAATTTAAGGCTGATATCGCCCGATATGACGCTGAATTGTCAGAGTATGAAGAATATGCAACCAAGGAGATTAAGGACGTTTCTGGACTGTCTGAACAGGCTAAAACAGCGGAGGATATGAAGGGACACCTGAACGAATACCGGAGAATGGAAAATCTTCAGGCAGAGGTTGAAAAGCTGGCAGAGGAATCCCGGTTGCTTACTGATAAGATTGAAAAGGCCAGAATGCTTCCGGGTGAGATTTTGCAGGAAGCATCTATCCCGATTAATGGGCTTACTGTTCAGAATGGTATACCGCTTATTCATGGGCTACCTATCAGTAACCTTTCCGATGGTGAAAAGCTTGATCTGTGTATTGATGTTGCTATCCAAAAGCCGAACGGGTTACAGATAATTCTTATTGACGGGTGTGAGAAACTTTCTACTGATCTGAGAAACGAACTGTACCGTAAATGCAAAGATAAGGGTCTGCAGTTTATTGCTACAAGGACCACTGATGATCCAGATTTGACCGTTGTGGAATTATAGGAGGTAAGGTATGGACGAGATTATTAATGTTGAAAATACAGCACTTGCGAATCCTTTTGAAACTGAAAACGGATTCCAGGCAATCATGAAGGTTGCTGAAGCGTTTTCCAAAACCGCTATTATCCCACAGGCATATCAGGGAAAGCCAGAAGATTGCATGATAGCGATTGATATGGCAAACAGGATGAAAGTAAACCCGATGTTTGTCATGCAGAATCTTTATGTTGTGAAAGGAAAACCGTCTTGGAGCGGTCAGGCGTGTATGTCTCTGATTAAGTCTAATCCAGAGTTTAAGGATGTAAGGCCAGTTTATACCGGTGAGCGTGGCACTAATACGTGGGGGTGCCGCATTGAAGCTGTAAGAAAGAAAAATGGAGAACAAGTTCACGGGCCAGAGATTACCATTGGAGTGGCAAAGGCAGAAAAGTGGTTTTCAAAGATAGATAAGTACGGGAACGAAACATCGAAATGGCAGACAATGCCAGAACTTATGCTTGCATACCGGGCCAGCGCATTTTTTGCAAGAGTATATATCCCTGACGCTCTAATGGGCTGTTCGGTAGAAGGGGAAGCCGAGGATATCACGAAAGCTAAACCACAACAGGCACCGGACGTATTTGCGGAGAGCAAGGAGGTGCAAGCATGATTTTAACAGCAGAAAACTATTTCAGCCCGGAGGCTTCCAGGGAATATCTGTCAGTGAGCCAGTATAAGGACTTTTGCGGAACCATTGGAAAGCCAGCTTGTGAGGAACAGGCCCTTGCTAAACTCGCAGGAGAATGGCAGATGGAAAAGACCACCGCTTTGATGGTAGGTTCTTATGTAGATGCTCATTTTGAAGGATCGCTGGCATTATTCAAAGCACAGAATCCCGATATTTTCACAAAGCAAGGAGCATTAAAGGCAGAGTACCGGAAAGCAGAAGAAATCATAAACAGGATTGAACGTGATGAATTATTTATGAAGTTCATGAGTGGCGAAAAGCAGGTTATTATGACGGCTGACATGTTCGGAAGCTCATGGAAAATAAAGATAGATAGTTACCTTCCCGGAAAGGCTATTGTGGACCTTAAAGTCATGAGGGAATTACATAAGGCAGAGTATACAAAAGACTACGGATATATGAACTTCATCGAATATTGGGGGTACGATATCCAGGGAGCAGTGTATCAGGAAGTTGTATATCGGAATACCGGGGAAAGATTACCGTTCTTCATTGCGGCAGCCTCAAAAGAAACCGAACCGGATATTGAACTGATATGGATTCCTGATGACCATTTGCGGGAGAAACTGATTGAGGTGGAAACAAACACGCAGAAGATCGTAGACCTTAAAAATGGGATCATAGAGCCTATCAGATGCGGCATGTGTGATTACTGCAAGCATACCAAGGTTCTTGAAAAGCCTATCCATTACAGTGAATTGCTGGGGGAGGTATAGTATGGATTCTATTCTTACCGAGAATATGGATTATTGTTACTTCTGCGGTCGACCAGCAGAATGTAAGCACCATTTAATATTTGGATCATCGAACCGACAGCTTGCTGATGAAGATGGTTTGACGGTTCCGTCCTGCAACCGTTGCCACAATATGGGGAATGTGAAAGATCGCATTCATGATAATCCCATGGCAGAGAAAATGTCTAAGATGATCGGACAATATGCCTGGGAAAGAAAAACGATCGCATCCGGTGTTAGAGCTGATTGGGCCAGGGAACTATTCCGAAAGAGATACGGGAAAAGTTATTTATAAGCCTTGTAGTCCCTCTAATCAAGGGAATTACATATATGTCACAAAAATATGCCA
>ENA-UOOR01000991-UOOR01000991.1-fermentation-metagenome-genome-assembly--contig:-NODE-991-length-35850-cov-5.520659_pt1 | contig 35850 bp, 33 predicted proteins | sample MGYA00245780_ERZ724029 | MGnify/ENA primary metagenome ERZ724029 (study PRJEB28704, sample SAMN03018315) | fermentation metagenome | biome: anthropogenic terrestrial biome; feature: soil; material... | reverse complement strand
AGTATTATAAAATTACAAAGAAAGGAAAAGCTTATTTATATAATAAAAAGAAAGAATGGGTTGAATTTGTAACTAAGGTAAATCTTATAATTGGGAAAAACTAAGAATTCCTGCTCCTTGAATTAGACTAAACATTATGCTAAACTGAATATATAAATTTCGAAGAAGAAAGAAGAAGGAAGATACAAGTGGAAATTAAATTTATAGACAGTCATGTTCACTTAGATGACGAAAGATTTGATGACGACAGAGAAGAATTGATAAAATCCCTTTACGAAAACGATATTGAATCGGTTTTAAATTTAGGGTCAGATTTAAGCACCTCAAAATCAGCGGTTAAATTAGCAGATGAATATTCATTCATATATGCTGCGGTGGGCTGCCACCCTCATGATTCAAAATATATGAACGAGAATACAATGAATATATTCAGAGAACTGGCGAAAAATAAGAAAGTTATCGGAATAGGCGAAATAGGTCTTGACTATTACTATGACAATTCTGACAGAGAAACACAAAGGCTGTGGTTTAGGGAACAGATACGACTTTCTAAAGAACTTAATTTGCCATACATAGTACATGACAGAGATGCACATGAGGATGTTTTCAGGATTATGAAAGAAGAGCACTGCTCAGGAACAAGGGGAATTTTGCATTGCTATTCCGGCAGTGTGGAAATGGCAAGAGAATTCATAAAACTGGGCTTTTATATTTCTCTTGGCGGCCCCGTAACTTTCAAGAAATCCAAAATACCAAAACTTGTGGCAAAAGAGGTTCCCATAGACAGGCTGCTTATTGAAACTGACTGCCCTTACTTAACTCCAGAACCTTTCAGGGGAAAAAGAAATGAACCTAAGTATGTAAGGTATGTAGCAGAAGAAATTGCCGAGATAAGAGGAGTCCAGGTTAGTGAAATCGCAGAAAAAACCAAATCAAATTTTAAAAACCTATTCAATTTGTAGAAAATTATGTTTCTATTTACAGCAGCAGGCGAAAGAATATCATAACAACAATTAATATAACAGGTGGAGAATGATTAAAATAGGAAGAAGCTTTTATGACAGAGATGCCCGAATAGTAGCCGAAGATTTAATAGGCAAAGTTTTAGTTAGAAAATATGATGAAAAGACAATTAAATTAAGAATTACCGAGACAGAGGCATATATTGCGGAAATTGATAAGGCAAGTCACGGCTACGGAGGCAAAATAACACCAAGAACCCGGATAATGTTTGGACCGCCCGGATATGCTTATGTATATTTCATTTATGGTATGTACTATTGCCTTAATTTCGTAACAGAAAGTGAAGGCATATGTAGTGCCGTGCTCATCAGAAGCGGCGAATCCCTAAAAAATATTGATGAAATCTGTATGAACAGATATAATAAGCCCCTGGGTGACTTATCAAAAGCACAAATTAAGAATCTTACAAATGGCCCGGGAAAACTTTGCAGTGCACTGAAAATTACAAAAGAGCACAATGGTACGGATTTGACCGAAAATGAAATATTTGTTGAAGATGATAAATTTACAGATTTTTGCGTGGAAAAAACCAAAAGAATAAACATTGACTATGCAGAGGAGGCAAAAGATTTCCTCTGGAGATATATCCTATGCAAATAGTTGTTGACAAAATTGTTAAAAATAAATATAATTTGATTATCAAAATAAATAGAGGTGAGTTATGAGTAATCATCAAACTGTAAATGAAATACTTGTAAGGCTTTTTGCAAATGTTCTTGATATTGAAGAAAAATGCCTAAAAACAGGAGAATTTTCAGATTTATCAATAAATGAAATGCATGTGATAGATAACATAGGCATTAACAGGGAAAGGACTATGTCTGACACTGCAAGAGATTTGAGAATCACATCAGGAACACTTACAACTGCGGTAGATAATCTCATAAAAAAAGGATATGTTGTAAGAGAACGCTCTGTGGAAGACCGAAGAGTTGTAAAAATCAGGTTGACAGAAAAAGGTACTGCCGCATATTTTGCCCATGAGAATTTTCATAAGGACCTTGTTCTAAGCGCTCTTCAAAAATTGAATAAAGAGGAAGAAGAGTTTTTGATCAAGGTGTTGTCTAACATAGATGTGTTTTTTCATAACAAGTATAAATTTTAGGCTGATTCACATAAAAGGCATATTAGGATTCTTTTAACATATTATTTCTATAATCAAAAATTTTGAAATTAAAATTAAATAATGAGAGGTTGCTATGAGTATTAGAATAGTTATAGACAGTACGTCGGATGTTACAGACGATATAATTAACAAATATAATTTGAAGATGGTTCCTTTAACAGTTAATTTTGCTGAAGAATCTTTTTTAGATAAGGTTGAACTGAGTTCCTCGGATTTTTTTAAAAAATTGGTTCAGGCAGAAAAGCTTCCAACAACATCCCAGGTAAATCCGGGTTCCTTTGTTGAGGCTTTCAGCCAGATACTTCTGGAGGGAGATCAGGTTCTGGGAATATTTCTTGCATCGGAATTAAGCGGAACATATGAATCAGCAAGAATTGCAAAGGATATGACAGGCAGTGACAACATCAGAATTATCGATTCTAAAAATGTTTGCCTTGGAACATTTGCATTAATATTAGAGGCAATTGAACTGGTAAACAAAGGCATGGATATTGATGAAATTGTTGATGAACTGGAAAAGGTAAAAAGCAAGATAGTGGCTGTAGCTGGACTTGATACTCTGAAGTATTTGGAAAAGGGAGGGAGGCTGTCAAAAAGTCAGTCAGTGGTAGGTTCACTGTTGAATATAAAACCTGTTATTGAAATTAAAGATGGAAAGCTGTCTGTAATTGAAAAAGTGAGAGGAAAAAACAAAATAATTAAATGGTTTGATGAATGGATTGCAAAGAATAAATTTGATTTATCAGATAGGACTGTTCTATTATTCTATTCCCAGGACTATGACCAACTAAAAGCTTTGAGGCAGGTAATAGAAGAAAAATACAAAATTAAAAATATTATCGAACAGGAAATAGGTGCGGTTGTCGGAACCCATGCCGGACCAGGAGCATTGGGAGTTGCGTTTTTAAATAAATAAGAGGCAGATAGCTCTGCCTCAGTTATTTTAGCTTACATACAGCTCTGTTTTTTCGTCAGCGTTGATTGTAACACTGACCCTGCTGTTTTCCTTTATTATGCCCTTTAAATATGATTCTGATATTTCGTCTTCCACATATTTTTGAATTGCACGTCTTAAAGGTCTTGCACCATACTTTGTATCATAGCCCTTATTAAGGATAAATTCTTTCATTTTGCTGTCCACATCAATTGATATTTTCTTTTCTCTTCCTTCCTGCACAACCTCCCCTAACATGAGATCTACAATTTGGCTCAGTTCACTCTTGCTTAGTTCGCTGAATACTATGATGTCGTCAATGCGGTTTAGAAACTCAGGTCTGAATGCCTGCTTCAGAGCATCCCTTACCTTTGCTTCCATAGCTTCATATTCTTTGTTTTCAAAGCCTATTTTATTGCCCTTTATATTTGTTCCGGCATTTGAGGTCATAATAATTACAGTGTTTTCAAAGTTTACGGTTCTTCCCTGATTGTCGGTAAGCCTTCCGTCATCTAATATTTGAAGCAATATGTTAAATACGTCCTCATGTGCTTTTTCAATTTCATCAAGCAATATTACCGAGTATGGCTTTCTTCTTATTTTCTCTGTCAGGTAGCCTGCCTGGTCATATCCCACATATCCGGGAGGCGCTCCGATTAATTTAGAAACTGTGTGTTTCTCCATATATTCGGACATATCAAGCCTTATCATGGCATCTTCATTTCCGAAGAGTTCACAGGCAAGGGTTCTTGCAAGTTCTGTTTTACCAACTCCTGTAGGTCCGACAAAAATAAATGAAGAAGGCTTTTTCTTTTTCTTAAAGCCCGAACGGTTTCTTCTTATGGCTCTTGAAAGGCTGGTTACGGCAGGGTGCTGCCCTATAACCCTTTTATGCAGCCTTTCCTCCAGATGAATTAATTTTTTTGCTTCCTCTTCACTTATTCGCTGGACAGGAATTTTAGTCCATGCTTCAATCACATATGCTATATCTTCAGTGGTAAGATGCACATTTTCACATTCCTGTGACAGCTCTTTAATTTTGGATTCAACTCTAAGTTCGCTTACTTTAAGCTCAGCAGCACGTTCATAATCATCATTTTCTGCCGCTGCTTCCTTCTCGTCTCTGATATTTGATAATTCTGTCTTCAGCCCTTCAAGCTCTACAAGTCCGTTGTTCCTCAGGTTAGCTCTGGAGCCTGCCTCATCTATTACGTCGATTGCCTTGTCCGGAAGGTATCTGTCGGTGATGTATCTTTCGGACATTAACACTGCCTGCTCGATTACTTCATCAGAAATTTTCACATTGTGAAATGCCTCATAGTAATCCTTGATTCCCTTTACAATTTCTATTGAGTCTTCGATAGAAGGCTCATCTACCATTACAGGCTGGAATCTTCTTTCGAGAGCCGCATCCTTTTCAATATGTTTTCTGTATTCATCCAATGTTGTCGCACCGATTATCTGAACCTCACCTCTTGCCAAAGCTGGTTTTAAAATGTTTGCGGCATTCATAGAGCCGCCTTCGGCTTCTCCGGCACCGACAATATTATGAACTTCATCAATAACGATAACAATATTACCGGCTTTTTTTGCCTCATCAATTATTGCTTTCATACGAGATTCGAATTGTCCTCTGAACTGAGTACCTGCCACAACAGCAGTCAGGTCAAGAAGATAGATTTCTGTGTTGAAGAGCTTAACAGGAATTTTTTGCTCAGCAATTCTTACTGCCAGACCTTCTGCTATTTTAGTTTTTCCCACGCCCGGCTCACCTATTAAAATTGGATTGTTTTTTGAGCGTCTGTTTAATATCTGTATAACCCTGTCTATCTCTTTTTCTCTTCCGATAATTCTGTCTAATTCTCCATACCTGGCCTGTTCTGTTAAATTAGTTCCGTAAGTGTCAAGGTATTTTAATTTCTTACGTTTTACCTTTTCTTTAACCTTTGGACCTGATCCGCCTGAATTATTAGAAATATCCACTTCATTTCCCTCATCGGTGGGTTGAAATCCGCTGTTTGAACTTGTGAGTCCCGTAAATGCCGAATTCATCAGGTTCATGATGGAATTCATGTCTTCACTGCCTTCGTTCTCGCTGTTCTCAGTAATTTTATCCAAATCCATGTCTCCCATAATTTCAGACAGCTGACTATTTATATTTTCAAAATCTTCCGGTTTCATTCCACTTTGTCTCATTATCTGATCCATGGGTGCAAGACCTTGTTTTTTTGCACAAGGGATACATAGACCCATAGTTTGCATTTTACCCTCAATAATTTTATTAACATATATTACTGCCACATTTTTTTTACATACTGAACATAACATTATTTTCATCTCCTATTTGCGATAAATAGATTTCTGTAATCGCTAAATTTATTTCAGTTATTTATATAATTTTATTTATTTGTTTCCAGTATAGTTATACAAAACTAATTATAATCTATTTTGCTTAAAAAAGCATTAACTTTTTTCAAAAATCATTTTCACCGCTTCTGCATTTTGACTAAATTCAACCATTTACTACTTTTTAAAAAGGTTCTGTGCTAATGGTAATAATTTGTTTATGGTATGACTCAAGAAAAATTGGAAATTATATTAACCTACGAAAGAAGTTTGAGGTAAGGTTTGAAATAAAAACATGTTTCATGACCCTATCAGTGTCTTTCGCAGAAAGGTGGTTATATCAAAGATGAAAAAAATATATAAGTATATAATTCTGTTTATATACGGCGGCGTAATATATTATTATATAGAGTTAATATACAGAGGATACAGTCATCCTGCTATGGTTTTTGTAGGTGGTCTGTGCTTTATATGTATAGGCAGACTGAATGAGGCTTATACTAATAAGATATCTGTTATAAAGCAAATGATAATATCTTCTGTTGTTGTTACAGTAATAGAATTTATTTCGGGAGTAGTATTAAATACATGGTTAAAATTAGACATTTGGAATTACAGTAATTTAAGGTTTAATCTATTAGGTCAGATAAGTCTTCAAACAAGCATCGTCTGGTTTTTTCTTGCTCTGCCTGCCATATATTTAGATGATTATCTAAGATATTGGTTATTCAGCGAAGAAAGACCGCGGTATAAGTTTATTCGATAAACAATTTATTTCTGAAACAGTAAAAAATTCTGCATTGCAGAATTTTTTACATGTAAATGATTTATTTCATGTAGCCGCCAACTGTGGATTTAATGTCATTTACCGTTATATAGGCATCCGGTGCAGTCTGTTTAATAACCTTAACTGCTTCAGGTATTTTCTTTCTTTTCAGTTGAACAAATAAAAGAGATTTTTTACTGTTATCTCTTCCTCTTCCATCGATGATGGTAACTCCATAGTCTTTACCTCGTAAGATTTCAGCCAATACTTCTCCTGTTTTTTCACTGACAACAACCTGAATAGATGCAAGCCCTACAGCAATTTTTGACTCTATGGTAACTCCTATGAAATTTCCCAGAGAAAAACCTATTGCGTACATAAAAATTTTTATTGGGTCTTCAGTAATATTATTCAGGACTGAGCTTACAATTAGGAGCCATATCATTATTTCCACAAATCCTAAAGCTGCTCCCTTTATACGTTCACCCTTGTTGATGTACACCAGCCAGATGGTGGAAATAGATACCTCCACAATTTTAGCACAAAATATTATTACGTATAAAATCGGACCTTCCATGTTCATTAAAAATTCCATAATACACCTCGTAATGTTTGTTAGATATATTTTACTTTGTTTCATGAATTTATGCAATAGAGAAGTTTCGTCATAAATAATTATTGTTAATTGCAGCGAAATAATGTAAAATTCATATGACGAGTTATAAGGACAACAGGCCATACAAATATTTAAAAAAAGGTTTGATTGTGCATAGTAACAGTAACATATACAGGCATGTATATTAAAGGAGATTTTATGAGACTAAGATACGTTCCGGGGCAGTATCAATATTTGAAGGAATGTGATAAAGTAATTACCGAACCGGAAAAAAGAGGATATAAATTAAATGATGCAGTGTATAACAACAGTCCGATATATGTGGAATTAGGCTGTGGCAAGGGTAGATTCCTGAGACAGACAGCACTGAAAAATCCGGATATTACTTACTTCGGATTTGAAAAAAGTGTCAAGGTTGCATATAGATGTGCAAAGGCTGTTATTGAAAACGACCCACCAAATTACTTTATAGTATATTCAAACGGAGATATCTTAAGGGATGTTTTTCATCCTGAATCAATAGAAAGAATTTACTTAAATTTTTCAGACCCCTGGCCTAAGCCTTCTCATTATAAAAGAAGGCTCACTCATAAGAAATTTCTGGATGTTTACAGGAGTGTTCTGACTGCCAACGGTGAAATACATATGAAGACGGACAACAATGATTTGTTCGAGTATTCTGTAGAACAATTAAAAGAAGGCAACTGGGAATTTTTGATGCTTACAAGAGATTTGCACGGCAGTCTCTATGCTCCAAATAATATTATGACAGAATACGAAGAGCGCTTTGTAAATGAAGGGAAGAAAATAAATAAACTAATAGTGAGAAAACCGGATGAATAAATTAAAATATGTAATTGTTTACTTTGTCTTAATTAATGTAGTATCATTTATACTATTCCTTGCAGATAAGGAAAAGGCAAAACGAGATAAATGGAGAATCAGAGAAAGTACTCTCCATATGACAAGTTTTTTAGGAGGAGCTTTCGGCAGCATTGCTGCAATGGTATTATTTCATCATAAAATCAGGAAGCCCCTGTTTGTGATTATAACAATAATTGCACTTATTTTTAGTATTTTTATCTACTACAATTTATATGCTTTTCTGGTTCTATAGTTGGAATTGAAGTTGTTAGAGGAGGTGATATTTTGAAAAAAACAAACAAGACTAATGCTATGCGTATTCTTGATTCATTAAATATTGAATATGACTGTATGACATATGAATGTGAGGACGGTCATATAGACGGGATTTCTGTCGCACATAAAACAGGGCAAAATCCTGAAGCTGTTTTTAAGACTCTTGTGGCAGAAGGTCACAGCGGAGAATTGTATGTTTTTTGTATTCCGGTGGAATATGAGCTTGACTTGAAAAAAGCGGCTAAGTCTTCTAAGGAAAAAAATATTGAAATGCTTCCATTGAGGGAACTTACTAAAAATACCGGCTATGTAAGGGGAGGCTGTTCCCCCATAGGAATGAAAAAACACTACAGAACATTTATAGATGAAACAGCTTTGCTTCAGGATAAAATTCTGGTAAGTGCAGGAGTAGTAGGAACACAAATAATAATCAGACCTACCGACTTAATAGTTGCAGCCGCGGCAGAATACGCGGACTTAATTTAATGGAGATAAAATGAACCTTAACATAATATTTGAAGATAAGCACATCCTGTGCCTTGTAAAACCCCAGGGCATACCCTCACAAAGTGATAAAACTAAGGATGAGGATTTAATGACGGAAGCATTAAAATATGTAAGCTGCAATGAGAAGGTTCCATACCTGGGATTAATTCAAAGGCTTGACCGGCCTGTGGGAGGAATAATTGTATATGCAAAAACGGAATTTGCAAACAAGGAGCTTTCCAGGCAGGTACAATTGCGTCAAACTGAAAAAGAATACCTAACAGTGGTATGCGGTAACCCTGAAAAGGAAAGTGCTGTATTAGAGGACTACCTTAAGAAATTGAAAACAATTAATATGTCAAAGATAACCTCCTCAGAGGATAAGCAGGCAAAGCCTGCAAAGCTAAAATACGAAGTAATTGAATCAACAGACACAGAGGAATACGGAATCCTTACCTTGCTTAAAATAAAACTATATACCGGCAGGCATCATCAAATAAGGGTTCAGCTTTCAAATGCAAACCTCCCAATTTGGGGAGACAACAAATATAATAAATTATTTGTCAGAAAAAAGGATTTTACACAAATAGCTCTCTGGTCCCATAAGTTCGGATTCAGACATCCAAAAACAAAGGAATACATGGAATTCACATCAGAACCCGACAGCTATCCCTTCAAGCTATTTAAAAGCTTTAAGTAAAGATACATTAATTTTGAAAGGCAGAAATATGATTTTAACACTTGAAAATATCTCTAAGAGTTTTGGCGAGAAAAAATTATTGGAAAACGTGAATTTATATATAAATGATAATGAAAAGACAGGACTTGTTGGAGTTAATGGAACAGGTAAATCCACATTGCTTAAAATTGCGGCTAAAACAGAAGAATGTGATAGCGGTAAAGTTGTTTATTGCAATGGAGTAAGGATTTGTTACCTGCCTCAGACTCCTGAATTTAAAGACAATACTACGGTAATGCAACAAGTTTTTATAAGTGCCACAACTAATACTAAAACACTTATGGAGTATGAGGCAAAGGCGATTTTAAATAAGCTTGGCATAACCGAGTTTGATAAAGATGTGAACCTTCTTTCTGTGGGACAGAAAAAAAGAGTGGCAATAGCAGGTGTTCTAATAAATCCCTGTGAACTTTTAATCCTTGACGAGCCCACCAATCACTTGGATAATGACATGATTCTATGGCTTGAAAACTATCTTATAAGGTATAAGGGTGCGATATTGATGGTAACCCATGACAGATATTTTCTGGACAGGGTTACAAATAGAATTATTGAATTAGATAAAGGAAATTTATATTCTTATGAAGGAAATTATTCCAGATTTCTTGAGTTAAAAACCCTCCGTGAAGAGAATGAACTTAGCAGCGAAAGAAAGAGACAGACTTTATACAAAAAAGAGCTTGCGTGGATTCAAAGAGGAGCCAGAGCACGAAGCACAAAAGCAAAAGGAAGAATACAGGAATTTGAAAAGCTTAAAGAGCAATTAGGAACAGAGATGGAAGAGCAGTTAGAATTGGGCTCTGTTTCATCAAGGCTTGGAAAAAAGACAATAGAAATAAAAAACATATCAAAAAGGTTTGGAGACAAGGTAATTGTTGAATCATTTGAATATACAGTTACGAGAGATGCCAGAATAGGAATAGTAGGAAATAACGGCGCCGGAAAATCAACTCTTCTGAATATAATAGCTGGAAGGATTCAGCCTGACAGTGGCAGTGTCAGCATTGGAAGTACGGTAAAACTGGGTTATTTCTCTCAGGAACCCTTTGAGGTTGAGGCTTCATTAAGGGTAATTGATTATATAAAGGGAATCGCAGAAATAGTGGTGACCGTGGACGGAAAAATAACAGCATCTCAAATGCTTGAAAAGTTTCTGTTTTCTCCCGATGTTCAATACAATACAATTGCTAAATTATCGGGAGGCGAAAGAAGAAGGTTATTTTTGCTGAGTATATTAATGAAGGCACCCAATATATTGCTGCTGGATGAACCAACCAATGATTTGGATATTGAAACACTGACAATATTAGAGGATTATTTGGAGAATTTCTCAGGAGCCGTTATAGTTGTATCTCACGACAGGTATTTTCTGGATAAGGTTGTTGATACAATTTTAGAATTGCCCGGAGATGGAACCGGCTTGATAAAAGAATATAACGGAGGCTATTCCGATTATGTTACAGTGAGGAAATCTGTACAGCCGAAAAACACCGGGGATAGCCTAAAGACTCCAAAGGAGCAGGAAAGGACAACAGAAGAAAAACCTAAAAAGCTTAAATTCACCTATAAAGAGCAGCGAGAATATGAAAGTATTGACAATGATATTGCAGATTTAGAAATGAAGATAGCAGATCTGGAAAAACAGTTTGAAAAATATGCAACAGATTATGTGAAGCTTCAGCAACTAATGGAAGAAAAGCATAAAGAGGAACAGGAGTTAGAAGAAAAGATGAGCAGATGGTTTTACCTGAATGATTTGGCTGAGCAGATTGAAAATCAGAAGTGAATCACAATTATTGTAAATGTAATTGTTATATTTGTTAAAATAAATTAAGACGCTTCGGTGTTATTATTATCCGCAGCGTCTTTTAATACAGCAGTAGCAAAGCTATAGCATTGTATTACAGATGTTTTTTCTGAATACTTGCGGCATCTTCGGAATTGTTGCCAGATTGTACCGGTAATTCAGGCACTGCAGGAGTTAGTTCGTTGTAATCCTTGAAACACATATACCATTGCAAGCATTGAAGACCAAGGCCTTCAGGATCATTTTCCCTTTCAAGAAGCCCTTCGTATGTATATGGAACAGGAACTATTACAGGCTGCCCGGGCATCCAGTTTGCCGGAGTTGATACATTATATTTATCTGTTGTTTGCAGTGCATCAATTAACCTCAGCAATTCGTATATATTTCTTCCGTTTGATGCGGGATAGGTCAGAATTGAGCGTATTCTGCGAGTAGGATCAATTATGAAGACATCCCTTACGCTTTGTTCATATATTCTGTCAGGATTAACCATTCCGTACAGGCTTGAAATTACCGCATCCCTGTCAGAAATAAGAGGGAATGGGATCGTCAATCCTGTAAATTCATAAATATTGTACACCCATTCCAGATGGGAAGGGTTGCTGTCTATGCTCAAGCCCAAAAGCTGTACATTTCTTTCCTCAAATTCGGAAGCAAGCTGTGTAAATGCTATAAATTCAGACGTGCAGACAGGAGTGAAGTCCCCGGGGTGAGAAAACAGCAGCACCCATTTTCCTGCATACTGTGATAAAGTTATGGTTCCCTGTGTGGTAATTGCCGTGAAATCAGGTGCAATTCTTCCGATTGTAAGGCATTCTCTGTTATTTGATATCATATAAGCCCTCCTTATAGATATTGATTATAATATTACATAGTATGATTATATTCATTGCAGTGTGAAAAACATTTATTTATATATAGGGTATAAGGTTATAAAGAAGGTATTTATTATGGATCGGGAAGGTATAAATATATTTATTTTCTTGCGTTTTAATGGTATAATAAATGTTATGCTGAAAGATCTCATGTGAACACCAAAAAACGGAATCATGAACTTTAATTTGGAGGATCTAATGAAAATAAAGTTAAAAAGGAAGCAGGCAATATTGCTGATACTATTAATTGCTGTTTTTATTGCTGCATCCTCGGTTTTTTTTTCAGGACAAAATTCTTATGAAAACAAGACTTCAAGTGTTAAGCTGGGTACAATACAGAATACATTAGAAGAAACAGGAACCGTTTACTCTAAGAGAATCAATACATTTTATTCTGATGCAAGCAGAAGAGTTGAAGTTATTAATGTTTCTACAGGTGACAAGGTCAAAAAAGGCACCATAATACTTACATATGAAAATGATTATGATTTGGAAATTGAAAGAGCAAATAAGCAAATAGAGGCTATAACAGCCACATATAATGAAGCCGTAAAAGGTGTGGACTTTAAGGAGATTTCTGACATGAAGCTTAATATCAGCAATATTGAGACTGCTTTAAGCGCAGCAAGAAATCATTTTGAGAAGATAAAGTCTTCAAAAACCGCTAATGAGCCTGAATACAAGGAAGCAGAGAATAATGTGAATTCTCTTGAGAACCAGCTTCAGGAGGCTAAAAGCAACTATGACCTAACTATGCAAGGAGCTTCTTCAAATGAAAAGAAACAATATGAGGAACAGGTTGAAGAAATAATTAGCCAAATAAAGATGCTTGAACAAAATATAGAACAGGCATCCATTAAGGCAGAATTTGACGGTATTATTACTCAGCTTAATGTTAAACAGGGAGATATGACTCAAACAGGAGTTCCCGTTGTGGAAATTCAGGATGAAACCAGTCTCGGAGTGTATGTGGAGGTATCAGAGGAAGATGCGGCAAGGGCTGCCATAGGTATGCCATTTATAATAAGTAACGGAAAGGAAAGCAGGAAGCTTAAAATAGACAGGATTAATCAAAAGCATGTAGTTTCTGAGTCAGGTTCGGATATTCCACAGAACCTTGTTAGAATTGAAGCTGATTTAGATGACGCATCGTCATTTAAAACAGGTTCAAAACCTGTCGTAATTATTGTTCTTGAAGAGAAAAAAGATGTTCTGCTTATTGACAGGCATGCCTTGAATGAGAAGAACAAAAAACAATATGTTACTGTAATAGACCGGGGCAGGAAAGTTGAAAAAGAAATAACTACGGGGCTTAAAAATAACGAATATGCAGAAGTGACATCTGGGTTGAATGAAAATGAATTTGTTCTTATAGAATAATTAATGCAGGATAAAAAAAGGAGAAAATATGAAGTATGATTTAATAATAGTAGGAGCAGGACCATCCGGAATATTTACTGCTTTTGAACTTAACAGAAAACAGCCGGAAAAGAGAATATTGTTAATAGAACAGGGAAAACCCATAGAAAAAAGAAATTGTCCTAAGGACAAAACAAAAAAATGTGTTAACTGCCAGCCTTATTGCAGCATTACAACAGGATTTTCAGGAGCCGGTGCGTTTTCAGACGGAAAGCTGTCCCTTAGTCCTGAGGTTGGAGGAGACCTTCCTGAGCTTATAGGATATGATTATGTTCAGGAATTAATTGAGTATACGGATAAAATATATCTTCAATTTGGTGCTGACACAAAGGTTGAAGGAGTTGAAAGCAAAGAAGAAATAAAAGAGATAAGAAGGAAAGCCATAGAAGCGGGCCTTAAGCTCGTGGACTGTCCTATCAGACATCTGGGAACTGAAAAGGCTCAGGAAATATATCAAAAAATTCAGAACCATCTTATAGACAATGGTGTGGATGTTAAATTTGGCACACAGACAACGGATATTATTGTTGAAAATGGTGTCATTAAAGGAGTGGAGGTAACCGACTCTTTGAAAAAAGTAACTGATGAGAAATTTTATGCCGACAATGTTGTTATATCTGCAGGCAGAAAGGGAGCGGACTGGCTGGAATCTCTCTGTGTTCAGCACGGAATAAGTCATCGAGCAGGAACAGTAGACATTGGAGTCAGGGTAGAGGTAAGAAATGAAATCATGGAAAGAGTAAACAATATCCTCTACGAATCGAAACTCATAGGATATCCGGCACCATTTAAGGATAAGGTGAGAACATTTTGCCAAAACCCCGGAGGCTTTGTAAGTCAGGAGAACTACGATGATAATCTTGCCGTTGTAAACGGTCATTCATATAAGGACAGAAAATCCAACAATACTAACTTGGCGATTTTAAGCTCTCATAATTTCAGTCATCCTTTTAACCAGCCTATAAAATATGGCGCAAAAGTTTCGGAGCTGCTAAACATGCTTGGAGGAGGAAGAATTCTGGTTCAGAGATATGGGGATATATTAGATGGAAAAAGAACCTGGCAGAATGAATTGTCCAGGTCAAATGTAGTTCCAACGCTGCCGGACGCAGTGGCAGGAGACATTACATCTGCTATGCCTTATAGGACTATGACAAATATAATAAATTTTATTGAAGCATTAAATACTGTGGTTCCCGGCTTTGCTGCAGCGGAAACACTGCTGTATGGACCGGAAGTGAAATTTTACAGCAACAAGGTGGAAATAAGCCGTGAATTTGAGACCAACATAAAAAATTTATACTGTCTGGGAGATGCAAGCGGCTGGACAAGGGGATTAATGATGGCTTCCCTCATGGGAGTAAAGATGGGACAAATATTAAGTAATAAATAATTAAAAACCTAATATATTATATTATTAAATGTTGCTGAAGTAATTTTTCAACATCAGATTATTTGTTAGGGGGAAAATAATTTGGAATGGTATAACAAAGGTAAAAAAGAAGTATTGGATGAACTAAGAACAGATTTAAGTCATGGACTAAGTAACAATGAAGCGGCAAGAAGACTGGAGGAATACGGCAGAAACGAACTGGAAGAACAAGCAAAAAAAAGCTTTATTTCAAAGCTCATAGCTCAGTTTGCAGACTTTTTAATCATTATTTTGCTGATTGCAGCAGGAATATCCGCTTTTGTAGGAGAGAGAGAAGATGCATTTGTAATTCTGGCAATAGTAGTCATAAATGCAATCCTTGGAATATATCAGGAGGGCAAGGCGGAAAAATCTGTTGAAGCATTGCAAAGGCTTAGTGCTCCAACAGCAAAGGTAATCAGGGAGGCAAATCAGATAACACTGCCTGCTGCAGAAATTGTGCCTGGTGATGTTGTTGTTTTGGAAGCAGGAGATATAATACCTGCGGATATCAGACTTTTGGAAAGCTCTAACATGAAGGTTGAGGAAGCATCCCTGACAGGAGAATCAGTTCCGGTGGAAAAGGATGCAAAGGCTAAAATAGCTGGTCCTGTCGGAATAGGGGACAGGCATAATATGGTTTTTTTTAGTACAGTTGTAACTTACGGCAGAGGTACAGGGGTAGTTGTAGGAACTGGACATAACACTGAAATAGGAAATATAGCAACTAAGATTCAGTCCTATGATGAGGAAGAAACACCCTTGCAGATTAAATTGAATCAGTTGGGCAAGGTATTGGGAACCATTACTATTTTAATATGCATTGTTGTATTTCTGGTTGGACTTGTTCAGGGCAGGCAAGTTCTTGCAATGCTGTTAACATCCATAAGTCTTGCGGTAGCCGCAATACCCGAAGGGTTGCCCGCTATTGTGACAATAGTTCTGTCAATAGGTATGAACAGAATGGCCGGGAAAAATGCTATTGTCAAAAAGCTTCTGGCAGTTGAAACTTTGGGAGCAACATCAGTGATATGCTCTGATAAAACAGGAACCCTGACCCAAAATGAGATGACTGTTGTAAAGGCCTTTGTGGATGACAGAATACTTACAGTTGAGGGCGGAGGATATGATCCGTCGGGAGATGTAAAGCTTGACGGAAGAAGAATAAACATCAATTCATTGCCCGATTTACGAAATCTAATTTCCATAGGAGCTTTGGCAAATGACGCAAGACTTGACAAATCAACAGGAAGCTATAAAGTTGCAGGAGACCCCACTGAAGGAGCAATCATTACATTTGCAGGGAAATTAGGACAAACTGCTGAGCAACTTAATATGATTTATCCGAGGGTGCAGGAGCTTCCATTTGACTCCTCCAGGAAAATGATGACAACCTTTCATTCGAACTATATTAGCGGTAAAATAGTCTCCTTTACTAAGGGGGCACCGGATATAATTATAAACAGGTGTACAAAGATAGCATTAAACGGTAAGACGGTGGATTTTACCCAGGAATTAAAAGAGAAGGTTCTTTCTGTTAATACAAAATTTGCACGTTCTGCCCTGAGGGTGCTGTCCATGGCATACAGAACCTGGAACAATGTGCCGGAGCATCCGAATTCAGATTCAGTTGAAAATGAAATGATATTTGTTGGACTTGTTGGAATGATCGATCCTGCAAGACCTGAGGTCAAGGACTCCATTAAGCTTTGCAGGGAGGCGGGAATAGAAACAGTGATGATAACCGGAGACTACAAGGAAACCGCATATGCAATTGCCAGGGATCTGGGCATGGTTGAATCAGAATCTCAGGCAATGATGGGTGAAGAGCTTGATGATTGCTCGGATGAACAATTGAGAGAAATTGTTAAGGAAACAAAGGTTTATGCAAGGGTTTCGCCTGAGCATAAGGTTAAAATTGTGACTGCTTTAAGAGAAAATGGGCAAATTACTGCAATGACCGGAGATGGTGTAAATGATGCTCTGGCATTGAAGAAAGCAGACATAGGAGTTGCAATGGGTATTACGGGAACTGATGTGGCTAAGAACACTGCGGAGGTAATACTGACAGATGACAATTTTGCCACCATTGTCAGTGCTGTTGAAGAAGGAAGAATAATTTTCAGCAATATAAAGAAATTTGTATTCTTCCTGTTAAGCTGCAACATAGGAGAAATTCTGCTGGTTTTTATAAGCATACTAATAGGCTGGGAGGTTCCCATGGTTCCGATTCAGCTTTTGTGGCTTAACCTGGTTACAGACAGCTTTCCTGCATTGGCACTGGGGGTTGAAAATGCAGAGCCGGGAATCATGAACCAGCCTCCAAGAGATACAAAGGAGCCCATACTTGATAAAGGCATGATGGGAGGAATTGTGTTCCAGGCGGTTGCAATAGCACTGGCATCCATACTGTCCTACTACTGGGGCTTAAGGATGTATGGTGTGGGCAAAGGACTGATTCACGCCAGAACCGTGGTATTTACAACCCTGATAACTGCCGAATTGCTGAGGGCATTTTCTTCCAGGTCACAAACGTATACACTGTTTAAAATCGGTTTTTTCTCAAACATGAGAATGATTCAGGCGGTACTTGTATCCTTTGTTCTTACAGTTGCTGTTTTATATGTACCTGTATTTAACGAAATCTTTGATGTTATACCGTTAACAATGCGTGACTGGCAGATTGTGCTGACATTTTCATTCATTCCTATGTTAATTGGTGAATTGTATAAGGATTTATTTAAGAATAAATAAAATGTATGAGGATTCTTTTTGATTAGTCAAAAAGAATCCTCTTTAATAGTTCTGTGAATTCCTGTATTTTATCCAGATCTATTCCACTGTAATTTAAAGAAAAAGTAACTTTATTGTTCCTGCTGCTGATAATATTTAAATGAACATGTGAATGTTCAGCAGCATTCTTTATTTTCTCTTCAGGCTTTAGAGTACTTGCTTCACAAACAACATGAAGACCTGAATCTGAATTTATAATTTCCAACTTGTCACCAAGTATACTTTTCAAGTAACCTGTAAGAAGAAGGTTTTTTTTTCTGTAGATTCTTTTTACTTTTCTGAGATGCTTAACCATATGACCTTCTTTCATAAAACTTGCCAGAACCAACTGATCGATTTTTGAAGTTGACTGAGTGTGCCTTGATTTAATGGAGTTGTATTTTTTAAGCAGCTTTTCCGGAATTACCATGAAACTGATTCTTAAGGAAGGCAGAAGCATTTTGGAAAACGAACCTAAGTATACAACACAGTCATTTTTATCAAGTCCCTGCAGGCACGGTATGGGCATGCCTCCGTAACGTATCATTGAATCGTAATCATCTTCAATTATCAGACCATTGTTTTTGTATGCCCATTCAAGAAGTTCCATACGTTTGTTAACCGACATTATCGTCCCAAGGGGATATTGATGTGAAGGACTGATATAAATGAGCCGCGCATCACTTTTTCTAAGCTCATCAACAGAAAATCCGTTATCTGTAATTGAGATGTGCTTTATATTGAACATATAATCCTCAAATATGAATTCTGCTTTGTTAAAGCCCGGCTTCTCAACAGCTACTGTCATATAATCCTCTTTAACAATTCCTATTAAAATTCCCAGGAGATATTGAACTCCGGCCCCTATTATTACTTGTCCGGGGCTTGTGTGACCTCCCCTCATGGTGTTGACGAAATTGGCTATTTCATCACGCAATTCTTTTTCTCCCTGAATAGAACAACTGACATAAATGTTGGTTTCTCCCTGGGAAATAACCTTGTTGTACAATCTTTTCCAGGTAACTATGTCAAAGCTTCCTTTGTCTACACCATCATTTATATATTCAGTTTCGCTGGTATCCTTAACTATATCTCTGTATGGTTGTGTAATTATTTCAAAATTATATTCGCTTAAATCGCATACGAAGTATCCCCTTTTAGGGTAATTTTCTATATATCCTTCAGCTACAAGCTGGCTGTACGCATTTTCAATGGTTGTCTTGCTCAAATTCAGCGAGGATGAAGCTTCCCTGATTGATGGAAGTTTCGAATCAGGTCTTAGTAAACCGGATGTTATTTCAGTTTTTATGTATTCATATAGCTGTATATAAAGTGCTTTGCTGCTGTCTTTATCAAAAACCGGTGAAATTATCATGACCTCTCCTTATCTTACATGCATAAAATTATTTATTTTGTAACAACTGATAATTACACTTAGTTTACCACATATATTGAAAAGTGATGACAATTATTTATTCATATGCTAAAAAAATATGGTATAATGTTGCTGTTATACTGTTTAATCTTTGCAATTCAGACGTTAGGCAATTTTTTATCATAATAAAAAAGGAGTTTCTATGTATAAACTAAATAAGATACAAGATTTTGAATATATTACTTTTTCCACCTTTGAACAATATGATGATTTGCTTCACTGCTTCACCACAAGAAAGGGAGGAGTAAGCAAAGGAGCATATGAATCCATGAATATAGGATTCAGTACCGGCGACAGCAGAGAAAATGTAAAAAGAAACATTGAAATTATTGGGGAAAGGCTTAACATCAATGTTAACGATATAGTAAGAACAAGCCAAACCCATACCTGTAATATAAAGTATGTGGACGAAGAATACAAGGGAAGGATTTTTGAAGGTTCAACCTTTAAAAATGTTGATGGCATATATACAGATAAAAGAGAGCTGGCTCTGATGACCTTCCATGCCGATTGTACGCCGGTATTTTTTTATGATCCTGTAAAAAGATTGATTGGTTTAGTTCACGCAGGCTGGAGAGGAACTTTGTTAAATATTGCAGGGAAAATGGCAAGAACCTTTAAAAGTGATTTTAATTCATATGCTAAGGATATAAAGGTTGCCATAGGACCGTCCTTAGGTCCATGCTGTTTTGAAGTAGATGAGGACGTTGCAGATCTATTTCTTTTAGAAAACAAAGAATTTGAAAAATATATGGAAATAAGAAAACCTAAGTACTATTTTAATCTATGGGAAATAAACAAGTACCTGCTTATGAAAGAAGGGATAAGTGAAGGAAACATTGAAATATCCGGAACATGTACAAAATGCAACAATGATTTGCTTTTTTCACACAGAGGACAGGGAGGAAAAAGAGGCTTAATGGCAGGAATTCTGATGATGAAATAAAAATATGTATGTACAGGAAAGTTGCATACCATATGGTATGAAGGGACGGATCTTGTAACAGTTAAATCTGTATAATATGTATTTTTTATATTTATTATTTTAGAGGTATATCTAAGGTACATGCCAAATATAATTAATATATAAAGACGTGAGGAGGGTTTAAATTGGCTTGTAACAAGATTATGTCTCTGATATTAATTATTTGCCTGGTATTAAGTATAACAGGATGCAGCACTTTAGATATGATGGTTGGTCTGAAGGAAGATAATAACCCTGATATAGCAGATTTAGGAGGTCTGTCAGAGTTTGAAATTGTTGAGGACGAAGTTGGAAAAGAATTAAACGAAGAACCGGTGATAGAAACTGTTACAGTAAATACAGAAGAAGGAAAAAAGACTGATATATTAGCTTACTATGAAGATGAAAACGGCTTTATAGTTCCTGTTAACACTCAGATTCCATGGGAGGAAGGAATTGCGAAGGCAACACTTCGCAGCATGGTTGTAGGAAGTGAAACTGAAAAAAGAATTACACAGTCAAATCTTCACGGAGTTTTACCTGAAGGAACTGAAATAAGGGGTATGTCAATAAAAGATGGTCTCTGTAGGGTGGATTTCAGCAAAAATATATTAAATACAACTTCCATTGAACAAGAAAAAAATATGATTTCTGCAATAACATATACATTGACTGAATTCCCCACAATCGATAAGGTTGAACTACAGGTTGAAGGTCAGATTCTGGCAGCTTTGCCTAAAGGGTATGCCATAAATACAGCCTTTGAAAGAGAAAACATCAACTTGTACGGCTCAGCAGACGGAGTTAACTATACGGTTTTCTACAAAGCCCCCGATACAGAGGTTGCCGGACACTACGTCCCCATAACATTGTCGGCGAACAAAGTGAACAATCCGGCAGTTACAGTTGTGGAGTCACTTTTCAACGGACCCCCTGCGGATACGGAGCTTAGCAATAATATTCCCGTAGGAGTGAATTTAAGAGGAATTGATGTTAAAGGAGATAAAGCTGTTGTAAATTTGGGAGTTGAGGCCGTAAATCTTTCCGAAGAAGAATTTACAGATATGAACGCAATAGTTGTTCTTTGCTTAGATCAATTCGATGTTGCTGATGTGGAATATAACATTGAAGGCCTGTCGTTTCAGGAAGCAGGGCTGAATTTTGAAGATGACAGCGTTGTGCCTGCCTTTAACCAATATTAAATATACCATTTTGAATCCCGAGGGATTTCTGTAACGAAATTCTTCGGGATTTAATTCAGAATGACAGCCTTGGCTTATCTGAAGCTTTATTTCTTGTAATTTTCTTTTGCTTTTACAGCAAATTCGGATGTTTGTATTTTATCGTATGGTGCTCCTTCTTCTATTTCGCCTGCAGTCTTCATAATATCTATCAATTTGTTGTAGCCATCTTCTCCCAGCACCAAATCCGGATTCCAGGCATTTATGTTTTTATAGGATTGAACGATTTTTGCAAGAAAATCAACCTCCGAATCAGCGAATTGCGGATGAATTACTTCTGCAACCTCCTGAGCAGAGTGCTCATCAACCCACACCATGCCTTCATAAAGAGCATTTGCAAATCCCTGAATTGTATCAGGATTCTTTTCAATGTAGCTCCCTAATGAACTGTAGCAGGTATATGGAATATAACCTGCCAAAGCGCCGACAGATTCAAGAACATATCCGTTTCCCTGAAGTTCAAAAGTTGAAGCTAAAGGCTCAAAGAGCGTGGTGTAATCTGCTTCCCCGGACTGAAATGCACCTGCCATCATATCAAACTGAATATCTGTTCTTACATTTACATCAACCCCCGGTGTTAAACCGCTTTGTTTTAATACGTACTCCAGTGCCATTAATGGCATACCGCCTTTACGCCCTCCAAGTATAGTGTGACCCTTTAACTTTTCTACTGTGAAGGTATCATCCTTTTCCCGACCCACAATGAAGGAACCGTCTCTCTGGGTGAGCTGTGCAAAATTTACGGCATGGTCTTCTCTTCCCTGAAGGTATACATATACGCTTGCTTCAGGTCCCATAAAAGCTACATCTGCTTCACCGCTTACCAAGGCAGCCATACATTTATCCGCTCCGCCGCCGTTAGTAAGCTCAACGCTTAGCCCATGTTCTTCAAAAAATCCTTTTTCAAGAGCTACATATTGAGGTGCATAGAATATGGAGTGTGTTACTTCTATCAATCGTATATTTTTCATTTTTGTCTCCTGCTGTTGGCATCCTGCCAGCAACAATGATGTTACAAGCAGCATAGCCATAAGTAAAGAAATAATTTTTTTCATAAAATCCCTCCTAATGAGTATCAGTTACTATAATATTCAAATCAAAATAAAAGTTGCCCGTAATTATGAATATGAAAAAAGATAAAAATTAGTGGAAAATTGAAAAAAAATATGGTATATTTATGTTGTTTGTAAAAATCAGACGAAGTTCATGTAAAAAATACATATCATGTTGAAATTACATGAAGAAATAGGAGAAAAAATTATATGGTTGTTACATTTTCAGATTTTATTATGCAGGTTACCACTAACCCAATGCTGCTGATTACCACATTGCTGACATTGGCGGTAATTATGGTAAATGGCTGGACGGATGCACCAAATGCAATTGCAACATGTGTTTCAACTCGTTCCATATCTGCAAGATCGGCTATATTAATGGCTGCGTTTTTTAACTTTCTGGGCGTATTTGTGATGACGATGATAAATGCCAATGTAGCGCAGACGATATACAATATGGTTGATTTTGGGGGGAACTCAAAAGATGCCTTGGTTGCACTATGTGCAGCATTGGTTGCAATTGTAACCTGGTCAACGGTGGCCTGGTGGTTTGGCATACCAACCAGTGAAAGTCATGCATTAATTGCCGGACTTTCAGGAGCTGCAATAGCATTACACAATGGATTGTCAGGCATTAATTTTAGTGAATGGATAAAGGTCTTATATGGATTAGCTCTTTCGACAGCCTTGGGTTTTGTAATGGGCTGGATTGTGGTAAAGTTGACAGAATTTATTTTCAGGGGATTTAGCAGGCGAACCACAAATATAATCTTTCAAGATGCTCAGGTTGCCAGCGGAGCTGCAATGGCTTTTATGCACGGAGCTCAAGACGGACAAAAATTTATGGGAGTTTTTATGCTTGGAATATACCTTGCTAATGGACAGGCAGATGCAACCAGTTTTCAGATTCCTGTCTGGATGATGATTCTGTGTTCATTGGTAATGGGATTGGGAACATCCATAGGGGGATATAAAATAATTAAATCAGTGGGCATGGATATGTGCAAATTAGAGAAATATCAGGGTTTTTCCGCTGACATGGCAGCGGCATCCTGCCTTTTGATTTCGTCGATTTCAGGAATTCCGGTAAGCACAACACACACAAAGACTACAGCCATCATGGGTGTTGGAGCTGCAAAGAGATTATCATCAGTTAACTGGGGACTGGTAAGTGAAATGGTTTGGACATGGGTTTTGACTTTTCCAGGCTGTGGAGTAATCGGATACCTTATGGCTAAGCTATTTATGTACTTATTTTAAAAATATTAGAGGTGAATTATGGCTCGTAAGAATGAATATGATTATTTTGAAAGTTTTGTAAAACTTTCGGAATGCTGTTGTGAAGCAGCGAAATTGCTTGATGAGGTTCTTATAAATTTTAAAGCTGACGAATTACAGGAAAAGATGAAAAAGATGCATGACATAGAGCATGATGCAGACAACCAGGGACATGAAATAACAAGAAGGCTTGCAAAGGAATTTATAACACCTATTGAAAGAGAAGACATTGTTGTACTTGCACATGGAATTGACGATATTACAGATGCAATTGAAGATGTGCTCCTTCATATGTATATGTATAATGTCAAGGAAATACGAAATGACGCATTGAAATTTTCCAGATTAATACTACAAAGCTGTGAAGAGCTGAAGGTTGCATTTGAGGAATTTAAAAACTTCCGTAAGTCAAAGAATATACATGACAAAATAGTCCTTATAAATAAACTGGAGGAAGATGGGGACAATCTTTATACAGAGGCAGTAAGAAAACTTCATATTACATCGGCAAACCCCATAGACATTTTGACATGGACAATTGCTTTTGACAGACTGGAGAAATGCTGCGATGCCTGTGAACAAACGGCAAACACAATTGAAAGTGTAATTATGAAGAATTCTTAACAATCTGTGAAATAAAATTTGTTTTAAAAAACTATTGCATTGTTAATAAAAGTTTGTTAAAATAAAAGCAGGAGGTTACATTATGGATAAACATGAAAGAATATCCCCTGCGGTTATCAGAAGACTTCCAAAATACTACAGATATCTTGGAGAGTTAACCAATAGTGGAATACACAAAACATCATCTAGGAAACTAAGCGAAATGACAGGCTTTTCTGCATCGCAAATACGCCAGGATTTAAATAACTTCGGAGGCTTTGGTCAGCAAGGATTTGGATACGATGTAGAAAATTTAAGAAATGAAATTGCAAAAATATTGGGGCTGGATAAAAAATATAGGCTGATTATTATTGGTGCCGGTAATATTGGGCAGGCAATGGCAAACTACACAGGTTACTATGAAGCTGATTATGAGGTTGTGGCGTTATTCGATAAAAATCCAAAACTTATTGGACTATCTATAAGAAATGCTTTGATTAATGACATTGATAATCTTGAAAGTTTTCTCAATGAAGAAAAAATAGATATTGCGGTAATATGCACACCCAAAAATGTTAGCCAGCAAATAGCTGAACGGGTAGTTCAATGTGGCATTAAAGCTATTTGGAACTTTGCTCCAAAGGATTTAAAAATGCCCGAAACAGTGTACGTAGAAAATGTACATTTGAATGAAAGTTTATTTTCATTAACTTACTATTATAATCAAATGAACAATGAATAAAATTGATAGTAATAAAAAACAGAGTATTTCGTACTCTGTTTTTTTATAGTTCTAATCCTATCTTATGTGAGTGACAAAGAACAAAAAATGAGATTCTCAAATATTACAAATAATTAACATGATATTTAGTCATAATTATCTTTATAAATTTATAATTAAAAAACGAGGAGAGTTAGTAGGGCTTGTCACCTCAAAGAGTTAAAATTACAAATAGTTAATATTAAATTTGTTGTAAATATAATACCGTTTGATATAATAAAGAAGGTAAATACATTAAATTCATGGAGGTTTTACATATGAATGCATATATTGAAAGAATTATTGATTCAGTTAAAAAAAGAGATGCAAATGAACCAGAATTCATTCAGACGGTTGAGGAAGTATTATACAGCTTAGAGCCTATGATTGAAAAGCATCCGGAATATGAAAAAGCCGGACTGCTGGAAAGAATGGTTGAACCTGAAAGAGTTATATCATTCAGAGTTTCATGGGTAGATGATAATGGTCAGGTTCATGCAAATAGAGGATATAGAGTTCAGTTTAACGGAGCTATAGGACCTTACAAGGGAGGATTAAGATTCCATCCTACAGTAAACTTGAGTATTATGAAATTCCTGGCATTCGAGCAGACTTTCAAAGATTCTTTGACAGGTCTTCCGATAGGCGGAGCAAAGGGCGGTTCTGACTTTGATCCAAGAGGAAAATCAGATGCTGAAATCATGAGATTCTGTCAGGCATTTATGACTGAATTGTATAGACATATAGGACCTGATGTTGATGTTCCGGCTGGAGATATTGGAGTTGGTGCAAGAGAAGTTGGCTATTTATACGGACAATACAGAAGAATTAGAGGAGCTTACGAAAATGGAGTATTAACCGGCAAGGGTATACCATACGGCGGAAGCTTGGCAAGAACAGAAGCTACAGGATATGGCGCTGTTTACTATACACAGGAAGTTTTGAACCACTTTGGAGAAAAAGTTGAAGGCAAGACATTTGTAGTGTCAGGCTTTGGCAATGTTGCCTGGGGAGCTGTTCAGAAGATTAATCAATTAGGCGGAAAAGTTGTAGCAATTTCAGGGCCGGACGGATATATTTATGATCCAAACGGAGTTAAAGGTGAAAAAGAAGACTTTATGCTGGAAATGAGATCATCAGGCAGAGACAAAGTTCAGGACTATGCTGATAAATTTGGAGTTGAATTCTTCCCGGGACAAAAACCATGGGGAGTAAAAGCTGATGTTTATATGCCATGTGCAACTCAAAATGAAATTAATATGGACGAAGCTAAGAAAATTGTAGCCGGTGGCTCCAAGTACTATATTGAAGTAGCAAATATGCCTACTACAAATGATGCGTTGAAATTCATACAAGATAGCGGAATGATAGTTGCTCCTTCAAAAGCAGTTAATGCTGGCGGAGTTGCTACCTCAGCACTGGAAATGAGCCAGAATTCAATGAGATATTCCTGGTCCTTTGAAGAAGTTGATGCTAAATTACACGGCATTATGAAGACAATTTACAAGATGAGCGTAGATGCATCCGAAGAAGCAGGATTAGGATACAATCTGGTTGCAGGAGCTAACCTTGCAGGATTTAAGAAGGTTGCAGATGCTATGATGGCTCAGGGAGTTATCTAATAATAATAAAATGCAGACAAGCAAATAAATATGTCAAATATTAAAATATTAAAAGAGCAAGGATTACCTTGCTCTTTTAATATTCAAAGATAAATTACTTAAATAAATGAATTCTTCCCGTATCATTTAAATACTTAACCAATATTGCCGCAATGGGAGCCACAATTAATCCAATGAAACCAAATAATCTAAGACCTGCATACATAACCGTAATTGTAATAATCGGATGCAGACCAATCTGCTGACCTACAATTTTTGGCTCTATTATATTTCTTATTACTGTAATAACTAAGTATAACGCCAATAAACCAACAGCAAGATTAAAATTCTTTAAAATCAACTCTATTATTGCCCACGGAATTAATATTCCGCCTGTTCCAAGTACAGGAAGTATATCGAGGACTGATATAATTGCAGCAATAGGCAGGGCACGATTTACCTTTAAAATTGATAATCCCACCAATAGTTCGGTAAATGTTGTAAGCATTATAATTGCATAGGATTTAATCATCTTCCATATTGTTCCCGCTAAAAATTTTCTTGCTTCAGAAAATGCAGAATTAAACTTTTCAGGAAGCTGTCTTTTTATAAAAGAAGTAAGGCTATCATACTCTACACTTATAAATACTGATAAAACTATTGTGAAAATTACAGATATCAGGTATAGAGGAAAATTGGAAATAAGTTTGGTAATGAATTCAACAAATGAAATTGATACATTTTTAATTGCATCCGAAATATATCCTATGGTGCTCGTTATAACCTGGGATATATTGTTTGCTGCGTCAGGAGAAATATTTTCTGTATTAGTTACGACCCATCCATTAAATTCTATCAACAATGGTTCTATTTTGTTAAAATATAAATTGGGCATTATATTAACCAAGTCAGTTATCTGTGAAATTAAAAATGAGATCAGTATCCATAGAATCAAAACTATAACTACATAAAATGCAGCTACTACAAATATAGTTACTCCTTTTCCGGTTGATTTTACAAATCGGTTTATAAATCTGGTTACAGGTCTTAAAGCAAGAGCTATAAAAAATCCGATAAGAAACGGCATAAACCAGTGAATTGCATAAACGAATACAAAATATAAGACAGCATAAACTGTTACAACGAAAGCTACATTGATTATAAATTTTTTCTTTTCATCTAAAGTCATACTTGACTCCTCCACAATTATTATTATAATTATAATATTTTCTGAGATTGGTTGCAATATTAAATATTTAATTTTATTTAACAATCCTATTAATTATTGAAAATGGGAACATGTCAGTAAAACTAAAATAAAATAATGTAATAAAGATTTTTATAGGAGGCTTATATGTACAGAAATCCGTATGAAGCATTTCAATTTCCGATGTACACTGATTTCGGATTCAAAGCTTTGCAGCAGCAGATAAATGCTCAGGAGGTTATAGATAGATTTCGGTCTGAGAATAATGAGACTTATATGAGATTAGAGCAGCTTGGCGCAAGCAGGGAGCTAATTGATTATTTTTTGTATTCCATGGTGGTTTTTTTAATAAATCAGGCAGATATCAGCCGTTCTCCAAGTGAAGTTTATAACCAGTTTAATAATGAATACCCATGGTTCGATTTGGGATTAAGGCAAATAAATATACCGAAAAATATGGTTGATAGATATGCTATAAGATTAATTGAAATTTTACTTGGAATAATTCAAGATATACAACAGGAATCATTTCCTGCAACCGGGTGGTCACAATGGGAGGATCTGGGTGGTATATTGACAACGTCACCGGCAGCAGCTTCCTGGGGACCTGAACGTATAGATGTATTTGCGGGAGGTACTAATACTGCAATGTGGCACAAATGGTGGAGCGGAAACGGCTGGAGTCAATGGGAAAACTTAGGCGGTGTAATAACATCAGCACCTGCAGCAGTATCTTGGGGGTTTAACCGCATAGATACATTTATTAGAGGAACAAATGATGCAATGTGGCATAAGTGGTGGGATGGAACAGCATGGAGTGAGTGGGAGGACCTCGGAGGATTATTGACATCAGCACCAGCGGCAGTATCCTGGGGATTCAACCGCATAGATACATTTGCAAGAGGAACAGACAGCACCCTATGGCATAAATGGTGGGATGGAGCTCATTGGAGCAATTGGGAAAGCCTCGGGGGAATTTTAACATCAGCACCTGCAGCAGTATCCTGGGGATCCGACAGAATAGATGTATTTGCCAGAGGAAATAATAATGAGTTAATTCATAAATGGTGGGGCGGAAGTTCCTGGAGTGAGTGGGAAAATCTTGGAGGGACATTGATTTCAGGACCCGCTGCATCCTCAGAACGTGAAAATTATCTGGATGTGTTTGCCAGGGGCATAAATAACAGTTTGCTTGTGAAGACATGGAATGGCTCATTCTGGGAAGACTGGCAGAACATCGGAGGAAATATTGATTCAAATCCTGCCGCAGTATCACGTGACACAAACAGGACAGACGTATTTGCTAAAGGTCAAAACAGGAATTTAATTCATATATGGAAGGAGTAAGGAAGAGATAATTGCATCGCAATTATCTCTTTTGCTAAAAATCCTATAACAAATGAACCATGAGGGATTCGAACCCCCGACGCCTAGATTCGAAGTCTAGCACTCTATCCACTGAGCTAATGGTCCGTGACTAATAAATTATAGTACATTCATATAAAAATATCAATAGTTAAAATTTATTTTTATTTTTGATAGCATAGACTTAAAATCTGAGCATAAAATTAACATAAGTTCGGAAAACATTAGAGATCTAAGTGTTAGGGTGATAAGGTGCAAGAATCTATAAAATCAGCATATCTTCACATAAATGATCAAAGGGAGTCGAGATTATGGATATGGAGCTTTATAAAGAATTTATTAAGCCGGAGATACTGATATTAATTCCGGTATTGTATTTAATCGGCATGATGATTAAAAGCACCACTTTGATAAAGGATAAATATATACCCTTGGTTTTAGGTATAGTTGGCATCGTACTGGTCACTGTATATATATTAGCTACAGAAGGAACCGAAAACATTTACATGGCTATATTTACAGCTGTAACACAGGGCATATTGTGTGCCGGGGCAAGCGTATATGTTAATCAGTTAGCTAAACAACTTGGGAAGAACGAGTAAACCATGAGTTATGATAAAAGGCGGAGCATATGCTCCGCCTTTTAACAACTTTAGCACCTTCTGCAGCAGCAATTATTGTTGTTATTGTTATTGTCATCTTCTAATGCGTCTTCCAATAATTCAATCAAACACTCATATACAAAATTGCATCTTCTGCCTGAATCCGGAGCTGTGCTGCCTCCGCCACACCTTCTCCTGCAGAATTCCTCTGCTGTAATACAGTTGCCTGTTCCTGCTACATTGTTCCATCCACAACTCATAAATAACACCTCTAATTATTATTTCGAGACAAGCTCAATAGCAATATATTCTTAAAACAAGAAATAGTGTCATTCCATGCGCATTTATATTAAAGTCACCGACATTATTTAAATCTGTAACACAACAGAGCTAAAATCTGTGGGAATGAAATGATATCAATTGCGGCAGTATTAATACAAGCTTGACTTGTTGACATATAATACAGCAAGAGTATTTTTATACTCTTTTTAAAGGGAGATGAAGAAAGTGGAAGTTAATAGTTTGAAAATAAGTGTATTGAGTATATTAGGAGTGGTTGGCAGTGCAGCCGCGAACTTATTAGGCGGATGGGATTCAGCATTGCAGACATTGATTTTATTTATGGCTGTGGACTATGTCACGGGTCTGATTGTTGCCGGGGTATTTAAAAAATCTGCTAAATCTGAAACGGGTGCCATAGAAAGCAAAGCAGGATGGAAAGGCCTGTTTAAAAAAGGTGTTACACTGCTAATTGTACTTGTGGCAACACAGCTGGATAAGGTTACCGGTACAGAAATTATCAGGGACGCAGTTATAATTGCATATATAGTAAATGAAGGAATAAGCATAATTGAAAATGCAGGACTGATGGGCGTACCAATACCGGATATAATTAGAAAGACCCTTGAAATGCTTAAAAACAAAGAAGATTCAGAAAATAAATAAGGTTATAATTGACCATTGTTCTTCTATAGTTTGCAAATAAGTGAAAAGACAATACAGCAAAAAGCACGTTTATGTGCTTTTTGTAAATTCGAGGTTATATTTGTTGCATAAATTAGAGATTAAGAATCAGATAATTTTATCTGAACATAAATAAACATTTTTATTTCCTGTAAACTGTGCTATAATAACAACGATATGCAAAATAAGGTTGTATTAATTTATATAGGATAAAATAATACAATGCAGCATATAAATAAATATAAGCACTTAATTTTTAGCTTAACTTTAATTGTCGGGAGTGAATTTATGGTATCCAGGAAAAAATATATTGTTACGATTATTGCGGTTGTTTTAGTAACTGCTATTTTGACCCTTTCATTAGGAAACATGTTAATGGTTGAGGCGGGTCAAAAAGTGGTTTTATCTAAAGAGACATACAACCAAATGAAGAATATGTATGAAAAGTATGCAAAACAAGAAAGTGTAATGGAGATTGCAAAGCGAGATTTCCTGTATGAGGCAGATGAAAAGAAGATGCTTGAAGGAGCATTGGAAGGCACTCTTAAGGCATTGGGAGATCCTTACACACAGTTCATGACAAAGGAAGAATTTGATGCACTTATGCAGGACACAGAAGGCTCCTATGAAGGTATCGGTGTTTACATAACAGCAAGTGACGATAATAAAATATTGATAGTGTCCCCCATAGAGGACACACCGGCCGAAAAAGCAGGCCTTAAGACAGGAGACAAGATAATCAGAATAAACGGAACCGAGTATACTGCCGAACAAATTGACCAGGCTGTAAAGATTATGAAGGGAGAACCGGGAACGGATGTGACACTGACGGTTCAAAGAGTGAAAGAAGATGGAACCAGTGATATTTCCGATGTGGTTGTAAATAGAGAAAAAATTAAAATTAACACGATAAAACCTGCCATGCTTGAGGACGAAATAGGCTATATAAGAATAACTACATTTGATATGCAGACAGAAGAGGATTTTAAAGCTGCTTATAAAGAATTGAAAAACCAGGGTATGAAAAGCCTGGTAATAGACCTGAGATATAATCCCGGAGGAATAATTGAGTCAACAGTTGGAATTTCTGATATGTTCATGGGTGAAGGGATTGTCACATATACCAAGACAAAAGCAGGAGAGGTTGACTACTTTAAATCTGATAAAAATGCTGAGGATATACCTATTGTACTTTTAGTTAATGAAGGAAGTGCAAGTGCCTCTGAAATAATGGCAGGAGCAATGAAAGATACACAGAGGGCAACCTTGGTAGGAACAAAGACCTTTGGCAAGGGAATTGTTCAAAGGGTGCAAAGGTTCGGCAATGAAGGCGAAGGAATTAAAATGACAGTTTCAGAATACTTTACCCCCAATGGGATAAACATTCACGGAATAGGAATCGAACCGGATATGGAAATTACATTATCAGAGGATGCCAAGGGATACGGAGCTGAATATTATGATACTGACAATCAACTCCAAAAGGCCGTGGAGATATTAAAAGAAAAAATGAATCAATAAAAAATAATAAAAGAGGTAGGATTTGATGAATCCTACCTCTTTTTTAGCCCTTAAATTAATAAATTAATAAATTAATACAGTTTTCTCAGTATCGTTCCATATTACTTTTTTGTCAATAGCTTCGCTTATAAATCTTAATGGAACCATTATACGCCCCTTAAGTAACTTGGCAGGAACATCAAGTTTACTTTCTTTGCCATTAATAAATACGGTATTGCTGTTTGCAGGAACTATAATTTTTGTTCCCTCATATTCAATAACGGCCGAGCTGCTGCTTTCATCCCACCTTACCTTGCAATTCATAACTTCAAATACAGCTCTTAGGGGTACCATAGTCCTGCCGTTTTCTATAAATGGCCACTGATTAACCGTGCTAAAGTCAATATACTGATCATAAACCTTAACATTAACAGGCTTATCAGGTTTTTTACTGGTTATATAATCGAAAGCTCCTGCATTTAAGGCGGTTACAGATACGGTTTTCTGTAATCCCTGATATTCAAATTTAATATTGAAGTTTCCAGGCTTATTGAATATGAGAGTTCCATTATAAATGTTAATGCCTCCACTGTCGTATGGATAAATTAATATGCTGTCAGTAATATTAACCTTTTTATTTCCGTATAAAGCATATGCACTAAATGTTACAGTAGTTGCAGTATTGTAAACCTTATTTGACAAATCAATTGATAAGCTGTCCGGTGTTTCCTTATATTTAATGAACAGATTTAAAATGTGGTATTCATCAGTGCTGTCACTGTCAAGCTGACCGTAAGAAATCTCTGATACAAAATCATTTTTAAACAAATCTGACATGGCACTATTAATGTTTTCCTGAGAAATTTCTTTGTTAACCCTTACAGATATTTTTAAAGGTTGATGCATAATTTTATTTTCAAGAATTTTTATCAGCTCTTTTTCTGTCTTTGCCGTATTCTTGTCAGTATATACGTCCAATCCTGTTTCCATCAATAACCTATCAAATGATAACTCTTTTAGAAGTTCATAATAGTTTTTTGTGGCTTTAGGAGGATTTAGGGATTCATCTATTTTGTGATCCTTTAAAATTTCCTTGTCAGTAAGCATGTAATAGCTGTATGATACCATGTTCATATCAGGCACAGGGTCGTCCCAGGTGGTATCCAGGTGAAACCAGTAATCCCCAAGCTTAACCATATTCCATATGTGGAGTTCTCCTTTAGCTGTGCCTGAAATTAGCCTGACAGGAATATTAAGTTCATTAAGCATATTGTATGTCAAAAGAGCATAGCCATTGCATACTGAAGTCTCCTGAGTCAGCAGGTCATAATCTGAATAATATTGCATTGTACTATCATATTTGCCGTTAAGTACTATATAATCGTGAACAGCTTTAACCTTTTCGTGGTCATTCATATAAGGACTGATTATCTCCGACAATATGGATTTTATCTTTTTATCCGCTTCAATTCGTTTAGAGCTTGTTATTATGTAGTTAATATCAAAATCAATATTGCTTGTTTTTGAGTTGCTTGTTATTTCCCAACCCATAGATCTAACGTTTGAATTGATATAGGGATCTTTTTTTACTGATTTTTTTAGATTTTCTTCAATATTATCCAAAGAGCCTGAATATCTTACGCCAAAATGTTGGGTGTACCTGCCCATTTGCTCTATCAAAACATTTTCCAGTTCATTAAAATTATTGGCAGATAGCTCCACTCCAAAAACATTACATGCAGATGCAGTTATTATTACAATACTTAATACTAATGTTAAAACAGACTTCCTCATCTTATCACCTTCCTGTACTTCATTAATTAATTATATACTATATTTTGGAAAATATAAAGTGCAAAAACATAAAGTCACTATTGAAAGATAACTTTGTATAATATATTATCAATCTATGGCATAATAAAACTAAATCCATATATTAGACGTAATTAAAACAGAAAAAGTTCTTGAAAAGGAGAAAAATGTTGAAAAATATTTTAAATGAAATACTATTGAGCGATAAGCCCTCAGAAAGAATATACAAACTCATTGAAACAGGAGAAATCAGTGATATTATTCCGGAGCTGACGGCTCTTAAAGGATTTGACCAACAGACGCCATACCATAACAAGGATGTGTTAGACCATACTATGGCTGTGGTTGATGCAATTGAACCACGGCTTAATTTAAGAATGGCGGCTTTGCTCCATGATATTGGTAAACCGGAATGTTTCACTGTAGATGAAAAAGGAATAGGTCATTTTTACGGACACCACATAAAATCAGCACAACAAGCTGAAGAAATCCTCAGAAGACTTGGATATGACGAGGACTTTATTGCAGAAGTTACAATTTTAATAAGATATCACTACATGAAAGAAGTGGCTTCAAGTATTAAAGAAAAGGGAATAAAGAAATTTGTTGATTCAGTTGGTGAAGAGCGTCTAAATGATATGTTTGAACTTATGAGAGCAGATATAATGGGTAAGAAAAACCAGGATACTGAATCGGTTAAAAAGTTAAGAAGTTTGTGTAATGAATACTTGCATAAATAATAACTATGTAGAAAATGTTTATCATTTTCTACATAAGATTCATGTAAAGCTTCCATTGAAGAATTCTTACAACAGATTCATCAATCCTTTCAACAGATATTTCTTCTGCTTTTGCTGCACCTAACAATGTTTTAAAGCTACTTTCGAAATCTGTTACTACAAGCATATCATTTCCTGCCAGAACTGCCATAACTTCAGTTGAAAATTCTGACTGCAGCTCTGTAATTGCTCCCATTGATAAATCATCCGTCATTATTATACCGGTAAATTTCAATTGGTTTCTTAAAATATCAATTACACTTTTGGAAAGTGAAGCAGGCAGGCTGCTGTCTATGGCATCAATCACATTGTGAGAAACAAGTATGCTTTCTGCTCCTGATTCAATACCGGCCTCAAATGGAATAAAGTCGTTGTTTAAAAACTGTTCATAGGGTCGCATGTCATATGATGAGCCAGTGTGGGTGTCAGCATTATTTCCGTATCCCGGAAAGTGCTTTAAGGCAGATGACATTTTGCTTTCTTTCATTGCCCGGACTACAGTTCTTACATAATTTGCGGTTTCTAAGGCATTTTTGCCGAAAGAACGCTGATATATAAAATCTGTTTCATTTACGGAAACATCCGCAACAGGTGCAAGATTTAAATTGATGCCAAGACTTAGTAATAGTTCGGATTTTTCTTTTGCATCCCTTGTTATTTCTTCAAGTCCTCCTATTTCATAAAGTTCCTGGGGCGACCTGAATCTTTCTTCGGCAAGCAAAGGGTTTGAGCTTACCCTTACCACAGTGCCTCCTTCTTCGTCAACGCCGATTATCATGGGGATACTGCTGCTATCCTGATAGTATGTAATATCATTGATAACCTGTTCCATGGTTTTATCCGCAAAATCCTTTCCGAACATTATAAATCCGCCTGGTTTCATGGAAAGGTATAAATTTAGGGTTTCTTTTTCAGGGCATCTCACAAGAAACATCTGTCCGATTTTTTCTTCCAATGTCATAGAGCTTAAAATTTCAGACGCTTCATCTTTATATTCATGAAATAAACCTTTATCTTCCGGCTCCTCCGGAACAGCAGGTTCCGTTGGTTCGATGGGTTTCACCGGTTCTTCTGCTTCCGGCGGATTATCGCCGCCATGGGAATTCCGGGGAGGTTCCGTTACCGGCGCACATCCTGTTAATAAAAAAATCATTATATAGATTATTAATTTCTTCATTTAGTTCTCCAGTATAAATAATATTATTAATATTATCATATAAATACG
>ENA-UOOR01000989-UOOR01000989.1-fermentation-metagenome-genome-assembly--contig:-NODE-989-length-35907-cov-8.284363_pt1 | contig 35907 bp, 29 predicted proteins | sample MGYA00245780_ERZ724029 | MGnify/ENA primary metagenome ERZ724029 (study PRJEB28704, sample SAMN03018315) | fermentation metagenome | biome: anthropogenic terrestrial biome; feature: soil; material... | reverse complement strand
AAGCAAGATAACCTGCTGATTTTCCAGTACCAAGGGATTCATAAGCGGAATCCCAGGTATTTGCCAAAGAATTCGGACCAAGATATCCGTTATCATAAGCTTCTTTTAATTCTGTTAAGAACTGCTCAAACTCCGGCACATCAACAAACTTCATTTCATTGTTATTTAGCTTGGTATATAAATCAGGATGTTTGGTAGCTGCATAAGGTCCAAAGCTGGATAACCAGATAGCCCAGTGCCAGGACTCTTTACCGCTTTCATATACTGGTATAATTCCATTCTTTAGCAAAGTATCACAGTTTGCTGTAAACTCTTCGTATGTCTTTGGAATGGAAAGTCCTAAATCATTGTAGATATCCTTATTATATAAGATACCCCATCCATCTACGTTCCATCTCATGAATCCCATAACTTTTCCATCAATTGTCGTACCTTGCTTTGCATAGTCGGCATATCTGGAAACCCAGGATTCATTTGAAAGGTCTGCAAAATAAGTCTCAGGCATGAATTTTAGTGCGCCAACACCACCGGATACCATGAAGATATCTGGAACTTCACCAGTTCCAAGCTTTGTTTTAAGTACATTAACATACTGGTCATCGGGTACTACCTGTAAATCAATTTTGATACCTGTCTCTTCTTCGAACTTCTTATTTAATTCATCATCTACATTAGAACCTTTGTTAACCCAGTTCTGAGACGCCATAAAAGATAAGGTTACACCCTCCACCTTTTTGTCATCCTGGCTGCCTTCCTCTTTCGAAGGCTGCTGTGTTACTGTTTGTTCTTTACTAGTCTCTTTACTTGTTTCCTTTTTCTCCTTCGTACATCCTCCCAGAACTGATACCGCCAAAATTGCTAAAGCACAGTATAAAACTAACTTAAATACTTTCTTTTTCATTAATGTACCATCCTTTCTGTGTTTTGATAACTCTATCATATATTATTTGAAGCCAATTTCAGATACATTTTCGTGCACACTTATGTGGATAAAACTGAACAATAATTTTATGTGTTTTTGTTCAAAAGCACTACCCTTACTTGTCGAATATTTGGCATTATGCTATACTAAGCTTAGGATTTTAAACTTGTTATGTACAAAAAACCTTGCAAAAACTAGGGGGTAAATATGAGACTGTTTTCAACGATACGTTCCCGCTTATTTTTTTGTTATTCCAGTATAATCGTAGCCCTGATTATGCTTCTTGCAATATTATTTTATGGTTATACCTCAAATATATTAGAGCAAAGGGCTTCTGAATCTCTACAGCAGCTTTCTATTAATACTATGCAGTACTTAGACTCTGAGATTAAAAATATGAATTCACTGGCAAATCGAATCATATCCTCAGAGCCAGTTAAAAACGCTTTTTATGATCTTAATCCAGACAACTATAAGCTGCTAAGTAAAAAGTCCAAAATTTTCAACCTCTTATCAACCACTACTGGTTCTACCTTAGAATATCAGATTAATTTAATTGGACTAAATGGAAATTATGTAGAGTTTGGTAATAAATTTGATATTCGCACCTTAGATTATGCCAGCATTATCTATCGTGATTGGTTTTCCAGGTGTCTTGATTTACGAGGGAAACTGTTTATCGTACCAATTGAACAAAATCAGCCTTTTCTGGATGCAAATACAATCTCCATTTCAAGAGCCTTTTCAGAAGTCTTTGGAGGAAAATACGATAGCATCGTAGAAATTCAGGCATCCTATGAAACCTTTGTAAAACATATTGAAAAAGCTACCATCATTCAAAATGCGTCCACTAAGGTTTCCGTTCATTCTTATGTATTTGATGAGGAGGGTAATCAAATCTACCCTCTTGATAAAAATAGTTCTTTCAATTATTTTGAAAAGACAAAACAAAGTAAGGATACCTTTGGCACCATGCCTGTAGAGAGAAATGGGCAATCAGAAATCATTGCATTTTCTAAATCGGATTACTCTAATTGGACTGTAGTCGTCTCACAGGCAAGGAATCAGCTCTTACAGCCTGTCATTACTTTTAGAAATATTATACTATGCTTAGGTGTCCTTGTCTTGTTTATTACACTATTTTTAAGCTATTTCATCGCCAGAAAATTAACAGAACCTATTCAGGAGATAAGGCATGCAATTAATAACTTAAACTTAAATGACTTAAGTACCCAGCAGGAAAAAAAGCAGGAATTATTCTCTTATGAACTTACTATGTTAAGTGAAGCCTATAGGGAGATGGTTACCCGTTTACAAGATTCTTTAAATCAAACTGTTTTAGCAAGGTCTAGTGAGATTCAGGCGAGAATGGTTGCTCTGCAGGCACAGATGAACCCTCACTTCTTATATAATACGATTACCGTGATTAGTATAAAAGCTGAGGATTGTGGCAATACAGAAATCGTACATATGTGTGACTGTCTGGTTGGCATGCTTCGATATGTCACCATTGAAAATAATTCATTCGTTACCGTTCGCCTTGAACTTGATTATGTAAAAAAATATTTATCTTTGATGGAATATCGTTACCCAGGGTATTTTAAAGTTACTACAACATTGCCAGATACCCTTTATGACCTTTCAATTCCTAAATTATTGCTTCATCCACTCATTGAAAATTGTTTTAAACATGCCTTTAACATTCGTTCCCCATGGTTAATTTTCATCAATGGAACACTTAATAAGGATTGCTGGACCATCTCAGTAACAGATAACGGTGTTGGATTTAACGAAGAAGTTTTAGCTGAAATTAATGAGACAATCCATACTAAACAATTTAGCTTTGCATCAGAAACAAATAATAAAATAGGACTTTTTAATATTTATTATCGCCTAAAGATACAGTATAAGGAAAATGCTGTATTTGAAATTAGAAACAATGAGGGTTGTGGAGCAACCATTACCATTGGCGGTAGAATAAAGGGAGGTTTACTAAATGATAGAAAACAGGACATATAAAGTTGTTGTAGCGGAAGATGAGATTCCAATATTAGATAATTTAGTAGGGAAAATCAAATCCTTACCATTGCCTTTTACCATTGCTGGTACTGCTGCCAATGGCAGGGATGCCCTGGATTTGATAAAAAAACATAAGCCTGACATTTTAATTACTGACATTAGGATGCCGATTATGGATGGACTTGAACTGACAAAAGAGGCAAAAAAGGTCAATTCCAGCTTAAAAGTTGTAATTGTCAGCGGCTATAACGAGTTTGAGTACGCACAGCAATCCATTCGTAATGGTGTAACCGATTACCTGTTAAAACCAATTAAAATTGAAACTTTGGAAGAAACCTTTCAAAAGATTTATCAAAATTTAGAAAAAGCATATCATGATACAACCTGTCATATTATAACCAACCAATTATCAGGAAAAGCAAATAGTAAAACTTTACCTTATGAATTTAATGAACAGAAATTTTATATGTATCTTGTATGTCTTGGTAACCTGTATGAGAATTGCAGCAATGAACTTTATATGGTACAATTTCAAAAGTTATGGGAGTATCTTGATTTGCAAACCACCTTACAAAACACTTTACTTCCTGGTACCCCCTGGTGGATTATTGACGAGAAGTATCCAAACTGTAAAATCATTATTACTTCAGCCACTAAATCTAACACTGGTAAATCCCTCCATCACTTATTATGTATGAAATTGCAGGACAAAATTGAAATAACCTTATGCTCAACTGTGTCCTCCATCTTATTTCATAAAATTTGGGAAACAGCACAAAAATTAAGGTTTACTTTAAGAAACAACCTTATTCCATGTAAGTCTAAGTTTCTATTAGAAGGCCAGGTCTACTCTCCTTCTGCAGCGTTACTGAATAAAACCAACGCTATTCTGACTAACATTGCCATGATGAAAAAAAGTGAAAACATGAGCAGCCTGATTCCTTCTATGAAAAATTTGTTTTTCTATTATCAGACAGAAGGTGTAACTCAGGAATTTTTAGAAAGTAAGTTAAAAGATATATTACAGTCAATTTGTGAGGAACCTGAGGTTATGGAATCCTATCAAAAACGTATCTATGAGATAATTGCAAATTCAAAAGTACAGCAAGAACTTTATGAGCATATCTGCCTGGCTCTGGAAGAGATTGTCCTACAGTATGCTGAAACTGCAATGGATACGAGACAACTCTATAATGATATTAAAAAATACATTGAAGTGAATTATCGTTTCCCAATTACAGTGGAGACAATTGCCGAAAATTATCACTTTAGTACTTCGTACATTTCGAGAATATTTAGAAAGTATCACGGGATGCCACCCTTTAAGTACCTTATGTCTCTGCGAATGGAAGAAGCAAAACAACTGATTCTTAATAATGACGACTTAAATATTTCACTTATCTCTGAAATGGTTGGATATACCGATCCCCATTACTTTAGCCGTATCTTCCATAAGACCACTGGAATGAGCCCTTCGGAGTTTAAGCGAATGTCATAAAACAGACTTAAAAAACTGCAAAAGGGTTTGATATAAATAATACAGTTTGGCGCCAACTGCCCCAGCACAGTTTATGAAGCAGTGCCTTTTAATATAAGGGGAAAAAGCATCCAAATGTATTATTATATATCAAACCCTATCTACAGTGTATATTAGTCTATTTTATTGCAGTCCCTTCAGGTATTGCACTAAAATGGTAGATATGACTAATGAAATCTCCTTCTTTTGCTTCTTCCATGGGCAGGATAAAGCCAAAATACATCAATTGATCGCCTGAATAGATATCTTCTGTTTCTATACATCGATATTCTTTTTCTGGAGATAACCCAGATAATTTGATTCTTCTGGAACCTGGATTTGCCTTAGATAATATCTTATAAGAACCAAGAATAAACTCTTTCTTATCCTCATCTATGCAAAGCCAAGACACATAATTAGATTGAAATGGGCTTTCCAATCTATAAAAATCACCATACTGGATGAGTTTACGGTTTCTTTTCGCTTCTACTATTACTGCTTTGGCACTTTCTTTCTCTTCTTCTGTAAATTTTGTAATGTCTAGTCCAAAACCAAATGTTCCAAAGTAAGCTACTTCCGCCCTCATCATAAAGTTTGTGCTTCTTCCTTGCTGATGATTTGGACTAGGTGAAATATACGATGCCATGCTTCGAAGAGGGTAAACATAGGAAGTGCCATATTGAACGCTTAAACGTTCTACAGCATCTGTATTATCACTGGTCCATGCCTGTGGCATATAATAAAGCATTCCTCCATCAAAACGATTGCCGCCGGAAGCACAGGATTCAAAGAGTATATGAGGGAATCGATTGGTCAAACGCTCTAACAGTTCATATAAGGACAGAATATAACGATGTGCTACTTCTTTTTGCTGTTCCTTCTTTAAATATGTAGATCCAATCTCTGTCATTGTGCGATTCATATCCCATTTAATGTATGAGATGTTAGCACTACTAAGAATCGTTTCCAGCTGCCTATATAGATAATCAACAACTTCCGGATTGGCTAAGTCCAGAACATACTGATTTCTGCCATGACTCATAGGCTGACCAGGTACTTTAATTACCCAGTCCTTATGGCATTCAAACAATTTACTATCCTTATTTGCCATCTCAGGTTCAACCCATAAACCGAAGGATAAGCCAAGAGAATTAATTTTCTCTGCCAATCCATGCAATCCGTTGGGAAGCTTCTCTAAATTTACAAACCAGTCTCCCAAACTGGTTGTATCGTCATTTCTGTTACCAAACCATCCGTCATCCAGTACCAGCATCTCTATTCCAAGCTCTTTTGCCTCTTTTGCTAACTCAACCAGTTTATTTTCATCAAAATCAAAATAGGTAGCTTCCCAATTATTAAGGTATATAGGCGTGGTCTTATTTTTCCATTCGCCTCTAGCCAGATGGTTTCGGTATAATTTATGAAAAATATGAGACATTCCATTAAAGCCTTCATCAGAGTAAACCATAACAGCTTCGGGGGTTTGGAAACATTCCTCAGGTTCTAACTGCCATGTAAAGTCAAATGGGTTGATTCCCATACATACTCTGGTCAAATCATATGCATTCACTTCAGCAGAGGCTATGAAACTACCACTATAAATAAGGTTAAATCCATATACTTCTCCCATGAATTCTGTAGTTTCTTCTCTCGCCAAAGCCAGAAATGGATTATGAAAAGCACTGGATGCTCCAAAAGTACTCTCTATTGACTGCATTCCATGCACAAGTTTCCTCTTGGTAATATGCCGTTCCCTTGCCCAAGCTCCATCAAGATGATACATCTCAAAATCCGAGTCAGGAAAATCCACGCAAGTACTTTGTGCATTTAATATAGATAAGGTTTCCCCATGATTAATGAACTGGGCACTTCTTGTAATCCCATCATAATCTCTAAAAATAGTAAATTTAAGGATTACCTCAAGCCTTAGATAATCGTCCATTAAGGTAATCTCTAAAGTCATTGCTTCTGACTCCTGATTCACATAGGTAGCAGGCAGCCCCTTTAATTTTGGCTTTCCCTGATAAATCTTATGGGATTTATAAACTAATCTGGAGATTGTATTACCATCTGCATTTCTTATCTGATAAGCAGGATGTCGATAATCAGAAGTTCCGTATTCAGGGTATACTCTTGGCGTATCTTCTAATGAAAACCTTATATCTCCTTCAAATACACAAGCTTGAACACCTCTTTCTCTGTGCTGCAATGACTTATTTAAAAGACTTGTACATTTTATTTGCTTCCCGAAATAAAGATGCCCCAGCTGCTTGTTCTCTAAGATATTCATGATATAACTGATATGACCATTCTTTAACTCAAATATCTTAGAATCCTCATAATAATTTACTTCTAAAATTTTTCCATTTTCCATGAGTTTCCTCCTCAACTTCTTTTCTTGTGACAGTATCAGTTAAAAGCAATTTTACTATTTACAGTTTCGTAAGTATATTTTCATCCTCTATCATAAACCATTCTTCTAAAGGAAATAATACATTTAGATGTACAATTAGGTGGATAAAACTGAACACAATACTTATTTTTTAAGGAGGTATTTACTATGCCTTAAGGAAAGATTTATTAAACCTTTGATATTTGGAAGGAATAATGGATATCCTCGCCGGCATTGATATGATAATCAGATTCTACATCCGAACTCCAGCTATCAATACCACCTACTCCTCTTACAGCACCAAGGATGGAAAGTACTGTGCGTCTTGGCAAAGGAAGTTCTTCATGGTGTGTGGCATTTTCAAGTTCCTCCGCGGTATATGGAATACAGGAGAAGGCAAAATCTTTCCGGATACTTGTAATCTTTAGACCAAATGTCTCATTAACATGTTTGGAATTATCTTTTGTAGTATTTCTATATACCTCTACCCACTTTGTATTCATATGAACATTACAGTCTTGAGGTACCAGATATTTCGTAACAGGAAGTCCTTCTATCTCATAAATTCCTTCTATGCCACCAGCCATTCTATCTGGGTAGGTTTCTCCTGATAACCCTTCATAACGATAGGAGGCAGCCTTGGTGGGCATAATAAAGCGTATACCAAAAACCGGTAACTCAGGTAAATTAATATTGCCATGATAATGAACATTTATATTGATAATGCCTGTAGGAAGTATCTCATATTCTACATCTACTGTTGTTGAAGGAATGGTTATTGTCTCATATGTGAAAATAATTGAGACATTAGAGGCAAATTCCTTAGCTGAGTATTGATTATTATTAGGTGCTATTTGAGGCTTTTTCTCTTCGCCATCTATTTTTAGTACAATATCACTGCATCTAATAAAACAGTCAGCACTCAACCACATGCCAGAACGAAGTGGAAATCCGTTTCCCCTGTCATTGCATGTTGTTGCACGCCAAAAAGTAGGTTTTGGACTGCGATATAACCACTCTTTCCCATCTATTACTAAGGATTCCATTCCACCTGTTTGATAAGAAAAAAGGTAATGGAATCCGTTGCCATGCACTCCTAAGACAACATCTCCATATACAATCTGTAATGTCTCTGGTTCCTTATGATTGATACAATCCATAGTAATACTTCACCTCCTGCATCGCTGGTTTTTCAATCCTATCTGCGAATACGATTCCATCACCTGAAAATTCATAGTCAGAAGGTCTGTCGTCAAAGTCTCCCCCGTACCTAAGTACCATCTCACCAGAAACTTCATCTTTTACTAACAATGCTTGATCGATAAAGTCCCATATAAAGCCACCTTGATACATCTCATAACGAGGTATCAAATCAATATAAGATTTCAAGCCTCCTAATGAATTTCCCATATCATGCATATATTCACATATAATAAAAGGTTTCGCTGGATCTGACCTCAAATATTCTTCAATTTGCTTAGGTGCAGCATACATACGACTCTCTACATCAGAAATGGCAGCTTCATAAGCTCTGTTATTCACTACACCTTCATAATGAACAAGTCTGCTATTATCCTTTTCCTTAAAGAATTGATTCATACTCTCAATATTATCTCCAGCATAGGATTCATTGCCTAGGGACCAAAATAGTATTGAAGTATGATTCTTAAAGGTTTCAAAGTTTGTTCTTGCACGGTCAAGTACTGCTTCTTTCCACTCTGGAATACTACCTGGTACATTCCAGGAAGGTTCGATAGCCCCCATCTTCTGCCAGGAACCATGGGATTCTAAGTTCGTCTCTGACATCACATAGATGCCACTATTATCACAAAGATAATACCAAGGAATCTGATTTGGATAATGGCTGGTGCGAACAGCGTTGATATTATTTTGTAATATTAGTTTCATATCTGTTTGCATATCTGAAAAATCGATGCATCTTCCACCGGTATGGCTCCATTCATGACGATTCACACCATTTAATATTAGCCGTTTACCATTTAGAAGGATGAGCTTATCTTTGATTTCAATCCTTCTAAATCCTATCTCATATGGAACAATTTCAACCAAATATCCCTGCTTATCATATACTTCAAGTATTATGGTATATAAATATGGATTTTTATAAGACCAAGGTATAACATTATCTATTATGTTTGATTCATAGATTACTTTTTCTTTCGCTTCTATGCTTTCTTCAAGGATAAACTGATGATTAACATCTTGAAGCTTTAGTATTATCGTTCCTAACTCTATACGGCTTGATATTTTTAACTCAAGTCCAAATTTTCCTGAAGTGTTATCTTCATTTAAATATGGTTTTATCCACATATCTTCAATATGAATCTCTGGTTTTGCATACAAGGTAACATTTCGAAAGATACCGAAGAATCGGAAAAAATCCTGATCTTCAAGAAAGGCAGCAGTACTTCTTTTATGAACTTCTACTGCTAAAATATTACCTTTTTCCCTTATGTAAGGTGTCAAGTCAAATTCGGAAGGAGTAAAGCTATCTTCTGCATAACCAATAAATTGACCATTTAACCAGACAAACATTGCCTGTTCTACACCTTCAAAACTAATACATACTCTTTTTCCAAGTAAGCCTTTCTCTAAATCAAAGCGTTTCAGATAAGAACCCACCGGATTATAAGAAGCCTCGCTAAAGGTTCCTTTCATGTCATCATTACCCAGACTATAAGCCGGTCTTAGGTAATAATGGCCTTCCCATGGATACATGGTATTAATATAATGTATTTTGTCATAACCTGCTAATTCAATATGACAAGGAACTGTAATTTCATCAAAATCATTGGAGATGAAATCTTCTTGATAGAAATATTCCGGTCTTTCTTTGGAACTCACAGAAAATCGAAATTGCCAGGTACCATTTAATGATTGTAGTAAGGAGTTTTTCTCAGTAAAGGTTTGACTAAAGGGAACCTGGGAAGCGCTTCCTGGCATATCCTCCTTACTTTGATAAAATGGGTGATCACTGTGAGCTTCTAACTGGTTAACACGAAACACTTCCGGATTATCCAGCCATTTTAATTCTGCTTTCATGTTCTCTCTCTTTTCTATATATTTTTATTCTTTTACTGCTCCAGCTGCAACACCCGCTTGTATATATTTTTGGAAGAAGATATAGATCAAAATTGTAGGTATCATAATTATAATAATACCAGCAGCAAGTGTCTGCCAGGAACCCTGTTGTGCATTGGCATAATCCATTAAAAAGGTAGTCAGGGTTCTGAGTTTATTCTTTGGCATATAAAGGTATGGTATGTACATATCGTTAATAATATTAATTGCCTTGATAATACATACCGTAGCTGTCGCTGGTGCAAGTAGTGGGAAGATAATTCTGGTAAATAATCCAAAATAAGAACATCCATCCAGCAATGCTGCCTCATCAAGTGCCACAGAGATACCAGATATAAACTGCCTGTAAATATATAATTGCATCAGATCAGAAGCAATGTAAATAACAATTGGTGCCCCTAAGGTATCATATAGATGAAGTTTTTGGATTACCTGAAACCTGGCAATTTCTGTAACGTAACTGGGAATCAGCATACCAATGAAAAACAGGGCGATTACAACTGTTTTCCCTTTAAATTTAAACCTTTCTAAGATAAATGCGGTGATGGTACCAATCAAAACATTAAAGAAAATTGATATTATTAAAATAACACCAGTATTTTTAAAGCCAATCAATAAATATTTGTTGTTTAAAACCTTTTTAAAATTATCTAAAGTAATCTTACTCCACTCTGGTAACCTTAATGGTGAAGTAGTAACCATATCTGCCTTTGTTTTTAATGCTGCAAACAGAGTTAAAATAATTGGAGCTAATACTATAACAACCATTCCTACGCATAAAACTTGTTTTAAAAGCTGCTGAATCACTTTTTTATACATGGAACAACCTTCCCCTTTCTGAAATGAGGAGACTTTATGTATTGCATAATTCTCCATAAAATATCATTTTTGACCAAACCTAATTCTAATAGCTCACTTTATAATTACGGAAGATTTTTAAGCTAATATAAATTGAAGTAAGAATTTATAGCCATTCTGCTTAATTTGTAATAAGGTAAACGAAGTTTTCTTTTCGTTATTTACCCCTGTCCCTTAAGATGAAACCATGAATTAATTTGTTTTGTATAAGGTATATAGCTACAATCATTACCATGATTGCCATTGCCATTGTCGATGCCAGGCCAAAATTAGAGAAGGTAAATGCTGTCTTAATTGTATAGAGGGTAAAGGTGGAAGAAGCATAACCAGGACCTCCGGATGTCATTACAAATGGAATATCAAATACCTGTAATGCTCCTCTGATGTTATCAAATAATACGAAATCTACCATTAACATAATTCCGGGAATCTGTACATATTTAAATAAGTGCCAGGCACTTGCTCCGTCCACTCTTGCTGCTTCTTCCACATCCTGTGGCAGGGATTGTAATGCTGCCATGAATAAAATTACGTGATAACCGCTAAACCTCCAGACAGAAACAAAGGATAATACATAATTTACAATCTTCTCATCCGAAAGCCAGTTTTGAATAAGGGGTTCTAAATTTAGCATCTGTAAGATTGCATCAAATGCTCCATTAATTGGTGAAAAGAAATATGAGAAAACATAGGAAATTGCTACCCCATTTATTATATATGGCATAAATACCATGGTTTTATAGAACTTTGCAGCTCGCAATTTACTAGTTAATAACACTGCAAATGCTAATTCTACTGGAATCATGACTAAATGAATAAAAAAGTATACTGCATTGTTTCTTAATGACATCCATAAATCTTTGTTCTTAAACATGGAAATATAGTTTTCTATTCCAATAAACTTGCTTTCTTTCGAATAACCATCCCAATTCGTAAAACTCATGCGAAAAAGATCAAGCGCCGGAAATACTACAAAAGCGATTAATAGTAACATTGGGATGACTAAGGAAATGACAATAAATTGTTTCCGTTTGTTACTTAATTTTGTCATTACTGCCTCCTGGTAGTAGAAAGATTTTAATAATTTACCTGTTATGAATTGAGGCTGTCGCAAAAGTTTTGCAACAACCTCTTTGAATTCATGCTATAAATGAAATCACTTACTGAATGTTTAATTTTGTTCTTGCGTCTTTCCATTTAGAATTTAGTTCAGCAAATGTATTCTTTAGATCAAAACCATCGGTCAACATCTGCGCTCCAAGTTTCTTATAATCAAATGTTGTCTCGTTTTGAATTGCAGTAAAATTATCACCACCACCATCATACATAACGAGTACCTTATCAGGAGTAAGCTGATCAGATTCTGCTAAGACAGCATCCTTGTCCTTAGGAAAATTCGTCATAGATGATGAGGAGGAAACATAGTTTATGTATTCCGGATACCACGCTTTAGAATAGAACCATTCTACAAATGCTAATGCTGCATCTGGGTTTTTTGAGTGTGTAGTTACACCCATGAAGGAGTCACCTTGAACAATAACATTAAAAGGATCGTCTTTTGTATTTCTTGTTGGTAAATAAAAGGTTCCTAACTGAGAAATATCTTCCGCACCATTCTTAATGTTTTGAAGTCCCCAATCACCAAGTGCAATAATTGCAGCTTTTTTTACTGCAAATAAAGAAGTTACCTGATCATTACCAAGGCCTAATGGATCTTTACCTAAAACACCGGAAGTGAATAAGTTATATACCTTCTGATATGCATTATTAATATCCGTACCTTCTGCAAATGGATCATCTTGTGCAGCCATTGTATTCCAGTTTTGACCATTGCCAGACTCTAGGGCAGGCATAAACTCCACATAAGGATAATCTGGCCACTCATCTTTTAAACCACAGGCAATTGCCATAAAATCGGGATCTTTTTTACCATAGTATTCTTGTAACTTCTTAGCTGCTTCCTCAAATTCTCCCCAAGTCGTTGGGATTTCAACACCTGCTTCTTTGAATAAATCCTTCCAATAGTAAACATACTCATAACCGGATGTCATTGGAATTCCAAGAACTTTACCATTAATTGCGTATCCTGAAGCTAATTCATTGTTCTCACAAGCTTTGGTGTTTGATAAATCTAATAAGTAATCTTTAAATCTAGATAAGGTAAATGTTTTATTAAACATGATGTCTGGTAACTGATTTGCAGATGCTCTCATCTTCATTGCATTCCAATATTCTGAATCGTCTTTGATCTTTTCAACTTCAATTTCAATATTGGGGTATTCTTCCTGGAACTTTCCTACCATATCATTTTGTTCAATAAAATCATTTAAGTTGTTATCCCATATTGCAAAAGTAAGTGTTCCGCTTAATTCTTCTTTTGAAGGATTCTCAGTTCCCTCTGATTTGTTCCCTGTAGTATCTCCTGCTTCTTGTGTAGGTGCTGCTGTTAAAGTGTCTTTTGAGGAATCTTCTGATTTGTTTCCACACCCCGTGAATACAGACGCTGCCATTGCACATGTTAAAATAATTGCAAGTACTTTTTTTCTCATAACAAAATACCTCCCTTTCTTTGTGCCCTTAGAGTATCATCTTTTTGAGTTTGCTTCCATTTCATATTTTCTTTTTTATTGATTTATTTTCACATTATCACTTTTGCCATTCTTAACATAAGGTTAGGAAAGCTGATGTAATGTAAGATATGAGACGCATTTTAAGAGAATTAGACCTGCTTCGTCAACAACAAAGCAGGGATAAACGAATATTCCACTAGGAAGATTGTTACTTCCTAAAGAATTATTCTGTTAGTCCCTGCTTCTGATTGATTCATTCTTAAAAAGCTCAAATTTATGATTTGAGTGTCAAAAGTCTAAATATAGTTTGTTGAATGAATAATGCTGCATATATATATCATTTAGCTGCCGCAGATGCCTTAGCATCTGATACCCAGGCACGTTCAAAACGCTTCGCTTCACAAAATTTAAGTAGTTCCCTTTCGGAATTGCGCTGGGCTTATGCTATTTAATTTTTTGAACATTCTGTTAAAATGCTCTACATTATGATATCCAACCATTTCAGAAATTTCATACACTTTAAAATTTGTATTTTTTAATAACTCTTTTGCTTTTTGTATACGTATCTCTGTTAGATAAGAGGTAAACGTTTCTCCAGTCTCTTTTGTAAATCGACTGGTAAAGTATTTTTCATTTAATCCAACATACTCTGCAACCTTACTTAGAGACAAGTCGGCATCCTCATAATTATCTATAATGTAACGTTTCGCCTTTACTGTAACATCAGTTTCTGTTACATTAAGTTTTGTCGCTGAGTAGTCCATAATCCATGCGAAATAATTCGTTAACCACAGTTTTAAGTTCCTCAAATCTTCAATACGGTTGATTTTGTCTAAATAATTATACTTCTGTCCAAATACTTCAGAAAAACTAGTGTTGTCCATTGAGAATCTGTTTCCTATTGCTAATATAGCAGCAAATACATGTTGTTTGCTTTCCTCCATAGATTTATTATTAAGTAGATGAAACAATTTTTCTTTCTCTTGTACCATATTTTTTTCATCTGCTATAGACAATGCCGTCGCCAAGCATTCATAATTCCTGGTTAATTCTAATATCTTATTTTGTTTTTCTATATTTTGATTTAAATCAATGATAGCGTGATTACCTAACAGATGACGTAAGCACATCTTACTTCTGATATTAGCTATCTGATTTGCAAAATCAACATAACCAAACGCCTCTGATCCGATTGCGACATGTATCTCTATTCCAAATTCTTTTTGACTCTCATACTGTATATCCTTAACCATCTTTGTGACTTTCGGCAGATAGTCGTCCTCCGTAATTCGATAAAAGCCAAAAAATAAGGGGGTATTTTCCAAGTACAAGATACACCTTGAGGCAAATCTGGGATTTCTTTCAAAGCTATTCGATAACTTAATTGCAAAGTCATTATCACCTTCCTTTATGTGATAATTTTCTATAAGAAAACCGAGGATTGCGTATCGTTCCGCAAAGAATTCCTCCGATGTTTGACTGACTTCCAGTGGCGTCATTTCTTCCCTAATCAACGCAGCAAAATAATCCTTTGGATTCTTTTCAACATTTCTAACTCGTTCCTCATACTCATTAATCAATGATTTCAATCTACGTGCCATTGCATTGAATTGATGAATCATAGTTCTAACTTCATACTGACCGCTTGGAACAATATGTACTTCCAGATTTCCTTCCTCCACCTGCTTCAGACCACCGCTTATCTCTTCTATTGGTTTTACAATACTTCTTAAGAAGTATCTGGAATAATAAAGCGATAATAACAGTACAAGAACAGCTACAATAAAGACAATGAATGCACTATCCCAATAATCCTCTGTTAATACTGATGTCTTAATATAACTTTCTATATACCAGGTAGTATCATTAAATTCCAAAGGAGATACTACTTTTGTATATTCTTTATTGAGATTATTAATTTCAGGTTTACCCTGGGTTGAAAATACTACTCCTTCTGAACTGGTTATCTGAGTAATACCAAGCTTATTATCTCCTTGCATATATCCAAGGTTGTATCTTTTTATTCGATCCGAAGCGCTGGCTACTTGATAAAATGTAACCATTTCGATCTTTTGAGTACGGTCAGTTGATACGTCTGGTGCTAAGGCAAAAACCAGAATCAATAAATCTTTTCTACCCCCGGTATAAAGATCATTCGCTGATATGGTATCATAGGAACCTACACAAACAGTATTGGGATGTTCTAAGGCTGCCTGATACCAGTTTGATTCCTTTATTTCCTTTGAGCTTCGGCTGATTCTATTCTTGATATAAGTTTCTTTCCCACTTTTCATATAAAAACCAACGGAGACAATATTCTTCACTGGCTCAAGAGCAAGATTTCCTGCTTCATATAATTTTTGTTCGTAGGAATATCTTGTATTTAACTCCTGGGTATCTGTACCTGCGGCATACTTTAATATTTCATTATTATTGGTATAAATCAAATGAGAAAGTCTCATAGACATCACATTGATATCAGACACAAGCTCGGTTATTATGGTTTCATGGGACCGTTTAATATTTTCGATTGCCTGACTTTTAAACTGCTTATTTAAAAAAAATAATGCAAGAATTAAAACAACTAAGATTGGAATTAATATAAAACATAGAAAAGAAGCATAATATACTGTTTTTAGTGGTAGTTTTTTTCTTCTGGCACGAAACATGATCTTCTTGCCCCTTTCTCTCAATATGCCTTACATCTATTCTTTGTTTCACTAGTATCAATATCCTCTAGGGTAACATCGTCTATTACTGCAAAAATAGATTCTTTAAACTCTATAAAAAAGTCCCAACCGTTAAAGGTTGAGACTAACGATTATATATCTCATGTTTTATTAAATATAATTTTCTCCGAATGACACTTTTTACTTTTGTATCAATTCTCGTCCTTAATAGCAGCAAATACTATTAGTCATGTTTTGGCTTATCTTTTACAGTTTTAATTGCTTTGGTAAGGGCAATTAAAACCTCAATTTCATGTTCGTTATTTAATTCACATAAACGGGCATATAATTCTCCCTCTTTTGTTACAACATATTTGGGAGGTAATTGATTTAGTGCATAAGCGATAATATCCATTCTACATCTATCACATTTACAGCAATCTAATGTATCCCACATTTCATCTAATTTTTGATCTACCAACATTTCCATTACATTTCGATATGTATTCATATTTACTCCCGTTGGGTATCACATCTCCTCGCATATGTGATACGCTGCAAGCAGGTGTGATACTGATAAAATAAATAGATTAAAAGAATCACATATATGGTGACATTCTTTCTATTATTTATTTTATTTCAACCTTTCCCCTTTCGGTTATTTTTTAATCCCAATGAAAAACTTATAATTCTTAAAAATAGTGTACCATGGGAATGCTGATAAATCAAGATTTTTGAGTGGATTTCAAGTAGCTTTCTTTTTCCTGTTTATAAATTTATTTACTTTATTCATCCATTTTGTAATTGCTTCCATTATAGGGTTTACCAACATAGCAAATACAATTAGGATCAGTACATCTGACCACAAAAGCTTGGACAGGGTAAAAAAATCCTTTAGGAAGAAGAAAGAAAAGGCAAATGCCACTGTAACAGTAATCATCATGACCAGGCGAAGGGCATTATAGGGCTTACTTGTCCTATGAACCATTAGTAAACCCACAATACCCATAATTGCAGTACAAATACTGGTCAAAGAACCATCGCTTATATCAAATGCAATATAAAATAAAAGTATACCAACAATAAGGAAAGTATCCGTTAAAGCTGCCGGCACTGCACGGTATATGACATTTGACAGGAATTTCCCAGTAATGCGGCTATTATTTGGCTCCATGGCCAGAACAAAGGAAGGCAGTCCAATAGTCAATCCACTTACAAGACTAAGCTGTGCCGGAGTAAAAGGATAGGGCAGTGTGGCAAATAATGTAATAAATGCAAGGCAGAAGGAAAAGATGTTCTTAACCAGATACAGGGATGCTGAACGTTCAATATTATTAATGACACGACGTCCTTCATTCACAACATTTGGCATGGTGGAAAAATCTGAGCTCATTAAAACAATATGGGATACCTGACAAGCAACATCACTGCCTGACGCCATTGCCAAGGAGCAGTTTGCTGTTTTTAAAGCAAGAACATCATTGATGCCGTCCCCAATCATAGCCACAGTATGCCCAGCCCCTTTCAGGGCTCCAACCAGCTGCCTCTTCTGTTTTGGCGTTACTCTTCCGAACACCGTATATTCCTCCGCTGCTCTGTTTATCTCAGATAAGGTATGCAAGGTCTGTGCATCAATATACTTGTCAGCATTGGTGATACCAGCTCTTTTAGCTACTTCAGAAACGGTCATTGGGTTATCTCCCGAAATGACTTTTATGGTAACTCCCTGTTCAGCAAAATACCGGAATGTATCCGGTGCCTCTGTCCGAATCTTATTACCAAGCAAGATAAGCGCCAGTGGCAACAGTTTACCGCTAAGGTACTCATCCTCCAATTTACCATCATATAAACCAAGTAACAGAACACGGCATCCTTTGGCAGCATACGTATCTATGGTTGTCTTATACTCCATGTAATTTTCTTTTAGAAGAATCTCCGGTGCGCCAAGCATATATGTTTCTTTGCTATTAAAAGTTACGCCTCCATACTTGTTACTGGAAGTAAAAGGGAGCGTAGCAATTGCCTTTTGACTGGCTTCACTAGTAAAATACCGGCGAAGTGCTGCCATAGTATCGTTATCATCCTGCATGGCATATACATAATCAGACATTATCAAACGGATATCAGACTCTGTAAAAGAATTTTCTTTTAAAAGGACAACATCCTCTACAATCATTTTATTCTCAGTTATGGTGCCAGTCTTGTCCACACAAAGGGTATCAACATGAGCCAGGGTTTCGATGCATTCCATGTCATGAACCAGTGTTTTCTTCTTAGCAAGCCGGATAGCACCTGCCACCAGTGCAAGACTGGTAAGAAGGTATAGCCCCTCCGGAATCATACCAATCAAAGCAGCAACAGTCGATGTAATACCGGTTGCCACATCACGGCCAAGCCATTTGATTTCCTTGATTGCAAGGATAACACCGAAAGGAATCACGATGAAACCAATCCATTTAACCAGCTTAGTCAGTGACTGCATCATTTCGGACATTTGTACCTTTTTCCCTTTTTTGGCTTCCAGCGTCATTTTGGATACAAAGGAATCGGCACCCACTGCTGTAAGCCGTGCATAACAGTTTCCGCTTACGACAAAACTTCCGGAAAGAAGGGTATCACCTGGTGTTTTCTGTATTTCATCTGCCTCGCCTGTAATCAGTGCCTCATTTACCTGGCAAACACCTGAAATTACCTCAGCATCAGCATAAATTTGGTTTCCAATAGTAAAAACAGCTATGTCATCCCGTACCGTTTCAGAAGTATCAATGACGGTTTTCTTTCCATTCCGGATAACCGCAGCCTTGGGAGCTGATAGAATGCTCAGATTATCCAGTATTTTCTTTGAACGTAATTCCTGTACAATTCCGATAATAATGTTGGCGAAGATGATTCCCATAAAAGTCAGATTTCTCCAAGAGCCAACACTAATTATAAACGCAGCCAGAATAAAAAAAATCAAATTAAAATAGGTAAATACATTAGAAATTATGATTTGCTTAATGCTTTTAGAGGGAGGATTCTCAGGTGCATTCATGCACCCGGATTCAACCCTTTCTCTTACCTGATATGAACTTAAGCCATGTTCCGCATCAGAAAGATAAACCGGTGGGCGATTAACTTGGCTAGTCTTAGATGCATCCTTGTTTTTATCTCTCATAAATTGCTCCTTCCGTCCGCACCATAAGATGCACCTTCATCTCCAAGGAAAAACACCCCTATCAGTGACCATAATCATGTCTTTACATCAGATTGTTATGGAAAGATCGGTACGCTCCCAGGGCATCATACTGGCGTTGTTTCCAAAGTGCCCATAGCAGGATACTTTGGAAAAAATCGGAGCAGTCAGTCCAAACTTTTGGATAATTGCTGCAGGGCGAAGGTCAACCGAGTTGAGTACGGCATCATACAATGAGTATTTACTAACTTTCTCTGTTCCAAACGTATCAATACGCACTGCAATGGGTTCAGCCAATCCGATACCATAACTTAGCTGTACTTCGCACTTATCTGCAAGCTTTAAAGCAACAATGTTCTTTGCAATATATCTTGCCATATATGCACCGCTGCGATCTACCTTAGATGCATCCTTACCAGAAAATGCTCCACCACCGTGTCTGGCATAACCGCCATAGGTGTCGGAGATAATCTTTCTACCAGTCAACCCAGAATCTCCAGCTGGTCCGCCAATTACAAATCGACCAGTGGGGTTAATAAAGAACTGTGTAGTATCATCAATCATATCGGCAGGAAGTGTAGGATAAATTACATGATTGATAATATCTGAACGCAGAGTTTTAATGTCTATTTTTTCGCAGTGCTGGGTAGATATGATGACATTGGCAATCCGTTTCGGAACGTCATCCTCATATTCAACCGTAACCTGGGTTTTTCCATCCGGCAGCAGATATAGGAGTTCACTGGTTCTACGTACATGTTCCAGCCGTTTAGCAAGGGAATTAGCTAACTCGATAGGCAAAGGCATTAGGCTGTTAGTTTCACGGCAGGCAAACCCAAACATCATACCCTGGTCACCTGCACCACTATTTAACATTTCTGCTTCGCCCCGCCTGCTGATTCCCCGTGCAATATCCGGGGACTGCTTATGCAAGTCTATGCGGATATCACAGCTTGCAGCGTCAAAACCACGCCCTGGACAGGTATAGCCGATTTCTTCAATGACCAATCGGGCAATAGATGGATAATCAACACTTGCCTTAGTAGTAACCTCGCCGAAAATATGCACTTGATCTGTCGTACAAGTTACCTCACAGGCGACTCTAGAATCTGGATCCTGTTCCAGCAGACTATCCAGAATACGGTCTGCAATCTGGTCACAAACTTTATCTGGATGCCCACAAGTAACCGATTCAGAGGTAAAAAATGTCTTCACTGTACTACCTCCTTAGGCTTTCTTACTCATCTTACCTGTATAACTAACACCCTTTCTATTTGGAATAGAGTTCCATATCTCATCAGCAACTGGTGCCCACTCCTCTGCTGTATGTACGCACTTATTACAATAATCACATGCCTCTTCCGGTTTCATCAAATCGGTAGAATGTGCCCCGGAAGTATTAACCATTTCTGTCAGGCGGCCTGGATTATCCAGCACAGGGCAAGGACGGAGCATATTTTCATTAAATGGCTGGTTAACTCTGTATGCCATAAACAGTGGTGACTGATAAGCTTCAAGCAAAGTCTTTTCCTTAATGTTGGAATCTGAATAGTGAACGAAAGCACAAGGTTCAATGTCACCGTTTGCGTTAATATGCATATAGCCGCGACCACCTGCAATACATCCGCCAACTGCGTCACCGTCATTCCAAAAGTCCATGGTGAAAAGAGGTTTCGTCTTACGGAACTCACGGATTTTATCATACATAAATTTACGTTGATCCGCTGTTGCCAACAGTTCAGGAACCGCATCTGCACCAATTGGCATATAGGTAAAGAGCCATGCAAATTTAGCACCCATTTCAATCATAGAATCAAAGTATTCCTCACTGCCGATAACTTCGGTATTCTTGCTGGTATAGCAACAGGAAATGCCAAACAGAAGCTTTCTCTCCTTTAGGCGTTTCATAGCTTCCAGAACTTTTTTATAAGTACCCTGACCACGGCGATAATCGGTTGCTTCCTCAAAGCCTTCAATACTGATTGCCGGCACTAAGTTCTTAACCCGTAGCATCTCATCTGCAAAAGCATCGTCAATTAACGTTCCATTGGTAAATGCTAAGAAACCACAGTCTTTGTGTTTTTCACATAGTTTAATAATATCATTTTTACGTACAAGTGGTTCTCCACCAGAGTAGATGTACACGTAAGTTCCAAGTTCTTTACCCTGACAAATAATGTTATCCAGCTGTTCAAAGCTTAGATTCAGCTTGTTGCCATATTCTGCAGCCCAGCAGCCAGTACAATGAAGGTTACATGCAGATGTAGGATCCATAAGAATCGCCCAAGGAATATTACATTGATACTTATCCTGTAGTTTCATGGAATATGGAGTTCCAATCATAGACCCCTTAATGACTATATTTTCTGCCAGCACTCTGCGCTGCTCGTCGTCAATATCCGTCCAGAGACTCTTAAATAGCTTTGACCAGTTGTTATTCGGATTGCTAATGGCTTTTTTGATTCCTCGTACCTGATCCTTTATACCACCATCTTTGTCATACTTTTCAAACCAGTCAAGTACTTTTGGAATATTTTTATCCGGATCCTTGTCTAGATAACCATAAAGCTGTTTCATTGCAAAACCTTTCATCTTATCTGATATGTTCATTAGTAAACCCTCCTTTGGTATTTGCCTTACCGGCTTTGTTACTACTATTCTATTTCATCCTTTCTGCTTTTACCACTATGGAAAAAAGCAGTCTCCCCAATTTTAGGAGAGACTGCTTTCATTCTACTATTTTAGGAGGGTTCAACCGATTTATCCTAATTTAATCTGTTTCTGTTGTCATTTCAGTACAACCTTCAATTGCCTGATGAATAAATCCTTCAAACAGCACGCTAAGTCTGTCAACCGATTCCTCTATATCAAAGCTCATATGGCTCCAGATATATTTTAAGATAAAACCAAGGAATGCATACCTGCAAAAATCAGCTATATCCCTTAATCTGTCCTCTGGAATATTTCTGTCCCCCACTTCGTGACAAACAAGATTATAGATAGTTGCATCTGTTGTTTCAAACATATACCGTTCCAAACGATCTCGTAACAAGGAATCACAAATATGGTTAACAATCTTCTGATGTTTCTTCATGTCTTGTAACATTTCCTTAAGCATATTCTGCCAATCATTATTCTCTTCAGCACTACTAATGTACCTTTCTTTTTGTTCCTGTAACCAGGTATCCAGTAAATCATAAATATCACGAAAATGATAGTAAAAGGTGTTGGTGCTGATTCCGCACTTTGCCACAATACTTGATACTGTTATTTTATCAAATGATTTTTCTTCAAGCATCTCCAAAAAGGTCTCTATAATTGCTTTTTGCGTAAACTGTGCCATTTCTTATACCCCATTTCACTATTCGAGTACAATAAATTCAATTAACTCAAACTCAATTAGTTGATTTGATTTTATTATACCTATGAATTCTTCAAAATGCAACTAGGACTGGAGAATATATTGGCAATTTTGCAATAATCTGTTACAGTTCAGCCTGGCATCCCAGCTTCCTTAACCTTTTATTCCGCCACCTGTTACACCAACAATAATTCTTTTTGATAGTAATATATACAATATAAATGTAGGTAAGAACACTATAATTACAGCTGCGAATAAAGCTCCATAATCGCCATTTTGCTTCATGGCTGCTACTATTGTAAATAATCCTACCCCAACAGATCTTTTGGAATCAGTACTTGCAAAAACCAATGATAAGAAATATTCATTCCAAATACCTAAAAAATTAAAGATACTAACTGTAACTATTCCAGGTTGAGCCAAAGGAAACATAATAGTCCAAAAAGTTTTTATGGCAGAACTGCCGTCAATAGCTGCTGCCTCTTCATAAGACCTGGACAAGGTGCTGAAAAAATTCAATAAAAACGTGATTGTATAAGGTATACTAACAGCTACATAAAGGAAAATAAGCAATCCTCTGGTACCGGTTAATTTTAGTTTTGTAGTAATATTTAAAATAGGGATTACAATCATAATGGAGGGTATACTCATTGCCATTACTAAACCACTTTTAAATACTTTATTTCCCAAAAAAGTAAATCTGGAAAGTACATAAGCTGCAGGTGCAGAAATAATAACCAATAATATTGTTGATACAGAAGCATAAAGTAAAGAGTTCATAAAATATACGGAAACATTCTGAATCTTCCATGCTTTTACATAATTCTCAAAATGGAAGCCAGAGGCAAATTTTAATGTATCACCTCTAAATATTTCACCGGAAGTAGATAAACTTGCAGCAAATATCCATCCTATAAAGCAAAATGTAAATGCAATCCAAATTAGGAGAATTAAATGTCCAGGAAGCACATGTAATTGCTTTTTCCAATTTATTGCTTCTTTATTTTTTTCCTTATCTTTTCGAAAAAATGTCATAGTTCCTCCTTAATACTCCAAATCATCATTTTTGATTACTTTGTTGAATGCAAAAAATGCTATTAAAACAAAAAATGTAAGAACACATCCTATTGCCGCTCCTGCTCCAGCATCTGTATTCGTTACAATTTTGCTTCCAAAAATCAATTCATACATATATACCATTGGAGTAATTGTACCATTTTCAGACTGGATTGGTGAAAACATTTTTGTCCAAACAAAAAATCCAACTGCATTAATAGTCCAGAATGTTAAATTTGTCTTAAAAACACCCCTTAATAAGGGTAAAGTAACATAAAAAAATTGTTTAAATTTATTTGCTCCATCAATTGTAGACGCTTCATAAAGATCAGATGGTATTTTTTCAATTCCACTAATAAAAATCAACATATAATAACCCACTGCCGAGAAACAAAAAGCAAATAGCATGGACCAGAAAATCATATCGGAGCCAAGCCATTTAACCTTAGCTAATTTTTCAAATCCTAAAGTTTTAAAAAGATTGTGTAATAAACCAAATCTTTGATTATATACATAATAAATCCACATAGAAGCCATGGCAACGCTGCTAATAACATTAGTCATATATATTGCCGATTTATAAAAGTTCTTAAAACATATATCGCCAGTTAAAATAACTGCAAATAAAAGAGCAACACTTAATACAAAAATGCCTCCAATTAGCCATATTTTAAAAATATTATCCATGGAGGTCCAAAAAAATGATGAATCAAATATTTTCACATAATTATCCAAGCCATTAAATACCCATTCACTGCTAGGCATACTTGGGCGTTTCACATCAAAAAAGCTCATCATTATAGTTCTGAAAATCGGATATATAAACACAGCTGAGAATATTAATATTGAAGGAGTTAAGAACATAACCATCATCGATTTACTTTTTTTCATCATCGACCTCCTAATTTTTGCTTTTACATTTTATCTTTATATATCTCACGTATAAAATCATAGCTTGATGATTCATACGTGAGATACAATGTTTTCTAAATGTAGTTAAAGCGGATATTCGCAATTCGCTTAGGCTACTTACTCATAACCTCATTGCCACTGGGTGGCATTTCAACAGGAGTTTGAACTTCTGCCAAAACAGGTAAGTCCCTACCTGTGGAGGCTAAACTATTTATTGCTTGCCTGCTCTAATCCATCTACAAATTGTTGAGCTGTACAATCTCCACCTAATAACTTGTTACCCCATTCTGTAATAATAGGAGTCATATCCTCATTAGCCTGAATACCACAAGCCCACTCATATCCTTTTGTTGCCTGGTCAAAAGCTGGTTTGAAGTCTTTAATAATTGCTGGCCATTCAGCATTTGCTGGGTCTGAAGGTATAGCATCTGTCTGTTGAGCAATTTTAGCATCCCATTCTCCGGTCGTAATGAACATAATTAAATCAAATGCAGCCTGGGCATTTTTTGAATTCTTATTAACAGACATTCCTTGTGCGCCTACCATCATTCCTTCTGTTCCATCAACGCCGCCCTCAACTGCTGGATATGGGAACATTCCCCACTCTAAATCGCAGCCAGTATTATTGGTAACTTCACTAGGAATCCAGGAAGCATTAACAATCATAGCTGTTTCATTATATCCAATTTCATTTTCACATTCTGGGAATGCTCCTGGAGCATACTCTGAAAAATATCCTGCTGAAACAAGGTTTTCCATATCCTTAGCCATCTTAAGAACTGCTTCATTTTCAGCCCAATCACCATTCTTTACAACTTCTTTTACACCATCCTGACCTAAATATCTTGCCATATGGTATCCTAAATTAACAGTAGTATAAGCACTATCCAATGTAAGTGGATTATAGCCTGCTGCTTTAATTTTCTCACATACAGTTAAAAATTCATCCCAGGTAGCAGGCTCTTGAACACCAACTTCTTCAAATATAGCTTTATTATATACAATTCCAGATGCATATCCCTGATAAGGAATTGCCTTTAATGAACCTGCCCAGCCTTTAACGGAATCTGTTAAAGCTTGATTAGACTTGCTGTAATAATCAGCTTTATCAGCCATATCATCTAATGGCAGTGCATAATCAGCAAATGTAGTTGATAATCTTTGGAAGTCATCTTCATAGATATCAATGTTCTCTCCAGCATCGATAGAAGCTCCGATTAATGTTTGAATATCACGGCCTTTCCATTCTACCTTTACTTCATTGCCTGATGCTTCACAATACGCATCAACTGCTTCCTGAATAGCTGCAGCTGTCTTTGATCCTGCATCCCACATAGACCAGTAAATAATAGGACCATCTGCTTTAGCATATTGACCTGTTGTTTCTTCTGCAGCAGGTTCCTGGGTAGGTTCTGCTGTAGGTTCAGAATTCTCAGTAGTTGCATCAGATTCTGATTTTTTTGGTTCCTTGCTGCAGCCAATTAACATTGTTGCAACTGTTGTAACACATAGTGCCAATAATAATAATTTCTTTTTCATAATACTTCTCCTTATTTTATATTTTATACTACTTAATTTTGAATCTCAACAATAATATTTAGCTTCCATTATTGAATTGAATTAAGCAGCATAATAAACAATTATAGAATTTTCATAAATACAGAAAATGTTTTATCTTTCTCTGCATCAGCCAGATATTCCTCTAAAACAGGTGCACCCCAACTATCATCACCGCCTACACCGGACTTTTTACCGTATATACCAATTACATAGGATTGTGAATTGGGTAAAGAAACAATATTTGGTGCATTTTCTAACTCATGGCTTGTATATGGAAGGGCTGAAGCTTCAAACCTGTTATCACTAAACATCTGAATACCTTCCATATCCATATCTAAAATTTCAAAGCTTCTTAAATCAGTTTTATTGCCATTTTCCTGTGGCTTCAAATATGGAATGTATTGATTATCTATTTTTTCTTTTTTGAGTCCAATTCGGCACCCATTTTTTCTATCCTCATAGGATTCCTTTTGACAATTTCCATACCATAATATACTGTCATAGGTCTTTTTTACCCAGAAATTGAATCCAATACAAGGTAAACTGCCTTTTGCATCTTCCAAATTAACAGTAATTTTAATTAAATTCTCATAAAAACATTGGAATTCCAGAGTACAATGTGTAACAGGATTTGTAGCTAATTTAAACCTGCTTTTGATAATTCCGGCTTCTTTGTCCACTTTAATATCTACACATTTTTGATAAAGGGATGCTAATTTCCATTGAGACCATTGAAATATATTATTATTTCCTTTGTCATTATCAATAGGTGCTCTCCAAAAGTCCAATTTGAAAGGACTTGCTAAGATTTCCTTACGGTTCTTCTTAATAGAAACTAACCTGCCATCTGCCTTGGAAAAAAGTGCAAAGCTGTTTTTCATCTTAATTCCTACATTAAAATCCCCTTCTATTATTTCTGCAATAGTTTTATCTTTCTGGCTTAATGCTTTTGTACTATTTTTCATAATGAATTGCCCAAAGCCTAATTCGAAACCTGCATCAGCCCAATAATTCCCTTTCTTCAGATGATAGCTGCATTCAAAGATAACTTCACCATAATAATTAGAAAGCATATTTTCATCTACCGGAATATCAAATATATCCTCTTGTCCTGGTTCAATGCTTATAACAAGAGTATTCTTATATTTTTCTAAGCCATCAACCAGAACCTTCCATCTAAATTCAAACTGATTGGTATTGGTAAATAGGTATCTGTTTTTAATAACCATTTTATTGTTTTTAAATTCTATTTTTATTGGTTGATATAAATATTTTGCTTCCTCCATTTTGGGGCTGATTGTATGGTCTGAAAAGCATAAACCATCTCCGCAAAAATATCCATCATTAGGATAGTCATCAAAGTCACCGCCTACTGCTGCATATTCTTTTCCATCTACACTTTTATTTTTAAGTGCCTGATCACAGAAATCCCAGATAAATCCCCCTTGGTACATTTCATATTTTTCTTCTAATTCTGTATATTTGTTCACTCCACCAAAGGAATTGCCCATGGCATGTGCATATTCACATAAAATAAAAGGTTTCGAAGGATTATTTTCCAGATATTCAATTACCTCATATGGTTTTGCATACATCCTGCTTTCCACATCACTGGTTTCATCATACCTTCTGTCTCTAAAGACACCTTCATAATGTACCAATCTGCTGGCATCCCTATTCCGAAACCAATCGGAAAGATTTTTAATAACCAATCCACCAAAAGATTCGTTTCCACAAGACCACATCAGTATACAAGGGTGGTTTTTATCTCTTTCAACCATGGCTTCGCCCCTTGCTAATACTGCAGGCTGCCACAATAAATTGTCACCCGGCACTAAATCTTCACTATTCACATCTTCAAATCTGCCTATCTTTTGCCAAGTTCCATGGGTCTCAAGGTTATTTTCATCAATTACATATATTCCATACTTATCGCATAATTTATAAAAATCTGTTTGGTTCGGATAGTGGGAGGTTCTTACAGCATTAATATTATTTTGCTTCATTAAGATAATATCGCCTTCAATATCAGACTTATCAATTGCTCTTCCCTTATCTACATGAAACTCATGTCTGTTTACTCCTCTGAAAACGATTCTTTGACCATTTAAGTAAATAACCTTATCCTTAATTTCAATTTTCCGAAAACCAAAATAAGTTTTACCGCCACAAACAAATCTCTGGCTATTTGGTTCCAATACAGTTATTTCACATAGGTACAAATTAGGAGATTCCCCACTCCAAAGCTCCGGCTTTTTTACTGTATGTGTAAAATATACACTTTCCTCGGTATTTTTTACTATTTTTAAACTTTCTTCCTCATGGAAGTACCCTTTGTTTTCAGTATATATTTTGCATTTTACAAGATACTGATTTTCAGAGTCTGTACAAAGATTACTATTTAATTTAACATTGACTTCTACCGTTCCTAAGTTAAAGTCCTCTTGTAAATCTGCCTTTATATCTATATCTTCAATATGTACTCTTTCTATACTATAAATACTAACGCTTCTGTAAATTCCTGAAAGCCTGAAGAAATCCTGATCTTCCAGCCAGCTTCCGCTACTGTACTGAATTACCATTACACATAAGGAATTATTAGTTGGTTTTATAGATTCCGTCAAATCGAATTCTGCAGGGCAAAAACTATTCTCATGGTATCCAATAAATTTACCATTCAGCCATAAGTAAAAGCAGCTTTCTACTCCTTCAAAACGTATTCTGATTCTTTTTTCAAGATAGTTTTCCGGTAAATCAAACTTTCTTCCATAAACACCTACTGGATTATTTTTCTCAGGTACATATGGAGGCTTAATATCCTCAATTCCATCCCAGGGATACTGGGTATTTACATACTGAGGTTTGCCATAACCTTGAAGCTGCAAATGTCCTGGTACCATAATGGTATCCTTCATCAGCTTTTCTCCACCTTCATTAATCAGCTGCATATCCACTTCATCCAGATTTCTGAAATACTTAAAGTTCCATTCTCCATCTAATACAAAGTGTTCTATTGAATTACCAGTACAGTCAATTAATTCATGATCCGAATGAGCTGCTATTACATTTTTCTCGAAAACCAAAGGCTGGTTTATCCAATCAAAGCTAAATTTTTCACTCATGATTTCTTAGGTATCCTTTTTTCATACTATTTTACTTGCTAGATTTATAATAACACATTTAATTAATTTAGTAAATATTTATTTGAAAATTTACTAAATATTTATTTATTTTTGTTTCACTTTATTAGTAAATTATCTATAGACTTTTTACTAAGGCTAAGCTATACTAGATAAATAAAGAATATTATTGGTGGTGGAGAAGAAAATATGGCAACAATTAAAGATATAGCTTTAGCTGCTGGCGTTTCCCAAGCAACTGTTTCACGAGTATTAAATCATGATCCTAACATAAGTGTAAGTGTGGAAACTAAAATTAAGATTTTTGATATAGCAGAAGAATTAGAATATGTAAAGAAAAAGACAAACGTACAATCAATTAGGCTTAATATTGGTTATGTAGATAATTTTTCGAAATTAGCTCTTTTAGATGATCCATATTATCTGCATCTGATTAATGCCTTAGAAAAATATTGTGCATTACAAAATATAAACCTTTTTAAATTAATAAATATTGATGGTACTTATTTTAGTTCTGTAGATATAAAGATTGATGGGATTATTGCTTTTGGAAAATTTGCAAAGGAAGATATTATAAGATTAGATTCCATTACGGAAAATATCGTCTTTATTGATTCTAAACCAAATGAAGAGAAATATGACTGTGTTCTTACTAATACTTATCTTGGTGCTATGCAGGCTATGAACTACCTTTATAATTTAGGTCATCGCAAAATTGCTTACATGGTTGATTGTTATAGCGCTGAAAACAGTATGTATCCAGACTTAGACGAAAGACAGGAAGCATATCAGGTATTTATGAAAAAACATAATATATATAATCCGAATTATATATATTCCGGAGAGCATTTTTCCTATTCGGAAGGTTGCCGGGTAACTCAGGACATGCTAAAGAATACCAGCGATTTGCCTACGGCTATTTTTATTGCCAATGATTCCATGGCTATTGGAGTTTTAGCAACTCTTATGAACGAAGGCTTTAAAGTGCCTAAAGATATAAGCATAATAGGCTTTAATGATTTAGCTTCTACAAGGCATATAAAACCTGCACTAACAACTATACATATTCCTATAGATAGTATGATTGAAAGTGCATTAGAGATTCTAGAAAAAAATACTACTAATAAATCGGAGTTTCCACAAAAGACGTATATATCAACTAAGTTAATAGAACGTCAAAGCTGTGGAAAGCCTGGCACAATAAAGAAAAAAGTCCCAATTCAGAAGAATTGAGACTAATGATGTTATTCTGTATTTTACTGTATTTTAATTACAATTAGCGTTTAATTAGTTCATTATCTGGGTAAGTTACGGTCTTTCACCGATTAGATTACGGTTGTTAAAAAAAAGAATTAAACTCGAAAATTTAATTCTTTTTTTAACAGCTGTAATCTAAACTACTCTACTACAAAACTTTTCCAACCATCCGCTGTCATTACCCGTACTTTTTCCAATGTTGTATCATAATACATAGTTCCCACTGGAACTTTTGCTGATGGTAATTGAGGATTTAAATCACTATCTGTCACTCTTTTAGGTGCTGCACTTCTCCTTTGTAATGTTAAAGGGGTGTAAAAATTAGTCCAGCCTTGAGAGAAATCTACCCCCTTTTTCTTCTCATCTGAACCCATTTTCACCCAGCCAAATCTGCGTTCCTTCTCATATAATCCTGCAGGTGAATAAGTTTGAATACATGCAAATGTCTCATGAAATTTGCCCATCATTAATGTTAATCGACTCAGCTCATTCCCTGACCAGCCTTCAAATACATGTCCGCCAGACACAAAGCGGTTGTTCCATCTTCCTTTTCCACCTCGTACAGATATCATGGTGTCTGATTCTAATACTCCATTCACTGTATTAAACACTGGTTGTTCATTTTTATCAAATCCATAATAATAACGTACATCCTTCCACTTTTCCCAGTCTGGGTCAACTTCTTTACTTACCTCTACATATTTATCTTTTAAATATGCATCCAAATCTACAGAATCTACTTCTGTTTTTACCTTTACCCCAATATTATCTTCCAGTCGGATAACCTTAATCAATAATATAGTGGTTATTGTAGTTAACACGGCAAGTAAACCAATGGCTGTAGATAGTAGTACTTTTACGTTTTTGTTTTTCATCTGTCCTCTCCCTTAACAATAAACTTGTATGTATTTAGCGGTTAGTATCCGAAACTTTCTTCCACTTAAGCCAATCTTTATCTAAAACCGTTGTATGTGGCTGACTCATTATTACCTCACATGGGAAGTCTTCGCATTCCCCACAATAATGCAGTTTCTTTTTTATTACACAATCTCTTGTGTAACAATCTCCAGGATTATGTTCCAGTATACATCCTTTACAATTTCCTTTTATAAATGTTACACAAGAGCCACAATAGAATCCGCATTTTCCAATTAGACTTTCATTCATAGCATTACCTCATCAATTTTCTATGTATCGTACTGTTAATTATTTTCTCAATCGCTCATTCTCAGATTTCAGTTCTTCATAATCTACCAACTAAGCAATCAATTTCTTTTTATCCTGCTCCAGCTTTTGACTTGTTCCCTTAGAGTTACTATCTTTTCATCCTACAAAATTATTAGATATTTTTTCATTAATACTCCATACATTATCACCATAACTACTTATCAATGAGACGGTTTCAAAAATTTCAGCAAATTGGAATTTAGATTTCAAAATCTTCTAATTCAAAGCCCATAATTCCCCGTTAAAAGTTGTTTATACAAACATTCATTATTTAATATTCTTATTGTTTGCACTATCTTTAATAAACTTAGTAATTTTCCCATTTGAATAAATTTCATCCAAAAAATCAATTGGAATTTTTTGCATTGAATCAAATAGTAACCATGATACATTTTTATCATCTTTGTATTTATCTGGTGCATTATCCTTAAAATCTTTTTCATCGGGTAAAAAAAGCATATTTTTCCCCATATAATCATAATTTTCGACATGACATAAATAGCAAAGATTCTCAACATTGCCTAGTGTTAAAAGTACATAATCTGGTTTATTAGCAATAGGAACATCAGTTGAATATGTTACTTTTCCATTTATCAAAAAATATCCTAAATGCATAGATAAAATATCCATGCTACTTAATGAATCACTAGCTCCTTTTTCATTAGACAATTTCAATATACGAATATCCATAATAAATCCCCCTGATACTTAATTTTTAGTTAGATAAATTCCTATTTTCCAACCCGATAAATCAGAATTCATTAACGTTTTCTAATATCAAGATATAATATCAAGATATAATATCAACTTAGTATTCATTGATAATAGCATACTCACCCAATTTTTTTAATAACACCGCAAAATCAGCGTCGTTCATAGGCGCAGATGGAATATGAAATCCTGTCCCATAATGTTCAGAAGAAAATCCATTTTCAAAATATAGAAAAGAAATGAGAACTCTGACTTACAATATTCGTTCAGTAAACAATATATAAATTGAGTCAATTTACAATTACAATCCGTTTATATCAATGTCTTGATATGGAATACTGACGCTGAATAATCTATTCATTAGTTTCTGCGTGATATTAAGGCTTGCTCTATTCTCAATTTCTGTTTCCATATGAGCCATCATCAACTCCATAGAGCTGCTTACTTCGTTATGTCTTTAACAATCCCATATATTCATCTGCTGTAAAATCTTTTGTCATATAATACAAGTTATATTTTGTATCGGCGAAGCCGTATCTTTCTGCAATCTGAGCTAGCTTTTTAGCTTCATCTTCACCATATTCTTTTGGTTCATTTTTTAAGTTCATATATCTCTTATAAAGTTCCTGTATTTCTAAAGTAAGTGCTTTCCGCCTTTTGTCTTGTCCGGCATGGTAAGCAAATCTGGCAAATACGCCACCCCCTTTCAATAGTTCATAGACTCTTTTGTAACCATATTCTTCTGAAATCCAATGAAATGCTGTTGCTGAATATATAAAATCAAAAGAATTAGCTGGGTATATAAAGTTTTGCAGTGTTTGATTATACATCAAAAAATTATCATATTTTTGAAATTTCTCGTTAGAAATTTTCTCCAGTTGTTCCCCTGGTTCAAGTGCAATGAGATTACATCTTTTCTCAAGTATTGGCAGAGTCGCTTTTCCTGTACCAATGCCGATTTCAAGTACATTACTGCTAGAATTGATTTGTTTGTAGTTAAATATAGCATCATACAATTCTTTCACATATATTGGACGACTTACCTCATAATTCGCAGCAGCGTTATTAAAAGTTCTTTCAAACTCAACCATCTGTTTATTCCTCCACAAATCCCTACTTATCGTTCTGTTAATTGTTTTCTCAACCGCTCATTCTCAGGTTCCAGTTCTTTATAATCTACCAGCTTTTGCATTTTGATATATCACATAAACATATCCAATTCCGAAAAATATAGCACTTATCACTAATAAATAATGTCTTAAGGTAATACCGCTTAATAAGAAGATTGCCGTTGGAATTATGGCAAGTGCGATACTTTTCCACAAACTCATCTTCTTAAAATACAGAATCCAAATAATCCAATATGCGATTAAAAGTATAATATTTCCAGCAAAATAGATTATAAATGCCTCTGGTGATGGGAATCCAAGCTTATCCAGACCAATATTGAAGATTATCAAAAATATAGATGTATATCTACCAATTTGCTCTATGATATTCATTACTTTATTATTACATTTATTCTCCATACCGCGGAATTTTACAGCATATATAATGTTCGGCAACAACATCACTATTACAATGAGTAAACCAAATATATTTATCCACCTTAATCCAGTTGTTCTTCTAAGTAGTATTGATGTTGGTCCATCCGCACCCCCAATCACACTAACACTCATATTTTATCTCCTCCCTATTGCTTCAATTACTAAATTTAGGATTGCAATTGTGCAATCAAATTATAAAAATTAAAAATATACATGAGGTAATTTCTTTTCTTCGTCATCAGCCTGAAAATTTCTTTTAACAAATATTACGTTTTTATCTTGTTTTTGTATAACATACTTATTTAACCAATTGACGAAGGCTTCACTTCCAAAACACAATGCATCATTATTAAAACAATCCTTTGTCCAATACTCATGATGATTGCTTTTATCAGATATCCACATATCAAATTTTTTAACATATTCTATTATATTATTTGAGATATAATCTGGGCATTCAATCATATCAAACTCATAAGTCCAGTTCAATAATACTTTCCCCATATTCCCCTCCTACATGATTTTAGTTGTTCGCAATCGATTACAATTCAGATTTAACTATATTGCATATTATAACACATATTACCATATTATTTCCATGACTTTCTTACACTTATAAGATAGGTATGCTAAATCCATACATTTATTTGTTCATATTATCAACCTTTTATTGCGATAGAACCATTAATAAAAAGGAACAACTACATTAACTGTAATCACTCCTTTTCTTTCAGAACAACCTTATGAAAATTTGCCCTGTTGTTAACGGTTTGTATACCGTTGGTGGCATTGCATCTTTTTGCCTAATGTTTGTTCCTAAGTTTATGTAAAATATGAAACTATAAAACGATCAAGATATGTAAAAATCATAAAAATCAATATAGCATTCCTTCGAGAATTGTATTTAGTTAGTATAGAATTTATATGAGCAGGTAAATGAAGTAGCAGCCATAATTGGCTATTACCTTTTCTAAAATGAACTTAACCATAAAAATATATCTTGTATAGTTTCAAAATTCTAGTGTTCTAGTCTTCTTTTCTTCCCATGGATACCTCTCTGCGAACAGTTTTTCTATTATATATCTCTTTCATTGAAAAGCTTGTTTTTAAGGCTAATTTAATGTAAGCTACTATTTCTTCTGTTTTTATAGGAATTGTGGAACAATTTCCTATTGCACAAAAAGAGCTATAGGCATCGTGTAAAAATGACATAAGCTATATTCGCTGAGGCAGCAAAGTTAAAAGCATCAATTCCATAACTATCGGAATTGATGCTCTCTTTTCTTTTATCCTTGACATAGAGTGCGGTTTATTAACCATTAAATAGCTAGGATTATTAAAGCTATTTTTCAACAGCCTCATATATAGGAAGGGTAGTTCTTAACTTTGTTTTATAAAAGATTGTTCGTATTCCATTATCTTATCCACTTTAGGGATGGAAGTGCCGCCTGAGAATTCACTATCCAACCAAATATCAATCAGATATTTAGCAAGCTCCACGCCAATAACACGTTCACCAATACACATAACTTGGGCATTATTGCTTTTTCTGGAACGTTCAGCCGAATAAGGATCATGACAAACCGCTGCCCTGATACCTGGAACTTTATTTGCCGAAATAGCCATTCCTATTCCTGTTCCGCACAGTAAGATTCCTCTTTCAAAATCTCCTTTTGCTATTGCTTGGGCGACGGTTACCGCTACATCCGGATATAATACAACAGCACCTTTTTTTGCGCCAAAATCTTTATATTCTATGTTCTTTGTCTTTAAGTGCTTCATGACCTCAACTTTCAGATTATAAGCAGCTTCATCGCAACCAATTGCCAATTTCATATAATCACCTCTTTTAATCCGCAGGTAGTGTCAAGTCTGACACCCCATTTTTTATATAAAACCTTTTATTTTCAAGG
>ENA-UOOR01000988-UOOR01000988.1-fermentation-metagenome-genome-assembly--contig:-NODE-988-length-35927-cov-37.976444_pt1 | contig 35927 bp, 31 predicted proteins | sample MGYA00245780_ERZ724029 | MGnify/ENA primary metagenome ERZ724029 (study PRJEB28704, sample SAMN03018315) | fermentation metagenome | biome: anthropogenic terrestrial biome; feature: soil; material... | reverse complement strand
CGAATTCCGTACCAGGCTACACTATATGAACCCAGAATACCTATAATCGTCCACATTAAGATAAACAGCACCCCGCCTATGGGAGTCTTTTGCAGGAAACCAAAATAGAACGCTATGCAGACGCCGATAAATGCGAATAATATGCAAAGAAACTTACCCTGTTGAATAAGATAGGTTTTACAGGTCTCATAGATAGTAGCCGCAACATCCAGCATGGATTTATGGGCCTTAATTTTTTTAACTTTATTAAATTGATATACTCCAAAAAGCATCCCCAGTATACATACCACAATACCGCCCATCAGCAGGTGATTTTGGCTCTGGGTAAGATGGGGAATGGCCAGATTGGCTTCACTGGCAACTGCTGTGGCAGGCATAATTAACAACATAGCCAGACTGAACAGGCTGCCCAGCACTGTCCGCGTAGTTTTTCGATTAATAACAACCTCCATTTTAACAAATCACATCCTTAATAATTATTCGTGTCTTCACATACCTAGTGGCTAAAGCTGCAATCTTCCTGCGCATCCGCCGGATTTTTTCCCTCCCTTCTTACTGATAAAAAAACCTGCGTAGGCTTCTTGTCAGTAACGAGACAGAAGTTGCAGGTAGATCCGAACACCAAGCAGGTGCATGGGGATAAAATAATTTTATCCGGTTTATAAATAAAACAAAAGGCGCAAATGCCCTTTTATTGCCACTCCATCCATTATTAAGGTAAGTAGTTCCTATTTATTAGTATTTCTTGCACTATATAGTGGTTTTACACGGCATGACTTGACTTGACTGTTAAATGGTGTAAAATGTATTTGTAGGTCGATTTCGATTTTGGACTAGAAATACAGAGCAAACAGAGGGACGTTCTTTTCGTTGGCTTGACACAAGCCAACGAAAAGAACGTCAGGCTGTGTGAAAAGTCCATTTTATATACCTCCTACTATAAGCAAATTTGGTAAAATATATATAGTGGGAGGTGTTAAGTATGGCATATGTAAAGGGAGAGAACCGGCAACAAATTACCATGTTTCCGGAAGTTATGGACGACTATGTTGCTGAAGATAATCCAGTCAGAGTTATAGAAGCTTTTGTTATGAGTTTGGATATGTCTGAGTTAGGTTTTGAAAGAGCACAAGTACCTACTTTGGGCAGACCAGCATATGATCCACGGGATCTATTGAAACTCTACCTTTACGGATACCTTAACCGTATTCGCTCTTCCCGTAAACTCGAAGGTGAAGCAAGCAAAAACCTTGAAGTAATATGGCTGATATGTGGACTGAAACCCGATTTTAAAACCATAGCTGATTTCAGGAAAGACAACAAAGAAGCCATTAAAAAAGTATTCAAGCAGTTCAGCTTGTTATGTAAAGAATGGGGACTATATGGTCAAACCCTGGTAGCCGTTGATGGATCTAAGTTCAGAGCCAGCAACTCCAAAAAGAAAAACTTCAATGAAAAGAAACTAAGTCGACAACTCAAATATATTGAAACAAAGATTGAACAGTATTTAAATAAGCTGGAGGAAGAGGATCAATCTGAGGTAAATGCTCACAAACCAAGTGTTGCTGAAATCAATCAGCACATCCAGGAATTAAAAGAACGAAAAATAAAATATGAGGAAATGCTTAAAACAATTAAAGAAAATGACGTTTCCGAAATATCTTTAACAGATGCCGATGCTAGACAAATGTCAGCCAACAACAATGGTATAGATATCTGCTACAATGTGCAAACCGTAGTTGACGGAAAACATAGCATGATTGTAGATTATGATGTTATTAATAATCCGGCAGATCTTGGACAATTGAACCAGATGGCTAAACGAGCGCAAGAATTATTTGATACTGAAGAAATAAATGTCCTCGCAGATAAAGGATATTACTCGGGTAAGGATATTAAAGAATGCGAAGATGCTAAACTGATAGCCTATGTTGCCAAGCCCAAAAGTGCCAATGCTACTGGCAATGAAGAGTTTTACATAAATAAGTTCCAATATGATGCCGAAAATGATTACTACATATGTCCTGCTGGACATGTTCTCCCATTTGTAAGCTATCGTAAAAACAAAGGAGAGATTATTGGGCGCGATTATCACAATTATAAAGCTTGTAAGACGTGCAAACTGAGAGAATGTTGTACAACTGCTAAAAGAGGAAGGACAATTTACCGAAATATTTACCAGGATCTGCTGGATAAGGTTGATAAACGAACTCGAGAAAACAAAGAACTTTACTTCCGGCGGCAAATGATTGTAGAGCACCCGTTTGGAACTATTAAACGAATTTGGGGTTATAGCTATTTTCTTACTCGAGGCCTCAAGTCAGTAAATATTGAATCAGGCCTGGCTTTTCTTGCCTACAACATAACTAGGGCAATGAATATTCTGGGAGTTAAGGAAATAGTGAGGAGATTAAAGGCTGCATAATGCCTTTTCAGGATGGTTTTTCATATATACACCAGCAATTATAAAGGGAAGCAAGCTGTATGCTGTTATGCTTCCCTTAAATTTACTGATATTTTCACACAGTCTGACGTCCCTCTGTTTGCTTTGTTTGCTTAGGGCTGCAATCTTCCGAACACTAAGCAGATGCATGGAGATAAAATAATTTTATCCGGTTTATAAATAAAACAAAAGGTGTAAATGCCCTTTTGTTGCCACTTCATCCATCATTGAGGCAAATAGTTCCTATTTATTAGTATTTCTTGCACTATATAGTGGTTCTTCATGGTATGACTTGACTTGACTGTCAGATTATGTAAACTGTATTTGTAGGTCGATTTCGATTTGGCCCGGAAGGAGGTGTTGCCTATGAGGGTAAGCTGAATGTATGAGGTTTAATGAAATAAATTTATTAGGGAGGCAAGAGACAACTTTATATTATAGGCTTGGAGATGTTGCAACAGTTGTACTGTAATTCTAATCTTTAGCCATTCCATAAAGTAGTAAAAGCAGCTAATACGTAGTCTTAAATACTATGTTTTAAGAGGCAATGGGCATTTATCATTGACAAGAAATGGCCGCTTAACCGAGGCGGCAGTCAAAGTCCATTATGGTCATAATGGAGTATCGGCTACACCATCAGCCTCGTTTCTTGGCGGTGTCGGCGTTAATTTCTCAGTTACTGTGAGTGAAGAAGCTAATGGTTATACGCACGCCGCATTATAATAAGTAACTCTTTTGTCCGTAACGTTTGAGCCTAAGATAGTAATGTAGCAAAAGAGATGAATGGACGCCTGAAATTATATCCCAGGCCTCCATTCACAAGGCTGGGCAATTGTTAGGGGACCAATGGCAATTTTGTAATCTAACTCCAAGTCATATGTGCTAATGGCACTAAGAACGAAAGGTGTGAAAATAATATGATTGGCATATATATTTATGGGTCAATTATTGCAGCAATACTTCTCTATGTGAATTCAGTAACGATATTGGTAAAAGTAAAAAATGGTGAACACACAGTATTGCATACCATAATTGGTTCAATCATAAGCGGTTTTATTATGTATTGCTTTATAATGTTTTTTCACACTGACACTCCCACAATAAAGCACATGGGATTCCCTAGCCCCATTTTTGAATGATGGATATTTTTGGGAATACCCCCATTCTCACATGTTGGTGGTGGCCAGAATTACCTTCAATTCCTGGGGCGAACCCCAACTTACACCGTCAAATTTGGAGAGTCCTATAATAATTGTTGGTTCGGGGGGTGAGAAATGCGGATTCGATGGACGGATGCCCATTGTTGAAAGCTAGCCCAAGGTCATGTTACTCTCAACCGCAGTGGAAAACGGCTGCAAGGGCTGATAAAGGTCCATTCATGATGCAATAGATGAGCAATTGTCACAGAATGATAAAGATCGGATCAAATGATTTTATTCGAAGGGAGCGATTTCAGTGATCATGGGGAAACATAAATTCAGAATATGCGCATTTTTGGTGGTTTTCCTTCTCAGCGCAAGCGCCGGTGCAGTGCTGGCGGGTACCGCATCCAGCAACTGGTTTAATTATGGACCCGTTAATGGCTACTATTATGAGAACGCTGCGATTGTAGTCACAGGTTCCAGCGGTGCCTGGGCAACCACCATTGCGGAGACATCGAACAAGCAAACCGTTCCGGCCGGATATGTCGGCGCCCAGGCACGGTTATACAATTCAGAGGGATCTTTAAAACTGTCATCCAATTGGATGTATAACAGTTCATCCAATGTGACAGGGGTGCAGCCATCAACTTCCATTTACACTACGCGCGGTACTTATTATTCATCTGGATTTTCTCAGGCTTACAATGGCTCGGGTTATAACAACTACGGAACATACCGGAGCCCGAATCAAACTTATTAAGGAGGAGAGAATATGCTTTTCAAAACGCTCAGTCGACAAAAAGTTGCGCTTGGACTTGTTTTGGTAGTGGGATTTGTGCTGGGAATTGTCGGTTACGGCTTTGCTGGCTACTTTTCTGGTCAGAGCCAAGCCCCATCGCCGGTTTACCAGAAGAACGAAAGCGGGCAAACGTATGGCTCGGACGCCGGTATTACCTCTTTGGAACAGGAACCCGACCTGATTCAGGCAGAGAGCGATGACGGAACCTTTGGCTACGTATTATCGAAAGATCTCAACGGGGATATGCCGAAGTCACCTAAGGAAGCAATAGCGATGCAGAGTAAGACTAAAAGTGCTCGAACCATCCCGCTCTATGCGTCCGATGGGAAAACCGTGGTTGGTTCTTTCAAAATTGAAACCGGCGATTTTAAAGAATTAACGAAGCCGGTTAATTGATTGATGATTGATTTCGTTTAAAGCCAGTTTGAGAGGGGCTGTACACTAGCGGTAAATAACCGCTAGTGTACAATGCTTCCCTCGAACCGTCCCCGTGACTCCTTATAATATGTTTTCCAGCGTTACGGCCTCTTTTTTAGGTATGTGTTCTACCATTAGTCTGATCTCGGAAAGCTGACCCAAAGCAAGGGCAGGGTTTTGGCTGGGAACATATTCTTTTACTTTGGCCAGGGAAAATTCTATGTTATCCATCTCCTGATGGTCAAGTACGACAGGCCACCATCGGGCTTCTTTCTCCCAAGTTTTTTCGAGTTGGGCAGTTTGACTAACCGCAATTGCCCAGTCTTCCTTTTGTATTTCTCTGCTCACCCGGTCTATTTGCCGGGTTAACTTTTCGGTGGAAGCCTGCAGGGCATAATTAGTCCAAAAACCAGCACCGATAATGGTTGCTAAGATTATTATGATGCTTATCAGCAGTCTCATAAGACAATGCTCCCTCTTTTAAACTTGTTTTTGAGCCGATTCTTTTACCTGATAAAAAAAGTGACCGAGGGTATCAATCCCGGCAAAAAATAAATCTTTGGTATCTTTTACCCCTGCTTTCTTGAGCTCCTTGTGCAGCCATTCCATATCATGCCGGCTTTTGAAAAGATTATCCTCAATCAAGCGCCCATCAATAACCAGCGTTACGGGCAAACCTTCGCGCTGCGGCTTAATTTTCATATCTTGAGGCTCCATCGGCCGTTTATCCGCTTTTAAAATTACACTGAGCTGTCCGCTGGTTTCCAGAATAGCAAACTCGACGTCACCGATGTCGGGTACGTTCTTCAGGCGCAGTTGCTCCAGCAAATCATTGATATTCAAACGCAGTCTTTTAAGTTCCGACTCTACTATTTTGGAATTTTCGATCAGTACACTGGGTTTTCCGCATATAACCCCCCGCGCTTTTTCGCTTTTGAGCGATATGTAGGAGAAAATAACTTCAGAGGCAAACAGAATAAATATGGGAATCAGCCCATTGATAATGGGAATACCGGTATTTTGCATAGGAATAGCGGCTAATTCGGAAATCATAATAATGACTACCAGTTCATAGGGCTGCAGCTGGCCTATTTGCCGCTTTCCCATGATTCTTAATAGTATAACGGTAGCCAAATATAATATTAAGGTGCGGATTATTACTAGAATCATTCAGATCTTTCCTTTGGTTAAATTATTCTATCTTATAATTAACCAATTTTCAGTTGGTTATGTATACGACAAAGGGACGGTTCCTGCGAAAGAGCCGTCCCATGTTAAACTATGCGATATAAATGGTTGTGCGCTGCAACCATGGCCTGTTCATACGAAAATACTGTTCTTGTCATTGCTATGAATAACGTTTTTTTGTCATCCTGAACGTAGTGAAGGATCTTTCCATCTCGGAGACTGCAAGATCCTTCACTATGTTCAGGATGACATACTATTCGTTTATCGTGGTGCGGACATCGCGTGATAATTCTGAACACAGTGAAGAATCTTGCCGATATTAATGATTAACAAGGGAAGGATCCTTCGTTAACACTCAGGATGACGTATTTTCATAGGCGGTCGTGGCCTACGGCCATGGCCTGTTAATTAGCTAAAAGCATCCGATCATTGGCCATGGACACCCCACTGGCATTTTTGAACATATCCAGTAAATCAGTTATGGACATGTTTTTACGTTGTTTATCGGTCAAATCCAGGATGATCTGCCCTTCATGCATCATAATCGTCCGATTTCCGATGCTGAGAGCGTCTTCCATGTTGTGAGTGACCATTAAAGTCGTCAGCTTTTCTTTGCTTACTATTTTTTGGGTTAAATCCAGAACTATCTGGGCTGTGCCCGGGTCCAATGAAGCGATATGTTCATCCAGTAATAATAATTTGGGCGGAACCAGGGTAGCCATCAACAGGGTTAGAGCTTGGCGCTGTCCTCCTGAGAGCAGCCCCACCCGGGTCGACAGGCGGTTTTCCAGCCCCAGTCCCAGTAAACTCAATTGCTCGCTGAAAAACACCCGATCTTGGGAACTGATCGCCCGGCGCAAACAACGACGGCTGCCTCTTTTTACAGCCATGGCCAGGTTTTCTTCGATGGTCATGGACGCGGCCGTACCCATCATGGGGTCCTGAAATACTCGGCCAATAAACGATGCCCTCGCGTATTCAGGCTGATTTTCTACATTTTGCCCATCAATTACGATTTTGCCCCGGTCCACCGGGAATGCCCCGGCAATACTATTCAATAAGGTAGATTTACCCGCTCCATTTCCCCCAATTATGCAGACGAAATCCCCCGGCTTCAGCTCCAGGGATAATTCGTTTAACGCGATTTTGGCATTAATACTACCGGGATTGAAAGTCTTTTTTAATCCTTGTAATGACAGCATCTTCCCACTCACCTTTCACTTGCTTTTCCGGCGGGCAGCTTTTCTTTTACAATCGGCATCGCCATGGCCAGTATAACCAGAACCGCCGTAAATAACTTCAAGTCCGTGGCAGGCAGGCCTATCCTCATTACAAAGGTAATAACTATGCGGTAAATAATCGATCCGATTACTACTGCTATTAAAGTACGGCGCAAGGTTTTATTACCTATAACCACTTCACCCATTATTACTGAGGCCAGACCCACTACAATCATCCCGATTCCCATACCGGCATCACTAAAACTCTGATACTGGGCTACCAGTGCACCGGATAAACCTACCAGCCCATTACCCAGTGAAAGCCCGACGACTTTGGAGTAATGAGTATTTACCCCCAGACTGCGGATCATCTGTTCATTATCCCCGGTAGCACGTAAAGCCAGACCCACTTCGGTCTGTAGGAATACGAACATGAGATAACATATCACAATTATAAAGGCAAGGCCTAAAGTTATTACCACCAATTGTTTGGGTATACCCAATAGGGTAATATCCGTGAAAACAGTGTCAATACGCAACAGGGATAACATGGATTTGCCGCCCATAACCCGCAGGTTGATGGAATAAAGCGCGATCATCATTAAAATACCGGCCAATAATGGCGCAATCCGTACTTTGGTATGCAGCAAACCGGTACACAGACCTGCTATCAGTCCTGCCGCCAGACCCATAAAGGTAGCCAGCCAGGGGCTGTATCCGCTATAAATGAGACGGGCGGCAACTGCTCCTCCCAGTGTAAAACTACCGTCAACCGTTAAATCAGGAAAGTCCAAGACTCGAAAAGTAATATATACTCCCAGGACCATTACTCCATATAATAAGCCTTGTTCCAGTGCTCCAACCCAGATACTTGCAGTCAAATTTATCACCTTTTTTACCTTATTCGTTATTACTTTATAACATTCTTGGCTTTGCTTATAATACTTTCAGGAATAGTAACTCCCATATTTTTAGCAGCTTTAAGGTTAAGAACCAGTTCCGTGCCTTCCTGTTTCTCGATCGCCATATCCTGAGGTTTCTCACCTTTTATTACCCGCAGGGCCATATCACCGGTGGTCTGTCCCAATTTGTAATAGTCAATACCTACGGTAGCCAGGGCGCCGCTCGCGACCGATTCGCTCTCACCTGAGATAACGGGTATTTTATTTGCTTCCGCGACTTTAACCACTGAGGCCAGCGAAGAAATAACCATATTATCGGTAGGCAGATAAATGGCATCTACTCTTCCCGCCAGGGACTGGGCTGCCTGCATGACTTCACTGCTGGCCGTAACCGTAACCTTAGTCAGCTTCAGACCCAGTTCCGGCGCCGCATCATCAGCTATTTTGACCTGGACCTGCGAATTAACCTCACTGGAGTTATAAATTATTCCTACTTTTTTAGCATTTGGTACAATGTCCTTGATTAACTTCAACTGGTCTTTAACCGGATTCATATCAGTAGTCCCGGTGACATTGGTTCCCGGCTTGTCATTGCTCTCAATCAGTTTGGCTGATACCGGATCAGTAACAGCCGTAATTAATATCGGAATTTCACTGGTTTCATTGGCCATAGCTACTGCTGATGGAGTGGCAATAGCGAGGATCAAGTCACATTTTTCCTGTGCCAGTTGGCGTGCGATGGTTTGCAGATTACTCTGATCATTTTGGGCATTCTGGTAATCAACTTCCAGATTTTCGCCTTCCTTGTAACCTTTTTGAGCCAGCTCATCTAGAAATCCCTTGCGGGCAGCATCCAGAGCCGGGTGCTCAACGATTTGAATAATTCCCACTTTTACTTTGGCATTATCTTTTTCAGCCGCTTTATTAGTATCTCCCTGGCTTACACAACCTGCCATACCGGCAATCATCAGAAACATTAATAACGATACAACAACTTTTTTCATCCTCTCGACCTCCTGTCCTTTTTCATAGCAGTAGCGGGCTGGATCAGAAAAATAAAAAAACTCCCGGACAGGAGCCAAGAACACCATATTGCATTTACCTTGCTGCCGTCCTACCCATGTAATATTGATCATTTGTACGATTGGTATCATTTTTTCCTACAGTCACTACTAGTCTACATATATAATATAATGGGTTCTGCAAAATTCGTCAATGCTAAGCCTATGGGTACCCCACCCGGACTAAAGAGCGGCATTACTATGGGGGCAAGGAATCTTAAATATAGGATAGTTGAAGGATCTGAATAACTTAGTTTATAATTGACCAATATCAGGTATGTTAAGTATAAAGCATAGATTTGAAAAGAGGGATATTGATATGAAGAAGAAAAAAACATATGCGGCTGCTGTTAATTGGGATCATACCGGGGTTAAGTCTACGGCTGACATGGGCGGACATTTGATAACTTATGACACCGGCGCAGAAGGTGAGGGACCAACGCCGGTAGCTATGCTTTTATCCTCCCTGGGAGCCTGTCTGACTCAGACTATAGCCAGTTTGGCTTCCAAACAGCGGATTGAAATTAATGATCTGCAGGTCATAGTTGAAGGCGATATGGATAAAGAAGGCATGATCAGCCGCTCTTCCGGTATTCGTACCGGAGTTCAGGATATTCGTTATCAGGTAATAGTGGATTCTCCGGCTCCGGCCGAGCAGATTGAAAAACTGGTGGAACAGGCAGAAGAACTATGTCCGGTAAAGGATACCCTTAAAGCGGGAGCATCTGTAAAAAAGGTCTGATTCAGGTATTATCTCCGTCTCATACCTCCGCCTTTGCGCCCGCCATCTTTATTTCCCGGTAAAATCTCCTGTTTATTCAGAATAGATGGGAGACCCTCATAAAGCCCTGACCGGCTATTAAAGGCTTTTTCCTCCAACAGGATAGAAAGTGCAGGTGGGGAGCGATAAAATGGCGGGGATCTTACTGCCAAGAACAGATATAGTTTTCCGCTATATCAATGGCCGTGAATATAAAGAATCCCATAAAGCTTAGAACTACGATGCCGGCATACATATCGAGATAGTTTACCCGCATCCAGGAGTCCATTATAAAATAGCCCATGCCGTATTCGGTACCAAAGGTTTCGGTGAAAAAGAGAATAGACACGGCGGTGCCGAGTGCCAGGCGAGTCGCGGTTAAAACTTTGGAAAGGGAAGCCGGGACAATAATCTCGGTGAACATTTGCCGCCTGCTGGCACCAAGGGACTGGAGCGAACGATATATTTCCGGGGGAATACCTTTAACCGCATCACGCGCGGTAATAATGATTTGAAATATCACTATTAATACTATCATGATTAGCTTGGAGCCTTCACCCAGGCCAAAAAGCAGCATTATTATGGGAAGCAGGGCTATTTTAGGGATAGGATAGGTAAAGTACACCAAGGGAGACAGCACTTTATCGACTTTGGCGAAATACCCCATCAAAAAGCCCAAAGGTACTCCGATCAGGATGGATACAACTATACCTCCTGTAATACGACCCAGGCTGTATAAAGCATGTATCTCCATTTTAGTTTTAAATATGGCCAGAATATTTATGAAAACGGCCACCGGTGAAGGAACAATGGGAATTTTTAAAGTGACCGATAATGCATACCACAGAATGATTACAGCAATAAAGCCGTACAGGGCTCCCTGCCATTTAGATTTGGACAACTTGATCATCCTTCATTAAATATTGACCTGAAGCCGGCATTAAGCAAAAGCCGACCGGTTAGCTTGGTGAGAATCCTTTAGTATTTTTCTTAATTTATTGGACATGGCATAATATTCGTCTCTATACCTTACATTATCCAGCTGGAAGCAGGGATTATCAAAAACCTCCAGGATCCGGCCGGGGGAAGGTGAGAAAACCACGATTTTACTGCCGAGATAAAGTGCTTCGTCTACGCTGTGGGTAATAAAAACAGTGGTTACGCTATTTTCTTTCCAGATATTCAGGAAAAGCTCCTGCATTTCTTCCCGGGTAATAGCATCCAAGGCCGAAAAGGGTTCATCCATCAGCAGCAAGTCGGGCTTTAACAGAAAAGCCCGGGCAATCGCCACTCGTTGCTGCTGGCCACCACTCAATTCTTTCGGGTATCGATCCAGGAGCTTATCAATACCCAACTTCCTGATAATGTAATCCCGGTACTGGTCCTCAACCGGCTGGTTTTTTATTTTTAACCCCAGCAAGGTATTTTTATAGATATTTTTCCAGGGCAACAGGCCGTAATTCTGTAATATGAGCCCGATGCGCTGGATTCCAGGATCGATGTTCTTGCCATCAATTAAGACACTGCCCGTATAATCCTTCAGTATACCCGAAAGAACATAAAGAAAGGTAGACTTGCCACAGCCGGACGGTCCGATAAATGTATAGATTCCCCCGGTATCGATATCAATATTTATACGGTCGAGAGCCAGCACTTCCTGGTTTTTGGCCCGATACTTTACGGAAAGATTTTTAATTGCAATCACTAAAACATTACCTCAAAACATTTTCAGCGACCAGATCTTTATATTCATAGTCTCCCTTAATGAGCTGCTTATTTTTCATCCATTGTACAACATCATTGAATATTTTTGCGCTGGGCGCCTCTGCTTTACTGTACTGCGGGAGCTGGATACTATCTTTTACCCCGGCCGGGAAACCCTGTTTTTCGATAACATAATCGATATAGCTGGAAGCCGGTTCCTGGGCCAGATATTCTACCGCATCATTATAGGCTCTGAAAACAGCCTTGATCTCATCCGGACTTTCCTGCAGACTTTTAGCCGTAAAAGCTATAGCTCCGGCTTTATTGGCCATTTGATCGGTGCTGTTTAAAACTTTGGCTCCATTCTTGATAGCAACTCCCGCCAGAGGTTCAGGCAGGATGGCTGCGTCGATTTTACCGCCCTGTAGCATTTCCAGCCGGGTAGGCAGCTGCGGGATGGCCACTTTATTTATATCTTCAGCTTTCATTCCCTCTGCGGCCAGCATCTGGTCAAGCGAATACTCCATTATAGTATTGCTTGATATGCCAATGCTTTTGCCCTTTAAGTCCTGGACTGAATTAACGCCGCTGTCCTTTCCGGCCATAAGTTCAATGTTACCATCGTTTCTGGAAATCAGCCGCAGATCAATACCGCCCTCATTGGCAAATACTACAGCCAGCAGATCGGTTATGACGCCGTCCAGTTTTCCGCTCTGCAAAGCGCTGTCTCTATCCTTCGCGCTCTTGAAAGGCTCGATTTTAATCTGAACTCCTTCTTGTTTAAAATATCCGTTCTTTTCAGCGATAATAAATGGTATCGATTCCACATCCGGCATGATTCCAATGGTTATAGTCTTGGCAGTCTTGTCGGTTTCAGCGGCTTTCTTTTCCTGACCGCACCCGGCCAGGCTAAAAAGGCTGATCATAATCAGAAATACAGCAATAGTTTTTCTCATTTCGGTCCCCCCAATTTTTTAACACTCGCTTTACATCTTCCCATAAGTTTAATACATCATTCATCATAATAACACATATTTCTAGACTAAATATAGAGTGGTGCGAAATGGAGGGGAGCAAAATTCTAGTACACCCAGGCTGAAGAGTAACCACCGGGGTGCTTTTGATGCCAGTTCCAGGGGCTAAGCAGGATGGTTTTTAAATCACTATGTTCCGGTTGAAATCGCGGGGAGACGTACCCGAAAGGTACAGCCTTCGTTCTCTGCACTTATAACATTTATGGTTCCGCCGTGAACATCGACAATAGATTGAGTTATGGCCAGCCCCAGCCCGGAGCCGCCATATTGACGGGTTCGTGAGCTGTCACTGCGGTAAAAGCGTTCAAAGACATGAGGAAGATTGGTCTCACTGATACCTGGTCCGTTATCCTGAATGGATAATTCAATTTCATTATCCTTTTCCGTTAATGATATTTGTATATGACCATTTTCCGGATCAGTATGCTGAACCGCATTTTGAAACAGATTTAGAATTACCTGTTTCATTTGATCGGTATTATACTGGCACTTCATGCCGGAACTTATATTTAAGCTCAGTTTCCTATGGCCGGCCAGAATACTCAGTTGCGGTTCCATATCGTTTATAACGCGGTCCAGGCATCCTTTCTGAAGCTCAACATGAGGCGTACGGTCAAGTTTATTTAAAAGCAGCAAATCATGTACCAGTTTGTTAAGGCGCTTTGATTCGCTGTGCATACTTCTTAAAGCTCTTTCGAGCTGGTCCGGTTGGCTGGCTGCCCCGCGCAGCAGCACTTCCAGAAATCCATGAATAGAAGTTAAAGGTGTGCGCAATTCGTGGGAAGCATCTGCTATAAACCGGCGCATCTGCTCCTTGGTTTCCCGCTCTGCTGCAAAGGAGACCTGCAATCGTTCCAGCATGCCATTAAATGATACGGCCAGCGTATCAATTTCCGTCTGTCCCTGATGGGTGGAAAATCGCCGGTCCAGATTTCCGGCATCAATTTGCTCCGCCGTTTCCACCATTTTAAACAGAGGTATCAAAGTCTTTTTAAGTACCGAGAGGTAAGTTAATAACCCGAATACTAATGCCAACAGGGAAAGAAAAAAGAATGTTATCAACTGACGAACGAGCAGTTCCTTGATCGGCCCGGTCGGGGTACTTATCTCCGCCACTCCTAGGTGTTGTCCGGGGAATGAATTTATACGCTTTAAAACTACTATTTGTTCTGTTCCGCCGGTATGGGAGACGATATAATTTATTTTATGGCGTTCTTGCAGAGCAGCCGCATATTCATTCGTACTGAGCTGCGGAGGACTTATGTTGTAAGGTCCGCTTGAAAGCACTTTAAAACTGCCGTTAGTATCAATAAAAGCCAGACTGGTGTCAGGTGCAAACATAAATGGTCTGACCATAATATCGTTATCCGTAGTTGAATTTAATCGCGCCCAGACCGGCCCGGGAATGGAAATTAGATGACTTTGCAGACTCTCCGCCTTGTTGCGGTAAAAAACATCCCGCATGAAAACAAACTGCAAGACTCCAACTAAAACCAACAAGACAGCCAATATAAGCAATGAACGTGATAACAGTTGAATTCTAAGGGAATTAGGGGAAAAATAGGATTTAAGCCGGTCAATTATCTTCCGGTTCATATCAGGTCAACCCGGTAACCGGAACCACGTAAAGTCCTGATTAACTGATGGTCTTTATCGTTTAATTTATCCCTTAGTGAACGAATATAAACTTCCACAATATTTTGCTCGCCTCCAAAATCATATCCCCATACTTTATCTAAAATCATGGTTTTGCTTAAAACCAGTCCATGATTGAGTACCAGGAATTTGAGCAATTCATATTCAGTGGGAGATAAATCCAGGAGCCTATCCTCAAATTTGATCTCTCGGCGCCGGTCGTCAATCGTAAAGGGACCAATGACAACTTCACCAAATAAATTGGGGAACTGATTACGGATACGGGCATAAATTCTGGCCAGTAGTTCTTCAAAACTAAAGGGTTTTACCATGTAATCATCTGCTCCCAGATTCAGGCCTTTGACGCGGTCATCAACTTCATCTCGAGCAGTCAACATTATTACGGCAACATTCTCCGTTTTTTTGAGCATACGGCATACTTCAAAACCGTCCATACCCGGCATCATAACATCAAGAATAACCACATGAGGCTGGAATTGTTTGATATGATTAAGCGCAGAAATTCCATCCTGCGCTGTCTGGACTTCAAATCCTTCGTTTTGAAGTCCGATTTCCAGGAATTGAAGTATATTGGGTTCATCGTCAACCACTAATATTTTGATGCCTTTTAATTGCTGCATCTGCCTACCGCCTTTGGGATAATAATTCATTTGTCATTGCTATGAATAACGTTTTTTGTCATCCTGAACGTAGTGAAGGATCTTTCCATCTCGGAGACTGCAAGATCCTTCACTACGTTCAGGATGACATACTATTCGTTTATCGTGGTGCGGACATCGCGTGATAATTCTGAGCCAAAGCCTAAGAATCTTAAGATCCTTCGGCTTTGCCTCAGGATGACATTCGCAAAGTTGCTGCTTAATCATCTCATTCAAGTGTAATTATAGCAAAAAGTTTACATTGGTTAAATTCCGGCCCATTTTGAAACCCATGTTATCCCGAATTTACTCATCAAAGCGATATCCCCATCCCCAAACTGTTTTAACATTCTTGGCAGAGCCACTTTCCCTCAGTTTTTTACGCAACCTTTTCACCAGGTTGTCTACTGCTCTGATTTCACCTACGTAGTCGTATCCCCATATGCGGTCAAGAATCTCTTGTCGGGTAAAGGTTCTTTGCGGTTGCCGGGCCAGCAGCAGCAAAAGCTCATATTCCTGGGGAGTAAGCATTACTTCAGTAGTATCCACCGTAGTATGACGATTATTGGGATCAACTCTCAGGTTACCCCTTTCCAGTATTTCTTCCTGATTGGCGGGAAAAGAAGAATGACGGAGTATTGATCTGACCTTCGCCACTAATTCACGGGGACTGAAAGGTTTAGTCAAGTATTCACATTCATTCAAATCCGCTTTAAGATCATTATCTGCTTCTTCGTCACCGGAAAAAATTATAATAACCGGTAGACCGCTGCGTTTTCTGATGTCATGGTAGAATTCAGGGCCGGCTGTACCGCATAAAATAATATCCAAAATAAACATATCCGGGAATGCTGTTTGTAATCTGGCCACCAATTCCTCCGCCGATGAATAAGTTTCCACGCAGAATCCTTCGCGGGCAAGGTACTTCTTGATGACCATGCGAGTATTCTCCTCGTTATCCGCCACAAATATCGTTCGCACCATCATCACTCCATAAAGCTTTTAATTTATTCAAAATGCAGAGCCTCGATAGGATTGGAATTGGCTGCTTTCCGGGCCGGATAATACCCGAAAAACAAACCTATCATAACGGAGAAGCCCATGGAAAGAGCCACCAGCCACGGAGCTATTGTCATGTTCAGACCTGCCACCATGCTAAGTATGCTGGCCGTTCCCCATCCCAGCAAAACGCCTATGATTCCCCCTAAAAAGCACAACAGCAATGCTTCAATTAAGAATTGGGAAAGAATCGCCCGGGTAGTAGCACCTATGGCCATACGGATCCCGATTTCCCTAGTCCGTTCGGTGACCGAAACCAGCATGATATTCATAATGCCAATTCCCCCCACCAGCAGAGATACCGCTGCAATACCACCCAGCAGAAAGGTCATCATCTTGGTGGTATCTTCAATAGTTGACAACAGATCAGCCATGTCTCGAATATAGAAATCATCATCTGCCGTCTCAGCCAGACGATGCCGCTGACGCAATAGGGTAGTGATGTAGTCCTGCAAAGAAGCCAAAGCCTCCTGACTGGTGGCCTGTACGTTGATTGAACCTACGCTTTTGGACCCGATAAGTCTTTGCTGAGCCGTGCTGATCGGAATATATATAACATCATCCTGATCGGAACCGGCGCTGCTCCCCTTTGACTCCAGCACGCCAATAACCGTGAAGCTCAGTCCATTGATTTTAATGGTATTGCCTACCGCATTTCCGCCTGCAAAAAGATTACTTACTACCGTTTGTCCCAGAACTGCAACGCGGTTCATACCGGTGACATCACTTTGATTGAAAAATTCCCCCTGAGCTGCCGGCCATTCTTTTATCTTCATTAATTCCGGGGTAGTCCCGTCCACCTTGGTGGTCCAGGTTTGACTGCCGGCGGCTGCCGTAGCATTATTTACATTGACTTCAGCCGCTGCGTACTTAACCAGAGGCAAGTTTTTAATCGCTTCCACATCGCCCATGGTAAGTTGGGCGCTGCTGGCACCTCTCACCGGTCCAAAGCCACCTCCGGCAGAAATAGTCAGCAGATTGGACCCCATGCTGGAGATTCTATCGGTAATGCCTGCGGCTGTTCCCTGACTTAAAGCGACCATCGCAATAACCGCACCGACCCCAATAATAACTCCCAGCATGGTAAGAAAAGAGCGCATTTTATTGGCCTTCAAACTTTGCCATGCCATCTTTAAACTTGATATTAAATCCATATTGACCCCGCCTTATCTTTTCATTATCTTCCGGCCTGCACCTCAGCCTGAAAGGGTTTGGCGACCATTTCATCGTTAACGATCTCTCCGTCTTTCAAGCGTACGATCCGTTCACAATGAAGACCAATATCCGCTTCATGGGTGACTATTACCAGCGACATTCCCTGTTCCCGGTGCAAGTACTGCAATAATTGCATAATCTCTTCCGTGGTTCGGGTATCCAAAGCTCCGGTAGGCTCATCGGCCAGGAGCATTCCCGGCCGGTTGACCAATGCCCGGGCAATAGCCACCCGCTGCTGCTGTCCGCCTGATAATTGTCGGGGAAAATGATGTTCCCGGCCTTTCAGCCCTACCAGTTCCAGCATTTTCATGCCCCGTTTTTGCCTTTCCCGTCCGGAATAGACCCCTGCATATATCATAGGCAAGCATACGTTATCCAGAGCAGTTGCTCTCCCGATAAGGTTAAAGTTCTGAAATACAAACCCAACCACTAAATTACGGAATCGGGCCAGCTGTTCTTTATTCAAAGCCATTACATCCTGTCCGGCAAATATGTAATTTCCTGCATCAGGTTTATCCAAACAGCCCAGAACATTCATCAAGGTAGACTTGCCGGAACCTGAAGGTCCCATAATGGCCAGCATTTCACCACTTTTAATACTTAATGAGACTGACCGCAAGGCACAAACAGGCTCACCGGCGCCATAATAAGTTCTAGTTATATCCTTTAAAGTTATCAGACTATCCTCTGCCATGTTTTACAATCCTCACTATCGCATTATTTAGAACCCTCCCGGAGGAGGTCCGCCCATACCACCGGGCTGATTCTGGCGGTTGGATTTATTGGAATTGGAATTGGAACTTGAGTCGGACCCACCTGAGGCCGATTGGTCATCTGCCTGACTTGATCCCACTATAACCTTTTCTCCAATTTTAAGACCCTGAATTACTTCATAATTGGAACCATCACTTAAGCCCAGCACCACCGTTTTAATAACCGGTTTATTATTCTGTAAAACCAGTACTTTACCCGGCTGCCCGCCTTTTATCTCACTACCGTCGGAATCGTCGGATTCGGCCTTTCGAGCATCAGGACGAACCCCGGTTCTGGAAGTTTTAGATAGGTTTGTCTTATCCCCTGCTGGGAGACTTTTAATGTATGATTGGGCATAGGTTACCGCCATCATCGGAATAGCTGCTACATCCTGCTTCTGGTTTATGACAATCTTGACTGAAACAGACATGCCGGCTAAAAGCTGATGTTCAGGATCAATACAGGAAATCAGGACCGGGTAGTACTGGATATTGCTGACCGTTTGCGCCTGGGGAGAGATTCTTAAAACTTTTCCCTTAAAAGTCTTATTACTATAGGTAGTTGTGGTGAATTCTACATCCTGCCCTACCTTTATCTGGCTTATATCGGCTTCATTGATAAGTGCGCTTATTTGCAAATCCTCGCTTATAATACTGATCAAAGTACTGGTGCTGCTGTTGATTCCGTTAATCTGGCCCACCTGGCCGTTTACTGCCCCTATGATACCATCAAAGGGTGCAATCAGAGTGGCACCGGATAAATCAGAGCGTGCCTGCTCCACTTTAAGCTGGTCATTGGCCAGCTTGGCCTGGGCAGTCTCAAGCTCCAGCTGACTCTTTTTAAAATTGTCCTGAGCGGTATCCAGATCTGATTGGGAAATAGCCCCGGACTCAAACAGTTTCTGCTGCCGTTCCCATGTCCTGCGGTTGGACTCGAGGTTTAAGGAAGAAGTCTTAACACTGAGCTGATCTTGTTCAACTGTGCTCTGGGCCTGCTGCAAAGATGTCTGCAAAGTAGTGGTTTCCTGCTGGGCCAGCACCTGACCTGTTTTAACATGGTCACCGACTGCAACGTTTATAGCAGTTATGGTATCATCGTTCTTAAAACCCATTTCGCTGCTTTTGACCGGGTTCAAAGTACCGGTCGCCTCAATCGAGTTGGTTATAGTACTTTTGGTAACCACCGTTGTTAAAAATTCGGAACTTTCGCTGGGAGCAAACTTTTTATAGACACCAAACCCTGCTGCCGCAGCAATAAGGAGGATTATCAGGAGCCAGACCATTTTCTTACGTCTGGACGTTCCCTGTATATCCCGTTTTTTTAATGCCTTCTCCAGGTTATTAATGTCTAGCCTGGCTTGGACTGAACCGTTATCTGTTTCAATCGGGGTTTTAATCGTATCTGACATAAGCATTCCTCACTCCAAAATAAAATTCCACCTGTTGGCGTAATTATAGTTTAACGGCCTTCGCTGTGTATATTTTCCATTCCATAGCTGAAATTTCCCTGAATAAAGACTGAAAAGTTATTGAATATGTGCAAGATAACCTTCTGGCGCATACCACTGCACAAAGCAAGAGACACCGTAGAAATATTTTCCCGGTGTCTCTTGATTGAAAAGGAAAAGCTTATCGCTTATAAACCGTATAATTGCATTCCATAGGCCTTAAGCGCCGATTTAAAATCATTGCTAATCGCATTTTCCTGATCTTCATCGGTTTGTGATTGGTTGTCTTCATCGGCAGAAGTCTTTAAAGCATCAACTATGGTATTAAGCTGATCTTTATTAATAGTTCCTGCCGATTCGAGACTTTTCAGCTTATCTTCCAACGATTGGCCAGAACCTCCCTGCTGCGGTGGCGGCGGTGCCTGGAAAGACTTGTCCAATGTCTCTTTAATTTCATCTTCCTGCTCCTGGGTTATAGTACCTGAGGTTACCAGGTCGTCCAACACTTAGCGAAGAATCTTAAGATCCTTCGCTAAGGCTCAGGATGACATTAGAAAAGTTACTGCTTAATCAATAGAAAAAAGTTAATTATGCAAAACTCTCAAATCATTCCCATAGTTTATAACTATGCCAAAACATACAAATCAAGTATTATGCTATGACTGAAATCTCATGGTATATTATTTCCACTAAAGTGAAAGGGGAGAGCGGGCATGCAAACCGCCATAATCGGTTACCCGAGAGTAGGGACTTTACGGGAATTAAAATTTGCAACCGAAAAGTATTTGGAAGGTGTTTTATCAAAAGCGGAACTCCAGGACACCGCTGCCCTGCTTAGGAAAACACATTGGCAAAATCAAATTGAAAATGGCATTGACTATATACCATCCAATGATTTTTCTTTTTATGACAATATGCTGGATACCGCAGTTTTGCTTAATGTGGTTCCCCAACGCTACAGCGATTTACGGCTTGATCCGCTGGCTGAATATTTTGCCATGGCAAGAGGTTATCAAAGCGCAAGCGGTGATGTAAAGGCTCTGGCCATGAAAAAATGGTTCAACACCAATTACCATTATCTGGTGCCGGAAATCGACGGCCGCGCCGAAATTTCGCTGGTTGGGACCAAACCATTTGATGAATTCTCCGAAGCTAAAAAGCTGGGAATCGTAACCAAGCCCGTTCTTATCGGAGCATTCACCTTTTTAAAGCTGGCTAAATTTACCGGGCATAAAACCCCGGTTGATTTAGCCCCAGATATTATCAGGGCCTATGCAAAGATTCTTAAAAAATTTAATGATTTAGGGGCGGAATGGATACAGTTTGACGAACCTGCGCTGGTTATGGACTTAAGCGCAGACGATATTGCTCTTTTAAATAGGATTTACCGTGAGATCCTTTTAGCCAAAGGCGGTACCAGGGTGCTTTTACAAACCTATTTTGGCGATATACGCGACTGCTACCAGGAGGCCGCCTTACTGCCTTTTGATGGCATAGGGCTCGATTTTATCGAAGGCAAAAATACGCTGGAACTGGTAAAACAATTCGGTTTTCCGTCCGATAAAACTCTTTTTGCAGGTGTCATCAACGGCAAAAATATATGGCGCAATAATTATGGCCAAACCTTGCGCATTCTTGATGAATTGGGGAAATCCGGCCTTCATATGGTTTTGAGTACCTCCTGTTCGCTCCTGCACGTTCCCTATACTATTAAAAATGAAACTTCCCTGGCAGACGAATATAAAAAGTATTTTTCCTTTGCGGAAGAAAAGCTGGCAGAACTGGCCGACCTGAAGAAAATTACCGCCAGCAATAACCCGGCCGGGACTCCGGAATATATTATAAACAGCAGGCTTTTCAACGCCAGCAGGTTCTGCCCGGATACCTCGGTCCAAGCTGCGGTTGCCGCACTGGCGCCGGAGGATTTCATCCGGCATCCTCAGTTTTATGAACGGGAAAAGATACAAAAAGCGGTATTCGATCTGCCATTGCTGCCAACCACCACCATCGGTTCATTCCCACAGACGGCAGAGGTCAAAGCCAACCGTTCCCAATTTAAAAATGGTAAAAAGACGGTAAAACAGTACATCGAATTTAATAAAAAGAAAATTGCGGAATGTGTCGCACTGCAAGAAAAAATCGGACTTGACGTGCTGGTTCACGGTGAATTTGAGCGTAATGATATGGTTGAATATTTCGGCGAATGCCTGGAGGGGTTCCTTTTTACAGAAAGAGCCTGGGTGCAGTCTTACGGTACCAGATGCGTCAAACCGCCTATCATATGGGGGGATATTTCCCGTTCCCAACCTATGACGGTCGATTATATCGTATATGCGCAATCGCTTACAAAGAAATACATGAAAGGAATGCTTACCGGTCCTGTCACGATTTTAAACTGGTCCTTCCCCCGTGAGGATATTTCATGGCAGGAATGCGCCTTTCAGATCGCTCTTGCTATCCGGGAAGAAGTGCTTGATCTTGAAGCTAACGGCATAAAAATTATCCAGATCGATGAGGCCGCTCTGCGTGAAAAGCTTCCCTTAAGAAAAAGTGATTGGCACAGTGAATACCTGGATTGGGCGATTCCTGCCTTCCGGCTGGTTCACAGCGGTGTTAAAGCCCAGACCCAAATTCATACCCATATGTGCTATAGCGAATTCAGTGATATTATCAAGGATATTGACGCTATGGATGCGGATGTTATCACCTTCGAGGCTTCGCGTTCAGATCTTGCCATTATCGATGTATTGCATCAATGCGGATTTAAAACGGAAGTCGGTCCTGGTGTTTATGACATCCATTCTCCCAGAATTCCAGGCGTGGCGGAAATTAAGGCAGCACTTTTTAAGATGCTGGAGAAAATACCCCAAGAAAAGCTGTGGGTAAATCCGGACTGCGGACTCAAAACCAGAGGAAACGCGGAAACGGTTGCGAGTCTGGAAAATCTGGTGGATGCCGCCCAAGCAATTCGAAGGAGTTGGCAGTAATGAAAACAGCGGAAATTTTTAAAAACAAAAAAGTGCTGTCGCTGGAAATTTTTCCTCCCCGGCGAACAGCTTCGATCAATATCATTTACCAGGCGCTGGATGAGATGAAAGGCTTAAACCCGGACTTTATCAGCGTAACTTATGGCGCAGGCGGAAGTGAAAATAACCAGGCAACTCTGGAAATCGCAGCAGCTATTAAAAACCATTACGGTATTGAGAGCGTGGCCCATCTGCCCTGTATCAATCTCACCAAAAGAGAAGTGCTGCATATGCTGGAAGGCTTTAAACAAGCAGGCGTCGAAAATATTCTGGCCCTGCGCGGTGATGTTAACCCTGAAATTCCGCCCCAGCAGGATTTCCGTTATGCCAGCGACTTGATTTCATTCATTAAGGAAAACGGCGATTTTAATATTATCGGAGCATGTTATCCGGAAGGGCATACTGAGTGCCGGAATCTGGTTGAAGATATACGCCATCTTAAAACGAAAGTGGAGGCCGGGACCAACCAGCTTATCACTCAACTGTTTTTTGACAACAGCTACTTTTACTCATTTCGGGAACGAGCCTGCATTGCAGGCATAAACGTACCGATTGAAGCGGGAATCATGCCGGTCGTAAACAAAAAACAGATTGAAAGAATGGTATCGCTGTGCGGCGTAAAGCTGCCGCAAAAGTTTGTAACTATGATGGAAAAATATGAAAACAACCCTGTAGCCATGCGTGATGCCGGAATTGCTTATGCCGTTGATCAAATTGTTGATCTTATCGCACAAGGGGTTGATGGAATCCATCTGTATACGATGAACAACTCCTATATTGCACAGAAAATCTATGCGGCAATCCGCACCCTGCTGCTGGCCGCATAACAAAGGCTCTCTTTCCATACCCCAAACTAAGGCTATTATAAAACCACATAACCGTATTCAGAAATCACCCGCCTTAGTTCCGCGATATAATCCAGGGCGATCGTGCTCAGATGAGCTTTCTCATTAGCGATCCAGCCCACGCGCATTCTCTCTTCTGTTTCCAGCGGTACGGAGACGATGTTGTCTCCGTTTAAATCACTGCTTAGAACGCCTGTGCAAATGGTATATCCATTCAGCCCGATCAGCAGATTGAAAAGCGTCGCCCGATCGCTGACATGAATGGTTTTCTTGTGCGGAGCGGTACTTAATATCTCCTCCGAAAAGTAAAACGAGTTATATTCACCCTGTTCAAAGGCCAGGAAAGGAAAATCATCCAAGTCTTCGAGCGTGACTGACTTCTTCCGAGCCAGCGGATGAGCCGAACTGATAAAAACATGGGGTCCGGCTTCAAAAAGAGGGTTAAAGGTCAAGTGATTTTCCTTCAACAATTTCTTAAGCACTTTTTCATTAAAGTCACTGAAATATATAATGCCGATCTCGCTGCGAAGATTCTTTACATCGGCCATGATCTCATAGGTCCTCGTTTCACGCAGGGTAAATTCATACTCTTCTACATCCAATGCCAGGAGAAGATTCACAAAGGCATTGACAGCGAAAGCGTAGTGCTGGGTGGAAACGGAGCAAAGCTGCTTGGAAGGCTTTTTGCCCAGATAGCGCTGTTCCAGAAGTTCAGTCTGCTCGATAACCTGGCGCGCGTAAGCAAGAAATTCCGTACCGTCGATGGACAATGATATACCTTTGGTGGTCCGGTAAAATATCTCTATGCCCAGCTCGGTTTCAAGCTCTTTGACCGCATTGGAAAGGCTGGGCTGGGAGATGAAAAGCTGCTTGGCGGCTTCGCTGATCGAACCGCATTCCACTATTTTTATAATGTATCTTAATTGTTGAAGGGTCATAACTCACCTGCTTACCATGTTTTTAGAATACATTGGGTCGGCCATTCAAAATGCTTACATATATTATATCCAAATTTCTTATCTCCTGTTTATGATTACCGGCCCCAACTGCACACATTTAGATCAGGAAGGCAATCCTTTAACAGCTTGTAAGCGAGTAAATTTGGTAAAAATCAGATGTAGTCATATGAGAGTTTTGCATAATAAACTTTGCGAATGTCATCCTGAGGCAAAGCCGAAGGATCTTGCAGTCTCCGAGATGGAAAGATCCTTCACTACGTTCAGGATGACAAAAAGACGTTATTCATAGCAATGACAAATGGGTTTTTTGGAATTATGCAAAACTCTCATATAAAAGTCAATCGGAATTAATAGAAAATTACGCTATAATACTAGAATAGCTATTAATATTTGTTGGAGGAACCTGAAATGAATAAGAAAGAACAACGTGAAAGATTTATCGATATTATAGCTGGGTTCACTGCGTATATCGCAAAATATCTTCCTGATGATGTTTTAGTAAAACTACAGGAACTAAGAGAAAAAGAAGATGCCCCTTTAGCCAAGATTATTTATGAGGCCATGTTTAACGATTTAAAGATGGCCAAAGAGTTGGACCGGCCCTGTTGCCAGGATACGGGGGTGATTCAGTATTTTGTCCAGGTCGGAACGAGATTCCCCTTGATTGATGAGATTGAGGATTGCTTGCAAGAAGCAGTTAAGAAGGCTACCATTATTGGACCTTTACGTCATAATGCGGTGGAAGTCTTCGATGAAAAGAACACCGGAAATAATGTAGGTACCCGAGTACCGTGGATAGATTGGGAAATTATCCCTAACAGTGATGATGTGAAAATCTATGTATATATGGCTGGAGGAGGTTGCAGTCTTCCTGGAACAGCAAAGGTTTTGATGCCCTTAGAAGGTTACGAAGGTGTAGTAGAATTTGTTTTCAACCAGATAACTTCTTACGGAATTAATGCCTGTCCGCCGCTTCTAGTCGGTATTGGCATCGCCGGTTCGGCAGACGTTGCTGCTAAGCTTTCCAAAAAAGCGTTGTTGCGTCCGATAGGTTCGCATAATAGTAATCCACGAGGGGCAGAATTGGAGTCGCTGATAGAAAATGGACTAAATACACTTAAAATTGGGCCAGGAGGTCTCGGCGGCGAGAACTCTGTAATGGGAGTTCATATTGAACAGGCTGCTAGACATCCAGCCACGATTGCAGTCGGTTTATCAACAGGTTGCTGGGCTCACCGGAGAGGTCTGATTAAGATCAATGCTCATCTGGAATATGAAACGATTTCTCACAAAGGAGCAATACTATGAGCAGAAAAATACTGACTACTCCCATAAAAGATGAAGATATACAAGACCTCACAATAGGCGATATTGTTTATTTAAATGGTTATCTAATAACCGGCCGGGATGATGTGCATCAGCGCTTAATCAAACAGCATAAAGAGTTGCCGGTTCAATTGGCTGGTAAAGCCATTTTTCACGCCGGACCCATTATGCAGGAAATAAAGGGCCAACCGGGAAAATACAGGGTAATCTCTATTGGACCTACGACTAGTATGCGAATGGAAAAGTACGAGAAGGAGTTCATCACCCAAACCGGCGTCAAACTTATTGTCGGTAAAGGCGGGATGGGTCAAAATACAGTAGTAGGCTGTCAGGAGAATAAGGCAATTCACACTGTTTTCCCCGGAGGATGTGCGGTACTGGCAGCCAACTGTGTGGAAGAAGTTGAAGATGTGGAATGGCTGGATCTGGGAATGCCGGAGGCTATGTGGATCATGCGGGTGAAGGAATTTGGCCCGCTGATTGTATCTATTGATACAAAAGGAAATAATCTTTTTGAAAATAATAAAGCTGCTTTTAATTTGAAGAAGTATAGTGTCGTGGAGGAAATCTGCAAACACGTAGATTATTTGGAGTAAATCTCTACATTAAAAAAGGCTGAATTCTTAAATTCTTGTCGTCCTCAGGCATTTTCCGCTTTATTTTATCATAATTAAAACTAAACCCCCTGATAAAATTAGTTTTATCAGGGGGTTCTTTGGCAGTCTGTGGGCTATTGTACAACACGCCCGCTGTGTTTATGCTTGGCCGGCAATGATATCGCCCGGTTTCTCTTTATGGCCAGCTTCTTTCGGGGTCTGCATATTCTTAAAAGCAACGGAAAGCATCAGTTTCAGGCGGTTCAGCTGATTGACTTCACTGGCCCCGGGGTCATAGTCGATCGCAGTTATATTGGCCCGGGGATAATGTCTTTTTAGTTCCTTTATCATACCTTTGCCGGTAACATGGTTGGGAAGGCAGCCAAAAGGCTGTACACAGACGATATTGGGAACATGGTCATTAATCAAATCAATCATCTCGGCGGTCAGGAACCACCCTTCCCCGCAACGATGTCCCAGCGACAGGATGTTGCTCGCCAGAGATGCTTTATGGTAAATAGATTTGGGAGCATGGAAACGCTTGCTTTTTTCCAAAAGGGAATTCATCAGTTTGCGCCGGTTTTCCAGGTAATTAATAAACCATTTGCCCACCAGTAAATCACGTTTGTTGCCTGACATATACTGAGCTTCAAAGATATTATCATAGGCGCAATAAAGGAAAAAGTCCATCAGATCAGGCATTATCACTTCAGCGCCTTCCTCTTCCAAAGTCCGTACAATATGGTTGTTGGCCACCGGATGGTATTTGACCAGTATTTCACCTACTACCCCTACCGGGGGTTTGGCGGTGTTGGCTATTTCAAGCTGGTCGAATTCATCCACTATCCCCTTCAGGTTAGTTTCAAAATTCTGTTTAGTACCGGAGGCCAGCTGCTCTTTACAGCGCTCGGCCCATCTTTCATAAAGCATATTGGCCGAACCGGGAATTTTTTCATAAGGCCTTACCCGGTGCAGGACCCGCATGAGTAAATCGCCATATATGACAGCGGTGATAGCTTTTTTGAACAGGCCGAAACTAATATTAAAGCCGGGATTTTTTTCGGAGCCGTAAAGGTTGGCCGACAGTACCGGAATATCAGCGAAGCCCGCCTCTTTTAAAGCCTTTCTCAAAAGGCTGATATAATTGGTGGCCCGGCATCCCCCACCGGTCTGGCTGATTACTACCGAGGTATGGTTAAGGTCGTATTTGCCTGACTGCAGGGCTTCCACCAGCTGTCCAATGACAATGATGGCCGGATAACAAGCATCATTGTTAACATATTTTAGTCCTACCTCCACCGCATTCTTGGTTACGGTGGAAAGCAGTTCAATATTGTATCCTTCCGTTTTAAACACTTCCTGCAGAAATTCAAAATGCATAGGCGCCATCTGTGGGAAGAGCAGGGTATGGCTCTGTTTCATGGCTTTGGTGAAAACTATGCGCGGCTGGCAATAAGAGGTCATCTCATGTTCCGATCCTTTGTTTTCCCGCCCGATCGCCGCCACTAAAGAACGAAGTCTGATTTTGGCAGCGCCCAGATTGGCTCCCTCATCTATTTTAAGCACGGTGTAAATTTTGCCCCTGGAGCTCAGGATCTCCTGTACCTCATCGGTGGTTATAGCATCAAGTCCGCAGCCGAAAGAATTAAGCTGTACCAGTTCCAGCTGGGGCTGGGTGGTAACGAAACTGGCGGCCGCATAGAGCCGGGAATGATACATCCATTGGTCCACTACCCGAATGGGTCTTTCCACCGTTCCCAGGTGGGCCACGGAATCTTCGGTAAGGACCGCCATGCCCAGGGAATTTATGATTTCCGGCAGACCATGGTTTATTTCCGGATCAAGATGATAAGGCCGGCCGGCCAGAACGATGCCTTTCTTGCCATTTTCCTTCAGGTAATCTACCACTTCTTCACCTTTTTGGCGAATGTCTGCTTTAAAGCGTGCATCCTCCTGCCAGGCCCGGCTCACCGCACGGGTAATTTCCTTTTTGGAAACCCCCAGGAATCCCAGCTCCTGATACAGCCTGATAATAAGCTGTTTCTTATTATCATAAGGGAGGAAGGGATTTATTAAATTAACCTGGTTGTGCCGGATTATATCCATATTGTTTTTTATAACTTCAGGATAGGAAATAACCATAGGACAGTTAAAATCGTTATTAGCGCCAGTCTGTTCCATCCGTTCATGGGGTATGGAGGGATAGAAAATCAGCTTCAGGCCCTGGTTGATCAGAGCCGCGATATGGCCGTGCACCAGTTTGGCAGGGAAACAGGCGGTATCCGAAGGTATGGTTTCACTGCCCAGTTCATACAGGTCATGGGAAGAACGCGGTGATGTTACCACTCTAAATCCCAGATTGGTAAAAAAAGTAAACCAAAAGGGGTAATTTTCGTACATGTTAAGAACCATAGGAATGCCAATGACGCCTCTCTTAGCCTCTTCTTCGGGCAAAGGCTCATAATCCAGCAGACGTTTATACTTGTAATCATATAGATTGGGAAGCGCCGGTTTTTTACTGTCTTTTCCCATGGCCTTTTCACAGCGGTTGCCCGATATGAACCGTCCGCCGTCCTGAAAGCTGTTAATGGTAAGCAGGCAATTGTTGCCGCACCCTCCGCACCGGGTAAATTTAGTCTTAAAGGAAAACTCATCTAACCGCTCTCTGGTTAAAATTGTGCTCGGCTGCTCGTTTTGACTACGGTCCCGGGCAATCAGAGCCGCCCCGAAAGCCCCCATTAAGGGAGCAATGTTGGGCCTTATCACTTCTTTACCGGTAATGATTTCGAAACTTTTCAAAATGGCATCGTTTTGAAAGGTCCCGCCCTGTACTACAATCTTTTCGCCCAGTTCGGAAGGGTCTCGCATTTTTATGACTTTAAATAAAGCATTTTTGATGACGGAATAAGAAAGACCGGCCGAGATATCTCCCAGCGTCGCCCCTTCTTTCTGGGCCTGTTTTACCATCGAGTTCATAAAAACAGTGCAGCGGGAGCCCAGGTCTACCGGGTGCGATGCTTGGAGCGCCAGCCCGGCAAAATCTTGCACCGGAATATTTAAGGAATGGGCAAATCCCTCAATAAAGGAACCGCAGCCGGATGAACAGGCTTCATTCAGCATGATGCTGTTGATGACCCCGTCCTTGATTTTAAGGCACTTCATATCCTGCCCGCCAATATCCAGTATCAAATCTACCCCGGGATTGAAAAAACGGGCTGCGGTATAGTGGGCTATGGTTTCCACTTCGCCCACATCAACATGCAGGGCCGCCTTTAAAAGCCCTTCCCCGTATCCGGTTACCGCTGTCCAGGCAATTTTAGCCGTGGCCGGCATCCGGTCATAGAGGTCTTTTAAAATATTCACAGCCGAGTTCAGAGGACTTCCGGTATTGTTACCATAGTAAGAATACAGGAGAGCCCCGTTTTCATCTATCAAAGCGGCCTTGGTGGTGGTCGAACCGGCGTCTATACCTAAAAAGCACGGGCCGGCAAAGGATGCCAGATCCTTCTGCTTTAGGTTGTGAGCATTATGGCGCTGCTGAAATTCATCCAGTTCCCGGTCATCTTGGAAAAGCGGCTGCAGGTAGGAGACCTCATGTTCTGAGGTGTCGTGATGCTCCAGACGTTTAATCAAAGTAGGCAGATTGGTAACTTCGGCCGATGATGAGGCCATCGCCGCGCCCATGGCCACGAAGAATTGTCCCTGTTCCGGGAATAGGGCCTGGCTGTCATTAAGTTTCAGAGTATCTTTAAATCTTTGGCGCAGTTCGGGCAGGAAATACAAAGGACCGCCCAAAAAGGCGACATTTCCTCTTATAGACTTGCCGCAGGCCAAGCCGCTGATGGTCTGATTGACCACGGCCTGAAAAACTGAAGCAGCAATGTCTTCCTTGCGGGCACCTTCATTTAAGAGTACCTGAATGTCAGTTTTGGCAAAAACCCCGCAGCGGGCTGCCACCGGATAGATAGTGGAGTGGTGTTGGGCCATTTCATTAAGGCCGATGGTGTCTGTCCCCAGGAGGGTAGCCATTTGATCAATAAAAGCACCGGTTCCTCCGGCACAAATGCCATTCATCCTTTGATCCAGACCGCCTTTAAAGAAGGTGATCTTGGCATCTTCTCCTCCCAGTTCGATGGCTACGTCGGTTTGAGGGATTAACTTGTCAATGGTTTTATTGCAGGCGATTACTTCCTGAATATGTTCGATGCCCAACCAGGATGAGAGGGCAAGCCCGGCTGAACCGCTTACCATAACGGTGAGCGGACGATTGCCTACCTGCTCAAAAGCATTATTCAGCAGTTCCGCGGTGTACCGTTTAGTCTCGGCATAATGACGTTGATATTTTTTGTAGAGGATGGTCCCGTTATCGTCCGTTATAACTAATTTTACTGTAGTTGATCCTACATCCAAGCCCATACGAAGTGTATCGACCATTATTAAAATTACCTCCAGCTAAAGTTATGGGGTTGACGGAGCCATGTCATATAGAATTTTATATTATATTTTAGACATGGCCTACCCTGATTCCTGCTTTTATTTAAACAAGCCCGGAGAACTGTGTCCCGGGCTTACGGGCATGCGAAGAAGGATAGTCAGAAATCTATAAAATACATTTTTTGTGATAATCAGGCAATACTGCGCTACCATGATGATAATAACCTTGCAGGAACACGCATTGACGTATATAAGGCACCAGCTGCCATTGCAACCATGGAAGCAACCCGGGCTTTAAAAGAGAGGAGCGAGGAACTTGACCGCCAGGGACGCGTACCGGCCCCAAAAAGCGGTCAGGAATTGGATATGACCGGTTAGTATACCTCATCAACCACTATCAATAATTCAAAGGGGAGTTTGAAATCCAGCTTTTTAGCCACTTCGGCATTAAGGGTTATTTTCGGGGCACTCTGGAAAGATTGCTCCAGGTCACGTGGTTTTGCTCCATGTAAACATTTACTGATATTGTCAGCCCCAAAGCGGCCGATGTTTTCTTCATCCATAACCGAGACTGTCATCAATGCTCCATTTTCCACTTCTATATTGCCCAGCTGAGAGAAAATAGGTATTTTATGATCATAGAAGGGCTGAAACAGTACCGGTAGTTTATCACTTTCCAGGGATGCTATGGTTACATAAACAGCATCAACCTGTTGGGCTAATTTATTATAAGCAGCCTGAACTTCCTGATAATATCTCGGATAATCTTCGGGAGTCCGCGGCTCTGTAACATGATAACGGACAATTTCAAATCCCTTCTCCGCCGCCAGGCTCTCCAACTCGTTAACGGCTGAATATATTCTGGCATTGGGAGAGTCTTCGTAAACGATTCCTAATTTTTTAAATTTTACGATGTCATAAAAGGCCCTGGTCTGGCGTACAAAACGGGTTTCATCCATATGGGCCCAAATATTGTCCTTGCCTGAATCCTCCACAGAAGCAATAATCCCTGAGCGTACGGCATTGGAGGCAGCAAAAACAAAAATGTTGGTATCGCGCTGTTCACTTAACAATACCCCGGCTGCGCCCCCCATCACCAGCATAATATCGATATCATTTTGCTGTTTAAGCCGGGTCATGATCCCTTCTTTATCAAACCCGGGATCTTTTAATTTGTAAAAACCATCGTCAACAAACTCAATATAAGGGCTAACTTCTCTGGAAGCCAGCCACTTCCAGATCTCTCTGCTATCGCCGTTAGCCGCTGCCTCATCAAATCCTTTCAGATCAGTGATCCAGCCGATTTCCTCCAGGCCCTTGACTATCGCCGCCAGCGTCTTGTTGTAAGTAATAAAAGATTCACTTTCACAGTAGCCAATCCGCCACTTGCTGCCATCGGCCCGGGCAGCCGGTTTATCATTATTATTAACGCTGGTGGGCCGGGCCCCCATGGTTAAGCTGGGTACAGTCAGACCAATTGATATAACCAGTATCGCAATTATGACCGTCAGCCTTTTCATTTTGCCATCTCCCTTGCTGAACAATAGTGATTGCCGCTGAAAAGATTCTTTTCCACCTTGTCTGCTACCGCCCGGCAGGAAATACAGTTGTTTTTCAAATAACAGCTCCGGCATGGTTCTTCGCGGTAATCTTCAAATTGACGCAGCTTATTCAGCACCTCGGAATTCCACCAATAATCCTCAATACTTTCAAACCTTTCGGAATACAGCAAATGCCGGCAGGGAATCAAATTTCCGTCCACATCTACTGCCATGGCGTTGCGCCCCGCCCCACAGCCTTTATTAACCCCGGTATTGCGATTCCAGAGGTAATAATCATTAATATAGGCCCGCAGCGGGGAAAAGCATGGTTCAACCTGAATAGGTATTTCCTGCTGATCATGTTTTTTCAAGTAATCAGCCAGCCTTAAAAAATTCTCCGGGCTTAAGGTTGACTGCAGAGCATAGCCGGCATCGGGTTTTGATTCCAGTATAACGATGCCTTTGACCCCCAACTCTTCGGCCAGGCTCACAAGATGGGGAAAATCCCCAGCGTTATCATTGCGGGCTACCCAGTTTATATAATAATTAACCTGCCGGTCAGCTTTTAACAGGTTCAGAGCATTTGCCGCCATTTCATAACCATCCCGGGACAGCGCATTGATTTCCCGGGTGGAGCCGTTTAAGGAGACATATATCTCGTCCACCCCGGCCTTTTTTAATTCCAACAGCCGGGCCGGGTCAAACCCCCACCCGCTGATGGAGATGGCTGAACTCAAACCCCGCCTGCTTATGCGCTCCAGCAGTTCGGTCAAGTAAGGATAAACCAGTGTCTCTCCCCCGCTTAAATTGATAAAGGGGATTTTTAAGTCGGCTGCCTGATCAATGTATTTAAAAGCAATTTCTTTCTTTATGTCCTTGCCCTGGTTCAAATCACAATAACACTGAGGACATCTTAAGGGACAACGGGTGGTCAACTCTATATTCATGATTTCAGGTGTATGCATGGAACGGAGCGGCGCCTGTGTTTCCCGGCACCGGGCCGATAATTTTTTTAATTCGCTCTTCTGAAGATCGCCCGTATCCCCGCTTAGGAAACCGGTTTCATTTAGCCTTTGGACAAAGTCATTGCTTGTACCGGTATTGAGCCATTGATTTACCAGGTTTAAATTATCTCCGGCGATTCGCATGCTCTTTTTGGTGGTCAGGTTGTATGCCGTTAAATAACCAGGTTCGGCCCGAAATATTATTTTCATATGCTAACCTCACAAACCATCAGATGTCATTCTGAGCCTTAGCGAAGAATCTTAAGATCCTTCGGCTTTGCCTCAGGATGACATTCGCAATCTTACTGCTAATAGCGTACATTTTTCGACGCTCTGCTTATAAAATCCTGGCATACATGATCTTGATGCCGTGTTCATCTCCGAATTGGGAAAAGCCACGGTAGCCGCTGCTTAATAACTCCTGCTGTTCGGCCCAGGCGGTATTCTTAACCATTACCGGATGATCGGTATCCAATTTTACCGGATTAACAATATCCCGGTAGACCACATACCGGTCCCAACCATAATACATCTTGCATAACCGGGCAATTTGCAGCCCCATCGAAGTTACCGTTTGAATGCTGGCATAATTATAGGGAGAAACAGTGGTAAACAAATATCTGAATCTTTTCTTCTCGGCTGACCGCCGGGCCAGAATCCCGGCCATCTTATGCTGTAGTTTATGGCCCCGTAAATCCAGGTCTACCAGTGATAATTCCAACTGGGCCACCCGGGCTAATTCTTTCTCACTAAAGTTAAGCTCCCGTGCCATATTATTTTCGTAATCAACCTTAAAAAGCAGTGAACAAGCAGCATACATTTTATTATTAATAAAGAAACCCAGTGCTTCCCCCTTGCCTTCCAGCAATGAAACCATTTCCTCTTCCGCTATAGGTACGTACAGATCTTTTTTCTCCATGACTTCGATCAAATCACTCTGCAACTGCATTACCGCCGCAACATCATTTTTATCCAGTATTCTTAGCACATATGGATGTTGATCTAAATCTGACTTCAGGGAAATCTGCCCCTGTTCAATCATTTCCCGCGTTGCTGTTTCCATGATATCCTCCATAAATCCGGTCCAATTCACCAATATGAGTAACTTTCAGACTGTATAACTGATTTAGACCGTCTATCAATTTCTTTTCGATATATTCCCATTGTTCGTCAGGTGTATATCCCGAAAAACGGGAACGGCAAATATCTATTAATCCTGGTTTAATGCTATTCCGGGTCAAAAAATTTATAAACCTGGCAATTCTTTTGTCAATAATATCTCTTGAAACCTTCTTCAATCCCGGTACTTCCTGCCATTCGTTATAATGCAGGTAATAGCGGTCTTTTTCCCGGCTAACCGACAAAGCTGCCGCCGGCATGATTTTAAAGGGATGATATTTATTGTTTTGGAAATCATGATAAGCCTCGGCCGTTATCTCAATTTTGGTATCGGCTGATGATAACGAATTGTCACAGGAGAAATAATCCAGGTCAATATCCAGTATCAGAGACTGGCCGGTCGCAAAGCTGCTGCCCAAACCAATTTCCTGGTAGCTGTAAAATTGATATTCTCCCCACGGGTTTTCATCTGATTCCAGCTGCAGCCGGAAAAGCGGATTAATCTCTCCGGTTTTGAAAAACTTTCCTTCCGATTGATAGGAAGCCACATACCGGTTAGTCCTTTTTCCGCTCGAAGCATCATATTTACATAAGAAGGTATAGTTATTGATTATTCCCCGGTAAATGGCCGGTATGATAAAACTGGCGATGCCAAATTCTTTATATCCATATTCATAGATCCTGCTTAAATCATCTTCCAATTCATCAATTGATGACTGCAGGAGTGCAATGACCATATCATCGTGGGAATCCACATGTAAGAGGGTATTGCCGCAAGGATTTATGAACCCATGGTAATAGCCATAATTCCAAATAAAAAAAGCTTCATGATGTTCTTCAATAATAAACAATGGTAATGTTGATTCTTCTGTCACAGCTTTCACTCCCGGGTTTATTTACTGGTCAGCCACGATGGCTTAAGAAACGGAGGCAGAATATAAACCAGACCATCATCTGCCGGCTTCTTTTGATCTTCTTCCACAAATAGAATATCCGGTATTGCCCTATCGTTTCCGCTTACGGCTTGTACGGCGGCCTGACCATCCCTTAAGCACAGCTCACGAAATTCCTGGTCCAGCATCGACCTTTGGGCTATTTGCTTCAAAACGTTTTGTATTTCTTTGTAGCACGGCTGCTCCCTTTTAGTCTCCGGCTGCACATCCGGAAACTGCCTTGAAGCGTTTACCTTAAACAACTCTTTCAAATAAATCCCCTCTACCCGAAGATAGGCCTTCGCCTTAAAATCTTCTTCCGGTGAACAGCCTATTTTAAAGTGTGATATGTTTTTAATCAGTGCGGTATAACCGTAGTCCGGTCCCAAAAAACTGCCCTGGCTGCCAGGCCATGCCAGTATACCCTTTCTTTTTGTATCTGTGCATAGCCGGTGCGTAACCAGCTTCTCCAGGAAATAAGGCAGCATCTTTTTGGTTTGCAGCCCGAAATTAATACCGATTTTCCCGGACACGCCCTCCCGGGTGACATCAAAATCCACGATGTACTGACCGTCGCTTAAAGAATGAACCAGCTCGAATAATTCAGTCAGCCGGGAAAAAGGCCCTTGCCAGCCGATGGCAGACAAATACTCCGTTACCTGTTCCCGGGTTAATTCCGCGGTAAATATTCTCACCCGGTCATTATT
>ENA-UOOR01000985-UOOR01000985.1-fermentation-metagenome-genome-assembly--contig:-NODE-985-length-35994-cov-6.199672_pt1 | contig 35994 bp, 21 predicted proteins | sample MGYA00245780_ERZ724029 | MGnify/ENA primary metagenome ERZ724029 (study PRJEB28704, sample SAMN03018315) | fermentation metagenome | biome: anthropogenic terrestrial biome; feature: soil; material... | reverse complement strand
CGGAGTCGGTGGATCGGGTGTTCACCTACGCCGTGCCGGAGGGTATGGACTTGGTCGCGGGCCAGCGCGTGATCGCGCCGTTCGGCCCGCGGCGCCGCTCGCTCGCCGACGCTCCGAAGGGCAGCGTGGGCTCCGACGAGGCCGACGTCTTCGCCGGCGCCCCGGCCGAGAGCCTGGGCGCGGCCGAGGGGCGCAGCGGCATCGCGGTCTCCAAGAAGACCAAGCAGATGAAGGAAGAGGAGCGCGCCCCCGAGGCGAGCGCCCCGGTGCGCGTCGCCGGCGGCCGCACCTACTTGTGGCGCAGCGGCGGCTGGATAGACAGCGAGGCGCTCGACAACCCGGGCACGCAGCTCAAGGTGAAGTACCTGTCGGCCGCCTACTTCGAGCTGCTCAAGGTGCGGCCCGAGCTGAAGACCGGCCTTGCGCTGGGCGACCGGGTCGTGCTGGTGGTCGCCAAGGGCAAGACGGTCGTCATCGCCCCGGACGCGGGCGAGGAGGCCGCGGCGAAGGTGACCGCGTTCCTGAAGCGGTAGCGCCGGCGGGCCGGCCTTCATGCCGGCCGAGTCGGTGCTCGACTGCTGGCCGGTCGCAGCACGAGGCACCCTGGCCAGCGGCGAAGCAGATCCGAGCGAAGCAAGGCCCTCGGGAGCGCTGACGATTCCGAGGGCCTTCGTGTGTGGAGGGCGAGAGGTCGGATGCCGGGCTTGGGCTTGGTGGCCGTCGACTCTCGGGAGTCGACGCACCTCCTCGTAGACCAGGCGAGGCCGACTCCGGGCGAGTCGAGCCGGCAGGATGCGACCGGATCGGCCGACTCCGGGGAGTCGACGCACCTCCTCGCAACCAGGCGAGGCCGACTCTAAGGAGTCGAGCCGGCAGGATGCGACCGGATCGGCCGACTCCGGGGAGTCGACGCACCTCCTCGCAACCAGGCGAGGCCGACTCCAAGGAGTCGAGCCGGCAGGATGCAACCGGATCGGCCGACTCCGGGGGGGCGACGCACCTCCTCGCAACCAGGCGAGGCCGACTCCAAGGAGTCGAGTCGCCAGGATGCAACCGGATCGGTCGACTCCGGGGAGTCGAACAAGCTTGTTGCAACCAGGAGCGCCGACTCCTCGGATATCCCATTTGGGGGATGCGGCGGCGCGCAGGAGACTCCGACGGCAGAGCCTCTTCGTCGGTGGACGACGGGCCGTCAGGCAGGCATGCGGCAGCGGTCCTCGCTATCCGTTCGTTCTCTATGCCGCCGAGCGCGCTTCGAGGCGCGGGCCGGCTGAGCGCTTTTGCGCGCGCTGGCGAGCGAGCCCTGCGTCACCATCTTCATCGAGAAGCGGCAGGCGGGGTGGGGGAGGGCGCGGCGGAGTCGCCCGCCCGGCTCGGCGCGAGGCTCAGGCGGCGAGCGCGGTCGGAGGGTGGAGATGACTGGCCTGGCAGGTATCGGCACCGAGGAACACATCCGGCTCGCGAGGCCCTTCCAGGTCATCGCCTTCGACTGGGACGGCACCGCGGTGATGGGCCGCAAGGAGGACGCGAGCGCGGTCAACGAGCTGCTCGACCGGTTGCTCGCCGACGGCGTGCTCATCGTGGTGATCACCGGCACCAACCTGACCAACACCACCAACCAGCTCTCCGGGGTCATCCACGGGCAGAACAACCGCGGGCTCTACATCGCCACCAACCGCGGCTCCGAGGTCTTCGGCTTCGACGGCGGCCCGCAGCCTGTCCTCAAGTGGAAGCGCAAGGCGAGCGAGCAGGAGGAGCGCCTGCTGACCACCTCGGCCGACCGGGTGCGCGACATCCTCGCCGACCGCGGGCTGCAGGCCCACGTGGTCTACGACCGGCTCAACCGCCGCAAGATCGACATCATCCCGTTGCCCGAGTGGGCCGACCCGCCGAAGTGGGCCATCGGCAACCTGCTCGACGCGGTGCTCGCGCGCCTGGGCCGCGCGGGGCTGACCGGCGGGCTCGACGAGGTGCTGCGGCTCGCCGAGAACATCGGCCGCGAGGTCGGGCTCGAGGACCCGCGGGTGACCAGCGACGTCAAGCACGTAGAGATCGGCCTGACCGACAAGTCCGACTCCATCGCCTGGATGTGCCGCGAGCTGTGCCGCAAGAAGCGCATCGCGGTCGACGACGTGCTCATCGCCGGCGACGAGTTTGGCCCCATCGGCGGGGTCGAGGGCAGCGACCACAAGATGGTCACCGAGCACTCCCAGGGCGCAGTCTTCGTCTCGGTCGGCCCCGAGCCGGGCGGTGCCCCCGAGCCGGTGATCCACTTGGGCGGCGGCCCGGAGCGCTTCCGGGCGCTGCTGCAGGCGCAGCTCGAGCTGCGCGAGGCGCGCCCAGTCGCGCGCCCGCCGGCCCCCGAGCTGCCGACCTCGCGCACCACCGACCCGGGCTGGCTGCTCGTGCGCCAGGGAATCGATCTCGCCCGCGAGCGCGAGATCGAGTCGCTGATGGCCATCGCCAACGGCTACGTCGGCACCCGCGGCTCGCTGGCCGAGGGCACCCCGGCGCACTCCTCGCCGGCGACCTTCATCGCCGGGGTCTTCGACACGCTGCCGCAGGCCTCGGCGGTCCCCGAGCTCGCCGTGGCGCCCGACTGGACGCAGGTGCGCATCCTGGTCGCCGGCCACGAGGCCCACCTTGCCCCCGGCACCTTCGTCGAGCACCGGCGCTCCCTCGACATGCGCCAGGGCATCGTCTGGCGCGAGTGGCGCCACCGCGATCCGAGCGGGCGCATCACCGAGCTGCGCGGGCTGAGGCTGGCCGCCCAGCACGACAGGCGCCTGCTCTTCCAGTCGGTGGCGATTACGCCCGAGAACTACACCGGCAAGCTGATAGTCGAGGCGGTGATCGAGCCTCCGCGCCTGACGGTCGCCGGCATCCAGGTCCACCGCCCGACGCTGCTGCCCGCCTTCGAGCCATCGGCCCGCGAGGCGCACGAGCCGGCGGTGCTGCTCTATCGCACGAGCTCGACGAACGTCCTGGTCGCCATCGCCGCAGCCCACCTGCTCGAGGGGCCGGACGGTCCGCTCGAGCAGGGCCCGAGCGAGCGGCGCGCGGGCCTGCTCGTCAAGCGCTGGGAGCTGTCGGTCGACATCGGCGAGACCTACCGGCTCGACCGCATCGTCGCCCTGCACACCTCGCGCGACGGCGGCGACCCGGTGCGCGAGGCGCTCGAGCGCGCCCGCGAGGCGGGCCTGGGCGACGGGCGCCGGCTGGTGCGCCGCCACAAGCGAAGCTGGCAGCGGCGCTGGCAGGCCGTGGACATCGAGATCGAGGGCGACGACGAGGCCCAGCGCTCGCTGCGCTTTGCGGCCTACCACCTGATCAGCGCGGCCAACCCCGAAGACGAGCGCGTCTCCATCGCCGCCCGCACCCTGAGCGGCGACGCGTACAAAGGGCACGTCTTCTGGGACACCGACATCTTCATCCTGCCGTTTTTCACCTTCACCGACCCGCCCTCGACCCGCGCGATGCTCATGTACCGCTGGCACACGCTGCCCGCGGCGCGCGAGAAGGCCCGTTCGATGGGCTACCGGGGCGCGCTCTACGCCTGGGAGTCGGCCGACACCGGCGAGGAGACGACCCCGCGGTTCATGAGGGCCCCGGACGGCGAGATGGTGCGCATCGTCACCGGGGAGCAGGAGCACCACATCAGCGCCGACGTCGCCTACGCGGTCTGGCAGTACTGGGCGGCCAGCGGCGACGACGAGTTTCTCTGGGCCCACGGCGCGGAGATGCTCCTCGAGACCGCCCGCTTCTGGTCGACCCGCGGCCGGCTCGAGGAGGACGGGCGCTACCACATCCGCAAGGTGGTCGGGCCCGACGAGTATCACGAGGGGGTCGACGACAACGCCTTCACCAACCTGATGGCCGGGTGGAACCTCGAGCGCGGGCTCGAGGTCGCCCGCATGATGGCCGAGCGCCGGCCCGAGGCGTGGGCGAGCCTGCGGGAGAGGCTCGAGCTGCGCGACGAGGAGCTCGAGCGCTGGGCACAGCTCGCGGGCGCGATGTACGTGGCCTACGACGAGGCGAGCGGCCTCATCGAGCAGTTCGCGGGCTTCCACCGGCTCGAGGAGTTCGACCTGCGGCCGCTGCGCCGGCAGGGCAAGCGCGGCCTCCCGCTCGACCTGCTGCTCGGCCGCGAGCGCACGGTGAAGACGAAGATCATCAAGCAGGCCGACGTGGTGATGGCGCTGCACCTGCTGTGGGACCGCTTCGACGCGCGGACCCGGGGAGCGAACTTCGACTACTACGAGCCGCGCACCTGCCACGGCAGCTCGCTCAGCCCGGCGACGCACGCGGTGGTCGCCGCGCGGCTGGGCGAGACGGCTGTCGCCGAGGCCTACTTCATCCAGGCCGCGCGCATCGACCTGGCCAACAACATGGGCAACGCCGCCGGCGGGGTGCACGCGGCGGCGCTCGGCGGGCTGTGGCAGGCGGCCGTCTTCGGGTTCGCGGGCATGCAGCTCAAGGCCGAGGGCCTGCTGTTCGACCCGCACCTGCCGCTGCGCTGGCAGGCGCTGCGCTTCCCGGTCAAGTACCGCGGGGTGGGGCTGCGGGTCGAGATCCGGCAGGACCCGCTCCTCTTTCGGGCGCGGGTCGAGGGGCCGGGCAGCGCCTTCGTCAAGCTCGAGGGCGGCGAGGCGAAGGAGCTGAGCGCGGGGCGCGACTACGTCTCGCTCGGCTCCGAGGCGGGCTGGGGGCCTTGGGAAGAGCAGCAGCCGCCCGAGCAGGGTTAGAGGCGGCGGTCAGGGGAGAGCGCGATGGCGGATGGGCACGAGGCGGCAGGCGGGATGCTCGGGCAGGCGCCGGGGACCGGGCCGATGGCGGGGGTGAGCGAGCCGCGGATAGTGGTCCCGCTCGACGGCAGCGAGGGCGCGCTGGTCGCGCTGCCGGTCGCGCGGGGGCTCGCGCAGGTGATCGGCGCGACGATCCACCTGCTGCACGTCAGCGAGCAGGCGCTCCCCTTGCGCGAGGTGACCCGGCTGCTCGGGCTGAGCCCGGAGCTGATGGAAGGGGTGATCCTCGACGAGCTGACCGGAGACCCGGCCGAGCGGATCGCACAGTTCGGCTGTGAGCCGGGGACGATGCTGGTGATGGCCTCGCACTCGAACCACGGCAAGTACGGCCTGGGCGAGGTGAGCTCGCGGGTGCTCGAGCTGGCGAGCTGCCCGCTGGTGCTGGTGCGCCGCGAGCGCGGGATGGCGCCCTGGCGGCTGCAGCGCATGCTGCTGCCGCACGACGGCTCGCCGGTGACCGCCGCGGGCTTTTTTCCCGCGGTGAGGCTCGCGCAGCAGGCCGAGGCCTCGGTCTTCGTGCTGCACGTCGCGACGCTGACCGGGGAGCCGATGCCCGGGTCGCTGCCGGTGCCGCCCTATGTCGACCAGCCTCACCTCGAGTGGCCCGAGTGGACCCTCGAGTTCCTCGAGCGCATGGATGTCTTCACCGAGACCGCCGCCGCGCTGCAGCCGAGGCTCTTCCTGTCCAAGGGCAAGCCGGGAGAGGAGATCCTGCGCTTTGCGCGCGAGCGCAGCATCGACCTGATCGCGGTCTCCTGGCACGGCACGCTCGAGCCGCAGCGGGCCGGCACGCTCAAGGAGATCATCGACAGCGCCCCCTGCCCGGTCCTCTTCGCCAAGGCGCCCGAGGAGGAGCCGGCCGAGACCAAGCACCGGGGGACGATCGATCTGCGGAACGCGGGGCCCTTCCTGCATTCGTAGGGGGCGCCGCCGCGGGGCCGGTTGGGGGCGCCTGGCGATGCGCCCCTACTGCGGCAGGAACCCTTCGGCCTTCGCCCGCTCGAGCAGCGTCTTCGGGTCGGCGTCGAGCGCCGAGAACTCCATCGGGTAGAGCCCGACGACGTTGGCGTCGCCGATGGCCAGGGTCGAGCCGTTGGGCGAGATCGCCACGGCCACCACCTCGAGGGTCGAGCTGATCATCAGGAGCTGTTCGCCGGTGGTCGTGTCCCAGATTCGGGCGGTCCGATCGTCGCTGCCGCTGGCGAGCAGGCGGCCGTTGGGCGACATCTGCGCGGAGTCGACCCACTGCTTGTGGCCGACGAAGCGGCGCAGCGGCGCCCCTCTCGTCGCGTCCCAGAGGATGATCTGCCAGTCCTTGCCCGCGCTGATGACCTGACGGCTGTCCGGGCTCCACTCGACGTCCCAGGCCCAGTCGGTGTGGCCCGAGAGCACCTTGAGCAGCTTGCGCGTGGCGAGATCCCAGATCAGCACCTCGCGGTCCATGCCGGCCGAGGCGAGCCGGGTGCCGTCGGGCGAGAAGGCGACGTCGTTGACCGGCGATTTGTGCCCGCGCAGCTCGCCGAGATGCTTGCCGTTCGCCGCGTCCCATAAGCGCACCGCGTGGTCGTTGCCCGCGGTGGCGATGAGCTTGCCGTCGGCCGAGAAGTCGACGCCCTGCAGCTCGGCGTCGCTCGCCTGAACGGTCAGCAGCAGCGTGCCCTTGCGCACGTTCCAGACGCGCAGCGAGCGGTCCTTCGAGATGGTCGCGAGCCGGGCGCCGTCGGGGCTGAAGGCGAGGCGGTCGACGCGCGAGGTGTGGCCCGTGAGCGTGTGGAGCAGCCTGCGCGAGGCGACGTCCCAGATCTTGACGGTCTTGTCCCAGCTTCCCGAGGCGAGCAGCGAGCCGTCGGGCGAGAAGTCGAGCCCGTAGATGAGGTCGGTGTGGCCGGCCAGGGTGACCAGGCCGGTCTCCTTGCGCAGCCTCCAGACCTTGAGCGTGCGGTCGTAGCTGGTGGTCGCGAAGCTGTCGCCGGCCGGGTTGAAGGTGACCCCGGTGACGAAGTCGGCGTGGTTTTCGAGCGTGACGAGCGGCTTGCCGACCTTGCCGCCCCACAGCCGCACCTGCGTGTCCCAGCTTCCGGTCAGCAGGATCTCGCCGTCGGGCGACCAGGCGAGGTCGACGACGCCGTTGTGGTGCCCCTCGAAGCTCTGCACCGGGGCGCCGGTGGCCGTCTCGAAGAGCCGGACCGCCTGTTCGTTCTTGCAGGCCGCGGCGATCTTGGTGCCGTCGGGGGTGAAGGCAATCGACTCGACGGCGCTGGCAAAGCGCGCGAGCACCGAGCGCTGCTCGCCGCTCGCCACGTCCCAGAGCCGCAGGGTCTTGTCGGCGCCGGCCGAGGCGAGGGTCTTGCCGTCGGGCGAGAAGGCGAGGTCGTCGACGTCGCCGGCGTGGCCGCGAAGCGCCCCGCGCTGTTTGCCGCTGGCCGTGTCCCAGAAGAGGATCGCGCCGTCCCAGCCACACGAGGCGAGCAGCTTGCCGTCGGGCGAGAAGGCGACCGCGCGCACCGGCTTGGTGTGGCCGCGCAAGACAAAGCGCCGCTCGCCGGTGGCGGTATTCCAGAGGATGACCCGCTGGTCGTTGGAGGCCGAGGCGAGAAGCCTGCCGTCCGGCGAGTAGGCCACCGACTCGACGCGCCCCTCGTGGCCCTTGAGCAGGTGCTCGAGCTCGCGGGTCTCGAGGCTCCAGACCCGCACCTTGTTGTCCCAGCTCCCCACGGCAACGCGCCTGCCGTCCGGTGAGAACGAGGGGCGGGTGAGCACCTCGTCGGCGGTGAAGGTGTGCAAGAGGTCGGTCAGGCCGTGGAGCTGGGTCTGGTAGATCGTCGAGGCGGCCTTCACCCGCAGGGCCCGGCCCTCGGGGGTCGAGGCCGTGAACTCCTCGCTGTAGAAGGGGCTGCGCGGGTGCACCGGGTTGTGCAGCAGCGACTGCGCGGCGTAGCCGGCGGCCGACAGCAGGCAGAAGTCCTCCTTGAGCCTGTCGGCCTTCTCCACGTAGGCGGCGGCGAGGTGGTAGTTGGCGGTCAGCCGCTCGCGGTGCTCCTTCTCGCGGGCGACCTCCATCTCCTGGCGCGCGCTGCGCTCGCGGGCGAGCGAGACGGTGACGATGACGAGGGCGCCGATGATCACCGTGAGCAGCAAGCCGGCGACGGCCATCGCGCGCTTGTGCTGGCGGGCGAAGCGGTGGAACAGCTCCCACGAGCTGTAGTGGTAGGCGGCGACCCGGCCGCCGGTCATGTACGACTCGATCTCGTCGGCGAGGTCCTTGGCGCCCTGGTAGCGCTTGGTCTTCTCGCGCTGCAGGGCCTTCTCGGCGACCGCGGCGAGCTCGGGGGGGGCCTCGGGGCAGACCTTCTTGACCGGCTTGACCACGCCGCGGCCGGCGTTCATCAGCACGATCGCCTCGGTCTTGCCGGTGTGGGGAGGCTGGCCGGTCAGCAGTTGGTAGAGCAGCGCGCCCAGGCCGTAGACGTCCGAGCGCTCGTCGATCTCCTCGACCTTGCCGAGCGCCTGCTCGGGGCTCATGTAGCCGGGGGTTCCGATGGCCGAGCCGGCTATCGTCTCGGCGAGCGCGTCCTCGCGCAGCAGCCGCGCCTCGCTCTCGATGTCGACCCCGCGGATCTCCTGCTTGCCGCTCACCTTGGCGATGCCCCAGTCGAGCAGCACCGTCTCGCCGAACTCGCCGACCATGGCGTTGGCCGGCTTGATGTCGCGATGGATGACCCCGCGGCTGTGGGCGTAGGCGATGGCGCTGCAGATGTCGAGGAAGGGCTTGAGCAGTCGCAGCCGTTCGCGCAGCGTCTTGCAGGCGGCCAGCCGCTGGGAGAGCGTCACCCCGCGCACGAAGCGCATCGTGTAGTAGAGCGCCCCGTCCTTGCGGCGCCCCAGGTCGTAGACCGGCACGATGTTCGGGTGCTCGAGCTGGCCGGTGACGCGCGCCTCGCGCAGCAGGCGCTGCATCTCGACGCTGGTCATCGAGGCGCCGGGCCGACCGGTGCGCGAAGTGCCGGCCTCGTCGAGGGCGACCTCCTTGAGGGCGACGTCGCGGCCGATGTGCTCGTCGTAGGCGAGCAGGATGCGCGCCTGGCCGCCGCTGGCGTGCAGGTGGCGGATGACGTACCGGCCGGCGTGTTCGATGGCCAGGGTGTCGGCGCCCGACTCCTGTTCGGCAGGAGCGGACTCGGGCGCAGGGGAGGGCAGGGTGCGGGCGGCGCGCATCTTCATCGTCGACGGCCCGCTCATCCGCCCGCGCTTGGTCGAGGGCTCGGACTCGATCATCGTCGCCGCGGGCTCGATGCCGGCGCGCTGTTCGAGCAGCGCGCGCTGGCTGGCGCTGATGACCCCATGGCGTTCGAGCCACTCGGCGGGATCGTCGGCCAGGCCCCGGCTGCAGGCCTTGAGCGCCTCGGCAATCTGCTCGGTGGTCGCCAGGCGAAGCTGTACGGCCAGCTCGGCAAGCTGCTGCAGCCTATTGGTCGTCTGCGTGCCCACTGCGCTCGTTCCTCCAGCCGGCCCCGCCCCCGGGAAGAGCCCGGCCCGCCTCGGCGCTCTCGAGCGATGCGTCGCGGTGGCCCGGGTTCCGCCTGGTTCACCAGGAAGATACCCGCATCCCAAACGCGTCGATAGTTACTCGACAATCGGCGCAACGGCCAGAGCGATGTCCAAACCCTGCCGCGGTTGCCGCCCCAGGCGATCGACCCGGCGGCGGGATTCGCTTCCCGAGGCGTCGGGTAGCTCCGTCCAAGTCGGAATGGAGAGGCGAAGCCGCGAGCCTCCCGACTCCGAGGAACGCTTCGGTCGGCTTTGCGGTGGGGACGATCGCGGTTCGGTCCAAGTTGCCGGGACAGGATTCGCAGAGCTCAGGGGGCGCCAGAGCCGCCGAGCGCCGACCTCTCGCGAGCCAACGCTGCTCCGGGCAGGCGCCCCCTCCTCCTCGCCTTTCCAGGCAGGGCCGAAAAGGCCGGGGACGGGCTCGACGGAGGACTCTAAACGCCGGCGATGTCGATGGAGCGCTGGTGCTTGGCGAGCATCTTGACCGGCTGGCGGCCCATCACGGCGATGAAGGCGCGAAGAAGCTCAGGGTCGAAGCGCCAGCGCTCGTGGTTCCACATCAGCTCGAGGGCGATCTCGGGGCCGTAGGCCTGGTGATCGGCCGCGTTGCTGGTGAGCATGTCGTAGTACGAGGCGATGGCGAGGATGCGCGAGAAGTAGAGGGGATCGCCCTTGGGCATCACCATCCGGATACCGCCGCGGGCGTCGCGGATCGGCTCGCCGTAGGGCTGGTTCATCTGGATGGCCGACAGGGCGCGCAGGTACTGCAGCTTGCCTGCGTTCGGCTCGGCGAGAGCCTGCTGGGCGGCCTCGTGGAAAAGCTGGATGCGCATCGCCTGAATCTGTGGGGGCAGCCTCTGCGGCTGCAGGCACAGCCGGTACTCCGGGGGCAGCTTGGCGAGGACCGCCTCGTTGAAGAGGGCCGAGAGCCCGAGCTCCTTGAGCTGGTGCTTGGACAGGCCGATCTCGCCCCCGAAGACGATGGCGAGCAGGGTGGTATTGACCAGGTGGTAGCTGAGGTTCTGGTCGCCGTCGCCGTTGCCGGTCATGCCCAGGAATTGGTTGGGGAACTCGTAGGTGATCTCGATGAGGTCCTGGACCAGGCGCGCCGCTTTGCCCGGCGCGGTCGGCGTGCCCTCGAGCATGCGCTTCAGGTGATCGTCCATGAAGAAAATGGCGCGCGCGTAGAGAGTGAGCGCGTACTTCTTGCGGTCGACCTTGCCCTCGTCGTCCTGTTTGTCGAGCTTCTCCTTGAGCTTGGCCCAGCGCGTCAGGCGCATGGCGGTCAGCTTGTGGCCCTCGACGCCGTCCTCGTCGGCCTCCTGGGTCTGCTCTTTCGAGAAGATCCAGATGAAGTCGCGCAGCTCGTTGATGGTGGTCGGCCGCTGCAGGTTGAAGCCGCCGACCTGGCGCGCCTCCATCTCGGTCGCGAGCTGCTTGAGGTTTTCGAGGGTCGCCTGGTCGACCCGGACGAGCTGCCCGTTGACGTAGAACGAGCCGTTGACGACCGTCAGGTCGAGCTTGCCGTCCTTGGCGACGATGAGGTTGGCGGTCTCGAGCAGCGCGTTGAGCGGGCGGTGGAAGACCGCGTTCTCCGGGTCGTAGAGCTTCACCGACCGCACGAGCATGTAGAGGCCGGAGAGAAGCTGGCGGCCGAGTGCCTGCAGCTTCGCGTCGACGCGCGACTCCGGGGCATCCAGCGGGGCTTGGTCGCTCATCGCTTCGGGCCTCCCTCGCCATCGGGGGCGAGCGGGTCGAACTCGAGGTCATCGGCGCCAGCGGCCGGACGCGGCGCAGGCGCGTGGGGAGCCGGGGCACCGGTTGGTCCTGGCGCGCGGGCAGGCTGCCCGGCGATTGGAGGGCCCGAGGGCATCGGCGCGGCGGCAGGAACAGCGGGTTGGCCGGGAGGCGGCCCCTGCGGCATCGGCCGTGGCGTGGGGGCGGGAAGCGCGGGCTGGGCGAGCGGCTGCGGGGCGGGCAGTGTCGGTCGTGGCGCGGCCACCGGCGCGGGGACGGGAGGCGCGGGTTGAACGCCAGGTGCAGCTGGGGCAACGGCAGCAGGGCCGACAGCGCGGGCGGCAACGGCGACTGGATTGGGCGCCAGCAGTGCAGGCGCATCGCGAGGAGGTCCAGGAGGCACGGCGGGAGGCCCCGTTGCAACGTCCACGGGGCCGGATGCACCCGCTGCTCCCGGGGGCGGGCTGACTGGCAGGGGCTGCGCGGCGGGAACCACGAGAGCATCGGAGAGGTCGAGCTCGACCACCGGCGCCTCCACGGCATCGGCCGGGACATCGACCGCGACGTCGGCTACATCGAGCTCGAGCTCCGCTGGGGCCGCGACCGTAGCGAGCTCAGCCTGAAATGCCGCACGCTGCCGCTGCTGGATCTCAGCGGCCTGCCTGCGCTGGGCCTGGGCGCGCTCCTCGGCCGCGCGGCGCCGCGCCTCGAGCAGCGCCTCTCCGACCTCCATGCCTTCCTGGCGGCCTGAGTCGGCGGCACCTCGGCGCGCCTCGATCTCGGCCGCCGCTTCGGCCTCACTCTCCCGAGCGTAAGCCTCGGCCGAGCGACGTCGGGCCTCTGCGGCCGCTGCCGCGTCCGCGCGCTCCTGTTCGCGCAGCTCGGCCGCGCGGCGGCGCACCTCGCCCACCTCCGCGGTGGCCTGTTCGCGCGCCAGGACGAAATCGCCGAAGAGCTGGTCTGCGGCCTGCTTTGTTTCGGCGCTCGAGGCTGCGGCCGACGACACCTGTTCAGCGGGAGCCGTCTCCGGCGCGGTCGCCCGGGCGGCTTCGGTCATCGCGCGGCGCACCTGCAACATCGCCTTGCGCGCGGCCGCCGCGACCTCGGACTCGGAGTCTCTATTCTCTGCCACCGACTGCAGCAGCTTGAAGGCCTGCAGGGTGCCGGCGCTTTGCAGGGCTGTGATCGCGAGCAGCTTGCTCTCGATGATCTTCTTGCCTGCAAAGAGCGACTTCTTCTGCTGCAGCAGCGCGATCACATGGCGATAGATGTCCGGCGTGCCCGCCTGGCCCATGCACTCGTAGATGAGCTCCTTCTCGGCCTGGGGCCGCTTGTCCCAGTCGGGAAGCTTGGGCAGACGCAGCAGGTCCTGGGTCGCACGGATGGGCGAGAGCGTCACCAGCGCCCTGAAGGCCGCCTGGCGCACCGGAGCGCTCTTGTCGACCGTAGCGTCGAGGACGAAGCGGTGCACCGATTCGACAGCCTTCGAGTTGGCGAGGATGGAGAGCACCTCGATGCGAACCGCCGGGTTGGGGTTCTTGAAAGCGGTCTGGATGTACTTGGCGCGGTCGGGGAAGCTCGCCTTGTCGATAATGGCGATCATGTCGCGCACCGTCTGCGACTTCTCCGAGTTGAGGCGGGCCGCGAAGAACTGAGGGCTTTCCTTGCCGAGGCTGGCGAGGGCCTCGATGAGCACCGTGCGCCGCTCGGGCTGTTCGACGCCCTCGAGCACGTCGAGCAGCGGCGGCACGGCGCTCGCCTCCAGGCGCGACAGGTAGCGGCCGGCCGCGCTCAGGTCATAGCTCGCGTTGAGCTTCAGTCCTTCGCCAAGACGCCTGAGGCGGTGCTCCTCGCCCAGGTGCGCGCTCAGCCCCTTGAGCACCCGGGCCGCGGGCGAGTCGGGACCTGTGTCGAGCCCCTCGAGCTGATCGAACATGGGCGGCAGGGCCGAGAGGTTCTCCTGCAGCAGCATCCCGTCGATCATCTGAGTGAGGACCTCGGTCGCGGTGGTCACGTCCTCGACCCGCCCCTCGCGAAGCTGCCAGAAGATGAGCTGCGAGAGCTGGAAGTGAAGCCGGTGCGACTCGTCCTTCACCAACTCCTGCTGCACGCGCTGCTTGAAGGACTCGCCTATCGCCTCGCCGTCGAAGACGACCCCGCGGATGCCCTCGACGTTGTCGAGCCTGAGCTCGAGGTCGGCGGCGCTCACGCGCGCGAAGGCGAGCGTGTCGTCGGTCGAGCCCCGGAGCCGGCCGTAGAGGTACTGAACGATGGAGTCGACCTCGACCTCGACCTGCTCCTCGCTCATCTCGCCGACGGTGAACCCCTCGACCACCACGTACTCGAGGTGCTCGAAGGAGGCGTTCATCAACTGGGTCGTGATGTCGGCGCCTCCGCGGTCGGGGTTCGACAGCATGATCATCACGAGCCGGGTCAGCTCCGCCTCGCTCGTCTCGGGCCGCAGGATGAGGTGGCGCACCCCCTCGCGAAAGAAGCGCCCGGGCACGTTGTCGCCGCCGCCCTCAACGGCCCAGACCTGCTCGTCGCCGAAGTCGAAGGACTCGGCGCTCACCTTCAGGCCCAGCGGCCCGTCCTTGAGCGCGCCGTTGAGCGCGAGGAAGGCCGGGCGCAGGTATTCGGAAAAGCGCGACGGGGTGTGGCGGTACATCCCGATGGTCTTGACGCCCTTGCGAAGCTGGACGAAGAACTCGCGAACCGCCTTGATTCGCTCGGGATTGGTCTTCGGCGCGGCGGCCTGCGTTGCGGCTGGCATGGGCGCACTCTAGCACGCAGGGACACGATGCCGGCTGGAGGACACTCGGCGAAAATGAAAGCTCCCGGCAGCAAGAGCGGCCGGGAGCTTCTTGACGAGGAGGACGAGGGCAGACCTAGGCGAGGCGCGCCTTGAGGGTCTCGATGAGCACCTTGGGATCGATGGGCTTCTGGAAGACGCCCGACAGGCCGAGCTCGGCGGGGTCGACCGTCGAGCTCATCTCGTCGCCCACCGAGCTGAGCACGTAGGAGGGGGCCTGGTTGCCCAATTCCTTGAGCTTGCGCACGAGGCCCGTGCCCGAATCGACCTGCTCCATCATCAAGTCGACGATGAGCAGATCCGGCTTGGCCTCGTGGTACTTGCTGATCGCCTCTTCGGCGCTGCCGGCCCCGACCATCTGGTAGCCGTTCTTCTCGAGGACCATGCGCAGCGTCTGGAGGATATCCGGATCATCGTCGACGCAGAGGATGACGTGCTTTCCGTCCTTCATGATGCACCCCTTGCCTTCTCGCAGCGGCGGCGGCGTGCCGCGCGCGGCGCGAAAGAGATGAAGCGCTGCGGAAATCGGCTCCTCGTCGGAGCGAAGGCCGCTGCGGGCACCGCGTGTTCGTGAAACTCTTAGCGAACGGCGCGCGCCCCCGTCAAGGGCGGATAACGGTAGCTGGACAGTCGCCTTGCGGAGGATTTGTTCCAAACGAAACGCGCACTTGGTCGTCCGGAGGTGTCGAGCGCGGGGCGGACTAATGGTGGCGATTAGCAGGGCTTGGTCGCTCTTGCCGCCGTCTCGCTGGGCGGCACCACGGTGCGTCCTCATGTCGAAGACGCTTGGAGCGCGAAGGCCGACTTGGTAATTGTGCCCGCGGCCCCGGTGGGCGCAGGCCTTCAACGCGCCTGCTGGCCGGCATCATTCGGGAGGCGAAGAACCCCGCGGGGTGCGCGGGGGGCGACTGAAGATGTGTCGAAGAATCCTTCGAGCGATTGCCGGTCAGCCCGAGCCTTGGCCGAGCACGCGAGGCCGAAGTCGAGGGCGCGACCTCGCACTCCTCGTTGCTCGGGAGGCCCCGCTCCCGGGTGAGCGCGGGGGCGGGGGGTGGGCCGAGGTCAGCGAGGGTTTCGCGAACACCTTTGGAAGCGGTCGCCAAGGGTTAGGCTCAAAGCACAGGGGCTCAGAGTCGCCCGGGCGGACGTTTGGGACGGCCGGCGGGCCGCACCTTGAGGGCGAGCACAACAGCGGTGGGGTGAACGGCAGGAGGCTGCGGGCATGAAGCGGGAAGTGCGCGTCGAGACCGACATGCTCGGCGAGCTCGAGGTGGCGAGCGAGTCGCTGCACGGCATCCACACCGAGCGCGCGGTGGCGAACTTTCCTTTGGCAGGCCGGCCGGTCGCCGCTTCGCTCGCGCGGGCCTTCGGTGCAGTCAAGCTCGCGTGTGCGCGCACCAACCGCGCGCTCGGATGCTTCGGCGATGACCCTGCGAAGGCCGACGCGATTGAGCGGGCATGCGAGGAGCTCGCCGAGGGCAGGCTGGACCGGCACGTCGTCGTCGACCTGCTCCAGGGCGGCGCCGGCACCAGCACGAACATGAACGTCAACGAGGTGATCGCCAACCGCGCGCTCGAGCTGCTCGGCGAGCCGCACGGGAGCTACGCCCGCGTCTCGCCGCTCGAGGACGTCAACCTGCACCAGTCGACCAACGACACCTATCCGACCGCGCTGCGACTCGCGACGATAAGGCTCATCCGCGGGCTCGAGGAGCAGGTCGGCGCGCTCCAAGAGGCCTTCCAGGCCCAGGAGAGGCGGCACGCGCAGGTCGTCAAGATCGGCCGCACGCAGCTCCAGGACGCGGTGCTCACCACGCTTGGCCGCGAGATGGGGGCCTACGCCGCGGCGCTCGCGCGCGATCGCCTGCGGCTCGACAAGTGCGAGGAGCGCCTGCGCCTGGTGAACCTCGGGGGCACGGCCATCGGCACCGGGCAGGGCGCGCCGCGCGAGTACAGCTTCCGAGCTACCGAGGCGCTGCGCGAGGCGACCGGCATCGGCTTTGCGCGGACCGACGACCTCGTCGAGGCGACGCAGAACGCCGACGTCTTCGTCGAGGTTTCGGGCAGCCTCAAGGCGCTGGCGGCGACGCTGCTCAAAATCTGCGGAGACCTGCGGCTGCTCTCCTCCGGCCCCGAGGCGGGGCTCGGTGAAATTCGGTTGCCGCGGGTGCAGGCGGGCTCCTCGCAGATGCCGGGCAAGGTGAACCCGGTCATCCCCGAAGCGGTCAGCCAGGTCGCGCTTCGGGTGTTTGGCAACGACGCGGCGTTGACCGCGGCCTGCGCGCTGGGCAGCCTGGAGCTCAATCCGTACCTGCCGTTGGTGGCCGCCTGCCTGCTCGAGAGCCTCGAGCTGCTCGCCCGAGGCTGCGCAGTGCTCAAGGCCCGATGCATCGAGGGGATAGAGGCCAACGAGGCGCGCTGCCGGGCACACGTCGAGAGCTCGACAGCGACGGTGACCGCGCTCGTGCCGGTGCTCGGCTACGACGCGGCCTGCGCGCTCGCCGTGCGCGTCGAGCAGAGCGGGCGCTCGGTGCGCGAGGTCGCGGTCGGCGAGGGGCTCGTCGATGCCGAGGCTTTCGACAGGCTCGTCAGCCCCGAGGCGGTCGGTCGGCTCGGGAGCGGAGGGCAGGAGGGCGGGGGCGGAGGAGTCCAACGATGACCATGGCGGCTGCGCCCAAGGGCATGCGTCTTCACATCGGGATCTTCGGCAGGCGCAACGTCGGCAAGTCGAGCCTGCTCAACGCGATCACGCGCCAGCAGGTCTCCATCGTCGCCCCCGACGCCGGGACGACGACCGATCCGGTCGAAAAGCCGATGGAGCTGCTGCCGCTCGGTCCGGTGCTCTTCATCGACACCGCGGGCCTCGACGACGTGGGCGCGCTCGGCGAGCTGCGAGTCAAGAAGACCCTCGAGGCCTTCGACCGCACCGACCTCGCGATCCTCGTGGCCGAAGGCGGGCAGTGGGGCGAATTCGAGGAGCAGATCCTCGCCGAGCTCGCCTCGCGCCAGACCCCGGTCGTCGTCGCCTTCAACAAGGCCGATCTCGCCGAGCCGCCGCCCGACAGGCTCAAGGCCCTGCGGGCGCGAGCCTGCCCGAGCGTGCGCACCTGCGCCAAGGAGGGTCAGGGCCTCCAGGAGTTGCGCGAGGCGCTCATCGCCGCCGCGCCGGAGGGGTTCATCGAAAACCCGGCTATCGTCGGCGACCTCGTCGGCCCCGGCGAGCTCGCGGTGCTCGTCGTGCCGATCGACAAGGCGGCGCCCAAGGGACGGCTCATCCTCCCGCAGGTGCAGGCCATCCGCGACCTGCTTGACAGCGACGCGATGTGCCTTGTCGTCAAGGAGCGCGAGCTGCGCGCGGGGCTCGCTCGGCTTGTGCGGCCGCCCAAGCTGGTCGTCACCGACTCGCAGGCCTTCCTCAAGGTCGCCGCCGACACGCCGGCCGAGGTCCCGCTGACGAGCTTCTCCATCCTCTTCTCGAGGTTCAAAGGCGATCTCGTCGCGCAGGTCGAGGGCGCCCTCGCCATCGACGATTTGAAGGCGGGCGACCGGGTACTCATCGCCGAGGCGTGCGGCCACCATCCGATAGGCGAGGACATCGGGCGGGTGAAGATTCCCCGGTGGCTGACGCAGTACGCGGGCGGGCGGCTCGAATTCGAGCACGTCCAGGGGCGCGACTTCCCCGAGGACCTCTCGCCCTACCGGCTGGTCGTGCACTGCGGGGGCTGCACCTTCAATCGGCGCGCGATGCTCACCCGAATCGCGCGCTGCCGGCAGGCCGCGGTGCCCATCAGCAACTACGGGCTCGTCATTGCCTACAGCCTGGGCATCTTCGAGCGAGCGCTTGGTCCGTTCCCCGCGGCGCGCGAGGCGTTGTGCGCCTGCCGCGGTCGGTCCGCGCGCTAGGAGCGCGCCGCTCGCCATCTCCGGGGGCGCTTTTTCGTTTCCACCCTACGGCCTGGTGCCGGGAGCAACACATGAAGAGACAGGCGCGCGACGCGCTGCTGCGCTGGCTTCGCGAGGACGACGATTCGCGGCTCGAGGACCTGTTTGCCTCGGCCGATCAGGTGCGGCGCGAGTCGGTCGGTGACGCGGTGCACCTTCGGGGACTCGTCGAGATCTCCAACTACTGCCGGCGCGGGTGTCTCTACTGCGGCCTGCGGGCGCCGAACGCGAAGCTCGCGCGGTACCGGATGAGCGCCGAGCAGGTGCTCGCCTGCGCGCACCTCGCCTCGCGGTTGGGCTACGGGACGGTGGTGATGCAGGCGGGCGAAGACCCGGGCATCGGCGTCGAGTGGGTCGCCGACCTCGTGCGCCAGCTCAAGAAGGAGACCCGTCTGGCCGTCACGCTCAGCCTCGGTGAGCGCGAGCCGCACGAGCTTGCCCGCTGGCGTGAGGCGGGAGCGGATCGCTACCTGCTGCGCTTCGAGACCTCCGATTCCGAGCTCTTCGGGCATATCCATCCGTCGTTGCCGGGGCGCAAGTCGGATCGGATGGCGCTGCTGCGCGAGCTGAGGCAGCTTGGCTACGAAGTGGGCAGCGGGGTGATGGTCGGGGTTCCGGGCCAGTCGTACGAGAGCCTCGCTGCCGACATCGAGCTGTTCCAGGGGCTCGACCTCGACATGATCGGCGTGGGGCCCTATCTGCCGCACCCCGAGACCCCGCTCGCCAGCGAGAGGTCGCGCCTGCCGAAGGATCAGCAGGTTCCGAACACGGCGCAGATGGCCTTGAAGGTCCTCGCGCTCGCGCGCATCGCCTGCCCGGAGGCGAACATGCCGGCGACGACCGCCCTCGCCACCATCGACCCGGTTCGAGGCGTCGAGCGCGGCCTGCGCGCAGGGGCGAACGTGCTGATGCCCAACGTCGCGCCGACCGAGATCCGCGCGAAGTACGAGGTTTACCCGAACAAGGCGGTCGCCGACGCGACTGTCCCCGAGTCGGCGGCGCGTATCCGCGAGCGCATCGAAAGGATCGGCCGCACGGTCTCGGTGGGACCCGGGATGAGGAAGCGAGTGGCTTGAAAAGAGGTGTCGCGAAGGGCCCTTCAGGCAAAGACCGTCCAGCCCGAGCGTAGGAGGTCGGATTCGAGGGCTCGGCTTTCGTCTCCTTCGTTTCTCGGCAGGCTGAGGCTCGGGGGGGGGCCGTTAAGGGGGGGCGAGGGCCGGCGAGGCTTCGCGCCACCTCTTGACCCCAGGGGCGCGAACGAGCTCGGCGACGACCGCCGCGGGGCTGCTTTGTTGCAGCTCAAACCACTTTGCGCGTGCGCGCCTTCACGGGTGCCTGCCGGCCTGGAGACACCCGGGCGGCACACCCCGCGCGGGGTGACGGCTCGAGCTCAGCCCCGGCGCCCCCTTCGAGCGGCCGGTGCGAGGAAGCCGCCCCGCGGACCTGCGGCTCGGGTGACGACCGGAGAGGGTGGGAGAGTCGTCTTCCTCGCCGCATGGCGAACGAGCCGGGTGCGTGGTCGCGTCCGAGCTTTCACGATTCTCGGAATTCCTCCGCTCCCTGGCCCCGTTTCTCTCGGTGTGGCCCCTCCGAACCCCGCTTTGCGCCATGGCGCGCATGAGGCTTTCTGATAGGCCCACAACAAAGGCATCCTTCGCTTTGTGGAGACTCTTGGCTGGTCGCGGGCCCCTCGGCAGCGAGCCAGAAGGGTGCCCTGCCGGAGGGAGGGCCGCGGGGCGAGACGGGGAATGGCCCCGAATAATCAGGAGTTGGCGAGCTCGGCCGAGCGGGGGAGCTACTGTTCGATTCTTCGCTTGACATCGGCAAGAAGCGGCGTAGCCTCCTCGTGACGCTATGCACAGTGTGAGTGAGTTCACGAATAGGTGATTCGAGAAGCATGGCCTCTGAACGAACGATAGGCAGACTCAGCCTCTACAGGCGCGCTCTTCTGCGGCTGCAGGTTGAGGAGCGTCGTCCGTTCGTCTACTCACACGAGCTGGCCGGCCTCACCGCGGTGAGCGCCGCGCAGGTGCGCCGCGATCTGATGTCGATCGGCTATTCGGGCAGCCCCAACCGCGGCTACGACATCGGCGAGTTGGTGCGCTCGATCGCCGAACAGCTCGACGACCCGTCCGGCCAAGGAATGGCCGTGGTCGGTGTCGGCAACCTCGGCCGGGCGATCATCAACTACGTCTCGCGCCAGCGCCCGCGCCTGGCGGTTGGCGCCGCGTTCGACAAGGACCCGGACAAGGCCGGTCGCGTCATCCAGGGCTGTCGGGTCTATAGCCTCGAGCGGATGCCGGATGTCGTGCGCGAGCAGCGCATCCAGGTCGGCCTGATCTCGGTGCCCGCCGGCGCCGCGCAGGACGCGGCCGACCGGCTGGTCGCCGCCGGGGTGAGCGGCATCCTCAACTTCGCCCCAGCCTCGGTGCACGTGCCCGCGCACGTCTTTTCCGAGGATCTCGACTTGATCACGACTTTGGAGAAGGTGGCCTACTTCGCCCGCGTCGGTAAGGGCTCGGAGCGGTAGGCCGTACGAAGAGCAGTCCACCTCAAGGAGGACAGACCGAATGTCGCAAACGACGGCCAGCGCCGGGCCGGGAGCTACACCGGGCAGCGACGACAAGCTCGCCCACGTGCTCGCAACCTTTCCCGAGGCCAAGCGCGAATACCTGATTCCGATTCTACAGGCGGTGCAGGAGTCGCAGGGCTTTCTGTCCCGCGAGGCGATCGTCCGCATCGCCGGCCACCTGGGGCTGCCCGCGAGCAAGGTCTTCGGGGTCGCCACCTTCTACAACCAGTTCCGTTTCCAGTCCCAGGGCCGGTTCAACGTCCAGGTCTGCCGGGGCACCGCCTGCCACGTGAAGGGCTCGGCCGCGGTGCTCAACGCCGTCAAGCGGGGCTTGAAGGTCGAGCCTGGTCAGACCACCCGCGACGGCGTCTTCAGCCTCGAGGTGGTCGCCTGCATCGGCGCCTGCGGGCTCGCCCCGGTGATTACCGCCGGCGGCGACTTCCACGCCGCTGTCCAGCCCGACAAGGTCAACCGCATCCTTCAGTCCTACAGAAAGAGGGCCGCCGATGATGCCGCTTAAGTGCTGCGATCGTTGCTGGCACGGCCCCGAGCGCCCGTGCCCAGACTTCATTACCTGCTTTAGCGAGGGTCCGCGTTGCCACGCCGACGCGACCTGCTCCGAGAAGGCCAAGAGCCGCCTGAGCGCCTTGCGGCGCGAGAGCGTGCCGCGTCCGGCCATCTTCGTGGGCACCGGAAGCTGCGGGCTTGGCGCTGGTGCCGACAAGACGCTCGCCGCGGTGCGTGACTACGTCTCGAGCAAGGGCATCGACGCCGACGTGCTCGAGGTCGGCTGCATCGGCATGTGCACCGCCGAGCCGATGGTCGACATCCAGCTCCCCGGGCGCGCCCGCGTCAGCTTCGGGAAGGTGACCGGCGACAAGGTGCCCGCGCTGCTCGACTCGATGCTCGAGGGCAAGGTCCCCTTTGACCTGGTGCTCTACCAGTTCCGCAGCCAGACGCTCGAGCCGTTCGAGGGCGTGCTGCGCCAGGACCAGCACCCGTTCTTCGCCCCGCAGACGCGCCGGGTGCTCGTCAACTGCGGCATCATCAACCCCGCGAGCATCGGGGAGTACCTCGCCCGCGGTGGCTACCAGGCGATGGCGCTCGGGCTGCGCTCGAGGACCCCGGCCGAGCTGTGCGACACGGTCGAGAAGTCCGGCCTGCGCGGCCGCGGCGGCGGGGGCTTCCCCACCGGCACCAAGTGGAAGTTCGCCGCCAAGGAGGCCGCCGACCAGCGCTACCTGGTCTGCAACGCCGACGAGGGCGACCCGGGCGCGTTCATGAACCGCGCGGAGATCGAGGGCGACCCGCACCGCTTGCTCGAGGGCATGGCGATCGCCGCCTACGCCATCGGCGCGACCAAGGCCTACGTCTACATCCGCGCCGAGTACCCGCTGGCGATCAAGCGCCTCAACGAGGCGATCGCCCAGGCGAAGGCCATGGGGCTGCTCGGCCGCAACATCCTCGACTCGGGCTTCAGCTTCGAGATCGTCATCAAGCAGGGCGCCGGCGCCTTTGTCTGCGGCGAGGAGACCGCGCTGCTGCACTCGATAGAAGGCCGGCGCGGCATGCCGCGCCCGAGGCCTCCGTTCCCGGCGGTCAAGGGGCTGTTCGGCAAGCCGACCGTCATCAACAACGTCGAGACCTTCTACAACCTGCCCGGCATCGTGCTCAACGGGCCGGAGTGGTTTGCCTCGGTCGGCACCGAGAAGAGCAAGGGGACCAAGGTCTTCGCGCTCTCCGGGCGCGTGGCGCGCACCGGCCTTGCCGAGGTCGCCTACGGCACCACCGTGCGCCAGGTCATCTTCGACATCGGCGGCGGCATCCCCGAGGGCAAGGCCTTCAAGGCGGTGCAGATCGGCGGTCCGTCCGGCGGCTGTCTGCCGACCGAACACCTCGATCTGCCGATCGACTACGAGTCGATGAAGAGCGCGGGCGCCATCATGGGCTCGGGCGGCCTGGTCGTGATGGACGAGACGACCTGCATGGTCGATCTGGCGCGCTTCTTCATGGACTTCATCCAGCGCGAGAGCTGCGGCAAGTGCATCCCGTGCCGCGAGGGCACCCGCCGCATGCTCGGGATCCTCACGCACATCTCCGAGGGTCGGCGCGGCGAGAAGGGCACCGCGACCCTCGAGCGCTTCCAGGGCGTGATGTACATGCAGCGGCTGGCCAACGTGATCCGCGACACCAGCCTCTGCGGGCTGGGCCAGACTGCGCCCAACCCCGTGCTCAGCACCCTGCGCTACTTCCGCGAGGAGTACGAGGCGCACGTCTTCGAGCGCCGGTGCCCCGCGGGCGCCTGCCATGAGCTGCTCAGCTATCGGGTCGAAGCCGAGCTGTGCAAGGGATGCGGGGTCTGCGTCAAGAGCTGCCCGTCCGACGCCATCATCGGGTCACTCAAGCAGCCTCACGAGATCCTCCAGGACAAGTGCATCGCCTGCGGCACCTGCGTCGAGACCTGCCGGTTCGGCGCCATCCGGGCCGCCTAAGGGAGCAAGCCGTGATCCAGATCCAAGTCAACAACAAGACGATCGAGGCCAAGCCGGGCGAGATGCTGCTGGGCGCGTTGCGCCGCGCGGGCATCCAGGTGCCCACGCTGTGCAACATGGAGGAGCTGCTCCCGACCGGCGCCTGCCGTATGTGCGTCGTCGAGGTCGAGGGCGCTCCTGCCTTGGTGCCAAGCTGCGCCTTCCCGGTCCGCGAGGGGATGAAGGTCAAGACGCACTCGCAGCGAGCGGTCCGGGCGCGCAAGACCATCCTCGAGCTGCTGCTGGCCAACCACCCGGACGACTGCCTCTACTGTCCGCGCAACGGGAGCTGTGAGCTGCAGAGCCTCGCCGAGAACCTCGGCGTGCGCCAGCGCCGCTACACGGGCCTGAAGAGCCAGCACAAGATCGACACCTCCAGCCCGTCGCTGGTGCGCGACCCGGACAAGTGCATCCTGTGCGGCAAGTGCGTGCGCGTCTGCGAAGAGGTCCAGGGCGTGGCCTGCCTCGACTTCATCGGGCGCGGCTCGCAGACCACCGTGGGCACCGCCTTCAACCAGGGGCTCAACGTCTCGAGCTGCGTCGCCTGCGGCCAGTGCATCCGCGTCTGCCCGACCGGCGCTTTGAGCGAGCAGAGCCACTTCCGCGCGATGCTCAACGCCATCGACGACCCCGAGATGACCGTCTGTGTCCAGGTCGCCCCGGCGGTCTCGGTCACCCTGGGCGAGGAGTTCGGGATCAAGCCGGGCGCGGACATCGCTGGGCTGCTCAACGCGGCGCTGCGGCGGCTGGGCTTCGACTACGTCTTCGACACCGGCTTCTCGGCCGACCTGACCATCATGGAGGAGGGCTCGGAGCTGGTGCACCGGCTGCAGAATGGCGGCCGGCTGCCGATGCTGACGAGCTGCTCGCCGGGGTGGATCAAGTTCGTCGAGCAGTTCTACCCGGAGATGATCCCCAACCTGTCGACCTGCAAGAGCCCGCAGCAGATGCTCGGCGCGGTCGTCAAGGGCTACTTCGCCGAGCGCCAGAAGATCGACCCCGCGAAGATCTTCACCGTCTCGGTGATGCCCTGCACGGCCAAGAAGTTCGAGGCGGGCCGGGCCGAGATGGTGCGCGGCGACATGGCCGACATCGACCTGGTGCTGACCACCCGCGAGCTCGCGCGCATCATCCGGATGCGCGGCATCGACTTCAACGCGCTCGAGGCCGAGACCGCCGACACTCCGTTCGGCGAGCGCTCGTCGGCCGGCAAGCTGTTCGGCGCCACCGGCGGGGTGATGGAGGCGGCGATCCGCAGCGCTCACTTCCTGGTGACCGGCAAGGAGATGGAGAACCTCAAGGTTCAGCCGGTGCGCGGGCTCGAGGGCATCAAGACCGCCACGGTCAAGGTGGGCGAGGTCGAGCTGAACGTCGCGGTGGTCAGCGGCCTGGCCAACGCGCGCAAGCTGCTCGAGGAGATCCGCGCCGGACGCAAGGATCTGCACTTCATCGAGGTGATGACCTGCCCCGGTGGCTGCATCAACGGCGGCGGCCAGCCCATCGGCACCGACCTCGAGGCGGTCAAGGCGCGCATGCAGGCGCTCTATCGGATCGACCGCGAGGAAGGGGTACGCGTCAGCCACGCCAACCCGAGCGTCCAGCGCCTCTACTCCGAGTGGCTGGGCAAGCCGATGAGCGACGTGAGCCACAAGTACCTGCACACGCACTACCACGCACGCGAGGTTCTCAAGTAGATGGAAGCTTTCGCGGACATCCCCCTGATCTCAACGATCAAGGAGCGCTGCCGCGTCTGCTACACCTGCGTGCGCGAGTGCCCCGCCAAGGCCATCCGCATCCGCGGTGGCCAGGCGATGGTGCTCGAAGAGCGCTGCATCGGCTGCGGCAACTGCGTTCGAGTCTGCAGCCAGCGCGCAAAGCAGTTCAGGCGCTGCACCGAGGTGGTGCAGCGCCTGTTTGAGAAGGGCCGCAAGGTCGCGGCGATCCTCGCCCCGAGCTTCCCGGCCGAGTTCCCGGACCTCCCGGGCGAGCGGGTCGTCGGCCTGCTCAGGCGCCTGGGCTTTGCCTCGGTGCACGAGACCGGCTTCGGCGCCGACCTGGTGGCCGAGCGCTATCACCGCCTGCTCGAGGCGAACCCGGACAAGCGCTTCATCGGGACGACCTGCCCGGTGGTGGTCGGCTACGTCGAGCGCTACCGTCCCTCGCTCGTCGGGACCCTGGCGCCCATCGTTTCGCCGATGGTGGCGACCGCCCGGGTGCTGCACCAGCTCCACGGTCCGGAGCTGAAGGTGGTCTTCATCGGGCCGTGCATCGCCAAGAAGCGCGAAGCGCTCAGCCGCGCGGTGGCCGGGGAGGTCGCCTCGGTGCTCACCTTCCTCGAGCTGCGCGAGATGGTGCGCGAGGCGGGCCTGCACCCGATGGAGGTCGAGCCGAGTGACTTCGACCCGCCGCACGCGGGCCGGGGGCTGCTGTTTCCCATCGCCGGGGGCCTGCTCGAGGCCGCCAGGCTCGACCAGAGCATCGCCCACGGCAACGTCGTCTCGGCAGAGGGCCGCTCGGATTGCATGCAGGCCATCGAGGAGTTCGAGAAGGGCTTCGTCGGCCCGGGGCTGCTCGAGGTGCTCTCGTGCCGCGGCTGCGTCATGGGGCCGGGCATGAGCAGCCGGGCCCCGCTCTTCAGCCGGCGCAGCACCGTGGCCGCCTCCGTGCGCGCGCGGCTGGCGAAGCTTGACGAGAAGGCCTACCGCGAAGCGATGGAGCGCTTTGCCGAGCTCGACCTGTCACGCGCTTTCCATCCGTACGATCAGCGGCTCGACAGCCCGACCCCGGGCGAGTTGACCGAGATCCTGGCGCGGATGGGCAAGCTGCGCCTCCAGGACGAGCTCAACTGCGGGGCCTGCGGCTACGAGACCTGCCGCGAGCACGCCGCGGCGATCCACGCGGGGCTGGCCGAGAGCGAGATGTGCCTGCCCTACACGATCGACCAGCTTCGCCGGGCGGTCTCCGAGCTTGCGGTCTCCAACGGCCGGCTCGCCTGCGCGCAGGAGGCGCTCGCGCACGCCGAGAAGCTGGCCAGCATGGGCCAGCTCGCCGCGGGCATCGCCCACGAGGTGAACAACCCGCTGGGCGTGGTGCTGATGTACGCCCACCTGATGCTCGACGAGCTCGCCGCCGACTCGCGCCAGCGCGAGGACGTGGCGATGATCGTGGAGCAGGCCGACCGCTGCAAACGCATCGTCGCGGGGCTGCTCAACTTCGCGCGCCAGAACAAGCTGATCCTTCAGCGCATCGACGTGCGCGCGCTGATGAAGAGCGCCGGGCAGACCCTCCACGCGCCTCCGGGCGTCGAGGTGCGCCAGGAGCACGAGGGCGAGCCGTGGGCCGAGCTCGACCGCGACCAGATGGCCCAGGTGCTCAACAACCTTATCCAAAACGCCTACGACGCGATGCCCTCGGGCGGCACCCTCGAGCTGTTGACCGGGGGCGATGCCGAGCGCGTCTGGTTCAAGGTGCGCGATACCGGGGTCGGGATTCCGCCGGCGAATCTGACCAAGGTGTTCGAGCCCTTCTTCACCACCAAGCCCATCGGCAAGGGCACAGGTCTTGGCCTGGCGGTCACCTACGGCATCGTCAAGATGCACCGGGGGGACATCAAGGCCGAGTCGAATGCGGAACCCGCGCAGGGTCCGACGGGGACCACCTTCACGGTGACGGTGCCCCGCGGGCTCGAAGGAAGAGTGAGCAAATAAAATGAACGCTGAAGCCAAGGAAAAGCTGATTCTTCTGGTGGACGACGACGAGGACTTCCTCCTTCAGACGCGCATGGCGCTTGAGGCCGCCGGCTACAAGGTGGCGCCCGCGCCCGGGCTCAAGGAGGCCGAGGCGCTGCTGAGCGAACAGCGCCCGGACCTGGTCGTCGCCGACCTGATGATGGAGTACATGGATGCGGGCTTCGTGCTCTGCCACCGCGTCAAGAAGCGCGACTCGACCATTCCGGTCATCCTGGTGACCGCGGTGACCAGCGAGACCGGCATGGAGTTCGAGGGCACCGGTGAGGACCGCAGTTGGATCAAGGCCGACGCGATCCTCACCAAGCCGGTGCGCGCCGAGCAGCTCAAGCGCGAGGTTCACCGGCTGCTGGAGGGCTGACGCCGACCATGGAAGCGCTCAGGGTGCTGGTAGTCGACGACGAGCTCGGGATGCGCGTGGGCGCCTCCCGGGTGCTCGAGCGCTACACGGTTCCGGTTCCGGAGCTGAGCACCGAGCTGCGCTTCGAGGTCGACCTGGCCGAGAGCGGGGAGGCGGCGCTGGAGAAGCTCGCCCAGACGCCGCCCGACATCCTGCTGCTCGACCACAAGCTGCCGGGGATGACCGGGCTCGAGGTGCTCGAGCGCCTCGCGGCCGATGGGCTCGAGGTGCTCACGGTGATGATCACCGCCTACGCGACCCTGGAGACGGCGGTGACCGCGACCAAGCGCGGCGCCTTCGACTTTTTGGCCAAGCCCTTCACCCCCGACGAGCTGCGGGCGACCATCTCCAAGGCGAGCAAGCACGTCGCCCTGCAGCGCCAGGCGCGCCGCCACAATGAGGAGAAGCGGCGCATCAAGTTCGAGTTCGTGCGCGTGCTCGCCCACGAGCTCAAGGCCCCGCTGGCGGCGGTCGAGGGCTATCTGCTGGCGCTGCAGGAGCGGGCGCTCGGCGAGGAGCTGCGCGCGTACGACCCGATGGTCGAGCGCAGCCTGGTGCGCCTGTCGGGCATGCGCAAGCTGGTCGTCGACCTGCTTGACATGACCCGCCTCGAGTCGGGCCAAAAGAAGCGGGAGATGGAACAGCTCGACGTTCGCGAGATAGCCCTCCACGCTATCGAGACCGTGCGCGCCGAGAGCGAGAAGCGGCGGCTCGCCGTCACGCTGCACGCCGAGGGGCCGGTGCCCTTCATCGCCGACCGCGGCGAGGTCGAGCTGGTGTTGAACAACCTCGTGACCAACGCGGTGAAGTACAACCGCGACGGCGGTCAGGTCGGCATCCACCTCGAGCTGGCCGACGGCGCGCTGCGGGTGAGGGTCTCGGACACCGGCATCGGGCTGACCCCCGAGGAGATCGGCCGGCTGTTCAACGACTTCGTGCGCATCAAGAACGAGAAGACCCGCTCCATCAGCGGCAGCGGGCTCGGGCTGTCGACGGTCAAGAAGGTCGCCGAGCTCTATGGTGGCGAGGCCAAGGTCGAGAGCCAGTACGGCGTCGGGAGCACCTTCGAGGTGACTCTCGGGTCGGGCCGGTAGGTCTTTGGCGCGCGCCTCTCCTGCTGTCTCGCGCCGCTGACTGGCAACGCCTTGCCGTCGCGCTCGCGGGGGTCGCTCGCGGCCGCTGAGGTGGGCGCGCGGGCGCGTTCGACCGGCGGCAAGCGTCGCAGACGGTCCTCTCGCCGGTCGCAGCCCTTCGCGTGGCCTGCGGCGGCACCCGAGACAGTCGGCCGAGGCTCATCGTCCGAGGCCTGCTCGATCCTCGGCATCCTCTCGACTTCGCCGTGGTGCTCGGCGCCGCCGACCTGCGCCGCCTCGCGAGCCGCATGGCGAGAACCACGTGTGGTCGGGTGCGCGCGGCTGCTAGTCGAAAGTCGACCGTCAAAGGTCGAGAGCCCGTGGGGCGATGGACTCCGCGGCGATGCGCGCTGTCCACGGTTCGAGCGGGGATTCGCGGTCGCTGCGACTCCGGGGGACTTCTCTAAAGATCGAATACGCCGACCTCCCGAACGCTTCCAGGAAGAGCGAGCCGGCAATCGAATGCCCGCGAGGTGCCTGGGACTTCTTGCGAAGATCGGCGCTCTGCCGACACGAAGGTCGGCGCTCCGGGCCACTACTCGGCGCTCCCTCTGCGGCTGTCGCCCGGCGTGGCCAGCTTCTCAGCGTGGGAGACGGGGGGCGGGCGCAGTCGCTCGCCTGCAGTCCAGGGGAGACGGGGCCGAGCCCGAGGAGGCTGTCGTGAAGGTGCGCGAGCTGATGCACCAGAAGTTCCTGACCGTTCGCGAGGACGACGACCTCGCGCTTGCACTCCAGATGATGAGCTGGACGAACAGCCGGGAGCTGCCTGTGGTGCGCGACGGCCAGATCGTCGGCGTCATCTCCCAGCGCGACGTCTTCGCCCACCTGGCCGAGGAGAAGGGCCGCGAGAGCCTCACCGACCTCGTCGGGCTGGCGATGAGCCGGCCTGCCAAGCTGGTGCACGCGGACGAGGACGACGCGAAGGCGGCCGAGCTGATGGTCAACGAGCACGTCAGCTTTCTGCCCGTCGTCGAGGACGGCTCTCTGGTCGGTGTGCTCTCGCTGGCCGACCTCGCGGCCGAGCGGGTGCGCGGCGGCATGGGCGCGGGCATCCGTGAGGGCGCCCCGGTGAGCACGGTGATGACCCGCGACCCGCAGACCGCCCGGCCCGACGAGCTGCTCGTCGACGTGGTCGAGCGCATGGTCGCTCTGCAGGTGCGCCACCTGCCGGTCGTCGGCCCCGACGGCAAGGTCTTGGGGATGCTCTCCGACCGCGACGTGCGCAACGCCGTGGGCGATCCGCGCAAGGCGCTCGAGGACGCGACGAAGAAGCAGCAGCTCGAGCGCATGAAGGTCGACGAGGTGATGACCCCCGACGGCAGGAAGGTCGGCCAGAGCGAGCCGCTCGGCAACGTGCTCGGGTGGTTCGTCGGGGCGCGCTACGGAGCGCTCTCGGTGGTCGACAACCAGGAGCGGCTCGTCGGCATCGTCTCCTACATCGACCTGCTCAGAGGCCTGAGCGGGAAATAGCGCGCGAAATCAGCCATCGGGAGGTCTCGGGAAATCTCCCGCAGAAAGTGCGGCGCGAGGCGGAAGCGCTGCCGTCTCGCGCGGTCTGCGTGCGCGCGCGAAACAAGAAGAGGCGCCGAAGCGAGGCCGAGAAGCATCTCTCGACCGGTCTTCACGCCGAAGGGCCGCTCCTGCCTCTTCGCGAGCTGGCGGCGCCATGCCCGGAGCATGTTGCCGAAGGGCAGCGCGCCCCGAGCAAGAGGGCGTCGTTCACCGAGTCCCTCCACCCTCGGGCGAGCACGACGCGGTGGGAAGCCCCGTCGCTCGCGAGACGAGCGGCGATCTCGGTCGCCGTCTCCCGCGAGCGGTCCGCCTCGCTGAGGAGCGCTTCGAGCGCTGCCGGCTCGACGTCCACGAACCTCTCTCCGACCGGGCTACGGCGCGTGCGGCAGCGAGCCGGTCCTGGGCGGTGCGGATCGGCGCGTCGGCGCCCGCCGCGAAGAGGCGGCCGAGTAGACGGTCTGCAGCTTGTCGCCTCCGGCGTCGAAGCGGCTCGCGATCGTCGAGGGGCCGCGGTCGGCGCGAGAGGGCAGCAGCGGCGAAACGCTACTCGGGCGGCGCGCCTGCGCCGCCGACCCCGGTCGCGTCCTCGTAGTAGGGCACGAGCGGCGGAGCGAAGAGGATGCCCAGGCCCCAGGGCGGGATCGTGTAGTAGCCGGGGAAGAAGTAGCCGTTCCAGTAGCCGGCGTAGCAGTAGCGCGGATAGTAGTAGCTGGTCTCGGGCATGCGGATGAAGTGCGTGAACTCGACCTGCTCCTTTGCCCCGGCGCGCACGCGCCAGTGAAACAGGAAGTCTTCGAGCCGCGAGAGGTCGACGTTGGACGGGACCTTGTAGAAGAGGTCGACGTTGCGCGCCTCGTCCGGCGGCACCTGGAGCTCGAGCGCCGGGTTGCCGTCCACGAAGATGCGATAGGGCAGCAGCCGGGGAATGCCGTCGAGGTTGACGATGGTCTGCTCGTCCTTCGGGAGCAGCAGGGGCGCCGTGCCGGTGTTGGTGAGGGAGACCTCGACCTGCAGCACGCGCTGCTTGCCGTCGGATGAATCGAGCTCGGCCTCGAAGACGCCCTGGGAGTTGACCCGAAGCGTGCCGACGCGCTGGCCGCTCTCGTCCTCGAGGTCATAGCTGGCGACCGCCAGATAGCCGCGACCGGGCACCTCGACGAGGTTGTCGGTCGGGCGGAAGTAAGCCCGCTGGGCCGCGCAGCCGCTCGCGAGCAGGGCGGCCGTGCACGACAGCAGCGAGAACAGGCCGATCGAGCGGCGGTGGTTCATCTCTCCCTCCCTTGGTCGGGCGCCACTTCGTTCGTTTCTGCGAAGCAACGTGGGCAGCCCCGATCATCCCGAGCGTAGAGGCGGCCGGCGGGAGCCTCGGAGTCGAGGGCTTCGCGGCTTCGCTCGTCTGGTTCGACTTGGCTTCGGACCACTGGGACGCTCGTCTTTTCGGAGTCTATGCAGCGAGGGAGGCCGTGGCCTGAGGGGCGGGCCAGAGAGGAGGGGAGCGTCGCCGACGCGGCGCCTCTCGGCGCCTCGACGAATTGAGCGGCATCGCTTCCCGAAAAAAAGAACCGGGCCGGTCCACGAAGGGCCGGCCCGGGGAAAGGAGGGAAGGGGCGAAGGCTACTTCTGCTTCTTCGACGGCAGGATGGCGTTCATGCGCTCGCGCTGAAGCTCGGTGAACGGATCGATGTACTTGTCGAGCAGCTCGACCGTCTCCTTGCCGTACTTCTCCATGAACTTCTGGCGGTCGGCCGCGAAGCGATCGAGCTGCTCCTTGGTCGAGTCGAACAACGCCTTGTCCATGAGGCCCGGCTCCTTGCCGGCGGCCTTGGCCTCGTCCATGCGCTTCTGGCGCTCGGCCTGCTCCTTCTCGCTGTCCAGGGCGATGACGCGGGGCGTGTAGTACTCGGTCGTGATCATCGAGAGCTTGGGGATGTCGCCCTGCTCGAGACCCGACTTGGCGAGGGCGGCCTTCTGGGCCTCTTCCATCACCTTGCGCCGCTCGTCCCGGGACATCTCCTTGGCCATGTCCTTGCCGGCCTTCTTGAAGGCGCCCATCGCCATCTCCATCGCGAGCTTGGTCTGCGGAAGCATCTCGCGCTCGTAGACGATGAAGGCCTTGAGCTTCTCCTCGGTGAGCTCCTTGGCGCCGGCTTCCTTGACGGCCTCGACCTTCTTCATCTCGGCCTTGGTGGGCGCCGCGTCCGCCAGCTTCTTGGCAGCGGCAGGAAGGGTATCGGCGGGCTTGTCGCTGGATTTCTGACAGCCGGCCACCAATGCGATCGCGGTCAGGGAAAGTATGAGCTTTTTCATGGGCGGGACTCTATACGAAGGGCGCGGGCGGGTCCACGTGGACGCGGGGGCGCGGTATCGGCTGTCAGCCTGAGCGCCAGCCCGTCCGGCTGCGGTCGGCGACCCGAGGGCGCCCAGGTCGCAAGCTGTCTCCCGAGCGACCCTGATGCGCGCCTTCGCCGGCCTGCAGGGGGTGGGCTGCTGCGGTTGTCCGGATCGACGCCCGGCGTCGGAGAGCTCTCCGGAGCGGTTGGTGGGATAGCCTTCGCCGTTGGTCGGATCGCGGCCGGACAACGGGGGTGCGCCAAGATCGCAGGGCAGATGGCCACGGGTATCGGCGAGACCGCCACCGGCAAGAGCCAGTTCACCAAGGCGCGGGATAGGGAGCGAAGCTCCCACGGGGGAAATCGCGGCGCGCGAACCATGGTGCAGGCGCCCGCGGGATATGGTCGAGGCGACTGCGGGGTGCCTGTCGCGCGATCGCGACATAGGGTCGAGCCCCTTACGGGGTGCCTGTCGCGCGATCGGAGCATATGGTCGAGCCCCTTTCGGGGTGCCGATCGGGCGGTCCCGATGCCCCTGATAGGCTGCCGATCTGTCTCGGAGATGATGGTGGCGCGCTCGTCGGTGCGCTGGCCCTCCTTGGTTCCCACCGCACGGATTGGCCGTCCAGCGACCTCTCGGTCGAGCGGTGCGGCAGACCGCGCGCGCTCGGCTCGGTCTACGGGGCGGCAAGCCGCGGAATGGAGGGGGCGAGGGCGCGTTGTTCGCACTTGGCGGTTGGAGACGCTCCAGCCCTGGTTTAATAAAGGACCCCTCTGGGAGGGTTGGTCATGCCCCAAGGTTCCGAGATCACGGGCGCTGGGGCTGCCGGGACGAGATGAAGCGAGCCAGCGAGTCGGGCGTTGCCCTCCAGACAGCGGTTGCCTCGGTCGAGGAGGCGACCCGTTTGCCTGGTCTTGGACGCACTTCCTGCCAGTTGGCGCGCGGTCGGATCGCTGTCGATCGCCCGGTCCGCGAGGCGTCCTCGCGCGGCGATCACCGCCTTGCCGGCGGCGAGTTTCACGAGCCGGCCGAACGGCTGCGCCCGGTGGCGCATCGTGCTCGCGTTCTCGATCCAGGCAGAGAGCGGCAATCCACCGGTCCAATGCTCGGACGGACCGGCAAGGCCCCCGGCGCCCGGAAGGCGGCCCGATGATGCGCCGCATCGACCGCTACATCATCGGCGAGATCCTCGCGCCCTTCCTCGCCGCGCTCGCCTTCCTGTTCACGCTGCTCTTCGCGATGCAGATGCTCAAGGGCATCGAGGTCATGTTCGGCTCGGGCGTGCGTCCCTTCGACCTTGCCCGCGTCGCCGGCTACCTCGCCCCGCACTTTCTGGCGATGGCGACCCCGGTCTCCTTCCTCTTCGCGGTGATGCTCGCCATCGGGCGGCTCTCCGAGGACCGCGAGACCACCGCGCTGGCCGCCTCCGGCATCAGCCCCTGGAGCCTCTGGGTCGCGCCGGTCGCGCTCGCGTTGGTCATCGCCGCCATCGGCATCGGCCTGGGCTTCGGCCCCGAGCCCCGCGGGCTCTCCTCGGTGCGCCTGCACGTCAACGAGCTCATCAAGCGCAACATGGCCGGCGACGTGAAACCCGGGGTCTTCTACGACACCCTCAAGGACATCACCCTCTACGCGCAGGGCGTGCTGCCCGATTCCCGCGAGTTTCGCAACGTGCTCATCGCCGACGAGCGCGATCCCGAGGCCTCGATGCTCGTGCTCGCCCGCGGCGGCCTGGTCAACCCGCGCGGCGGCGGCTCGATGCTCGAGCTGCTGCTCACCAACGGCGAGATCCACCGCGCCTCCGGGCCCGGTCAGGACTACGCGGTCGTCACCTTCCAGGACGGCGCGCTCGACCTGCAGGTCGACGAGATGTTGCGCAAGAACCGCTTCGGCTTGCCGAAGGAGGAGCTGACCCCCGGCGAGCTACAGCAGGCCGCCGCCGAGGCGCGCGCCGAGGGCAACCACCGCGAGGCGCGCATCTTCGAGGTCGCCCGCCGCAAGCGAGTCGCCGCGCCGCTGGCCAGCGTGGTCTTCGCCCTCTGCGCGGTCCCGCTCGCGCTCGGGCGCCGGCAGCGCTCGCGCGGCCTGGGCGCGGTGGCGACCTTGCTCGCCTACATCGGCTATTACGTCCTCGGGCGCGCCGGCGACGTGCTCGGCGAGGCGGGCCGGCTGCCGCCGATGCTCGCGGCCCACCTGCCCAACCTCGTGTTCCTCGTCGTCGGCGTCCTGCTCGTGCGCCGCACCCTGAAGGCGGAGGGCTGACCGGTGCGCATCCTCGGGCGCTACATAGCCTTCGAGTACCTCAAGGCCTTCTTCGGGACCCTGCTCGCCATCTGCGCGATCTACCTGGTCGTCGAGTACGTCGATCGCGCCCGCATCTACACCGGCGAGGGCTGGCTGCCCGCGGTGCTCGAGCTCTACGCGAACAAGGGCATCCTCTTCGCCTACCAGCTCGCCCCGGGGGCGATGCTGCTCGCCGCCGGCATCACCTTGGCCGGGCTGCGCCGGCGCGGCGAGTACACCGCCATGCGCGCCCTGGCCATCGGCCCCTACGCGCTGCTCGTGCCGCTGATGGCGGTCTGCCTCTCGCTGGTCGGCGGGGCGATGGCCATGGACGAGTTTCTGGTCGGCCGGGCGAGCATCCGGGTCGACGCCATCAACACCGGGCGCTTCAAGCACTGGGGCGACTGGCGGCTCTTCTACGGCGAGACGCGCTGGTTTCGCGGCAAGCGGCACATCTACCACCTGCGCCGCGGGGACGCCGACCGCGGGTTCGAGGACGTGACCGTCTACGCGATGTCCGACGGCTTCAAGCTCTCGCGGCGCATCGACGCGGCGCGGATGGAGGCGACCGAGGAGGGCGGCTGGAGGTTTGTCGACGGCTCGCAACGCGAGTTCGACGGCGCCACCTCGCGGCTCGAGCGCTTCGAGGAGCGGGTGATGCACTTTGATGAAGGCCCCTCGGCTTTCCGCATCGCCAAGGGCCGGCCCGAGCAGCTCAGCCTAGGGGGGCTGCGCGAGCAGATCGCCCTGCGCCAGAACCTGGGCCTGCACGCCGAGCGCTACCACCTCGCGCTGCACAACAAGTTCGCCTCTCCGCTCGCCGGGGTCCCCGGAGTGCTGCTCGCCTTCGCGCTCGCTCTGCGCCCGGGCCGGCGCGGCCGGCTCGCCTCGGTGCTCGCCGAGGGCTTCCTCATCATCGTCGCCCTCTGGGGGCTGCTCGTCATGTTCAAGGCGGCCGCCTTCGCCGGCTACGTCTCGGCGGCCGTCGCCTCCTGGGGGCCGGTCGTGATGCTCGCGGCCGCCTCGGGGCTCGCGCTCAAGAGGTTCGTCAAGTGAGTCGCAGAGTTTGGAGCGAGTGGCTCGGCAGGCTGCTGCCGGCGGTGGTGGGCCTCGCCATCGGGCTCGTCTGCCCGGCGGGCTGGCGCGAGGCGGCCGCGGCCGCCGTGCTCGGGATCCTCGGGCTAGCGCTCTCGGGGGCGGCGACCCGGCTCGCCTTCGCCCTCGGGTACGCGCTGCTCGCGAGCGCGGTCATCGCCCGCGGGGCCGAGCCGGCGCGGGTGGCGATGCTGTTGCTCTCGGCGCTGATGGTCGTCTCGATGAAGCGGCGCGGCTCGAGCTGGCCGGCCTACCTGTTGCCAGCGGTCGGCCTGGGCGCCCTCGTCGCCGCGCTGCTGCCGGCGGCCACCTCGTTTCTCGCCTCGGTCCCCGTCTCGCGGGCCGAGGGGCTCGTGCGCTGGCCGGTGCTCGTCGTCTGCTTCACCGCGGCGCTGCTCTACTTCGCGCGCGAGCAGCTTCGACCGACCCCGCGCGCGCTGCTCGTCCTCGGGCTGGTCGTCGCCTTCGCGACCGGCTTCTTGCGGCTGATCTCCGCGCGCGCCGCGCTCGCGCGGGCCGCCGGCGCGCCCTCGGCCGAGGCCTTCGA
>ENA-UOOR01000983-UOOR01000983.1-fermentation-metagenome-genome-assembly--contig:-NODE-983-length-36061-cov-6.396712_pt1 | contig 36061 bp, 27 predicted proteins | sample MGYA00245780_ERZ724029 | MGnify/ENA primary metagenome ERZ724029 (study PRJEB28704, sample SAMN03018315) | fermentation metagenome | biome: anthropogenic terrestrial biome; feature: soil; material... | reverse complement strand
GTAGTGCAGTGCGATCAAGCCGGAATGCGGAAGGCCAGCAGACGCGATCGCCCCTTCCAGGCCCGCGCAACCAAGTTCGCGGCGAGCAGCCTCGTGTGCGGGCCGTTTGGGAGGGGAGGGGGCGGGCCCACCGGCGCTCGAGTCACACTCGCTCTCTCGAATTGCGCACACGACTTCAGGCGACCGATCCGCGCTCGAGAAGATCCGCGCTCGAACCGGTCCGCTCGCGCCATTCGAGACTCCCTGCGGGAACGGTGCAACGGAGGCACCGCGCAGACCGCTGGCCCTCACCCTCCTCTCCCAGACGGCGCGCACTCGCCTGTACTCGACACGATCATCGAGGGCGCGCCTGGGAGAGGCGATCGACCGCGCCAGCCTTCACCCTCTCCTCTTGTTGACGAGAGCAACGACCGTCGATCGACCTGCGTCAAGACAACAACGCCGCAGCCCACGCGCACTCTCGCTCCATCTGCCTCGCACCGCTCCGGGAACCTCTCGCGACCCTTCTCCTCGACAAGCGCCGAGGCCTGCGGGTCCGGGCGCATCGCCATGCGGCCCCTACCGCGCCGTCACGAGCTTTCCGCGGGAATTGGCCCTCACGCGCACTGTCGCTCCGCCCGCCCCTGCACCCGCTCCAGGAACTCTTCGATGGCCCCTTGAACTGTCTCCGGGTGCTCCACGAGCGAGTAGTGCGTGCCGTTCTCGATGAGGAAGAGCTCGGCGTTGGGCAGGCGTCGCACGAGCTCGCGGCCGACCGGCGGCGGCGCCATCCAGTCGTGCGTGCCCGCCGTCACCAGCGTCGGGATTTCGAGCTCGTGCAGGTAGGGCTCGGAAGTGTGCTGGTGCAGGGCGAGGACCATCCGCAGGTAGCGCCCGAAGTCGAGCTGCTTGAACTCGCCGAGCACGACCTGGAACTCCTCGGGGTGCCCGCGGAAGTAGCCGACCCGATGCAGCGCGGCGACCATCGGCCGGGTGTCGAGGAACAGCCGCGCGTTCAGGTCGATGAGCGGCCCGGCGCGGCTGAGCAGGCGGATGAGCGCGCTCGGGAGCCGCTCGCCGCCCGGCACGTTGTCGAGGATGCGCCCGTAGGCGCCGTTGACCAGCACCAGCGCCGCGCACCGCTCCGGGTGCCGATGCGCGTACTCGAGGCTGAGCTGCACGCCCATCGACCAGCCGCCCAGGTGGAAGCTGCCGAGCCTCTCGCGCGCGACGATGGCCTCGAGGTCCGAGACATGGTCCTCGACCCGCAGCGCCCGCTCGCCCTCACCGGGGACGCCGGAGCTGAAGAGGCCGCGCGGCTCCCAGGTGACGAAGCGGTATCGGCCCGCGAAGTGCCGGAACAGCTTGCGGTAGGTCACCAGCGGGCCTCCGAGCCCCGGGCAGAACACGAAGTCCCGCCGGCCCTCGCCGACGACGACGTAGGTGATCGGCGTGCCGTCCGCGGCTATCGCGCGGCGCGTCTGATGAGGCTGGTCGAGGCCGGTCATCCTAGGCTCCATCGGTTCGTGCACCTCATCGAGCCTGCGGCCGTGACACCGTCGCGCCGCCGACCGAGGTGCGTTGGAAGGCTGCGAGTCTCACCCGGATCCGCCCGCTCGGTCGACGCCGAAACGAAGTTCTACTAGAAACACTCCTGCCGCGAGCCCCGCGCGCGCCGATTCGGACGCCCCGGGGCGGATCGCGACGAGTAACCCGATGGCGCCGACCCGGCGCCCGCAGCCTGGGGACGTCCATGGAAAGACGACTGGCGGTCCGCCTCTCAGCCTTGCTGAGCGCGATCTTCCTCTTCGCCTGCGCGGATTCCGACCAGCCGGGCGCGCCCTGCGTCGACGCCTGCCAGCACGGCGAGCTCGAGTGTTCGGACGGTCGGCTGCGCACCTGCGCTATCGGCGAGGACGGCTGCCTCGCGTGGGCCGAGGAGGAGCCGTGCCCTTCGGGCGCGTGCGAGAGCGCCGATAAGTGCGTGCCCTGCCAGCGCTGCCCCGGGGCGGGCGCCACGCGCTGCGCCGACGGCGCGCTCTCGACCTGCGCCGCCGACGCCAAGGGCTGTCTCGACTGGAGCCCTCCGGTCGCCTGCGCGATGGGCCTCTGTGCCGACCAGACGAGCTGCCAGGGCTGCATCCATCGCTGCGATCTGGCCGGAGAGACCTCGTGCGTGATGGGAAGCATCCGCACCTGCGTCGCCGACGAGCAGGGCTGCCTTGCCTGGAGCGCGCCGGTCGCCTGCGAGACGGGCGAGTGCAAGGACCAGGCGCGCTGCCGCGGCTGCACGCACGAGTGCGCCGACGGCGAGACGAGCTGCGCAGACGGCGCGCTCGCGACCTGCGTCACCTCGCCCGACGGCTGCCGAGCCTGGGGCGCTCCGACCGCGTGCGCCGAGGGCTTCTGCGAGGACGCCGAGACCTGCGGCGAGTGCGTCGACGCGTGCCCGCGCGAAGGCGAGGCCGAGTGCGCCGACGGGCAGCTCCGCACCTGCGCCGCCGACCTCCACGGCTGCCGAGCCTGGGGCACACCCGCGGCTTGTGAGGACGGCTTCTGCGAGGACGTCGCGAGCTGCGGAACCTGCGACGACGGGTGCCCCTCGGACGGCGCGACCTCGTGTGTCAGCGGCGCGCTGAAGCGCTGCGTCGCCGACGAGCGCGGCTGCCTCGACTGGAGCGACGAGACGGCCTGCGCCGAGGGTTTCTGCGGCGACGCGACGAGCTGCGGCCACTGCTCCCACGGCTGCCCGGCCGTCAACGAGGCGCGCTGCGCGAACGGCGCGCTGTCGACCTGCCGCCCCGACTCGAACGGCTGTCGGAATTGGAGCGCCCCGGTAGCCTGCGACGACGGCTTCTGCGCCGACGCGACGAATTGCGGGGTCTGCGATCGCGGCTGTTCCACCGAGGACGCGACCGAGTGCGCGGACGGCGCCGTCAAGACCTGCGTCGCCGACATGAACGGCTGCCTCGCCTGGAGCGCTCCGGCGGCCTGCGAAGACGGCTTCTGCGCCGACGCGGCGAGCTGCGGCGTCTGCGACGAGGAGTGCCCGGCGGCGGGCGCGACCTCGTGCGCCGGCGGAGAGCTGCGGCGCTGCGTCGCCGACGCGAACGGCTGCCTCGCCTGGAGCGCGCCGGCGCCTTGCGAGGACGGCTTCTGCGCCGACGCGACCCGCTGCGGGGTCTGCGAGGACGCGTGCCCGCTCCTCTCCGCCACCTCCTGCACCGACGGCCAGCTCCGCACCTGCGTCGCCGACGCGAACGGCTGCCTCGCCTGGAGCGCCCCGACGGCCTGCACCGACGGCTTCTGCGACGGCGAGGCGTGCGGCGTGGACGAGGACGAGTGCGCGACCGGCGCGCACACGTGCCCGGCGCATTCGCACTGCGTCAATACGCTCGGCAGCTACCGCTGCGACTGCGACTGTGGCTTCGCCTCGGACGGCGCCGGCGGCTGCACCGATCTCTTCCCCGGGGTCCTCTTCGTCGACGCGCGCATGCCCGCGGGCGGCAACGGGGACTGCTGGGGGCGCGCGTTCTCGCGCCTGCAGGACGCGCTGACGGCGGCTCAACCCGGCGACGAGCTCTGGGTGGCGGCGGGCAGCTACAGACCCGGCTCATTCAAGCAGAACGCCTTCGCGCTGAAGCCCCAGGTCTCGATCTACGGCGGCTTCGCGGGCACGGAGACCGCCCGTGCGCAGCGCGACCCGGTTTCGCAGCGGACGATCCTCGAGGGCGACCTCGGGACCGAGCGGAGCTACCACGTCGCGACCGCCTCGGCGGCGGTCGGGCCCGACACGGTGGTCGACGGCTTCACCATCCGAAACGGCCGGGCGAGCGGCGGCACTCAAGACTTCGGCGGCGCGCTCCTCGTCAGCGGCGGCAGCCCCACCTTCCGGCGCTGCCGCTTCACCGGGAACGACGCGGCGACCTACGGCGGGGCGGTCGCGGTCGACGGCGGGCAGCCGACGTTCGAGGACTGCGCCTTCGACGCCAACACCGTCTGGTCCGCGGGCCAGTGCGCCTGGCTGTTCAACGCGGCCTCGGTCACGGTGCGACGCAGCTCGTTCACCGGTGGGCGCCAGTGCCTCTACGTCGAAGGGGCGGCCTCGGCGACCATCGAGGACAGCGCCTTCACCGGCCACTTCGCTGCCTGGGGCGGGGCCATCGAGGTGGTCGATTCGACCCTGACACTCGTGCGCTCGACCTTCTCGCAGAACGGCGCGAGCTACGACGGCGGTGCGGTCTACGGGATACGCAGCGCCCTCACCATCCGCGACTCGACCTTCGCGAACAACAGCGCTTGGGAGGAAGGCGGAGGCCTCTACGTGTCGGGCGGGACGCTCACCGTCGAGGGCAGCACTTTCCGGGAGAATTCGAGCTCCCACGGCGGCGGCGGCCTCGCCGCTCAGGGGACGCAGAGCGTCGTGCGCGCCTCGACCTTCACCGCGAACACGGCGGCCAGCGGCGCGGGCATCTACGCGAGCAGCGGGTCGATCTCCATCGCCGGCTCGCGGTTCGTCGACAACGCGGCGACCTCGGCGGGCGGGGCCATCAACCTCGGCCCGGCGACGACCATCACGGACTGTGTCTTCACGGGCAACAGCGCGCCGTGGGGCGGCGCCATCTACACGCTGACTCCCCTGTCGCTCGTCCGCTCCACCTTCCGCGGCAACTCGGCGACCTCCGGCGGCGCCGTGCGCAGCAACTCGAGCAGCCTGCAGGCGACCAACGTCGTCTTCGACGGCAACCGCGCCGACGCGGGCGGAGGCGCCGTCGATGTCTCCTATTCCGACACGCGCTTCGTCAACGTGCGCTTCAGCGGAAACGTCGCCGGGCTCACCGCGGCGACGGCCAAGGGAGGCGCGTTGCGAACGTTCGAGGCGCCGGTCTCCATCGTCAACTGCAGCTTCGCCGGCAACCGCTCGCCCGCAGGCGGCGCGCTCGACCTCTCGGACTACTCGGTCGACACGACCGCGGTCGTCGCCAACAGCGTCTTCTGGGCCAACGCGCCGGAGGCCTTCTCGCTCTCCGGTCCGACGCTTGCGATCTTGCACTCCTGTACCCAGGAGCCGGCCCTCGGGATCGGCAACCAGGCGCTGAGCTCCGACCCGTTCCTCGACGCCGACGGCGCGGACGACATCCCGGGCACCGCCGACGACGATCTCCACCTTGTCCCCGGGTCAAGCTGCATCGACGCGGGCAACGTCGGCTTGCTGGGCGCCGACCCGTTCGACCTGGACGGCGACGGCGACACCGCGGAGCGGCTCCCGCTCGATCTCGACGGCGACGCGCGCGTCGTCTCGGGCCAGGTCGACGTCGGAGCCTACGAGGCCCGGTAGCAACACGGCAGGCGGGGAGGCGCTGCCTGCTCGTCCGATTTGGGGAGGAGAGATGAACCGAGCAGGGCTCTGGTCGTGCGTCGTGGCGGGAATGGTCGCGCTCTCCGCGTGCTCTGATCCCGAAAAGCCGGGGCCCGAAAGCTGCGAGGACTCCTGCCCCGGCACTGAGGCCGCCGAATGCGCCGGCGGCCGGCTCCGGCGCTGTGTCGAGAGCGCCGAGGGCTGCTTCGCGTGGACCGAGCCTTCGCGCTGTCCTTCGGGCTTCTGCGCCGACGAGTCGAGCTGCGGCCGCTGCAGCAACGAGTGCTCCGTCGCGGGCGCGACCGCGTGCGCCGACGGCGCGCTCAAAGCCTGCTTCGCCGACGCGAACGGCTGCCTTGCCTGGAGCGTCGCGACCCCGTGCCCGGGCGGCTTCTGCGGCGACGCGACGAGCTGCGGGGCCTGCGACCACGTCTGCGCGACGGTGGGCGAGACGCGCTGCCTGGTCGGCGAGCTGAGGACGTGCGTCGCCGACGCGAACGGGTGCCGGGCGTGGAGCGAGCCGACGCGTTGCCCCGACGGTTTCTGCCAGGACACGAAGAGCTGCGGCGCCTGCCACGACACCTGCGCCCAAGGCGCGACCGAGTGCGAGGACGGCCAGCTTCGGACCTGCGAGGCGGACGAACACGGCTGCCTCGCCTGGAGGGCGCCCGCCGCGTGTGAAGACGGCTTCTGCGCCGACGCGGCGACCTGTGGCGTCTGCGACGACACCTGCCCTTCGGCCGGCGCGACCGCGTGCGCGGACGGCGCCATCGAGCTCTGCGTCGCCGACGCGAAGGGCTGCCTGTCGTGGGGTCCCAAGACCGCGTGCGCCGAGGGCTTCTGCGGCGACACGACGAGCTGCGGGAACTGCAGCCACGAATGCGCGCTCAGCGCGACCCGCTGCACCAACGGCCAGCTCGAGTCGTGCGCCGCCGACCTCAACGGCTGCCGATCGTGGAGCGAGCCGGCGGCCTGCACAGACGGCTTCTGCGCCGACGCGACGAGCTGCGGGGTCTGCGCGAACGAGTGCCCGTCAACGGGCGGGACCGCGTGCGCCGAGGGTGCGCTGAAGACCTGCGGCGCCGACCTCAACGGCTGCCTCGCCTGGAGCGAGCCGGTCGCCTGCGAAGACGGCTTCTGCGCGAACGCGACGAGCTGCGGGGGCTGCGCCGACGAGTGCCCGTCGGCGGACGCGACCGCGTGCGCGGAGGGCGCGCTGAAGACCTGCGTGGCCAACCTCAATGGCTGCCTCGCCTGGAGCGAGCCGGTCGCCTGCGAAGACGGCTTCTGCGCCAGCGCGGCGAGCTGCGGGGTCTGCGAGCACGAGTGCCCCACCGCGAGCGCGACGGCGTGCGCGGAAGGCGCGCTGAAGACCTGCGGCGCCGACGCGAACGGCTGCCTCGTCTGGAGCGAGCCGGTCGCCTGTGAAGACGGCTTCTGTGCCGACGCCGCGAGCTGCGGGAGCTGCGACGACGAATGCGCCGCGGGCGCCACCGAGTGCGCGAACGGGCAGACGAGAACCTGCGTCGCCGACGAGCGCGGCTGCCTCGCTTGGAGCGACCTCACGCCCTGCCCGTACGGCAACGGCTGTCACGACGCGCTCTCGTGCGACCCCTGCCAGCACGAGTGCACCGCATGGGGCGCGCGGTGCGCGGGCGACACCCTCGAGACCTGCGTCGTCGATCTCCAGGGCTGCCGCAGGCTCTTGAGCGAGCCCTGCCGGCTCGGCTGCGCGGACGCCGCGTGCGCGACCTGCCCGAGCATTCCTGAGGCGATGACGAGCGCGGCGATGAACGACCAGTCCGGCTTCTACAAGGACCTCGTCCTGCAGGGCAGCACCGCCATCGCGCGCTGGGAGGAGCGCAACGGGCCCTACACCGGCAGCGCTCGCGGCCTGACCACCGTCGACATCTCCGACCCGAGCGCCCTCGTGGCGACGAGCGTGCAGACCCTCGCGACGAGCGGCCGCATGACGAGCCTGCAGCTCGTCGGCGACCGGCTCTACTTCCTCAACGGCGACGGCATCGAGATCTATGACGCGGCGGATCCGCTCAGCCCGCAGCGCCTCGGCTCGTTCCCGTTCTCCGACAGCGTGTCGGTCAAGCGCGACCTCTCGGTCACCGGGACCCTCGCCTGCATGGCCGCCGACGATGGGGTGCGCTTCGTCGATATCAGCCAGAGCGCGAGCCCGGTTCTGCTCTCGCAGTACCACCCGGCCATCCGGCCCGCGCAGATCCAGTGTGCCGGGCGCTATGCGGCGGTCTCTGGCGGCACCGGCATCGAGATCGTCGATCTGCTCGATCCGGCCAGCCCGGTCTTCGCCTCGGGCGCGACCGTCTCGAACCTCGCTCCCTACGGCGACACTCTGCTCTTCGACGGCTCGACGCTCTTCGCCTCGAGCTACTCCTCGTACAACAGCACCTTGTGGGATTCGCTCGACGTCTACCGCTTCACTCCGCCCGACAGGCTCGAGAAGGTCGGCGCGCTCGGCGGCATCTCGGGCCTCAACGTGGTCGTGCGGCGGGGTGACGAGCTCGCGGCGGCGACGGGCACCTCCGTCGGCCTGATCGACATCTCGAACCTGGCGGCGCCGCGCTGGAAGAAGCGTTGGGCGGTCGAAGACCTCGTCCGCGGCCTGGCCTACGACGGCGCGACCCTCTTCGCCAGCGGCGACGGCGTCGCGGCCTTCGACCCGTCGAGGATGCCGGACGTCCTACTGCGCTCGATCGCTTCGAACGACTACCTCAACGGCAGCGCCACGCTCGGCTCGCTCGTCTTCCAGGCGCGCAGCGCGACCGGGCTCGTCATCCTCGACTACCGCGATCCGGCCGACCCGGTGCTGTTGAGCACGGCGCCGATGAGGGCGACCGACGTGAAGCTCGCCGGCCACCTCGCCTTCGTCACGGTCGAGTCCGGTTCGACGGCGAAGCTGCAGGTCTACGACGTGAGCTGCCCGTGGAGCCCGGAGCTGATCGGAAGCGCGAACGTGCCGGGCGGCACCTACGACCAGCCGTTGATCCGTTCGCTGAGCCTGAGCGGCGGGCGCGCCTGGGCGCTCTGCAGCGTCGGGTACGTGTGCGTCTTCGACGTCGAGAACCCGGCGGCGCCAACCCTCCTCGCCAAGAGCGACGTGATCAGCGCGACGGTCGGCAGCTCGTCGGCAAGCTCGGTGTTCGAGGTACAGGGCAACAACCTCATCCTCCCCGAGCCCGACCTGCTGACCGTCGTCGACATGTCCGACCCGTCGGCTCCGGCGACGGTGGGCACCGTCGCGCTGCCGGGCTACCTCGGCCCGGTCGACATCGAGGTCGGCGGCGGCAAAGCGTACGTGGTGATGCCGTGCTTCTACGTGCAGGGCGACCTCTGCCACTACGTCGTCGACCTGTCGCAGCCGAGCCAACCGCGCGTCGTCGGCAGCCACGTCCAGTGGCTCTTCCAGAGCGCAGGGCTCTACTCCAGCCTCAACTCCTACGGCAAGTTCAGCTCGCTGAGACTCGAGGGAACGCGCCTCTTCCTGAGCAATCGGTGGGGCGGCATCTACGTGCTCGACGTGAGCGACCCAGCCCAGCCGCGGCGCGAAGCCGAATACTGGACCGCGTTCCCGGCGAGGAAGCTCTTCGTGAAGGACCGGTTCCTCACCTCCTTCGTCGTTTCCGATTTCCCCTATCCCGCCCCAGCTCGCCACGCCGACCAGGTGATCGAGATGTGCCAATAGGCGAGGTGGCGGCCGACCGAAGCGCTTCTTCGGGTTTCGCGGGGGAATGTCAGCCCCGGGTGCTACCTTCGCGCGCCAACGCAACCTCTGGAGGCCGGGAATGGAGCACCTGATGCGCTGGATCCTGCCCGCGGAAGACCCTCGTTCGGCCCAGGCTCTGGCCAGCGAGCTGTCGCTGCACCCGATATGCGCCCGCGTCCTCGTCGCGCGGGGCTATTCGACGCCCGAGGCCGCCAGCGCCCTGCTGCGAGATCGGCTCGCGGACCTTCCAGATCCATCGGGCCTGCTCGGAATGGACCGGGCCGTCGAGCGGCTGGTCCGCGCGGTGCGCGACGGCGAGCCGATCACCCTCTATGGCGACTACGACGTCGACGGGGTCACCGCGAGCGCGACAGTGGCGCTCTTCCTGCGCAGCCTGGGCGCGCAGGTTTCGACCTACATCCCGCTGCGCATGGAGGAAGGCTACGGACTGAACGTCGAGGCCATCGAGCGCATCGGCGCCAGCGGGACGCGCCTGCTGGTGGCGCTCGACTGCGGAATCTCGGCGCTGGCCGAAGCCGAGCGGCTCGCCGCGCTGGGCGTAGACCTCGTCGTCGTCGACCATCACCAGCCGGGCGCCGGGCTGCCGCGCGCGGTCGCGGTGCTCGATCCCCATCAGCCCGGCTGCACCTTCCCTGGCAAGGAGCTGTGCGCGGCAGGGCTCGCGTTCTTGGCGGTCGTCGCGCTGCGGCGTGCGCTGCGCGAGGGCGGCTTTTTTTCCGGCCGCCAAGAGCCCAACCTGCGCGAGTACCTCGACCTCGCGGCGCTCGGCACCATCGCCGACGTCGTCCCGCTCGTCGGCATCAACCGCATCCTGGTCAAGCACGGCCTCGAGGAGATCGCCAAGGCCCGGCGGCCCGGAGTGCGCGCGCTCAAGCTCGTCTCCGGCTTCGCCGCCGACGCGACGCTGACCGCCGGCCAGGTCGCCTTCCGCCTCGCGCCGAAGATCAACGCGGCCGGCCGGCTCGCCGACGCGAGCGCGGGGGTCGAGCTGCTCACCACATCGGATCCGACGCGCGCCGCGGCGCTCGCGACCGAGCTCGATGCAGAAAACTCCGAGCGCCAGGCGATCGAGAAGCGCATCGTCGACGAGGCGTTGTCGCAGGCCGAAAAGCTCGGCGGAGAGAAGGCGCGCGGGCTGGTGCTCGCGGGCGAAGGCTGGCACCCCGGCGTCATCGGCATCGTCGCCTCGCGCCTCGTCGAGCGCTTCCATCGGCCCACCTTCGTCATCGGCCTCGACGGGGACGAAGGGCGCGGCTCGGGCCGCAGCATCGAGGGCTTCCATCTGTTCCGCGCGCTCGAGGCGTGCGGGTCGCTGCTCGTGCGGTACGGCGGCCACAGCCACGCGGCGGGCCTGACCATCGCCGCCGACCGGATCGAGGCCTTCCGCCAGGCCTTCGACGCCATCGCCCGCGAGCGCATCGCCGAAGCCGACCTCGTCGCGCGCTGCCGGATCGACGCGGTGCTCGCGGCCCAGGAGATCGACCTTCCGCTCGCGGAGGCGCTCGCGCGGCTGGCGCCCTTCGGCATGGGCAATCCCGAGCCCGTGCTCGCCGCGCTCAAGCTGCGCGCGCAGCCGCGTCTGCTGCCGGCGAAGAACGGCGGCGACGGCCACCTCAAGCTGGCCATCGAAGGCGCCCGTCACCTCGACGTCATCGGCTTTGGCTTCGGGCCGCAGGCGCGGCTGGCCGAGGGGCCAGTTGACCTCGCCTTCAACCTCGGCGTCGACGAATGGAGAGGCACGCGGCGCACCTCGCTGCGGCTCAAGAGCCTGAAGCAGGCGGAGCTCTGAGGCCTCGAGCGGACGGCGGCGAAGAGCCATGCTCGCCCCCTCGGCTGTCGGGCGCACGGCTGTGCGCCCCTACCAACTCACCTCACGCCAACCCCCAGCGCACCCGTCCCTTCGACAGCAGCGCGCCGACCTTGGCGAGGTCGTGCAACCGCATGCGCTCGGCCTCCCGCTCGAAGGCGAGCTTGCAGCGCTCGGAGCAGAAGTAATAGCGCTTCTTCTTGTACTCGCTGCTCGGGGTGTTTTGGTTTGGCTCGATCTTCTTGCCACAGATCGGGTCGTGGTCAGCCATTCCGCCCTCCGTCGCCCGCGAGACCCCTGCGCCCAAAAGCCCTTGCCGCCTGCGCTCTGGTCCTGCAATCCGGCTGCCGCAGTCAGGTGAGCTACCACCGGGCGCCTGCCGGGCACGGGCGGCCGAGCCGCGAAGCGCGCGATTCGAGGGGTGAATCTGGGCTTGCGCCCCGCCCGGCCTCCTCGCTCGTCCCCCCTGGAAACGCGGCGCTCGCAGGCCGCGCACTTCCACGCCGAGGAAGCATTTTTCCCTCACGGCTTGTGGCCCGGCCCACGCCCCCTGGCAGGCCAGGGGCGCGAAGGGCAGCGCCGCAGAACGGGCCCTACGAGAACTCGTGCCCGCACCAGCCGCACCGCTCGCCCGGCTTGCCCTCGATGTCGCGAAGCAGGGCCTTGCACCCGGGGCACGCCACGCCTTTGCCGGAGCTCTTCGGAAACGTGAAGCCGCGGTGACGCAAGATCTTGATGGCCCGCCGATACTCCTGGAGCAGGCCCTCCTCCGGCGGCAGGTGCCCGCTCTCCTCGAATTGTTCGAATGCCGAATCGATTGCCCAATCCATGACATTAAGCACGTCGGTCAAAACCTGAATTCGACCCTTAATATCTGTCAGGTCGTTAACCACAATCGCGTTGAGGTCGTCCTGCCGAGGCATCGTGTTCCTTCGCCCCTCGCTCGGGCGCTGCAGAAAAGCGCTTTAGTTACGCCGACTAACCGCCTGGTTCGGCCTTGATGCTTGATTGGCTCGCGACGGCTGAACTATAAACCGGCCTGTCGCTCAATCCGAATCCCGGTTGCTGTCGGCTGGCCAAATCCGGCTCATTGCAACGCGTCGAAGCGCCGCTGCTGAAGAGCGACGGCGAACCAACCTGCTCGCCCTTGGGAGGCGAAAATGGGCAAGGAATCCGGGCCCATCCGGGTGGCAGTCCTCGGCCTGGGCTTTAACGGCCGACTTGTCGCCCGGAACGTCCTGCAATCGCCCGAGCTCAGCCTGATCGGAGCCGTGGACGCCGACCGTGCGCTCGCGGGTCGACCGCTTGCCGAGCTGCTGCCGCAAGCGCCCAAGGACCTGCGCATCGAGTCCGACCTCGCGCCGCTGCTCAAGCGGCTCAACGGCGGGGTCCTGCTGCACGCGGGCGGCGCGCGCTTCGAGGAGGCGTTGCCTGTCCTCGAGGCGGCAGCCCGCGCCGGGGTCCACGTCGTCTCGACCTGTGCCGAGCTCGCGTTTCCGTGGCTGCACTACGAGCAAAAGGCACAGGCCCTCGACCAACTCGCGAGCTCGCGCGAGGTCGTCATTCTCGGCACCGGGCTCAACCCCGGGTTCGTGCTCGACCGGCTGGTCGCGACCGCGGGCGCGGCCTGTGGCCCGGTCAACCACATCTTCGCCGAGCGGCTCGTCGACGTCGGCGCCGCCCCACGCGAGGAGCTTCGCCGACAGATCGGCCTGGGGCTGAGTGAGCAGGAGCTCGAGACGAAGACAGACACGGGCGAGATCGGCCATGTCGGTCTCGCCGAGTCGGCCGCGCTCGCCACGGTGGGCCTGGGCCTGGACTTCGACGAGATCGAGGAGGAGCTCGTCCCGGTCCTCGCCGAGGAGGATCTGCCGGGCTCGCCCGGAGTCAAGAAAGGTCAGGTCGCCGGTCTCTTCCAGCGCGCGCGGGGCTTTCTCGAGGACCGCGAGATCGTCTGCCTCGAGCTGACGATCGCCGCGGGGCTCGACGAGAGTCACGACCTGGTGCGTCTTGAGGCCGAGCCACCGGTCGAGCTCGTGGTGAAGGGCGGCTACGCCGAAGAAGAGGCGAGCGCCTGGGCAGTGGTCAATGCAGTCGCCAGGATCGTCTCGGCCGAGCCGGGGCTCCTGACGGTGCTCGAGTTGCCGGCAGGACGCTGAGTCGCCGGTGAATGGGGAGAGGACATGCTGGATCGCCGCCTCATTGGCAAGAGCCCCGCGCCCGTCGTCTGCGAGGTCGAAAAGGGCGCCATTCGCAGCTTCGCCAAGGCTCTTGGAGACGACAACCCGCTGCACCACGACGAGGAGGCCGCGCGTGCGGCCGGCTACTCGGGCCTTCTGGCGCCCCCCACCTTCGCCTCCACCCTGACCACCGGCCTCGACCCTCTGGCCGCCCTCGACATCGGCGCGCGCAGCGTCCTCGTCGCCGAGCAGAGCTTCGAGCACCACCGGCCGCTGTGCGCCGGCGACAAGCTGCTCGTGAGCAGCCGCATCGTCGACATCTACGAGAGGTTGGGCCCTGGTGGCAGCCTCGATGTCGCCGTCGTCGAGGACGAAGGGCGCGATGAGCGGGGCGGGCTCGTCTATCGCGCCCGCCGCACCTTCATCGTGCGCCCGCCGAGCCCGTCGGCGCAGGTGGCGCAACCGGCCAGTAGCTGATTCGAGCATTACAGTCGCTTGGCGCGCCCCAAAGGCGCTGGAGGCGAAGATGGCTGCACCGAAGAAGCGGTACCTCGAGGGGCTTCGCGTCGGAGACGAGCTGCCCACTCTGGTCAAGCCCGCCATCGACCGGGTGCAGATCGCCCGCTATGCCGGAGCCGCCAACGACTTCAACCCAATGCACGTCGACGAGCTGGCGGCGCGGGCGGCTGGCATGCCGTCGGTCTACGCCCATGCGCTGATGCCGATGGGATTCATGGGCCAGTTCCTGACCGACTGGCTCAAGGGCGGGCGCATGACGCGGCTCGCGGTGCGCTTCGTCAAGCTCGTCTGGCCCGGTGACGTGCTCGCGTGCAAGGGGCGGGTCCTCGCGCGCCGCTGCGACGAGCAGGGGCGGTACTACGTCGACGTCGACCTCTGGGCAGAAAACCAACGCGGAGAGCTCGTGCTCAAGGGCCACGCGACCGGCCAGCTCTTCTTCAGCGCTGAAGACGAAGCGCGCCAGCGTCGCGGGGAGCCGCCGCTCATCGTCGACGTCTCCGAACAGGGCGAGCTGCCCCGAACCATCAAAGGCAGGCCCATCACCGTGAAGCCTGCGGCTGCGGCCCGGACCTCGGTCGCAAAGCGGCCGGCAGCGGCACCGCCGAGAAAGGCCGCCTCCGACAAGAGGCCAGCAAGGCGTGCAAAGACATCGCGGGCGACGATCAGGCCCGCGACCCGAGGCTCGAAGAAATAGCCGGATGTCCTTTCGCCACCGACTCTTCTTCGCGCTCTCGGTTTCGCTCGTTCAGGCCTGCGCGCCGGCGCCGACCGTGCCGCTGGCGCCGACCGTGCCGCTGGCGCCCCCGGCCGCGGCCAAGCTCGCCGATCCACGCGCCGGGCTTCTGACGCTGGCGCACGGTGCCTTCGCCCGCCGCTCCGAGCCCGCTCAGGTGCGGCGGGCCGTAGAGGCGTGGGAACAGGCCCTCGATGCCCGCGAAGACCGCGAGCTGCGCCTGCGCCTGGCCCGCGCGAGCCATTTCCTCGGGCTCGTCTCCGAAGGCGCCCAACGCCGCGTTCACTTCGAGAGGGGCTCCGAGCACGCCCTGCGCGCTTGGCGACCCGCCGGTAGGACCGGCGGCGACGAATGCGCCGCCGCCCGCGAGTGCGCGGAGGCCGCGCCGCTGTTCTGGCGCGCGGAGAACCTCGAGGCGCTGGCGCGCGAGCAGGGCATCGTCGCCGGCGCGGCCCCGCGCGCCCTGGCCGAATGCCTCGCGCAGCGCGCGGTGGCGCTCCGACCCGATCTCTTCCACGGTGGCCCCCTGCGGTTGCTCGGACGGCTGCTTGCCTCATTGCCCGCGCTCGGCGGCGGGGACCTCGCCCATAGTCGAGAGTTGCTCGAAGCGGCCATCGCGCGCTCACCCGATTTTCTGCAGAATCGCGTCGACTTCGCGGCCTTCTGGGCGGTGAAGGCCCAAGACCGCGAGGTCTTCGGGTCAGCGCTGCGGGCAGTCCTCGACGCGCCCGACGGCGATGCGGCGATCGCCCCCGAGAACCGGCTGGCCCGCGAGCGTGCCCGGGCGCTGCTCGAGCGAGCCGACGTGCTCTTCTGAATCGGTTCGCCGGCACCGGGGCCGGGCCCATCGCGATGCGCCGCTGTCCGCGCCGGCGGGGCGTCCGGGCACCTTTTGGAGGCCGGATCGGCCCAGGAAGGCCCCTGGCTGGCCCCCAGAGCGATCTTGGGTCGCCAGGCTTCCTTTAAATAGGGCTGGGCTCGAACGGCCGTTCCTGGGGCATCCTGGCGCTCTCCAGAGGCCTTCTCGAGCCTTTTCCCTAGCCAATAACCACCCGTATTTACAGCTCTTTATTCGCGCTCTCCAGCCAACCTGCCTGGAACCGGACGAGTGGAAGGCCGGGGCTTCCCCTGTCGGGTGAGCCCACCGGCGCTGGCGAAAAGGCCCACCGGCTAACAGGAACGACTGCCCACAGCCGGTGGCGAGCAAACGCGTCGGTCGGCGATGGCCTCTACTCCTCGGCTCGGGTGGCGATGGCGAGCTGGGCCAGGCCCGAGGCCTTCGCCAGCTCCATCACTTCGACGACGCGGCCGTGGGGCACCCCCTCGTCGGCCTGAATGATGACCGAGGTGTCTGCCGAGACGCTCTTCGCCTGCTCGAAGGTCGCCTTCAGCTCGTCCGCGTCCATCACCTTGCCGCCGACGACCGCGCGGCCGTCCTGCAGCACCGCAACGACAAGGTCGCTCTGGGTCGCCGAGATCTCCTTCGCCCCGCCCTTGGGCAAGTTCACCTTCACGCCCGCCTGGCCGCCCGCGTCGACGAGCGCGGAGCTGGTGACCATGAAGATGATGAGCAGGACGAGGAAGATGTCGGTGAGCGGGGTGATGTTGATCTCGGCGACGACCCCGTCGTCGAGCCCGTCACCGTTGCCCTCTGGTAGCTTGCCCATCGACATCGCCGCGCTCCCTCGGCTCAGGCGCCGGCGGCCGGCGCGGCTTCGACTTCTTCCGGACTCGCCCCGACGACGTTCGGCCGCTCGCGCAGCAGCTCGACGAACTCGTCGGTGATCAGCTTGAGCTCGGCGGCGATGCGCCCGAGGCGCGCCTGGAAGAAGTTGTAGAGGACGACCGCCTCGATGGCGACGAAGATGCCAGCGGCGGTGGCCACGAGCGCCTCGGAGATGCCGTTGGCGACCACCGCGAAGCCGCCGGTGCCCGCGGCCGCCATCGCGCTGAACGCGGTGCGGATGCCGACCACGGTGCCAAACAGGCCGACGAAGGGCGAGATGGTGCCGATGGTGCCCAGCCCCCACAGGTGCGCCTTGAGCTTGAGCGTCAAGGCGACCCGCTCGCGGTCGACCGCGGCGTCGAAGCTCTCGCGAGCGCCCTGGCCGTAGCGGGCAAAGCCGGCGAGGAAGATTTCGGCCGCCAGCGCGCGGCTGCGCTCGCAGAAGGCGCGCGCCTGCGCGTGATCGCCCCGCAGCAGGCTCTTGGAGACCTGCTCGTGCAGCGCGCGGGCCTCGGGCACCACCCGCCACATGGCGATGAACCGCTCGACGGCTATCGCCAGCGCGAGCAGCGAGCAGACGGCGATGACGACGAGCGTGTAGCCGCCGTGCGACGCCATTTGAAGCAGGTCCTGGTCGAACATTGGAATGGTTGCCCGGCTTCGCTGTTGGCTCGGCTCGGCCGACTTGGAAAGCCACAGCCTGTGGGGTAGTCAACGGCGAAGGGTGTTTCTTATTCCTCCGAAGATCAAGGGGATTGGCGCCCGGCACACCTGCGGTCCACAGCGCTCCTCAGCGCGGTCTGTCGAGGATTGCAGAGCCCGTAGCCCGCCCATTCGCGCTATCGTGCGCCCTTCCATGAGCCTCGCCATGAAGCCAAGAACCCCCGTCGCGCTGCTGGGCCTCGCGCTCCTGCTCGCCGCCTGTCCCCCTCGCCCTCTGCGCTTCGGCCCCGAAGGCGAGATCACCGATCCCGACACCCTGATCCGGCTGCTCGACAGGCGAGCCGAGCGCGTCCGGACCCTCAAGTCCGAAGCCCGCGCCCGCATCAAGACGCCGCGGCAGTCGGGCACGGTCAACGAGTTCGTCGCGGTGCAGCGCCCGGACGCGCTGCACCTCGAGACGTTGGACTTCTTCGGCAAGCCGGTCGCGGTGCTCGCGACCAACGGCCAGAGGTTCGCGCTCTACAACGGACAGGACTCGACCTTCTATTCGGGCCCAGCCAGCGCGGCCAACGTCTCGCGCCTGCTGCCGCTCGTGCTCGATCCGCGCGAGGCGGTGATGATTCTCCTTGGCGAGGTCCCGAAGCTCGCCGCCGAACAGACCCGGCTGGTCGTCGACGAGCAGGCGCGGGCCTACCTGCTCACGCTAGCGAGCGGGGCGGTCACCCAGCGCATTTGGCTAGGCACCGAGGACCTGCGCCCGCTGCGCAGCGAAATTCGCGGCGCGCGCGCCTACGACGTGCGCTTCGAGAACTACCAGCTCATCGACGAGGTCGTCTTCCCGGTGGAGATCTCGCTCGTCGCCGTCGACGAGCGCGGCACGCCGACCGGGGTGGAGATCGCTCTGAAGTACCAGGAGCTCGAGCTGAACCCCTCGCTCAGCCCTACCCTGTTCCACCTTGACCAGCCTGCGAACACCCGGTTCGTCGAGGTCGACGAGCTCGGCAGACCTCTCGGCGCCGGCCCCGACTTGCCGCTTCCCGAGCAGCCGGGGCTCCCGCCCGGCGCGAGCCCCGGTAGATAGGCCAACCCGCCGCTGAAGAGGCCCTCAACGATTCGTTGTCGTCTTTCGGCGCCGCGAGGTAGTGTTCGCCAACCAACTTTGAGGGGCCTCGCGACAAGCGTTGATTTTCAGGAGACCTCTTGGCATCGATTGAGGAGCTTCAAGCGCGGCTGGACCTGACCCGGCTGCCCCGTCACGTCGGCATCATCATGGACGGCAACGGGCGCTGGGCACACCGGCGCGGCCTACCGCGGGTCGAGGGGCACCGCGAGGGCAGCCAGTCGGTGCAGGCCATCACCCGGCTGGCGCGGCGCCTGGGAATCAAGGCTCTGACCCTGTATGCCTTCTCAAGCCAGAACTGGCAGCGGCCCGCCGAAGAGGTGGCGGCGCTGATGGGGCTGCTGCGCGAGTACCTGCTCTCCGAGCGCGCCGAGATCATGGACAACGGCATCCGGCTCTGGGCGCTCGGCGATCTCGACAAGCTGCCGCGCATCGTGCGCGAGCCGCTCGACGCGCTGATCGCGGACTCGTCGAAGAACACCGGGATGGTCCTGTCGCTGGCGCTCTCGTATGGCGGGCGCGAGGAGATCCTCGCGGCGTGCCGCCAGTTGCTTGCCGACGGGGTCGGCGCCGAGGCGCTGGACGCTCAGGCCTTCGAGGAGCGGCTGGACACCCGGGGCCTGCCCGAGCTCGATCTGGTCATCCGCACCAGCGGCGAGCAGCGCATCTCGAACTTCCTGCTGTGGCAGTCGGCCTACGCCGAGCTCGTCTTCACCGACTCGCTCTGGCCCGACTTCCGTGAGAAGGCGTTGCTCGAGGCGCTGGTCGAGTACCAGTCGCGCGAACGGCGCTACGGGATGACCGGCGAGCAGATTCGTCTGGTGTCCGGGGGAGCTTGACCTGAGGTTCTCTTGACCGACGCCAACCGCAACCTGCTGGTCCGCATCGTCTCGGCTGCAGTCCTGCTGCCCGTGGTCCTCGTACTCCTGTGGGTCGGCCCCTGGGGGACGGCGGCTCTCATCGGCATCGCGGGGCTTCTGCTCGCGCACGAGTACTACGCCATCGTCCTCAAGCGGCTCGACTTCGGGCCGGTGCTGGGGATGCTCGCCTCGGCGGCGCCGCCGGTGGTCTTCGCGCTGTGGCCCGAGAGGTTCGCGTCGCTGGTGATGGTCGAGGCGATCGCGCTGCTCATCGCACTCTACGCCTACTATTTGATAGCCGGCCCGCTTCCCGAGGCGCCGGCGAGGGTCGCGACGGTCTTCACCGGCTTCTTCTACTGCGGCGTGCTCTCGAGCACGGTCGCCGGCCTGCGGGTGCTGCCCCACGGCCTGAGCTGGGTCTTCCTCGTGCTGCTGGTGACCTGGGGCAACGACACCGGCGCCTACGCCGCGGGCCGCACTCTTGGCCGCCACAAGCTCTACCCCGCGGTCTCTCCTTCCAAGACCTGGGAGGGCTTCTTCGGCGGCATGGTCGCCAGCATCGCCGCAGCCCTGATAGCCAAGGTCACCTTCTTCCCCGCGCTCACCTGGGTCGACGCGGTTGCCATCGGCGTCCCGGCTTCGATCCTCGGCCCTCTCGGCGATTTTTCCGAGTCGATGCTCAAGCGCGCCCACGGGGTCAAGGATTCCGGCAAGCTCATCCCCGGGCACGGCGGCCTGCTCGATCGCGTCGACGCACTGCTCTTCAACGCCCCGTACATCTACCTGTACGCCGTGCTCGTGCACGGCTGAGCCGGGCACGCCCGCAGCCCGTCCCTTTGCCGAGGCTCGACGCTAGGAGAAAATGCATGCTGAGCGTTCTTCAGAAGGCACCGGACTTTCGCGCCCCCGCGCTGCTCGGCGACAAGGTCGCCGAGGTGGGCCTCGCCGACTACTCGGGCAAGTGGGTGCTGCTCTTCTTCTACCCGCTCGATTTCACCTACGTCTGCCCGACCGAGCTGCTCGAGCTGTCGCGACGCGCGCCGGAGTTCGCCGCGCTGAACACGCAAATCATCGCGGCCTCCTGTGACTCGCAGTTCTCGCACAAGGCGTGGGCCGAGCACCTCGGCGAGCTCGCCTTCCCGGTGCTGGCCGACTTCTCCAAGGAGATCGCCCGCAGCTACGAAATCCTGCTCGAGGGCGGCTATCCGGCGCGGGCGAGCTTCCTTATCGATCCGAACGGGGTGCTGCAGTACGCCTGCATCCACAACCCGAACGTCGGCCGCTCGATCAACGAGACGCTCCGGGTGCTCGAGGCGGTGCAGACCGGAGGGCTGACGCCGGTCGAGTGGAAGCGCGGCGACCGCACGCTCGAGCCCTGAAGATCCGTCGAGAAATCCTTCTCGGGCCTCGCGCCAGGCGCCGCTTCATCCGCGCACGCAGGCCGCCGCGACGGCGGCGGTCCCGCCTCGCGGCATCCTCCGCAGGAGAGCTTCCCGACACGCCTTGAAGACCGCACGGGCCGGGTCCGGGGAAGAGCCGGGGACCGCGTCGGTTGTTTAGGCCAATGTCGACAGCTAGCATCCCCGAGCGGCCGAGCCCTTCTCAGCCCGCCTGAACCTCATGCACCCACTCGAAAAAGCGGCGCTCTTCGTCTTCCTGCTCGCCACCCTGGTCTTCGTCCACGAGCTCGGCCACTTCCTTGTCGCCAAGCTCTTCCGGGTCAAGGTCCTCAAGTTCTCGCTCGGTTTTGGCCCGAGGCTGCTCAGTTTCTGTCTGGGCGAGACCGAGTACTGCGTCTCGGCCTTGCCGCTGGGCGGCTACGTGAAGATGGCGGGCGAAGACCCGACCGAAGAGCTGCCCGGGGAGGACAAGGGACGCGGCTTCTTCGAGCAGGCGCCTTGGAAGCGCGGCCTCATCGCCTTCGCCGGCCCTGCGATGAGCCTGCTCTTCCCGGTGCTCGTCTACTTCCTCGCCTTCAACTTCCAGGGCGAGGCCTACTCGAGCCTCGTCTCGACGGTCGAGCCCGACGGCCCCGCCTTCGCCGCGGGGTTGCGCCCCGGGGACCGGATCACCGAGGTCGACGGCGAGCCGGTGCGCTACTTCGAGGACCTGGTCGAGACCATCGGGCCGAAGTGGGAGCGCAAGGTCCGCATCGGCTTCGATCGCGGCGGCAAGGCGCACGAGGTCGAGCTGGTCCCGGCGCGCCATGAGCAGAAGACTCTGCTCGGCACCGAGGTGCGCGGGCTCATCGGGATCCGCCCGCTCGCCCAGGCGCCGATCATCGGCGTCTCCGATCCCGAGTCGCCGGCCGCCAAGGCGGGCCTGCGCCCCTTCGACCGGATCGTCAAGGTCGGCGAAGAGAAGACCGAGTCCTTCCCGCAGCTCGCGAGCAGGCTGGCGGCCCTCGAAGGCCCGACCACGCTCACCGTCGTGCGCGACCGGCCCGAGGGCGGCGCGGCCGGGGCGCTGACGAGCTACGAGACCTTCACCGCCACCCTCGAGCCCGAGCTGCGCAACGGCGAGGCCTGGCTCGGGGTCGAGCCGAGCGGCCTCTACGTCTTCAGCGTCGAGCAGGGCAGCCCGGCCTGGGAAGCAGGCCTGCGGCGCGGCGACAGGCTGCTCGAGGTCAACGGCAAGCCCCTCCACGGCTGGTCGACCTTCGAGCAGCTTCGCTACCAGGCGGCCAAGGACCAGCAGCCCCTGAAGCTCGCCTTCCTGCAGAACGGCCAGCGCATCGAGCGCGAGGTGATGCAGAAGCAGACGGTGGAGAAGGACCGGTTCGACAACGAGCACCCGGTGCTGCTCTTCGGAGCCTTCGAGGACCGGCGCGCCTCGAGCCTGGTCGAGGTCGAGAAGATTCCGGTCCAGATTCCGGTGGGCAAGGCGCTGACCAAGGCGGTCCGGGTCGTGCCGCAGGAGATCGGCAAGACGCTGCAGGGGCTGTGGCTGCTCGCCAGCGGTCAGCTCAGCTCCAAGAACATCGGCGGGCCGATCATGATCTACAAGGTGGCGGTCCAGTCGGCCGAAGCAGGCAAGGACGTCTTCCTTCAGACGATGGGCTTCATCAGCATCAACCTCGGCCTGCTCAACCTGCTGCCCATCCCGGTGCTCGACGGCTTCCACATCCTGTCGGCCGCCTTCGAGACGATCCGCCGGCGGCCGCTCGGGCTCAAGGCGCGCATCATCGCCAACTACATCGGTCTGGCGATGCTCTTGATGCTGATGCTGCTCGCCTTCAAGAACGACTTCGTCAACTTCCTTCTCAACTGACGAGTCGACGGTTGCGAGTCGTAGGCTCCAGAGGTGAGGGTCGAGCCCGGAACCGCGCGGGACTACTCCCAACTCACAACTCAATACTCCCAACTCATCCGCTACTCCGAGAGGCTCGCGATGCGCACCCCGAGCTGCCCCTCGATCTCCACGAGCTCGCCGCGGGCGACGACCTTGCCGTTGACCGACAGCTCCACAGGCTCGCCGGGCGCCTTGCCCAGCTCGATGATCTGGCCGCTGTGGAGACCGAGCACCTCGTCGGCCGAAATCGGCACGCGCGCCAGCTCGACGACCACGTGCAGCGGCACGTCATTGAGCAGCTCGGCGGCGATGGCTTGGATGTCTTCTGGCTTGGTGGTCACGCTGGTCTTCTCGTCGTCATCCCAGGGGCTGCGCATCCCGGGGCTGGTGTGCATGTCGGGGTTGAAGCGGCCCGACGGCTCCTCCTCGTACTCGCGGGCCGGCGCAGGGAGAGGCTCGTGGCCCGCTTCGGCGAGCTTGGCCGCGGCCTCGTCGTCCGGCGCCTCGCTGAGCGGCCCGGGGCCCGGCAGGATCTTGTCGATTCGCGCCTGGTAGCTGCCGCCCGAGACCTCGAGCGTCGCCTCGATTCTTCCCGCCCGGCCGATGCCGACGCGAAGGCAGACAGGCCCGGGCTCGCCTCTGTCGACCCGCGCGGTCAACTCGTCGACGAGCATCACGTCGCCGGGCCGCAACGCCAGCAGATCGCCTCCGGTCAGGTCGACGTGGCCGACCTCGGCCCGTAGCCAGGCGCGCACCGAGGCGAGCCTCGGCAGGTGCCTCTCCAAGCGCGCCAGCCGCCTCGCCCGGCACTCGGGCCCATCCTCGGACGGGACCGCGGCGCTGATCGCCGAAGCGGGCAATAGCAGGCGGATGTACCCGGCCGCCGCGCCGATGAGGACCTTCAGCTCGATGACGGCGACCGAGCTCTCCTGGTCGAAGAGCCCGAGCGCCTCGTCGACCGTGCGAAAGGGCTGCTCGAGGCGAATCCGCTCGCGGCCCGTCTCGCCGACCGGCGGCGAGAGCGCCTTGAAGGTCTCGAGCAGGACGTAGGAGAGCACGCCCTCCTCTATCTCGGTCAGCGAGCGCACGATGGCCGCCTCGCCCCCGGCTCCGAGCAGCAGGTCGATGATCGAGTGGGCGAGCGCGAGCTCGACCTCGACCGCGCCGCGGGCGCGGTGGGGCGAGGGGGCGATCGCGGCGAGGAAGGTCGGCTCGCGCACGATGCGCGCAAGAGTCGAGGGCGCGACGGTGTGCACGTAGTCGAGCCACAGCAGAACGTCCTCGTCGAAGACCCGGCGCAGCGCGGTCTTGACCTGCTCGCCAAGCTCACCCGACAGCAACCCGTCGGGCAGCAGCCACTCGAGGCGCCGGAGCAGGTCGAGCTGGGACTTGGGGACCTTCTCCAGGTTCTGGAACAGGTAGGGCCGCACCCGCCGGCGCGCTGGCCCAGCCCCCAGGGCAGGCATGTCGAGAACCGTGCCGCTCGGACCTCTGCTCACCGACGTTCGTCCCTTCGCTGCGTCAGGCCTCTTCGGCCCTCTCGATCACGAGCTCTTCGAGGGTCAACCCGCGCGCCTCGAGCGCTTTGGCCAGCTCTCCCTTCGACTGCTCCAAAGCAGCCAACACGTCCTTGTCGCTGCCGGAGAATACCGCACGAATCTTGCCGCCGCGACCTCCTGACACCTTGATGCTCAATCCCTTGAGCACGCTCGATTTGAGCTCGAGGCGAAACTCCGGGATGCCCTTTGCGTTCGAGCCGACCATCACCCGCGAGACGATCTTGTCGACGATCTCCTTGGTGATCGCCGCAAAGCGCGCCGCTTGGACATCGCGCGGGCGGGCGAGCGGCGGGGGCGCGAGCAGCGCGGCGGGCGGCAGCCGGAAGCTGCTCTTCTGCTCCTTGTCATCGCCCTTCGACTCCCTGCCCGTGCCGCCTCGCTCCTCTCCGCCGCGGGTGGCGACGCGCTTCTTGTCCGCGCCTCCGGCGAGCGACGACTTGCCAAGCTCCTCACCCCGCGCCTCCGACGAGCGCTCGGCGCCGCGCCGCGACTCGGACCTGCTCTGGGAGCCAAGCGAGTCGGCGCGCGCCTCGGCCTTCGCCTGATTCTGCTCGATGAGGTCCTTGCCGCGCCCCTGAAGCGCCTTGTTCGACTCCTGGCTCGACTGGGCCTTCGACTGCAGCACCTGGTCGGGCGCCTGCTGCAAGCCCTGCTTCGCCTGGAGCCTCTGGCCGAAGGAGCGCGGCGCGAAGGGCTGGCGGGCGAGCCGCGCCCGGCGCGCTGCGGGCGACTCGTTCTCCTTTGGCGCCGCCTCGGCCTCACGCGGCGCTTCCGGCTCGGCTTGCGTCTCTCGGGCCGGCTCCGCGGCCTGCGGAGGCTGCTCGGGCCTGGCCGGCATCCGCGCGCCGCGCGGGGCTTCAGCGGACTTGGAGGCGAGCGCCCGATCGAAAGCCGAGGCCTCGTCGGTGCGCTTCTTCTGCTGCTGCTCCTTGGCGCGCTGATCGGCGAGTCGGGCCTCCTCGGCGCGACGCTCTGCTCGGGATTCGTCGACTCGGCTCATCGGACCGGCTCACTTTTCTCGGCGGCGCGCCAGGAACAGCGCGTTGCCAATCTCTTCGCCCGCCTGCTCTTCTCTCGCGTCGCGCTCGGCCTTCTTCTGCTTGAGGAACTTCTCCTTGTGCTTCTCGATGGCCTTGACCTCTTTGGCCGCCTCGGCGAGCGCGGCCCGCTTGCGCTCGACCTCGGCCTCGGCCTGGGCGACGACCTCGCGCTGGGCCTCTATCTGCTCGGCGACCTCGTCCTCCTCGGCCCGAAGCCGCTTCTCGTAGGCGCCCATGCCCTGCACCCCGAGCGCTCCCATGCCCTTCGAGATGAGCTCCTGGAGATGGGCGTCGACCTTCGCCTTGCGCTCGCGCTTGCGGCGCTCGAGATCGTCGAGGCGCCGCTGCAGCTCCGCGCGCGCCGCAGCGAGCGCCTTCTGGGCGTGGGCGAACTCGTTCTTGGCGGCCTCTTCGGCGCGCCGGCGGATCTCGAGCAGCGTCTCGAGGCGGTATTGGGGGGCCATGTGGCCGGGATTGTAGCCCGAAAGCCCGAGGGCAGCGCGGGCGGCGAGCGCCTCGAGCCCCGCAAGCTGGCCAGGCCCCTGGTCGATTCCGGACGGTGACCGAGCGCGATCCGAACCGTATACTGGGCGACACCTCCTTGCCGCCCGGAATCCACCTTCATGCGCGATTTGATCCCCTACCTCACCGGCTTGCTCGTCGCCTCCGGCTCGCTCGCCGCGGCCGGCTCGCTCGCGGCGAGTCCGAAGACGTTGTTCGAGAGGCGCTCGGACTTCAACCACATCATCGTCCAGGAAAAGGGCGGGCTGCGCTCGCTCATCTTCGCGCCGATCGGCGCCATCCAGAGCGCGGTCCGGCCGGGCCAGCCGCTGCGCCTCGAGCTGGAGTACACGCGCTCGGCGATGATCGCGCTTGCGGCCGTCCCCAACCCGCAGAGCGCGCTCGTCGTGGGCCTGGGCGGCGGCGCGATGCCGATGTTCCTGCGCACGCTCTACCCGGAGATGCGCATCGACGCGGTGGACATCGACCCGGCGGTCGTCGAGGTCGCCCGGCGCTACTTCGGGTTTCGCGAGGACGACAAGCTGCGCGTCCACGTCGGCGACGGGCGGGCCTTCGTCGAGCAGGCCACACAGACCTACGACCTCATCTTCCTCGACGCCTACGGCCCCTCGAGCATCCCCAGGCACCTGGCCACGCTCGAGTTCCTCTTCGCGGTCCGCGCCCGGCTCTCACCGCGGGGCCTGGCCGTCGGCAACGTCTGGAGCGCGGACGCCAACGGGCTCTACTGGTCGATGCGCCAGACCTACGAGAAGGCCTTCGCCAACCTGTGCATCTACGAAGTGCCCACCGCGGGCCAGCGCATCTTCTTTGCGAGCGCGGGCGCGCTGCCCGAGACCGGCAAGCTGACCGAAGAGGCCTCGCGCCTGCAGCGGGCGAACAAGCTGCCCTTCGACCTCGCCGCGCTCGCCAAGGCCGGCTGCTCGAAGGAGCCCGCTCGCGAAGCCGAGCTGCTGCGCGATCCACCGAAGGCTCGCTGAAGCGGTTCGACGGGCCGTCCCCTTCGCGACCGCGGCGCTCGGCATGGGCTGCCGGTGGGCCGGCCTGCGCGCCGGCCGAGCCGGCGCACGCTCTCTGGGCGGGCCGCATTCGGTCCGCCCCACCGCACCAGGCTCTCCCCGAGCAGGGCGTGGAGAGGCCTTCAGTCCTCGAACATCTCCACGAGCTGGGCGACGATCTCGTCGTATTCGGCCTCCTCTTCGGTGCGCTGCTTGAGGAAGGTCTCGATGGCTTCGATCTTGTCGATGGCGTAGTCGGTCTTCGGGTCCGAGCCGTATTGGTAGGCGCCGAGCAGGATGAGGTCGCGCTGCTTCTCGTAGGTCGCCAGCGTCTCGCGCAGCTTGCCGGCCGCCTCCTTGTGCTCGGGGCTGGCGACCGAGGTCATCACGCGCGAGAGCGAGGCGAGCACGTCGATGGCCGGCCAGTGGTTACGCTCGGCGAGGGCGCGGTTGAGGATGAAGTGGCCGTCGAGGATGCCGCGCACCTCGTCGGCGATGGGCTCCTCCATGTCGCCGCCGGCCACGAGCACGGTGTAGATGGCGGTGCAGAAGCCCTTGTCGCTGTTGCCGGTGCGCTCGAGGATCTTCGGCAGCATCGAAAAGACGCTGGGCGGGTAGCCCTGGCGCGCGGGCGGCTCGCCGATGGCCAGGCCTATCTCGCGCTGGGCGCGGGCGAGGCGGGTGACCGTGTCGAGCATGAACATCACGTTGCCGCCGCGCTCGCGGAAGTACTCGGCGATGGCGGTGGCCACGAAGGCACAGCGCAGGCGCACCAGAGACGGCTGGTCCGAGGTCGCGCAGACCACGACCGAGCGCTTCATGCCCTCCTCGCCGAGCGAGTCCTCGATGAACTCGCGCACCTCGCGTCCGCGCTCGCCGACCAGGCAGACCACCGACAGGTCCGATTTGACCTGCCGGGTGATCTGGCCCATCAGCGTCGACTTGCCCACGCCCGAGCCGGCGAAGAGCCCGACGCGCTGGCCGGTGCCCACGGTCAGCAGCCCGTCGATGGCCTTGATGCCCAGCGACAGCGGCTTCTCGATGCGCTGGCGCAGGAAGGGGTCGGGGCAGTCGCGGTCGACCGACCACTCGATGAGGTCGTCGGGCAACGGCTTGCCGTCAATCGGCTCGCCCAGTCCGTTGAGCAGGCGCCCGAGCAGGCCCTCACCGACGCGGATGGTGAGCGGACGGCCGGTCGGCACCACCTCGCTGGTCGGCCCCACGCCGCTCAGCTCGCCGAGCGGCATGAGCATCACCTCGTCGCCCTGGAAGCCGACGACCTCGGCCTTGACCCAGCGGCGCCGCGAGCCCTGGACCTCGACCACCTCGCCGACTCGCACGCCGGGCACGACCGCCTTGATCACCAGCCCGGTCAGCTCGGTCACCCGGCCGCGCACCCGGACCGTCTGAGCCTCCTTGACCAGCTCGTGGTACTTCGAAAGATCGATGGCCATCCGGCGCGCCTCCAAGTCGAACCGTGCGTGGCAGCATGTTCGCCGCTGTCGGGCGCAGGCCGCAAATTCGCTGGCCCCGAGCGCCCAGGCTGGCGGCTCTTCAAGGATCGACGACCCTCGCCAGGTCGTCCCTGAGCGTCGAGATGTCGGCCGACAGGTCCTCGATGTGCTTCTCGGCGGTCTCGATCTCCCGCTCGAGCACGATCTCCTGCTGCACGCTGCCGGTGATGACGAACCCGGAACGGCGCTTCTCCAGGGCCTCGAGCCGCTTCTCCCAATCGGCCATCTCCTTCTCGAGGTTGGCGAGCCGGCCGTTGATCTCGGCGCGCTGGGCGTTCTCGAGCCTGAATTCGAGGGGCTGGAGCCTGCCCTCCTTGACCCGGGCCAGCGTCCGCGACTGCGCGAGGAAGCCCGCCTTCGCCACGCCCACCGTGCGCCTCTTGCCGGGGGGCACCGCGACGACGGCGGGCGTGACCTGTCCGGTGTCCTTCCCGTCGATGAGGATCACGGCGTTGGCGGGCGTGCTCTTCACCGCGAGCTCGGCGCCCTTGGCGAGATCGAAGGAGAACCTGAGCGGCTGTGCGTCGGTCAGCTCGAGCTCGCGGCGCTCGACGACGTAGCCCTCGAGTTGCAGGACCAATTGGTGCTTGCCCTTCGGCAAAGCCGGAGTCTGGCCCGGGGTCCGAAACTGCGGCACCCCGTCGAGCAGGACCGTCGCGCCCGGTGGCACCGTCGTGACCTCGACGCGCGCCCCTGGGGTGAGCAATGGCTCGAGGTTCAGCGGCGTGTTGGGCGCGACGAAGACCGAGGTCGCGTTCTCGAGGAAGTCGGGGTGTCGCAGCGTGATCGTGTGGTCCTTGCCGGTATCGAGCGCGATGGTGGCCGGCGTCTTCTTCCCCGAGTCCGCACCGTCTATCCAGATGGCGGCGCCGTTCGGGACCGACGAGATCTGCGCGTTGACCGTCTTCAGGTCCTCGACCCACCTCGAGACCTCGCGGACCGGCGCTCCGCGCTCCGCCCCGTCCCCGCCCTTCAGAAACACGAGCCCGCCGACGCCTGCCCCGAGAAGCACCGCGGCTGCGACGGCGACCGAGAGAAGATGACGGGGCCCTCGCGAGGTCGTCGCTACACGAGCGCTCCCCGCGGCGGTGGGCGTGTGAGGCTTCGACGGCTCGAATCGCGCCGCCCTGCTCGCCATGCCCGCGTTCATCGCCGGGGCGGCCTGCGGCGCGGCCCAAGACTCCACCGCCACGCTGGCGGTCGCCTCAGTTGGCTCGCGCCGGTCGAGCTCGAGAGGCGCGCTCGACTCTGAGAAGCTCGGCGTGCCGCCCCCGTCCCACCCCGGGATCCAGGCCTGGAGCGACTCACCGGCCGGGCGCGAGGCCGGGGTGTCGATGACCCCGGCGCCGAGCCTCGGCTTGTCACTCAGCTCCGCGAGGATCTCCTCCTCGTAGCTGTGCCCGCCCATGCCGTAGAAGACGTTGTCGAGCGCCCGCCCCATGTCTGCCGAGCCTTGAAACCGCCTGTCGAGATCGCGCTCGAGCGCGCGGTCGATCGCCGCCGAAAGCTCGAGCGGAATGCCGGCGGCGATCGAGCCGATGGGCGGGATCGGCTCCTCGCAGATCTTCTGGACCAGCTCGAGGGGATTGCCGCCGGGAAAGAGCTTGCGGCCGGCGAGCCCCTCCCAAAGCACGATTCCCAACGAGAAGACGTCGCTTCGCGCGTCGACCGGCAGGCCCCGGGCCTGCTCGGGCGACATGTACGACGGCTTGCCCTTCAGCTCGCCGGCCCGCGTCCGCGACTCGCCCAGGTGAGCCTTGGCGATGCCGAAGTCGAGGATCTTGGCCACGCCCTCCTCGGCCAAGAGGATGTTCTGTGGACTGATGTCCCGGTGCACGACGCACAGCGGCTGTCCGTCGGGGCCATGCTTGGTGTGTGCGTACGCCAGCCCCGCGCACACCTGCGCGCCGACCGCGGCGATGAAGCTCGAGGAGAGCGGGCGGCCTTCGCGGGCGGCACGCCGCAGAAGCGCGGCCAGCGTCGCGCCGCGCAGGTACTCCATCACCAGGAAGTAGGTGTCGCCTTCCTTCCCGAAGTCGTAGACGTGGACGATGTTCGGGTGCGTGAGCTGAGCGGCGAGCCTCGCCTCGTTGAGGAACATCTGCACGAGGTCCTCGCGGTCGGACAGCGCGGGCAGCAGCGTCTTGATGACGACCTCGCGCGCGAAGCCCTCGGGCCCCTCGTGAGTTGCCAGGACGACCGAGCCCATTCCACCGCGCGAGAGCTCACGGGAGACCTTGTACTTGCCGCCGACAACCTGCCCCTCTTCCATCGTCGCTCCTTGCGAGAGTCGCCTCAGACAAGCCGTGGCGTACCGCCGGTGTCAAGCCGGTCTGCCATCGCACACAGACCGGGCAGCCAGCCACGTCCCTGCCCGCGGGGCCTTCCCGTGGAGCCGCCCGTTCGCAGGCCCCGGCGTCTCGCTCCGGGTGAAAACGGCCTGTCGAGCAGCCGCCCGAGCCTTGGTAGTGTGCGCGGCATGAGCGCTCGCGCCGACACCATCGCCCAGCTCCTCCTCGATCTCGATCCTCTGGCCGAGCTGCCGCGCACCGGATGGCTGCTGCGCGGGGTTCGCCCCTGTGAATCTATCGCCGAGCACAGCTTCGGCGTCGCCCTCGTGACCACGCTGCTGGTCGACTCGCTGCGAGCCGAGGGCACGGAGGTCGATGGCGAGCGAGCGCTGCGGATGGCCCTGGTGCACGACGTCCCCGAGGCTCGCACCGGCGACGTCCCGATGCCCCAGAAGACCGCCCGGCTGACCGAGGCGCTCTCCGAGCTCGAGAGCGACCTCGCGCGGCGGCTGCTGCCGGCCAGCCTCAGCGAGCTGTGGCGCGAGACCGACCAGGGAGACTCGCTCGAGGCGCGGGTGGTCAAGGCCGCCGACAAGATCCAGATGATGGCCAAGGCGCTCATTTACGAGCGCCTCCACCGCGGTGACGTAACCGAGTTCTGGGAGAACCCGAAGAACTTCGACGACCGGGGCCTGCCCATCGCCCGCGAAGTCTTCGAGGTGATCTGCGCTCGCGCCGGAAGGCAGATTCCCCGTCCCTGAGCGACCGCCCGAGGATCATCGAGTCGTGGCGAGAGCCCGTCGCCAAGCCTGAGAAAGAGAAACGCCCGCCTCGGGAACCAACCGGGCGGGCGCAAGCCTCTTCGTTTGTCAGGCTCGACTCGGTGGCGACCTGGAGCCAGTCACGACGCGCGGCTATTCGGTCGCGCCTGGGGGGAAATCCGCTCGGAGAAACTGGCGACCGTGCGTGTGCTCGAGCTCTGGACGGGCGCAATGCCCCGCGCCCCAGCCTGCCTCGGGCTGTCGACCCTCGACCGCCGCCCTAGTACGTATACGAAAGCCCCAAATTGCCCTGCCACGCGTAGAACGCCCCATAGGTCCCACGGGCTAGCTCGGCGCGGAAGCCCAGGCCACAGCGCATCTGGTAGCGCAGGCCGAAGACCGCGCGGGCGTGCAGATAGGGACCCTCGTCTTTGTCTTTCCAGAAGTCGGAGTGGCGCTGGCTCTCGAGGAACGCGACGCCCATCTCGACGCCAAGCCCGACATAGGGTGAGAAACCCTTGGGCCGCAGGTGGAAGGTGAGTTGATAGCCAAAGCCGCTCAGGCCCAGGGTACGGGTGCCAACCCGGTCCCGGTTCATCAGCAGCGCCTGGTTGAAGCTCCACTCGCTGCGAAAGCGCTGTCCGACCTCGAACGCCAACTTGTAGGTGCCGCCGCTCATGCCGCGGGCCCAGTCGTGGCCCCCGAGTGCGTCTTGGACTCCGATGACGCCTCCCGAGACGACCGGGCCGGCGGCAAACGCGGACGACGGCACGAGCAGCGACACGCACAGAAGAAGGTGGGGCCAACGCATTTTCGGCTCCTTGGACCTTGGTTCAACGCACGCGAACCCGGTTCTGCAAAGGCCATTCCCCGTCCCAGAATCGAGGCTAACCTCGCGAAAACAGGGAGCACGTCGAGGAGCGCCGCCGCAGCCGTCCGGCGACCTCTCTGACATTCGCGCCCGATCTTCGTCGGCCGGCGCCGCTCGACTAATCAACCGTCCGCGCCAGCCTGAACCCCACGCTGAAGGGTCGATGCGTGGGCAGCTTGGCCGAGCGGGTCGCAGCTCGTACCTGCTCCGGGTCGTTTCCCCACGAGCCGCCCCGCCAGATGCGTTCGCGCCCGGTGGCCGGCCCGGTCGGATCGCCCACCAGGCCGGCCTCGGCCGTGAGCGGGCCGTGCCAGTCCCAACACCACTCCCAGAGGTTGCCGAGCATGTCGTACAGGCCCCAGGGGTTCGCCTGCTTCTGGGCCACCGGATGGGTCTCGTTGCCGCTGTTGCCGCCCCACCAGGCGATCGCCTCGAGCTCGCCGTAGCGCGGCCCGCTGCTGCCGGCGCGGCAGGCGTATTCCCACTCGGCCTCGGTGGGCAGCCGATACCCCGGGCAGTCGAGACCCTTCCACATCACCTTGGCGAAGAAGCCCTCCTCACCCGGCCGTCCGTCGACCGAGGTGAGGACGTAGGCCGGCTCGAGCCCGCAAGCCTCGGAGAACGCGTTGCAGTAGGCGACCGCATCGAACCAGGTGACGCGTTCGACCGGCCGCTCGAGCCCGTCGAACGAAGACGGGTTCTGCTTCAGCAGCGCGGCCCATTGGGCCTGCGTCACCAGGGTCGTCTGGAGCTGGAAGCCGCGCGTGAGGATCACCTCGTGCAGCCTCTCCTCCTCGCCGCGGCCCGCTTCGGTCTCGGGCGAGCCCATCGAGAACTGCCCCGGCTCGAGGTCGACGAAGGCAACCGGCAGGCGGCGGCGCACCCGGCGCGGCCTGCTCACCAGGCGCGTCTTTCGGACCTGCTCGGTCTCGGCCGCGCGAAAGAGCCCTCCGGCGCGCCGCACCACCTCCTCGACGTACTCCTCGCGCACCTGGACCTGCTCTTCGACCTCGACCTCGAGCTCCGGTCCTTTGGCCGCGCCCGGCGGCGGGTTCAGCTCCCCAGGCGCGGCCACAGGATTGCCGGCCGTCCCTTCGCGCTGCGCCGCGCGGGAGAGCTCGTCGGGCGCCGGCCCCTGCGGCACGTGCGCCAAAGCGAGCGGCCGGCGCGCCGCCGCGCGGGGAAGCTCCTCCTCGGCGAACGACGGCGCGATGAAGGCCGGCACCGTCTCCTCCGACCAGGACGCCTCCCGAGCCTTGCACGAGGCCCGCTTCGCGCCGCACAGGGCGTCGGCGAACTCCTCGCAGGAGCCAAAGCGCAAGGCCGGGTCGCGAGCCAACGAGCGCATCATGGCGCGGGCGATGGTGCGGTCTATCTCCGGATTGAGCTGCTCGGGCCGCAGCACGCGCCCCTGCTCTATCCCCTTGAGGACCTCGAGGTGGTTCGAGCCGCCGAACGGAAAGCGCAGCGTCGTCATCACGTACAGCATCGCGCCCAGCGAGAAGATGTCCGAGCGCACCGTGACGTTGCGCGCCCCCAGGATCTGCTCGGGGCTCATGTAGTGCGGGCTGCCGAGCAGCGCTCCGGTCTTGGTCAGCGAGAAGTCCTTCTCGTTGCTGTCGAGCACCTTGGCGATGCCGAAGTCGAGCACCTTGGCCTGGTAGCGGCCCGGCTCGAGCTCGGCGAGCACGACGTTCTCGGGTTTGAGGTCGCGGTGGATCACCTCGGCGCGGTGAGCGAATCCGACGCCCTCGAGCACTTGCAGGAAGATGTGCCGGACGAGCTCGGCGTCGAGCGGCTTCGCCCGGTCGCGCAGCAGCCGTTTGAGCGAGGTGCCGGGGACGAAGTCCATCACCAGAGCGGCGGTATCGCGGGTCTCGACCGTGTCGGTGACCCGCACGATGTTCGGGTGGTCGAGCCTGGCCTGGATGCGCCCCTCGCTGAAGAAGCGCTCGCGCACCGAGGCGACCACCGCGAGCTCGGGCGTCAACACCTTGAGCGCGTGGCAGGTCCCCAAGGTGGCGTGACGGACCTTGAAGACGGTCGCCATCCCCCCCTTGCCAAGCTCGTTTTCGACCACGAACCGGTCGATGCGGCATCCGCTCGAGTGCATGCTCTCCAGAGCGTTTCGGTTGCCCGCTGAACTGTCAAGAGCGCGCCGAGAAGGACTCGCCGTGCGGGCGACGTGTCTGGGCAAACCGGCGGCGCCGCCCGACCGTCCTACCGCTTCGCGACGCGCGGACCGCGACTCGCGTTGACTGCCCAACGGTCGCCGGATACAACCCGCGAGGAGCGCAACCCCTCGGTCGAAACCCGATCCCAGGCCCGCGCCCACCCGTCCATCGAGCAGCCCTGCGGAGTCGCGGAAGTGGCCAGGTCCAAAGCCATTCAAGCCGTACTAGCGCTCGTCGATCGGCTCCTGGCCGAAGGCAGCGAGCACGAGGCGGCGCTGCGCGAGGCGCTCGCCAAGCTCGACGGACCCGAGCGCGCGCTCGCCGAGAAACTCGCAGCGGTTGCGCTCGAGCAGGCCTCGTGGCGGCGCAGCCTCGTGCAGGCTGCCAAGCTCGCCGAGGTCGGGATGTCGATGGCCGAGCTCGTCCACGAGCTGCGCCAGCCGCTCTCGGGCATCGCCGGCTTCTCCCAGCTTTTGAGCGCCGATCCCCGCTCCAAGGACGCGCCCGGCTGGGCCCACGAGATCCTCAACCAGACGGCGCGGATGGAGCAGCTCCTCGAGCGCATGCGCCGCTTCATCCGCTCGCCCGACGCGTCGGGCGCCGGCTCGGTGGACGCGGCCAGAGCGGTCAAGGAAGCGGTCGCGCTCTTTCCGAAGCTGCCGCCCGGCGTCGAGCTGCGGCTCGAGGTCGCCTCCGGACTGCCGAAGGTGCGCGGCGAGTCGGGTCCGCTCGTGCAGGTGCTCACCAACCTGATAGGCAACGCCCGCGACGCGACCGAGCCGAACCCCGGGACCATCCTCGTCGAGGCGCGGACGCACGAAGGCGGCGGAGTCCAGATCGTCGTCGCTGACGAGGGCTCGGGACTCTCGCCCGAGATAGCCCGGCGGCTCTTCGAGCCGTTCGCGACGACCAAGGGCGAACAGGGCACCGGCCTGGGGCTCTACATCAGCCGCCAAATCCTCGCGCCGTGGGGCGCGGACCTGCGGCCTGTCGAGCCTGCGCCAGGCTTCCGCACCGCGTTCTGCATTGTCCTCCCGCCGGCGACGCCCGCGCGCGCCGCGGGCCGGCCAAGCCCCGAACAGAGCGCCGAGCGGGCGATCGGCCAGGTGATCGGCGAGATTTCCGAGCGGCTCGACCAGCTCCCGAGCGAACGGCACGTCCTGCTGGTCGATGACGAGCCGGCTATCCGGCGCGCGCTCAAGGTGCTGCTGTCGGCCGAGGCCGGGCTCCAGCTCACCGAGGCGGCCGACGGCCCCGCGGCGCTCTCGGTCCTCGGGCGCCTGCCCGTGCACGTCGTCGTCGCCGACAAGAACCTGCCGGGGATGAGCGGCATCGATCTTCTCCGCAAGCTCCGCGAGCGCGACCTGGCTTGCGAGTCGCTGCTCGTCACCGGCTATCCGTCCGCCGCGTCGGTGGGCGAGGCCCTCGAAGCGCGCGCGCGCGACTACCTGCTCAAGCCCGTGCAGGTCGAGGGGCTTCGAGCCGCCGTGCGCGAAGCCTCGACCCGCGCGCGCTGGCGCCAAATCGCCCGCGAGCTGTCGAGCGAGCTGAGGCTGTGGGCCGAACGCCTGTTGCAGGTGATGACCGCGGCGACCGAGCGCGAGATGCCCGCGTTGTCCCCGGCCCTCGAAATCCTCGCTGCAAGGCCGGAGGGCCCCGGACGCGTCCTCGTCGTCTCCGAGGGCTCATTGATCGAGCGGCTGGCGATGACCGGCCACCTCGCCGAGGGCCCGGTCAGCCCCGAGAAGGCTGCGGCCCTCGTCGCTGCGGAGCGGTTCGAGGCGATGCTCGTCGGCCGCGACCTGCCGCATCTCGAGGCGCTCGCGCTCGTGCGCCAGGCGCGCGCCGCCTCGCCCGCGACCCAGGTGCTGTGGGCGCCGCCGGTCGCCGACTTCGAGCAGGCGCGTGAGGTGCTCCGCGCAGGCGCCGTGGCGCTCATCCCGCGGCCGGTCGATCAGACGACGCTCGAGCGCGTCCTCGAGACCGCGATTCGCGAGAGCCGAGTCGAAGCGAGGCTGCAGGCGCTCATCAAGGCCTGCGACGAGCTTGGGCTGAAAGAGCGGGCGCTCCGAACGCGACGCGCGGCGTAGGCGCAGGCTCTTGCCGGCCCAGTCTCGACTTGAGGCTGTCGAGGAAAACGTTGAGGGCTCGTCGGTCGACCTTCGTGCGATCGCCGATCGACGCTGACCGGGTCAGCGATCGACCTTGACGAGCGCCGCCAGCGTTCAACCTTGACGGTGTCTACCCTCTGCCGGCCTGGTTCTACCCTCTGCCGGCCTGGTTCGACCCTCTGCCGGCCTGGTTCGACCCTCTGCCGGCCTGGTTCGACCCGCTGCCGGC
>ENA-UOOR01000982-UOOR01000982.1-fermentation-metagenome-genome-assembly--contig:-NODE-982-length-36083-cov-6.538803_pt1 | contig 36083 bp, 24 predicted proteins | sample MGYA00245780_ERZ724029 | MGnify/ENA primary metagenome ERZ724029 (study PRJEB28704, sample SAMN03018315) | fermentation metagenome | biome: anthropogenic terrestrial biome; feature: soil; material... | reverse complement strand
CGACCGCGAGGGCGCCGGGCGGCGTCGAGCCGATGGCGAAGCTGGCGCGGGCGGCGATCTCCAGGCGGTCGCCGAGCGCCGCGGTCGCCGCGCCGCCGGGCTGGAAGAGCGCGTAGATCCAGCCGAGGTCGACCGGGATGGGCGGCGCGAGCGAGGCGAGGAAGAGCGCGCCGACGAAGACCACGCCGAGGATCTCGGCCGAGCGCCGGTGGCGCAGCACGTTGAGCACCAGGGTGAGGCCCGCGCGTCCCCAGGCGACGTTGAAGAAGAGGTAGGCGGCGATGAGAGCCGCGCCCAGCGACCACGGGAACGGCCGGTGGGCCGAGTAGCCCAGGGCAGCTCCGATCACCGCGGGGTAGAAGAGGACCGCGCGAGGCTCGAAGAGCGCCGAGAGCGACGAGGCCGCGAAGAGGCGAAACGGGCGGATGGGAAAGGTGGCGAAGCGCGACAGCTCCGAGTGCTCGTCGACCCCGGCCGACAGGATGGGCCAGGTGACGAAGACCGCGCTCACCAGGAAGACCGTCATCCGCAGCAGGAAGTGCGACCAGAGCGGCGAGGCGGCGACCGCCGGGGCGGCGAGCATCGAGTAGGCGCCCCAGCCCAGGCCGAGCGAGATGGTCCCGAGGACGAGCCCGCCGAGCACGGCAGGCGCGGAGCCGGAGAGGTTGCGGAAGCGGTTCCCCGCGACCGTCAGGCGCAGGCTCCAGATGAGGCCGAGGTGCGCGAAGAGCGACGGCACCCGGCGCTTGGCGTCGGGCGCGGCGGCCGCGCGCGCATGAGAGAGGGGGCTCTCCCGGCCTCGCTCGCCGTGAGTGGAATCGAGGCAGCCTCGACTCGGCTCGGGCTGACCGGCGTCCGCCTCCTCGCTCAGATTCGCCGGGCCGCTAGCCATAGAACGAGAGCCTCACCCCGGCTGCGCGCGGCGCGCCGACCAGCTTCTCGAACAAGGCCTCGAGCGAGGGGGCCTGGTGCTCGGAGAGCAGCGACTCGAGCGGGCCGCTCGCGCGCATCTTCCCGGCGACGATGACCCCGGCGTGCGTCGCCAGCCGCTCGGCGATCTCGAGCACGTGCGTGGTCAGGAAGAGCGTGGTGCCGCCGCGCTTGAGCTCCTTGAGCAGCTCGCGGATGACCCCGGCGGCGAGGACGTCGATGCCCTCGAACGGCTCGTCGAGGAAGAGCAGCTCGGGGGCGTGGATGACCGCCGCCGCGATGGCGAGCCGCCGCCTCATGCCCTTCGAGTAGTCGGCGATGAGCCCTTCGGCCTTCTGTGTCAACTCGACGAGATCGAGCAGCTCGACCGCCCTCCGCGCGGCCTCCTCGCCGCCCAGGCCGTACATCCGGCCGCAGAAGATGAGGTACTGGCGACCGGTGAGCCGCTCGAAGAGCGCGAGCTCCTCGAAGACGACCCCGATCTTCGCCTTCACCGCGACCGGCTCGCGGCGCAGGTCGTGGCCGAGGACCTGGATCTTGCCCGCGTCGGCGCCGTAGATGCCGGTCAGCAGGGCGATGGTGGTCGATTTGCCCGCGCCGTTGGGACCGAGGAAGGCGTAGAAGGCGCCGGCCGGCACCTCGAGCGACAGGCCATCGACCGCGGCGAAGCCCGCGAAGCGCTTGACGAGGCCTTCGCAGCGGATCGCGGGGCGAAGCTCCGGCTCTTCGGCGGGAGTCGGCGCGGGGAGGGAGAGGGCGGAGGTCGGCATCGCGACGGGCGTGGGTCCGGCGCCATGATAGCCCAGTTGCCAACGGTGGCGACGGGGGGACGCGAGGTCGCCCGGGAGGGTGGACTTGCCGCGTCGCGAACCCGAAATCGCCCGGGCCGCGGCTCGCCCCCCCGGTCAGCCGAGCGTAGGCCAGAGTCGAGGGCTCGCCGCGAGCCCCCGAGCTCTTCGTCGCTTCTTCTGCCGGCTGCGACCTCGCGCAGACGGGGCGGTCGGTCAGGGGCGCAGCCGAGAGGCCCTTGGATCCGGTCCCCCCCGCGAGACGCCGGCGCCGCCAGCCCGAAGGCTGGCGCTCGTGGCTGACCGGTTGTCGCTCGAAGGGCTCTTCGACGGCTCTCTCAGTGCAGCACCGCCCGCTGCGGAGGCCCGACCAGCGCGTCTACCTTGCGGCGCAGTGCGTCGGCCTCGACCGGCTTGCTGATGTAGCCGGCCGCGCCGACCAGCTCGGCCTCCCATTCGAAGCCGTAGGCGGAGATGACCAGGACCGGGATGCCGCGGGCGCTCGGGATGTGCTGCAGCGCTTCGAGCACCGCCCAGCCGCTCATCACCGGCATCTTCAGGTCGAGCAGCACCAGCGCGGGCATCTCCTCTTCGAGCCGCTCGAGCGCGACCTGGCCGTTCTCGGCCTGCCGGACCTCATAGCCCAGGCTCTCCAGGTCCTCGGCGACAAATGACCGAAAGTCGTCGTCGTCATCGACGACAAGGATGTAGCCGTCCATCGCGGCCTCGTTCGCGAACGCCGGGTTGCTCGCTGGGTGCCTCCCCGCTCGCTCCGATGGGCGCCCAGTGGGCAGACGGTTGGTTCGGAGCTTTGGGAGGGCAGGCGATGAGGCGAGGTTATTCACGCTCGCGCAGGTGGCAAGCCTCGCGCAAAGGGATTGCTGTCGTTCACTTTCGCCTGCCGGACATCGCCTCGGCCAACACTCGTTTCTCGGGTCGACCGGCCGGCGAGCGAGCGCCTCGACGTCCGGTCTGCCCCCCGATGGGCGAGCCCGAACGGTCGATTTGCCTTTGCCTTCTGGCGCCTGGTTGGCCATCCTCAGGGGTCCGACTCCAGCGACAAACCAAAGAGGTGAACGATGAGCGATGACCGCATCTCGCGGCGCCAGTTCATGGGCGTGAGCGCGGCGACGATAGCCGCCGCGGCGATGGGCGAAAGCCTGCTCGGCTGCAGCCGGGCGGCGGTGCGACCGACCGGGGCGACCGGAGGGATCGGCTACTTCGGCCAGTTCGGGGTGGACGAGCCGCTGGTGCGCAACACCCTGGCCGCGGCGCTCGGGCGCGGGGGCGAATACGCCGATCTCTTCTTTCAGCACCGCATCACCAACTACATGGGGCTCGAGGACGGCGAGGTGAACCGCGCCTCCATCAACACCGAGCTGGGCGTCGGGGTGCGCGTGGTCAAGGGCGACCAGACCGGCTACGCCTACACCGAGGACTTCTCGCCCGAGTCGCTCAAGCGGGCCGCCGAGACCGCCGCGGCGGTCGCCGAGGGACCGGCGCGCCAGGCTCCGCCCAGCTTCCGGGTCAGCGACGGCAAGGCGCAGCGCTATCCGATGCAGGTGTCTTGGGAGGGCGTCGAGCCCAAGCAGAAGCTGCCAATCCTCGCCGACCTGAATGCGCGCGCCCTGAAGGCCGACGCGCGCATCAAGAAGGTGAGCCTGTCGTTGACCGACGAGGTGGGGGTCATCCTGGTCGCCGACAGCCTCGGCCGGCTGGTGGAGGATTTCCAGCCGATGACCACGCTGTCGCTCTCCTGCACTGCCGAGGAGAAAGGCCGGCGCGAGTCGAACCGCTACGGCAGCGCCGGGCGCGCGGGGTTCGAGTTCTACTCGCCCGAGCGGCTCGACCGCGTGCTCTCCGAGGCGGTCGCGCGCACCACCATCCTCTTCGAGGCCGGCCAGCCGCCGGCCGGCGAGCTGCCCGTGGTGCTCGCGGCCGGCTCGTCGGGCATCCTGCTGCACGAGGCGATTGGCCACGGCATGGAGGCCGACTTCAACCGCAAGGGCGTCAGCATCTTCGCCGACCGGATGGGCAAGCCGGTCGCCAAGCCCATCGTGAGCATCGTCGACGACGGCAGCCTCGACGGCTCGCGCGGGGCCATCAACGTCGACGACGAGGGCAACCTCGCCGGGCGCACCGTGCTCGTCGACCAGGGCGTGCTCGCCAGCTACATGCACGACAGCATCTCGGCGAAGCACTACGGGGTCGAGCCGACCGGCAACGGGCGGCGCCAGAGCTACGCGTTCGCGCCGGTGCCGCGCATGCGGGCGACCTACATGCTGCCCGGCCCGCATACCAAGGACGAGATCATCGCCTCGGTGAAGAAGGGCATCCTCGCCGAGACCTTCACCAACGGCCAGGTCCAGATAGGCGCGGGCGACTTCACCTTCTACGTGAAGAACGGCTGGCTCATCGAGGACGGCAAGCTGTCGCGGCCGATCAAGGACGTCAACCTCATCGGCAACGGGCCCAAGGTGCTCGAGCAGATCGACATGGTCGCCGACGACATGGCCATCGACGAGGGCACCTGGATGTGCGGCAAGGATGGCCAGAGCGTGCCCGTTTCGCTGGGAATGCCGACCGTGCGCGTGGCCTCGGTCACCGTGGGCGGACGCGGCTAGAGGCCGCGCTGCCGCAGGAGCAAGAGATGACGAACCCGAGCATGTTGGAGATTGCCCGCAGGGCGGTCGAATCGGCCAAGGCCAAGGGCGCCTCTGAGGCGGCCGCGGCCGCCGGGCTGTCGCGCGAGGTGAAGGTGGGCTGGCGCGACGGAAAGGTCGAGAAGATCTCCGAGGCCACCTCGCGCGGCCTGTCGCTGCAGCTCTACGTCGACGGCCGCTACTCGGCGGTCTCGACGAGCGATCTGCGCGCCGAGGCCGTCGAGGACTTCGTCGGCAAGGCGGTCGCGCTCGCGCGGGCGCTCGCCCCCGACCCGTTCCGCAAGCTGCCCGATCCCGAGCTGTACCAGGGCCAGGCCGAGATCGACCTCGAGCTCGAGGACCCGGGCTACGACAAGATCACCGCCGAGCAGCGCCGCCGCATCGCGCAGGCGCTCGAGGAGTCGGCCCGCGCGGTCAAGGGCGCCGAGGCCATCGTCTCGGTCACGACCGACTTCTCCGACGGCTGGTCCGAGACCGCCCGCGTCGCCTCCAACGGCTTCGAGGGCGTGCGGCGCGACACCGCGTACTGGCCGGTCGCCGAGGTGACCGTGCGCGATCCGGACGGCCGGCGGCCCGAGGAGTACGACTACGCAGGCGTCTGCCACTTTGGCGACCTGCCGGAGCTCGCCGCCCTGGGCCGACGCGCCGCCGAGCGCGCGCTGCAGCGGATAGGCTCGAAGAAGGGCGAGTCGGCGACGCTGACCCTGGCCATCGACAACCGCGCCAGCGGCCGGCTCGTCTCCTACTTGCTCGGCCCGCTCGCGGCCTCGGCGCTGCAGCAGAAGCACTCGATGTTCGAGGGCAAGCTCGGCCAGCAGATCGGCAGCCCGATGCTCGATTTGGCCGACGACCCGCTCATCGTCCGCGGCCTCGGCTCACGGCTGTTCGACCGCGAGGGGATCGCCGCCCGCCGCCTGCCGGTCTTCGAGGCCGGGGTGCTGCGGGGCTACTACGTCGACAACTACTACGGGCGAAAGCTGGAGATGCGGCCGACGACCAGCGGCACGACCAACCTCGCCTGGAAGCTGGGCGAGAAGAGCCAGGCCGAGCTGCTCGCGCAGATGAAGGAGGGCATCCTCGTCACCGGCTTCCTCGGCGGAAACTCCAACGGCACCACCGGCGACTTCTCGCTGGGCATCCAGGGCTTCCGCGTGCGCGGCGGTGTGCTCGCCGAGCCGGTCGCCGAGATGAACATCTCGGGCAACCACCTCGAGCTCTGGAAGCGGCTGGTCGCGGTGGGCAACGACCCGTTCGCCTATTCGAACCTGCGGACCCCGACGCTGGTCTTCGAAGGGGTGCAGGTGGCGGGGACGTAGGAGTCCGCAGATTCGCTGGCGAAAAGAAAACCGCCTGCCTCAAAATCGAGAGGCAGGCGGCTTTTTGTGATCGCAGGATTGCGGCGATTACTTCGCCAGGCAGGTGGCGAGCTTCTCGCCCTCGGTCGCGCACTTCGACTCATCGGGGTTGCAAACGTTCAGATCCGCGCTGCAGGACAGGGACTCGTCGTACTCGTCCGCGCAGCCCTTGTCTTCGGCCTGCTTCTGCATCTCCTCACAGAGCGCCGGGCAATCGACGACCTTCAAGAGTTCGCTCGCGTCCGAGCACTCCTTCGCCTCCTCGCAAGGATCGACGCAGGGATCCGAGCAGGCGGAGAGGGCGAATGCGGCGCAAACGGACATCGCAACGAGCAGCTTCTTCATGGGAACCTCCGGGTTCTTGTTCGAGACAGCGAAATGTCGACGGCGAAATCTCCTCCAAAGCGGGCGGGCTGTCAAACGGCCGTAGGCTGCGAGGAGAAAAGGGCGCACGGCTTTGGACCTCCAAGCTTGTTCCCGAGGCTCTCCGCGACGCGAGCCGTAGCCACGTCGAGGGAAACCGGAGGAAGGCCTACTCGCCTGCCTGCAGCGTGATCAGGTCGGGGCAGTTGTTCGCGCAGCTCATGAGCTCGCCCGCGCCCGACTGGGCGTCCGCGCACTTGATCTCGCTCATGCAGTCGATGGCCGTCTGCTTGTCGGCGCAGGTGCTCTTCTCGCATTCCTCGGCGCACTGCGCGACCGTCATCGAGACCTCGTAGCCCACAATCTTCAAGCAGTCGAAGCCCGCGCTGCAGGCGTCCTCGCAGGTGGCGGCGCAGCCCTGCAGGGCCAGGGCGGCCGATGCCAGCGCCGGTACGAGAATTCGCTTCATGTTCATGGTCTGTCGCCTCCGTTTCGTCAGGCCGGGCACAGTAGCCAATCTCCCCGAGTGCCTCAACGCCGCGGGCCGCCTCCGGTCACCTCGAGCCCAGCCTCCCCGCGGGAACGAAGGAGGCGGACTCGAAGGCGCCTTCGACTTGCGGCCTCGCCAGCTCGGCCTGCGCTCCAGGGCGAACGGGCCCGACTTCTTCGGTCGTCCGAGGTTTGACATCCCGGTGTTTAGGTGCGGAAATCGCCCACTTGCTTACTCTCCCGGGAGGTGTCGGTGTCCAGGCGCGCTGCTTGGTTATGCGGGGTCCTCGCGCTCGCGACGGCCGGTGGGGCGCGTGCCGAGGCGTTCCGGACGCTGATCATGGTCGACGCCTCGTCGAGCATGCGGACGACCGACCCACAAAAGCTTCGCAAAGTCGCCGCCGAGCTCTACGTGGACCTGGCCCGCGACGGCGACCGGGTCGCGGTCTGGCAATTCGACTCCCAAGCGAAGGAGATCCTCGGCGAATTCCTGGAGATCCGTTCGCCCGCCGACCGCGACCGGCTCAAGGACGCCATCCGCTCCATCTCCGACGACGGCGACTGGACCGACTTCGGCGCGGCCTTCGAGGCCGCCGCCCAGGCCTTCGCCGCGGCACCCGCCGATCCGGGCGAGAAGCGCTTCCTCGTCTTCCTGACCGACGGACGGTGCGAGCCCGCCCCGGACAACCCCCAGTATCTAAAGGAAGGCGAGAAGCCCGACCGTTCCAAGCGCGCCAAGGAGGCGCGCGAGCAGAGGTGCCAGCAGACGGTGCTCTCGGAGCTGCTGCCCAAGCTCGAGGGCGTCGAGACGGTGGCCGTGGGCCTGTCGCGCAACGCTCCCCGCGAGTTTCTCCACGAGCTCGCCCGACGCAGCCGTGGCCGCGGCTCGGTCACCGAGAAGGCCGCGGATCTTCCGCAGCTCTTCGCCGAGATCCACGCCCAGAACTCCGGCGCGCGCGTCGCCGCGGCCGAGTCCTCGGCGATCAGCGTCGACAAGCTCGTCGCCTCGCTCGACCTGGTGGTCGTCGCTCCGCGCGACGTCGAGCTCGAGATCCTGCAGCCGGACGGGGCGCCCCTGTCCTTCGACTCACCGACGCTCTATTACGTGCGCGCCGAGCGCTATCGCTTCTTTCACCTGCCGAAGCCGGCCGCGGGCACCTGGACGGTCAAGCCGAGCAAGCCGCTGCCTGACTCGGCCATCTCGGCGATCCAGAACTACGACCTCGGGCTGCGGCTCGAGGTGCCGCAGCAGGTCGCGGTCGGTCAGCCTATCGAGGTGAAGGCCTTCCTCGCCGCGGGCGAGGGCGGCGGGATGCCGGAGGAGAGCTTCCTGGCTCGCCACCGGTTCGTGGTCGAGGCGAAGGGGGAGGGAATCGAGCGCAAAGTCGAGCTCGCGGCCGGCGAGGGCGGCGCCCGCGTCGGCAAGATCGCCACCCAGAAGCCCGGCAGCGTGGTGCTGCGCGCCCGCGTCGAGCCGGGGCCGGCCGGCGCGCTCACCCGCGTCGCCGCGCCGGTGACCGTGCTCGCGGTGCCGCCGCTCAAGCTCGCCGCGCCCGGTCCGCTGCAGGTCGGCGCGGTGAAGCCAGGAACGAGCGTCCAGGCGTTGCTCGATTTGCGGCCTTCGGAGTTCCTCGGCGACGTCGAGCTGAAGCTGCAGGCCGAAGGGCTGCCGTTCGAGATCGAGCCCCGGAAGTTGAAGCTGACGCTCGAGCAGAAGCGCTTCGACCTGGAGATCGAGGTGCCCGAGGAGGCGACGCCCGGACAGATCAAGGGCGCGCTGATGCTCGTGCCGCTCACCGCGCCCTACGAGAACCGCGAGGGCGGGCGCATCGAGGTCGAGGCGACGATCCTCCCGCTCACGTTCTGGGAGAAGCACGGCGGCAAGACCACCTTCGGGCTCGTCGTGCTGCTGCTCGGCTTCGTCGTCGCCGGCTTCAAGACCCCGAGCCGCTTCCCGCGCAAGCTGCGCGTCTTCTACGTCGACAAGCCGAACGACGACGAGGGCGACTACGGCCTCGCGCTGCGCGCCAAGCCCGGTTTCTACCGGCCCGCGACCCTCAAGATCGGTGGAGGCGGGCCCATCCGCCGCAGCTCGCCGCTGCTGTGCGAGCTCGTCGCCCGGGACGGCGGCGTCGAGCTGAGACCTGCCCAGGGCCGCAGCGCCACCGCGGGCGACGAGAGCCATACGCGGCCGTTCAAGCCGGTCTACGGGACGAAGTACGAGCTGGACGAAGGCCTGGTCGTCTGGGTCGGCAAGGAAGACGAGGACGAGTAGACACCCCCTGGCCAAACCGGCCACCGGGGGCGGACGAGAAGAGACGGGAGAGACCATGTACGACAAGAAGATCGCGCCCTGCTTCTTCGTGGGGCTGGGCGGCTGCGGCAGCTCGGTCGTCAACCAGATCGCCCGCAAGGTGAAGCAGGACGAGGAGAACTACCGGCGCTACCGCGACCTCATCCACTTCTTCGTCATCGACACCGATCAGGACGACCTCGCCCGCTGCAAGTGGGTCGACTCGAACCACCGCTTCGTCGTCAGCGACTTCGACAAGCCCGGCTACGTCGACCTGAAGCTCGGCAAGACGCACAGGGCGGCCGACCCCTCCTTCCTGCAGTGGTGGCCCGACTTCTACCGGCCCCGCTCGACGCGCGGCAAGGGCGCCGGGCAGATCCGCATCGAGTCGCGCCTGTCGCTCACCTACCAGCTCGAGAACGACGCCGGCGGCATCCTCGCCGCGCTCAAGAGCGCCATCGCCCGCGCCTACGACGTCCAGAACCCCTACCGCGCCAACAAGGCGGCCAAGATCTACCTCTACGCCTCGCTCGCCGGCGGCACCGGCAGCGGCGGCTCGGCCTTGATGGCGGCCAACCTGCGCAAGCTGCTCGCGGGCCGCGGCCACCAGATCACCGGCACCTTCGTGCTGCCCAACGTCTTTCGCAACCAGGGCCTGCCGCTCAACCAGTTCGACAAGGTGATGACCAACGGCTACGCGGCCCTCTGCGAGATCGAGCTGCTCGAGACCGCGCACGACCGCGACGAGTTCGGCTTCGTCGAGTTCCACTTCAACCCCAACGACGCGGGCGACAAGGGCATCACCCGGCCGATCTTCGACCAGGTCTATCTCGTGGACTCCGAGACCTCGGCCGGCGTGGTCATCGCCGACCCGAAGCTGGTCTACCCGGCGGTCGCCGACGCGGCCCACGCGCAGATCTTCTCGACCATCCTCGAGAAGGAGCACTCGACGCTCGACAACGACACCCGCGAGCTCGCCGCGCTCGAGGAGAACGGCTTCACCAAGAGCTACGGCTCCTTCGGCGTCTCGGCGCTGGTGCTGCCGGCCGCCGACATCCTCGAGTACTTCGCCACCCGCTACGCGGCCGACGTGATGCGCTCGGCCTTCGCCGGGGGCGCGGCCAACTCGGGCGCGAGCAGCGACCCGGACGCGCCGGACCGCAACTTCGCCTCCGAGATCGAGGCCGCCGCGCGCCTGAGCGGCGAGAAGGGCGAGATGGCCCGCAGCGCCGTCGACTGGGTCGGCGACCGGTCTCAGGGCGCGCTCGGCGAGTACCTGCGCTGGGTCGACGAGTTCAGGGAGCAGCTCGGCCGCGACCTGAAGCTGCCCTCGTGGAAGGAGGAGGACCTGCTCGGCCTCGAGGGCCAGGAGGGGGTCGCCGACGAGCTGAACAAGAAGTGGACCCTGCTCAAGAAGCGGCTCGACGAGGCCAACACCGGCGGCGCGATGCAGGTCGAGCGCGTCCTGAAGACGGTGCGCGGCCTGGGCGAGAAGGGCAGCCTCTCCGATCTCGTCGACGGCCAGGGCCCCATCCGCGCCCGCTACTTCCTGGTCAAGCTGCGCGAGGCGCTGCACGAGCGGCGCAAGGCCGACGGCGAGGCCTACGAGTCGGTCAAGGACTTCACCCCCGACGCCGCGGCCTCGCAGTTCTCCGACTATCGCGATCGGCTCGCCAAGGCGGCCCCCAAGACCCTGCGCGACCTGGTCGGCAGCGACTACAAGCCCGTCGTCGCCGAGTTCAAGCCCTTCTACGACAAGGTCGTGCGCAAGTCGTCCACCCAGGCGACCAGCCGCGCGATGGTGCGCTTCTACGACGAACTGGTCCGGGAGATCACCACCCGGCTGCGCAGCGTGGGCACCCTCTTCGACCGCGCCCAGGACATCGAGCGCATCCTCGTGGAGAAGGCCGAGCGGCTGCTCAAGACCGGCGGCGAGCGCGAGGGCGGCGGCGCGGCCAACGAGTACGTCCTCGACGTCGAGGTCTTCCAGAACCACCTCAACGGCGAGCGCTACTGGGAGCACCTCTACCGCGAGCGCGCCCCTTCGGACGCCGGGGTCGCCGCCGCGCTCGACGAGGTGCGCCGCGCCTCCGAGGGCTCGCTGACCGAGGACGAGATGCGCGCGCGGGTCGTCGAGGCGCTCGTCTCGCTCGGCCGCGAGCGCTTCCGCAAGGATCTGTGCGGCGGGGCCGAAGGCGAGGGCGGGCTGCGCATCGACGAGGGGCTCGTCTTCGAGGCCCGCACCGCGCGCGCGATCCGCCGGCTCACCGAGCCGGGCCGCCCGGCCCCGACGATCGAGGCGGTCGCCGAGGAGCGCCCGGCGATCCCCGACTCGGACGTCGAGCGCTACATCGACGACAAGTTCGAGTTCGCCGGCAGCAAGTGCCAGCCGTTCATCGACCTCTACCCGGGCGGCCAGTACCTGCCCGACAAGCACTTCGCCACCCTCGATCCGAAGTACCGCGACGCGCTCGGGGGCTACCTGACCACCATGGGCAGCCATCCGGTCGAGCCCCAAAACGTCATCGACACCGCCGACCCGATGCGCATCGTCTTCTACACCGCCAAGCTCGGGGTCACGCTCCACTCGGTGCGCTCGGTGAGCCAGTACGCGCAGCGCTATCGCGTCGTGCAGGCCGAGGAGCTCGACCGCGGCAAGCCCTGGCCGCCGCCCGACGGGCCAAAGATGCCGGACATCCCGCTGCACATCGACAGCAACTGGGAGCGCGCTTCGGGCGGCGGGCTCTTCGACATCGACCTCGAGTCGCTCAAGGGCCCGCGCGCCAAGCGGCTGTGGATGGAGAAGCGGCTCGCGGCGGCCTCGATGGCGAACAAGGCCAAAGCGCTCGACAAGGAGCTGCGCGACTTCGTGCTCGCCACGCTCTTCGGCCAGGTCGTCTGTCGCGAGGGCGTCTTCGTCGTCGCCGACCCGGTCAAGGTCCGGACGCTGCACCGCTTCCGCGACCGCGCCTTCGAGGAGTTCACCCGGCTGCATCCCGACGTGAAGAGCTGGGTCGTCGAGGAGGCGGCCAAGGCGCTCAAGGCCCTCGTCGAGGACCGGCGCACCTCGGAGCTCGCGACGATGTTGCGCGAGTGCTGCCAGCGCCTGCAGGTCGAGCGGCGGGGCACCGACACCCCGGAGGAGAAGGAGCACCTCACCCGCGAGCTCGAGGCGCTGCGGGCCATCGCCGGGGCCCACCGCGTGCCCCTGGAGTAGCCGCGCGCATCGATGGATCTTCCGCTGGCAAACCCGACCCTCGTCCTCTGTCTCGGACGGTTCGGTGGCGAGGTCGCCGCGCTGCTTCAAAGGCAGGCGGACGATCGGCCGCCGCCGAACCTAATCGTGCTCCGCGCGGCGGTCGCCGAGGGGCCGAGGGGCGGGGTCGAGCTCTCGCCGGCTCGAGAGGTGTCGGAAGGCCCCGCCCACCCCGAGCCCCTCGACAGTCTCGGGGCGCCGGACGACGAGGGCGCGCGGCGGCTGCTCGAGAAGCTCCACGCCGAGGCGCGCCGCCTGCTCGATCTGAAGCAGCGCGTCGAGACCACCGGGGCGGGCGACGCGCGCCCGCCGCGGCTCGATCTCTTCCTGGTCGCCGACCTGGCCGAGCCCTCGGTCGCCCCACTCGTGCCCTGGCTCGTCGAGCAGGCCGGGCTGCGGCTTCGCGACGCGTTCCGGCCCATCTTCCAGGGCACCGGCGGCAGGCTCACCGTCTGCCCGTTGCTCGCCGCCCCGCGCGCCGCGCCGGGCCGCGAGGCTATCCGCGCCGCCGTCGACGCGCTCGATGCCCTCTCGCGCGCTCCGGACGAGCGGCGCCGTCCGCTCGCGCCCGTCTATCTGATCGAGGACCAGACCTCGCGCTACGTGCTCGCGCCCGAGGAGCTGGTGCGCACCGTCGCCGCCTACCTGCACCTTGTCCTCTATTCAGGCCTGCGCCACCACGAGGACGCGCTCAGGTCGCTCGTCGAGCACGACGGGGAGGGCGAGGCGCCGTTTGCGAGCTTTGCTTGCGCGACCCTCGAGCTCGACACCCGGCCGCTGTCGCGCTACTGCGCCGGCCGGCTCGCGATGGAGATCGCCGACGCGATGCTCGGCGAGGGCGACGCGCTCGGCGACATCGAGGCGGCCGCGCGGCGCCTGTCGCCCGAAGGCGCGGAGTTCGAGAAGCGGCTGCGCCTCGGGCGCAACGAGCGTCCCATCGGCGAGGAGCTCAAGCTCGACCGCGCCGCCCTCGAGCTGAGCGATCCGCACTGGGACGACCCGCCCGAGGCGATAGAGGCGCACGTCGAGCCCTACGTCCGGCGCGTGATCGCCGGCGGCGAGCGCCAGCGCGCCGAGATCGAGGACTTCAAGATGGAGTCGGCGGCCCGGCTGGTCGACGAGGGCGGCCTCACCCTCCTCGAAGAGGCCGAGCGCGATGCGGAGGGGGAGATCTCGCGCTGCATCGCCGAGTCGCCGGTCGGCCTCGAGAAGGCGCGCGCGCGGATGGCGGCGCTCGAGGCCCGCCTCGCGCGGCTGAGCGCCGACTCGCGCAGCCGGGTCGAGCGGCCCGAGCTGCCGGCGGTCCCCGACGGCAAGAAGCTGAAGAGCGCGCACGAGGAGCTGCTCGCCGAGCTCGAGCAGCGCCCGCGGTTCGTCCGGACCATCGGCTGGGGCATCGTCGCCAGCGCGGCGATGGCGGTCTTCCTCACCGCTACCCTGCGCCTCGCCTGGCGCGTCGCGGTGAGCGAGGTCATTCCCTTCACCGCCGCCGGCATCCAGCCCGAGGGTGGCGGCCGCTTCCTCGCCGGCTGGCCGTGGGCGGCGATTTGGATGAGCCTCATCGCGCTCGTCTTCGTCGGCTTCGCGCTCTATCGCCACTACCGGGAGCGCCACCGCAGCCTCTGCGAGCGCTTCGAGGCGCTGCGCCGCGCCGCGCGCGGCCACTTCGACGAGCTCGAGCGCTACTACGCGCGCCGCGTCGCCTACTCGCAGGATTTGTGGGCCTCGCGCATCGCCACCCACCTGCACGCCCGCGTCGAGGGCGAGCGCGCCATCCTCGAGGCGGGGCGCACCGCGCTGCAGAAGACCCGCGAGTGGCTCGGCGACGAGCTGGCCGCCGAGATCGCCTCGTGTGGCGGCGGCGCCGAGGCCGGCATCCTCTTCCGCGGCCTGCTCAGCTCGCAGGACCTGGCGTCGATCTACGAGGCGAAGGCCCGGCCCCAGAACCCCGGCGCGCTCGCGCTGCGCTACCTCGAGTCGCTCGGCGCGAGCCAGGCCTGGCGCAGCGGCGCCTTCGCCGAACGCGACGCGCTCGTCCGCTTCGCGCAGCAGATCTGCCCCGACCTCTCCGGCCTGCAGCCCTTCGCCGCGGCCGAGGAGTGGGCCGGTCCGGCGCGCGAGCGCGCCGTCGAGTTCCTCGAGCAGCTCGCGGCCAAGCTGTCGGTGCCGCTCGAGCTCGGCGTGGACACCGCGGGGCGCAGCAGCCTGCACGTCGGCTACGTGCCGCGCGAGTCGCGCGAGGCGGTCGAGAAGGTCCTCGCCGACGGGGATCTCGCCCAGCGCTGGAGCGTGCGCGAGGCGCACGATCCGCGGCGGATGCACCTGTTCGTCGCGGTCCGCAACATCGGCAGGAGCGCGCTCAAGATGCTTGAGCCCGAGCGAGAGGAGGCCTGATGCAGCCCGAGCTCGGCCTCATCGACACCGTGCGCATGTCGGTCGGCACCGCGCTCCAGGCGCTCGGCGCCGCCGCCGAGAGCCATCCGTTCTACCTGTGCGGCGCCTTCCTCGCGTTCTGGATCCCGCTGCTGCTCACCGCGCGGGTGGCGACCAAGAAGCACCGCGACGCGGGCCTCGCACCGGGCGCGGCGTGGCTCACCTCGGCGCTGGTCATCGCCGCGCCGCTGCTCGCCGTCTTCCTCGTAGACAAGCTGCTCTACTTGATAGGCGCGCCGACGCTGGAGAGCCGCGTCCTCGAGTACTTCTCCCCGCGGGCGATCCTCGCCTCGGCCGTGGCCAAGGCGCCCGCGTCGGCGGCGGTCACCCCGGCGGTGGCGCGCATCCCTCAGCTCTCCGAGCCCCTCGCCTATCCCGCCGCCGCCGCGCTCTGCCTGTTCGGCACGCTGGTCCTCGGCGCTTACGTCGCGCTCTACGGCCGCGGGGGCATCGGCGTCTCGCTCAAGGGCGAGGAGGCCGGCGGCTGGATGCGGATGGCCGGTCACTGGGGCAACCGTGGCGCCGAGAAGCGCTTCGGGCTCTGGGCCGGGCCGCTCGCGCGCAACCTCCTTGGCATCGCCGCCTTCGCGGCCCCCGCGGCGATCGCCGGACACATCCCTCCGCTGCTCTGGATAGTCGCCCTGCTCGTCACCCACGGCTGGATGAAGGCCGCCCAGGACGCGCTCGAGCCCAAGGAGCAGCCGGAAGAAGAGGGGGAGGAGGGCGAGGGCGAGCAGCAGCATCCCCAAGCCTCGGCGGCCGAGATCCCGGCCGGCGCCGACACGCTCGAGGACATCGTCTCGCGGGCGCTCGAGGCGCGCTGCGCGCTCGTCAGCGCCCAGGAGGCAGCGAAGCCGACAGCCGAGGCGTGCGAGGCCGCGAGCAGCACCCTGTTCGCCGAACTGCTCGCGGGGATGGGCGTCGGGCAGCTCTACCGGCACCAGGCGCAGGCCGTGGGCGCCTTTCTCCGCGGCGCCAACGTGCTGCTCTGCACGCCGCCGGGCAGCGGGCGGGCCGCGATCCGCGACGCCCTCGCGATGCACGCGGCACTGGCCGAGGGCGTCTCGGTCCTCTTCGTCTGCCGCAGCGCCGAGGAGGCCGAGGCCGACTGGCGGGCCTTTCGCGCGCGGTCCGAGAAGGCGCACTGGCGCTGGAACGTGCCCGCGCTGGTGCTCTCCGGGCGCGAGGGGCTCGACCTCGATCGCGTCCAGCCGTCGATAGTCTTCGCGAGCTGGGACGACGTGCACGCGCGGCTGCTGCCCGGCGCGAGCCGCTTTGGCTTCTTCCTGCGCTCGCTGCGGCTCGTCGCGGTGAGCGGGCTCGAGCGCTATCAAGGCCCGTCGGCCGATCACCTCGCGTACTTGCTCGCGCGCCTGCGCCGGGTCTGCGCGGAGGCCGCCGGGCCGGCGAGCCTCGCCTCCAAGGCCTCGGGGCCGCGGTTGCTCGCCATCGCCGATCCCGTCGGTCCCGACGTGGTACGCCTCGCCGAACGCGTCGCTGCCGAGCAGGTGGTCGTCGTCGGCGAGGAGAGCGACGGAGCGCCGGCGGTCGCGATGCGCCACGTCTGGCTGACCCGGCCCGACGGCTCCTCGCCTGCGGTGGACGAGATCGCCCGCGAGCTCGAGCGCACCCGTACGCCGTGGTGCGCGGTCGGGCTCGAGGCGGAGCTCGGCGCTCGCGGGGCCGGGACCGACCCGCGCGACGCCCGCGCCCTGGTGGTGCGAGCCGAGGCGCGCTCGGTCGCGCAGCTCCCGTTGATGCTGCGCCACTACGGCTCCGCGTCCGGGGCCGGATCGGCGGTCGTCGCCTTCTGGCTGGTCGGCGAGGATCCGCTCTCGCGGCGGCTGCCCGGCGCCGGCAAGGCGCTGCGCGAGGGGTTTCGGCCGCCCAGGCTGGTCATCGGCAGTGGCAGCCAGCGGCTCGCGCGCGATCACGCCGCCTGCGCGGTCGCCGAGGCCGAGTGGCCGGTCGTCGAGCTCGAGGCCGCCTTTGGCGCCGAGCCCGCGCGAGAGGCGCTCGAGGCGCTCAAACGCGAAGGGCCGGTGGTCGTCGAGCGGCGCCCGCGCATCGACGCCGACAGCTCCGACGTCGAGCATCGCGAAGTCGCGCGGGCACACAAGGCGCGGCCGCACAAGCGGCTCACCATGGGGATAGTCGGGCAGGCGCTGCGCGTCGAGGACCGCAGCACCGGGCGCGTCGTGCTCTCCGTGTCGGCCGAGCGCGCGCTCGCCGCGGCCTTCCCCGAGCGGATCATCGAGTCCGGGGCGCGCCGCTACCGGATGCTGCCCGTCGCCGAGCAGCGCCGGCGCGAAGAAGGCGTGCTGTGGGCCGAGTCGGAGACGCGCGCGATCGCGACGGTGCCGGTGCGCCGGATTGAGCTCGAGCCGCAGCCCGAGCGGCGCCATGGCGAGCGGCGTCAAGCCGAGCGCGAGTCGTCGGGGACGGATCGCCGCACCCCTGCGCGCCGGGCGCTCGCCGGACTCGAGTTCTCGCTCTCCTATCCGCGGGCGCGCATCCGCGAGCGGATCGAAGGCTTTCGCACCGTGCGCGAGCGCGCGGTGGCCGACGCCGGCTCGTTCCCCGAGGTGATCGACGGGGTGCACGAGGGGCGCGCCGCCATCCTCGGCTTCCCCGGCGCAAGCGGCTGGGAGGTGACGCCGGCCGGGCTTCACGCGCTCGCGCATCTGTTCCGCGCCGCGTTGCCCGCGGTCCTGCAGGCCGGCCCCGACGACCTCGACGTCGCCGACCTGAGCGTGGGCGACGAGCCGTCGATAGCCTTCGTAGACCTGCATCCAGGCGGGGGCGGGTATGCCGAGGCGGTGAGCCTCGACGCAGTGCGCGCGCTGGCGAAGCTGTCGCTGGCGGTCGTGCGCGGGTGCGGGTGCAGGAAGAGCGGCGGGTGCCCGGACTGCGTGAGGGTGCCGCAGTGCCACGCGCGGTCGATGGGCGGGGAGAAGGCGCCGTCGCGGCGCGAGGCGGAGCGGCTGCTGTGCCAGTTGTTGGATCCGGCGCTGATCGCGAGCGGCGATGCCGTGGTCTATGAGGATGGGAAGGCGCCCGCTTCGGACGTGGCTTGAGGCCTCAGCGCCGAGACGCTGGCGGAGCTGGAGCTCCGCCGTCCATCAGGATTGCCAGGCGCATCAGGGCACCGCCCCCAACCCGAGCACCTCGCTGCCCAGCTTGACGGAGAGCGCGAGGACCACGGCGAGGACGACGCCGCGCACGAGCCGGTCACCGCGGCGCACCGTGAAGTGCGCGCCCAGCCAGCCGCCGGCGAGCTGGGCGGCGGCCATCGGCACGGCGAGCTTCCAGACGATCGCGTCGCGGCTCGCGAAGAGCGCCATCGCCGCGAGGTTGGAGGCGAAGTTGACCACCTTCGCGTTGGCCGAGGCGCGCGCCAATTCCTCTCCGAGCAGCAGCACGAACGCGATGATGAGGAAGGTGCCGGTCCCCGGGCCGAAGAACCCGTCGTAGGCGCCGATGAGCAGGCCGGTGGAGGCCGCGACGAGCCGGGTCCGACGAGCCGAGCTCTCCCTCTTTCGCCCTTGGACCTGAGGCCGGAAGGCGAGGAAGGCGGCGACCGCGATCAGCAGGACGAGCACGAGCGGGCGGAGCGACTCGGGGCGCAGCCGCATCACCAGCGAGGCGCCGAGCAACGAGCCCGCGAGCCCGGCCGGGAAGGCGATGAGCGCGCGCGAGCCCTCGACCATCGACGAGCGCGAGTAGCGTACCAGGGCTGCGCCCGAGCCAAAGACCGATTGGCCCTTGTTCGTCCCGAGCGCGAGGTGCGGAGGCAGTCCGGTCGCGAGCAGCGCCGGGAGCGTCAGCAGGCCGCCCCCGCCCGCGATGGCGTCCACGATCCCGGCGGTCAGGGCCACCGTCGTCAGCAGCAGAAGCTCGGCGACCGTGGGTTCCAGTGTCGACTCCAGCGATGGCGGCGAGGAGACAGGCGCAGGCGCAGCGGGGAGGCGGAATCAGCCGCCGTCAAGAGGTGTCGAGCAGCGTATCGGGCGAAGCGAGGAAGGCCGCCGTCAGACCGGGGCCGCGCTATCCGGCCGAACGCGAACGGGCCTGGGCCTTTCGTTGCGGCGGGCCGGAGGAGTCGGCCGCCGCCTTGGCCTCGCGGGGAGTCGGCACCGGAGGTGTCACTGCCTGCGCCCCCGATTTTCTGTGAGCGCGGGTCGTCGGCGCGGGGGCGGGCTTGGACGAGGGACGGGCGCCCTTCTTCGGCGGTCGCGCGGCCTTGCCAGCCGGGCGCTTGCGGCCGTCCTCGGGGCGGGGGCCGGGCAAGCGGCGCGGCGGCAGCAGCTCGGGCTCTGCGGTCACCTTCTGCGCGAGGAAGATGGCCGCGTCCAGCTTGAAGAAGTTGCGCTTGCGGTACCAGGAGAGCGCGACCTCGTTGTTCTCGGCGACCTCGAGGACCAGGTGCGTGCAGCCGCGCACCCGCGCCAGGTGCTGGAGCTGGTCGAGCATGAAGGCGCCCACGCCCCGGCCTTGGAAGCCGGGGTGGACGGCGAGCTCGTCGACGAACAGGGGCCGCATCCCGCGCTTGTCGAAGTAGCGGGGGTTGACCCAGTTGTCGTCGCCGCTGGTGTCGAAGGCGCACTCGGCGTAGCCGACGATGGCGCCGGGGTCGTCGACCTCGAACAGGAGCTGCTCGATCCCCTCTTGATCGTAGATCTCGAGGAAGCGGCGCTTGGAGAACGGCCGCTGGTACTCGACCGTCTCGCGATTGACGTCGCGAAAGACGAGCTTGAGGAACTCCCAAGTCCGGTTCAGATCGCGCCGGTGGATTCTGCGCACGCGCACCTGCAGGGAGCCGTCAGCCTTTTGTGGGAGCTTTTTCATAGCGGTGGGACTCTACACCGGTCGGCGTCCGGACGGGGACAGCGGGTCATCCGGCCTGTTTCTCCTGCCTCGAACGACCGAGCCGAAGAGGACCGGCTCGGTCGAGCCACAGGCGCCCGACAGCCGCTCATCCCAGCCCCGCGGAGAGCAAGCCCCAGAGCAGCGTGCCGAAGGGCGTCGTCGCGAGCATCACGCACGCGCCGGCCAGGGCGAGGGGGCCGTTGACCAGTGGCCGCTGCCTGAGCAACTCGAGCCACTCGGCCGACAGCGCGCGGGCGCGGCGCGCAACCTGCGCGGCGACCGCGCCCGCCATCCGCGACACCTGATCGGCCGAAGGGTCGAGCGCCGTCAGCGCGGAGGCCAGGCGCCGGTCGTCCGGATCCAGTCGTTCGTTCATGCGCTCCTCCCTGCCGTCTCGGCTGCGCCGAGCTTGGCCTCGAGAAGCTCGAGCAGCTTGCGGCGTTGGCGTTCGCAGATCTTTCGCACGTTCACCTCGCTCAGCCCAGTGGCCTCGGCGACTTCGGCGCAGCTCAAATCCGAACCGTAGCGCATCGAGACGACCTCTCGGTCCCGCGGCGCCAACGTCGCGAGTGCCTCCAGCAGCGCGGCGCGGCGACGCTGGGAATCGAGCAGCTCGTCGGGCTGCAGCTCGTGCGACACCTCGGGCGCCGGGCAGTCGTAGACTGCGCGGCGGAACCACCGCGACCGGCGGCGGGCGACGTTCGCGGCGATGGTCATCAGCCACGAGACGAAGCGGCTCCCGGGCCGGGGGCGGTAGCCGCCGAGGCCGGCGAGGGCGCGCACGAAGGACTCCTGCACGACCTCCTCGGTCTCTTGCTCACTGCGGCACAGGGGCCGAACGGCTCGGAAGACGCGTCTGACGTGCAGCCGGTAGAGCGCCTCGCCCGCCGACCTGTCGCCCTGCCGGGCGCGGCCGACCAGGCGGAGCACCTCGGCGTCGTCCTCCGGCGCCGTCGCGCCGGGGGCGAGCGCCGCAAACAGGTGGACGAGGAGCGAATCGATGGAGGTCATCGCTCAGGCCGCCCTCTGCTCGTCGAGGAAGCCCAGCGTCCAGACGGCCGAGCCGTAGGCGCCGGTGATGCCCGCGAGCGGGACGAGCACCGGCAGCAGCAGCACGAGGGCGACGACGAGCGCCGGGACGAGGCCGGCAAGGAAGTAGACGCCGACCCCTATCGCGGCCGCCGGCAGCAAGGCGACCACGGCCGCGACTCCCGCGGCCAAGGCGCCCAGGCCCCAGGCGAGCAGGAGCTGGAGAGAGACGAGCACGCGGCCATGCAGCCAGGCGATGGCCGCTCGCACCGCGTCGAGGGGAGGCGCGCCCTCGAGGACGGCGAAGCGCAGGGCGTAGAGGTAGACGAAGTAGAAGGAGAGGGCGACGGGGAGCGCCAGGAGCGCCAGGAGGACTGCCACCGGGATCCCGAGCCAGAGCGGGAGCACGCCGAAGGCGGCCAGCAGCGCCGGGGCGACGATGATTACCCCGACCCCGAGGAAGGCCGCCGCGGCCAGCAGCTTGATGCCGAGCACCCGCCAGAAGAGGCGGAAGCCGACGCCGAACCCGGCGCGCGTGCCGAAGGGCTCTTCGTCGCGATGGCGGCGCACCCCTTCGATTACCGCCGCCTCGCTGACGACGTGCAGCACCAGCGCGACGAGCGCGACCACAGCCATCGTGGCGAGCAGCGGGACGAGCCAGCCGGGCAGCGCCTGTCCGTTGCCAGCCGCCGCGGAGTCAGACGTGCGTGCGCCGCCTCCTGCTGTCCCGCCGGCGAGAAAGAAGCCGAAGAACCAGAGGTACTTGTGTCTCCAGACGACTCGGATGGCCTGCTTGGCGACTGCGATGATTTCCATCGAGGCTCCTTGCACGCGAGCGGCGGGTGCGGCGCCGCAGCGTGCTTTGTTTGCAGGTCTAATCCAGCTCGAGGAAAGACGTGACAGGCGATTTTGATCTGGGTCGCGCAGCGGCGGGCTTCGCGGTCGTTTCGGAGCATGTGCGGTGGTTCGGGAAGCGTGGTGGTCGGTCCGCGAGGCTCTCGGAGCGCTCTGCCAAGCTCTCCGACCCGTCCGCGCGCTTGCAGGCGAGAGCCGCAAGGGGCCCGGAGGCGCTCGTTGGCGCTGCCAACCTCGGCAGGAGGCACGGCGGAGCGCGGGCGCCTACCCGAAGAAGATGCGCGCCAGCAGGACCGAGCCGCCGAGCCCGACGGCGTCGGCGCACAGGCAGGCGGCGACCGTATGACGGGCCGCGCGCACCTGGACCGCGCCGAAGTAGACCGCGAGCACGTAGAAGGTGGTCTCGGTCGAGCCGTTCATGATCGAGACCATATAGCCGATAAGCGAGTCCGGCCCGAAGGTGCGCATCGTCTCGGTCATCACCGCGAAGGCGCCGCTGCCCGAAAGCGGCCGGATGAGCGCCATCGGCAGCGCCTCGGCCGGCATCCCGATGAGCCCGGTGATCGGCGCGATCGCGTCGGTGAGCACCCCCATCGCCCCCGAAGCCCGGAACATGCCGATGCCGACGATGATCGCGAGCAGGAAGGGGATGATCGTCACCGCGATCTGGAAGGCTTCTTTCGCGCCGGCGATGAAGGACTCGTAGACCTTCACCTTCCGGGCGAACCCGACGGTCACGATCGCCAGCATCAGCACCGGCAGCAGCCAGTCGGACATCAGCGCGCGGGCGATCTCGAAGCTCGTCCCGCTCGCGTTGCGCACGTAGGGGATGAGCGCCGCGGCGACGGCCAGCCACACGACCGCGGTCACCGCGGTGCGTCCCCGACCGGCGGTGGCGATCTCCGAGGCGAGCTGCTCGGCCTGTTCGAGGCCTTTGATCGGCTGCGGGGCGGCGGCCGTGCCCTCGCTCGCGAGCTCGTACCTCTCGACGGCGAAGACGCGCCTGTTTTCGAGCAGCTTGATCGCCACGATCGCGGCGAGGGTGCCCATGGCGGTGGCGAGGATCGACGGGACGGCGATGCCCGCCGCGTCGCTCGAGCCGAGCGCCGCGCGCACCGCGATGACCCCGAGCGGCAGGACGGCCACGCCCGAGGTGTTGATGGCCAGGAAGAGCGCCATCGCGTTGGTGGCGACGCCTTTGCGCGGATTGAGCTTGTCGAGCTCGACCATCGCCTTGAGCCCGAAGGGCGTCGCCGCGTTGCCCAGCCCGAGCATGTTCGCCGCGAGGTTCATGATCATCGCGCCCATCGCCGGGTGGTCCCCGGGCACGCTGGGGAAGAGCCTTCGCATCACCGGCGCGAGCAGGCGCGACAGGCTGCGCATCATCCCCGCGTCCTGGAGCACGCGCATGAAGCCGAGCCACAGCCCCATCTGACCGATGAGCCCGATGGCCAGCTCGACCGCGGTCTTGGCCGAGGAGAGCGAGGCGTCGGTCACCTGCTTCATCGTGCCGTTGAACGCGCCGGTGATGACCGCCCCGCCGACGAGAATGAGAAAAACCCAATTGAGCAAGTGGAGGTCTCCGCTCGGAAGCTGCCTCGGGGCGCGCGCGAGCCCGAAGGACCTCGAATCCTAACGGGAAAAGCCGATGCGTCGAGCCTTTGCCGCTTGCTCGCTGGAGCGGCGATACGCCTGCGAGGTCTCGCCCTCTCGACCAGGGCGCTATCGCGCGTGCGCTCCTGAGCTCGTTCTGGTTGAGAAGCCGGAACCGCAAGTGGCCGAAGTGATGGCGGACCAGCAGATGACTTCGTCCAAATCAAGTTGGGGAGACGAATTCGGCGAATCCCTCGACTGCGAGGCTCCCGCTGGTCGCCTCTACGCTCGGGATGAGCGGGGGCGAGGCCGCCGTGACCGGGGCGAGGGCTCGCCGAGTGTCCTATCGCCTATTCGGCCGGCAACCGGACATTCTTCGGCCCGCCACCCCGGCGAGCCGCTATCCTGCGCCGGGGAAGAGCTGACGAGCGCCGCCATGAGCCAACCCTGGCCAAAGCACCATGACAACCCGGTGGGGAAGAGGAGCGCGCCATGAGCTCCACCTCCACTTCGGCGCTCGTGACCGGAGCGAACGGATTCTTTGGCAGCCACCTCGCGGCGACGCTCCTCGCCCGCGGTTATCGGGTTCGGGCGCTCGTGCGGCGCACCAGCGACCTGTCACGGATCCGGGGGCTGGGCGTCGAGCTCGTCTACGGCGACGTGCGCGATCCCGCCTCGCTGCGGCGTGCGGCCGAGGGACAGCGGCTCGTCTTCCACACGGCCGGCAAGGTCTCGGACTGGGGCACCTACGACGAGTTCTTTGCGGCCAACGTCATCGGCACGCGCAACCTCATCGCGGCCTGTCAGGAGTCGGCCGTTGCGCGGCTGGTCCACATCAGCTCGCTCACGGTGTTGGGCTTGCCGCGCACTCGCCAGGTCGTCACCGAAGAGACGCCCTACGCGACCAGCGCTTTCGACCCCTACACCCTCACCAAGATCAAGGCCGAAGGCCTCGCGCGGGCCGCCCATGGCGAGCGCGGCCTCGAGGTGGTCGTGGTGAGGCCCGGGGTCATCTGGGGGCACGGCGACACGACGATCCTTCCGCGCTTTGTCGAGCTGATGCGCAAGCGGCAGATGGTCTACGTCGACGGCGGCCACAACCTCGTCGCCCTCTCGCACGTCGAGAACCTGGGCCTCGGCTGTGCCCTCGCTGCGGAGGTCCTCGCGGCAGCCGGGCGCGTCTATCACCTCACCGACGGCGAGGATCTGACGGCGCGCGAGGTGCTCGACGGCCTCGCCGACGCCTTCCAGGTGCCGCGGCCGCGCCTTTCGCTGCCCTTCTCCGCCGTCTACGCCCTCGCCGCGGCGATGGAGCGACTGGCGCAGGCGCGGGGCGACGCCAAGCCGCCGGCGGTCACCCGGTACGGCGTGCGCCTCATCTCCAACGACTGCCGCTACGACATCACGCGGGCGCGCCGAGAGCTCGGATACGAGCCGGTCATCTCTTTCCAGGAAGGCATTAGGACGCTGGGCGAATAGCCGTGCCCGACACGTCGTGCTCGCCGAGCCGGCGAGAGGCGCCGAGGTCCCGGTTGTTGGCGGAGCTGGAGCTCCGCTGTCCATGCTCGGTGGGGCTTCGCCGTCCATGCTTGGCCGAGATCCGCCGTCCATCACGACCGCCGGCGTCTCGAGGGCCATCGGAGACCGAGCGGCCGGGTCGTTGGCGGAGCTGGAGCTCCGCCGTCCATGCTTCGTCGAGCTTCGCCGTCCATGCTTGGTGGAGCTCCGCCGTCCATGCTTCGCCGAGCTTCGCCGTCCATGCTTCGCCGTCCATCACGACCGCCGGCGTCTCGAGGGCCCTCGGGGAGCGAGCGGCCGCCCCGTTGGCGGAGCTGGGGCTCCGCCGTCCATGCTTGGTGGAGCTTTGCCGTTCACCACGACCGCCGGCGTCTCGCCCCGTCGCGTCTACGGACGCGTTCCTCCGGTGAGCAGGCGCTCGAGCTCGGCGTGCTCCTCGGCGCTGCAGAAGCTCGTCTGCTTGCCACCGGTCGCGAGCTCGATCTTCAAGGCGACGCGCCCGTCGGGCTGCGCCTGGGCCTCTATCGACTTTGCCTTCTGGAGCGTCGCCAGCAGCTTGGCGATCCGCGGCGACGAGGCGCGGGCCTTTGCCCGGCGCCGATAACCGAGCTCGACGCTGCGGCAGCCGCGCCGGTTGAGATCGGCGAAGAGGTCGAGGACCCGGTTGGCTTGCACCTCGAGCGAGCCACCGCCCCAGGTCTCCTCGGGATCTTCGAGGTCAAGCTCCCGGCCCTCGCCAGCGAGCAGCTCGCCGGCAGGGGTCGCACGCCAGGCGGTCGTGCGGAAGCGAAAGCGCTTGCTCCCGGCGCTGCCCACGACCTCGAAAACCCCCACCGGCACGCCCGAGCGGATAGCGAGGGCCCGCGCCGCGCGGCGCCCGAGCTCGAGGTGGTCGAAGAGTATGGTGCAGCCGTCCTCTCCCTCGTCGAGCGCGACGGCCGCGCCGTCGGTCGCCGCGTCGTCGTGGGCGAGGCCGAGCGACTCCAAGGTTGGCGGGAGGTCGTCAATCAGCTTCTCCCAGCGCAGGTGGGCGGAACGGAGGGCGGTGAGCTCGATTCTGTGCATTGCGACACACTAGCAGTCCGCGAGTACGGGGGCGCCGGCCGCGGTAACCGAAACGCGATGGGGAGCGAGGGACCGGCCCGCTGGCGGAGCTGGATCTCCGCCGTCCATCACGACCGCCGGCGTCTCGCCGGGAGATGGGAGCGCCGGCCGCGGTAACACGATTCCGGAGGACCGCCCGTCGGGACCGCCCGCGCCTCTGCCCAATTCGTCGACGGGCCACGTCGGTCGCATAGTCGTCGCCAAGCTGAATCCAGAGTACGTCGCCGAAGCCCTGGCCGTGGAGGACGACCTGCGTCGGCACCGAAGCGCCTCCGCTCGCGGGTTCGACCGAGAAGAGCGCCGGCGGAGCGTGAGGATCGTCGCAGGCGTCGGCGATTGGGAGACCGGCATCCAGACCGGCGTCGGCTCCCGCGTCCCATGCGTTCCCCGCATCCGGCAGCAGCCCCGAGTCGAGGTGGCGGGTAACCCGGGTCACGGCTCAACGCAATCGCTTGAGGTCGAGGGATGACCGAGGACACGGCTCAACGCAATCGATTGAGGTGGCGGATGACCGAGGACACGGCTCGACGCAATCGCTTGAGGTCGAGGGATGACCGAGGACACGGCTCGACGCAATCGATTGAGGTTGCGGATGACCGAGGACACGGCTCGACGCAATCGCTTGAGGTCGAGGGATGACCGAGGACACTGCTCGACGCAATGGCTTGAGGTGGCGGATGACCGAGGACACGGCTGAACGCAATCGCTCGAGGTTGCGGATGACCGAGGACACGGCTCGACGCAGTCGCTTGAGGTCGGCGGATGACCGAGGACACGGCTCGACCAGTCGCTTGATGTCGGCGGTGCGGAACACGCCGAAGGGAATCCTCGAGCTTTGGAGAGCGCGACAAGGAGCAGCGCATTCGGCGAACACTGGCGATGTGCCGTCCGCCTTTCGGCAAGACGGCCAGGTCACCGCCCGTAGATGCGGAAGCGGATGGTCACGCGCGCCCGAACGTCGATCTCGCCGGGTTGCACCGGGGTGCTCGCGAGCGCGGCCTGCTCGGTGAAGCCTCCTCGCTCGAGTGGAATCGGCGGACCGCCTCCGGCCTCGACGACGTCGATGACCTCGCCGAGCCTGACGCCGAGCGCCGCGGCCATCGCCTGTGCCGTCTCGCGCGCGTCGGTGATCGCCAGGCGCAGGGCCGCGCGGCGCGGCCCAGGATCGGCGAGCTCGAACGAGAGCGACTCGAGCTGATTGGCACCGGCTCGGATGGCGACATCGACTGCCGGGCCGACGCGGGCGAGGTCGTCGAGCTGCACCTGGATTCGATTGCTGGCGCGGAAGGCGACGGTGCGTTGCTCCTGCGGTTGCTGCGGCCCGCCGCGCGGTTGCGGCTCGTCCTGCGAGTAGATCGGCGACACCGACAGGTCGACGGTCTGGATGCGTTGCTCGGGGATGCCGAGGCGCTTGAGCTCGTCGATGACCCGCCGGGTGAGGGCGCTGACTTGGTTTTGAGCCTCCGCGGCCGTCGGGGCCTGGGCGACGGCACCGAGCACGATTTGCGCGCGGTCGGGCCGGGCTGTGACGCGGCCCTCGCCGTTGACGAGGAGGGAAGGCACGCCGCTTGGCGCGGTGTCGGTCGCCGTCAGTCCTTGCGTCACAGGAGGCGCGGCCGGGGTGTTCTTGGTGGAGCAGCTCGCCAACGCCAACGCCGCTGTGAGAATCGCCAGATTTCTCTTCATTCGTGCCCCCTTGGTCTGCCGCGAGTCATAGGCATCGACGGGAGCGGGCTCAAGTGCTGGGCGGGTCGAAGGCGCCAGGCGCTGCGGGTTAGCGCCTCCGCGCCGGCCGTAGCCTCGCGACGCTCCACCCGCCGCGCTCGGCGAGCAGGGTATGCCCCTCGGCCGCGGGCGCGCGCAGCGCCGCTTTGGCGAGCCGGCTCGGAGCGAGCACGAGCGCCTCGCCGCCCGTGCGCAGCAGGCTCGAGAAGCTGCGCCACTCGTCGCGCGCCCCAGACTCGCCGAAGGCCGGCTGGGCCTCGGCGACGATCAGACCGAAAGGCGAGTCGGAGATCTCGCCCGCCTCGGCGGCCGGCAGCCCCTCGATCGACAGGCCGAGCCGCGCGGCGTTGCGACGGGTGAAGGCGAGGGCGAGCAGGTCGCGATCGGCGGCGACGACGGTGGCGCCGCGCCTGGCCAGGGTGATCGCCGCCGCGCCGTAGGAGCCTCGCCATACGAGCGCTCGCTGGTCGGGCTTCGACGGCAGGCAGGAGAGCAGCAGAGGCAGGCCTTCGCGCTGATGTCGCGGGTCCTCGGAGATGTCGGTCGGCCGCTCGAGCTCGAGGTCGCCGAACCTGACCCGGTCGCGCGCGTAGATCGCCTCTTCGTCGGGCGCCTGGGTCGCCGCGCGCGGAGCGAGCGCATAGACGAGGTGTCGCGCTCCTTCGGCGGCGAGCCGGCCCTCGAGCCTCTCGGTCGCGAGCACCTCTTCGACCACGGGCCCGAGGTCGCGGATGACGACGAAGCGCACCTCGCCGCTCGGCGCGAGCCTCGCCGCCCCCGCGACGGCGAAGGCGGCGATGGCGTTGCGACCGATTCGCGCCGGGATGTTGCTCAGGATCCAATCGAACGGGCCCTCGCCTACGTCGCGCAGGCCGAGGCTGCCGCGGCACTCGACGTTGCCGCTCCCGAGCGCGCTCGCGTTTCGCGCCGCGTACTTCACCGCGAGCAGATCGCGATCGATCAGCAAGAGCCGGGCTTCGGGATAGGCCTTGGCTATCGGCAGCCCGAGGCCGCCGGCACCGCAGCCGAGGTCGAGGATCCGGCCCGGCTGGCCGGCAGGCAGGTTCTCGAGCAGCAGCTTGGTCCCGTCGTCGAGCCGGTCGGCGCTGAAGAGCCCGGGCGCGGCGGCGAGCACGAGGTGGTGGCCGAGGGCGTCTGCAGCGAATCGGGTCTCGTTCAGCGGCATGGTCGGTCGTAGGGCAGAGGCGGGTGGCCGCCTTGATGCCGGCTCGGCCGGGTGAAAGCAAGCGCCGGCGTCGACGCGGTCGTACGGGGCGGAGCTCGGACGGGACCCCACGAAGGCCGGCGCTCGGGTCTGGAGAGGTGCGTGGATTCGGTGGGCGACTTGCACCTCGACCAGCCGCGACAAACATAGAAAGCGGCACGGCAAGGTTAAGGGCGAGGAGATTAAGCGTAGACGAAGCACGGCGAGGAGAAGCGAGATGAGCGCGACACCAGCGCCAGGCGGCCTGCGGGACTTCCTCGAGATCCCCTACGACCAGCTCGAGGAGATGAACCTGGCGGCCAAGCTGGCCCGCCAGACCCGTGAGCCGGCCGAGAAGCTGCGCGAGGCGCGCCTGAAGTACCTGGTCGACGAGCGGCGCATCAAGGCGGTCACCGTCTGCTTCACCGACCTCGAAGGCCGGCTGCACATGCTCGACTACGACAAGAAGTACCTCCTCAAGTCCGAAGACAACCTCACCTTCGACGGCTCTTCGGTGCGCGGCTACTCGACCCAGAACGAGTCGGACCTGCGCCTGGCCATCGACTGGAGCTCGTTCTCCTGGCTGCCGGCCGACGTCTTCGGCCCGGGCAAGGTGCTCGTCTTCGCCGAGGTGCGCGGGCGCGACGGGCTGCCGTACCCCTCCGACATGCGCAGCCGACTGCGGCTGTACGCCGAGCAGATCTACGCCAAGGACGGCACCGTCTGCTTCATCGCCCCCGAGATCGAGGGCTTCCTGTTCAAGGAGGCCGACGCCGAGCAGCACTACCACGAGACCGGGCGCTTCGATTACGTCTCGACCGGCGGCTACTACCACTCGCTGCCGGGCGACTCGCTGCGCGCCTTCATCGACACCGCCGCCGAGGTGCAGCGCGCGATGGGCTTCGGCAACGAGAAGGACCACCCGGAGGTCGCGCCCAGCCAGTTCGAGATGAACTTCGCCTACGCCGAGGCGATCATCTGCGCCGACCAGGTGCAGCTCTACAAGCTGCTGTGCCGTCAAGTCGCCTCGAGCATGGGCATGACCGCCAGCTTCCTGCCCAAGCCGCTCACCGGCATCAACGGCAGCGGCATGCACACCAACCTGTCGCTGTCGCGCGGCCACGCCAACCTGTTCTGGGACCCGGCCGGCCCGGACAACCTCTCGGCCGACGGCTGGAAGGCGGTCGAGCGCATCCTCAACTCGGCCGACGACCTGTGCCTCGTCCTCAACCCGTCGGTCAACGCCTACCGCCGGCTCGACCCGCGCTTCGAGGCCCCGAACCAGATCAAGGCCTCGGCCAACAACCGCGGCGCGATGGTGCGCATCCCCGCGGCAGACCAGCACAGCGCGCGCATCGAGGTGCGTTCGGTGGCGCCGGACGCGAACCCCTACATGGTGTTCTACGCCCTGCTGCGTACCGCGCTCGAGGGGCCGCAGAGCGAGAGCGATGAGACCAAGCGCAGCCGCACCCGCTTCTTGCCGGACAACATCTACGACGCGATCCGCCTGTTCAAGGGCTCCAAGTACATCAACGAGTTGCTCGGCGACGGGGTCGCCGCCAAGTACGTCGATGTCAAACAAGCCCAGGCCGACCGCTGCCCGAAGGCCCTCGGCTCGTTGATCAAGGTCCCGGAGATCCAGTTCCACCACGAGGTGACCAACCAGTACCTGTGGAACCACTTCTGAAGCTCGGCTCACCGGGCCTGCTCCGCTCACCCTGAGATCTGCACCGGGCCTTCTGCCGGCTGTGACCTTGAACTGACAGGGCTGTCGACGGTGCCCGGCCCCCGGTCCGGGTCAGCCCGAGCGTAGGCCGAGCTTGCGAGGCCGAAGTCGAGGGCCCGCCGCGGTCGCCCCGGATCTCTTCGTCGGTCCTTCTGCCGGCTGTGACCTTGCGCAGATGGCGCTGTCAGTTAGGAGCGTAGCTCCCGACGCCGCGAGCGGCGGGAGTGGAGTCGAAGGGTCCCTCGAAGCGACCCCTAAATCCCCTCTCCCGCGCTTGCGCGGGAGAGGGGACTTTCACTCCCTCGCGCGCGCTGGTTCTACGAGACCTGACCCGGGCGCGGGCCCGACTCCGCCTGCCCCGAGCCCGGCCGAGGGGCTCGGGCTGAGCGGGGGCCCGACAGCCTGAGTGAATCGCCGCCGGAGACGACGCCGGCCGCGCCAGGTCGGCGCGGCCGGCATCGAGAGGGGGCCGACCTTCGCGTCGGGCCTTCCGCGCGAGGGCGCGGCTCAGAGCGTGACGGTCTCGTTCTCGAACACGTCCCGGCCGAGCGCGCTCAGGTCGACCGTCTCCTCACCGGAGTGCCGGAAGGTGACCCGGCCGCGGACGCGCACCGGGCGGTCGAAGCGGATGCGGCCCTCGACGTTGAGCGCCTCGGCGTCGACGAGTGACGGTACGGCCGGGAAGAGCGCGTCGAAGTCGTCGATCTTCTTGTAGGCGGCGCCGAGGGTGACGGTCGGCTCGCCGAGCGTGCGGGCCGGGTTGCGCACCAAGGTGCCGTCCTTCTCGCGCACCACGTAGCAGTCGCTGCGGCGCACCAGCAGGTCGGCGTTGGTCTTCACCGGCGCAAACCGGGTGCGCGGCACGACCAGGCCGCGGGTGCGCTCGAAGCTGCCGATGGCCGAGCCCATCGCCGTTTCGAGCTGCAGGACCTTGGTGCCCTCGACGACCTTCGGGTTGACGATGACCGGCAGCTCGAGCCCCTTGGCGAGCCGGTCGCGCAGGCTCTCGAGGTGGACCCAGAGGTTGTTGGTGTTGAAGTGCGCGAAGCGGCCGGTGTCCTGGAAGTCGTCCTCATGGCCCTCCTCGACCTGGGCGATTTCGAGCAGGCCGAGCCGCGAGGCGCCGTGGGCGGGCCGGTGACGGAAGAGCGCGCCGCCCTTCAAGTCGGCCTCGGTCTTCGGCGTCACCTCCATCGAGAAGTCGAGCCTCTCGGTCAGGAACCAGCGCAGGATGTGGCCGTCGATGGAGGCGCCGAGGTTGTCGCCGTTGGAGAGGAAGGCGACCCGGAAGCCCTTGGCGAGGAGCTGATCGAGGATGCCGCTGGTCTGCAGCGACAGGTAGATGTCGCCGTGGCCCGGCGGGCACCAGCCCTCCTCTTCGTCGGCGGCCTCGAACGGCAGCAGGGTGTCGGCGCGCAGGCGCGGCACCCAGTTCTGAAGGAAGGCGACGGGCAAGTCGTTGGCCGCTCCTTCGTTGATCTGCGCGATGCCCGGCTCGGCCAGCGTGTCCTCATGAGTCGCGAACGAGTTCATGAAGAGCAGCGGCACCGGCGCCGAGTAGAGGCTGCGCATCCGCTCGATCTGGTTGCGGATGATGCCCAGGAAATTGACGCCGTCCTTGACCGGCAGCAGCGTCTTCGCCTTGGAGAGCCCCATCGACGTGCCGAGCCCGCCGTTGAGCTTGATGACCACGAGCCGGGCGAGATCCTCGGGCCTGGCCTCGTCGCCGAGCTTTTCGAAGTGGACCGTGTCACCGGTATCCGGCGCGGCGATCTCGGACCAGGGGATCTTGCCGGTGAACCCGCGGTGGACGAGGGCGGCCCGGCGCACGTATTCCTCGGTCGCCGCCGGGTGGATGCCGCGCTGCTGCATGCGGCCGCGGATGCGGTCGCGGATCGTCTCGAATTCCATGAGGCCTCCCGTCGGCCCGCCAGCCAGCGAGCCGCACGTCGCGGCGCGCGACGGGCGCGCCGGAAAGGTTCGCGAAACGCAGGCGAGGATACGCGGGCGGTGAGACGGCAGCCAGAGGCTTGGTCGCTTGGATGGAGCTGCGGGAGCGCCGAATCCGGAGGTCCGGCCTTCGTGCTGGCCGGCGGGCACCAAGTTCGTTCCGCCTGTCCAAGCGGCTTGGGCGCGACCCGCTCATCCCGAGCTCGTCACCGGTCCCTTGGCCGGCCGTGACCTTGAACCAACAGGGATTTCGATGGGCGCCCGCCCCCCCGGTCAGCCCGAGCGTAGGCCGAGCTCGCGCGGCCGGAGTCGAGGGCCCGCCGTGGTCACCCCGAGCTTTCCGTCGCTCCTTCTGCCGGCTGTGACCTTGCGCAGATGGGGCTGTTGGTAAGGAGCGTAGAGGCGACCCGCGGGAGCCTCGGCGGCCGAGGGATTCGCGGATTTGCCTCCCGGACTGGATTTGGACGAAGACCTCCGGAGGCCCGCCCGTGAATTTCGGCCACTTGCGGTCTCGGCTTTCGCGCGGAACCAGCTCTGCGGCCCTGTCTCATGCCTCCCGTCTGGGAGGTCGCGGTTGGTCCCGGCGATTCGCCTGGTCGCGCGCGGCCGCCGAGCGCTTCGACCCGCGGGAAGCGTTCACTGCTGACCTCAAGGGCGAGTCCCCCAACTGGCAGAGACCTTGGCCGGGCCTTCAGGAAGTAAGAATGGCGACAGCTTGCGACGGGCCACCAAGGCCGTTCGGGGGGGATGTGCGATGGCTGCCGACCGTGTCGAGAGGGCGCTCTTCCTTATTAGACGCTGGGACGCCGAGCTGACGAGGCTCTGCGAATGTTGCCGGCGCGAGGCGGCGCTCGAGGTCGAGACCGTCAGCGACGGGTTGCAGGGCCTGCGTTTGGCGAAGCGAATGCGACCGAAGCTGTTGCTGACCGAGATGATTCTCCCAGGCCTCGACGGGTTGAGCATCTGCCGGGCGCTGCGCCGGGAGCCTGCGACGAGCTCGATTCGCCTGATGATGGTCAGCATCCTCGCGGCCGAGGAGCGCGCGCGGGAGGCGGGCGTCGATCTCTTCCTGCGTCGTCCGGTCGAGGGCGAGCGGCTCGTCGAATCGGCGCTGCGGCTGCTCGGACGGCGCTTCGTCGGCGGACCGGAGATGGGGATTTCGCTCTGAGTGTGGCGCCGGCGCCCGAAATGGAGTCTGTTTGTGACTCGGAGCAAGGACGATCATCCGCGCTTCGAGGACTGCGACGGTGCGCATCGCAGGACCGTCTGCGCTCCGCCGAGGGGGAACATGAGCCACTGGAGTCGAGGTCGGTCGCGAAATCACCTGAACCTCGGCTCGCTACCCGCTCACCCGGAGCGTAGCCTCCCGAGGAACGAGGGAGGCGGAGTCGAGGGGTCCTCGACTTCGGCCTCGCAAGCTCGGCCTACGCTCGGGCTGATCGGCCTTCGCTCGAAGGACTCTTCGACACCTCTTCTGTCAGACCGGTCCGTGTGCGTTGGTTCGCGGACAACCGTCGCCTCGCCCCGCCTGCCGCCCTTCGGCGGTGCCGGTGCGGCGGGCGCTCTCGCGCGAGGTGGGAATTGAACGTCGGGGAACGCTTCCGCGAGTTGCTCGCCATCAACCGCGCCATCGCCAGCGCCACGGACCACGACGAGGTCCTGCGGCTGGTGGTCGAGCGGACCTGCGAGCTGACGCGCGCCGATGCCTGTCTGGTCCTCCTGTCGGTCGACGCCCGAGGTGTCCGGGTGGCCGCGGCCGCGGGCGAGGGGACCGAAGCGGCTCGCGAGCTGAGGCTGCCTCTCGACGAGGAGCTGGGGGCCGGCCTGCGCCGAGTCCTCGGCTTCGGCGGCAGCGATGCGTTCTTCGGAGTGCCCATCGTGGGCTCGGCCGGCTTGGTCGGAGTGCTCGCCGTCCTGCGCCGCGACCCCGGCGGCGACGACTGTCCGGAGGACGAGCAACTCCTCGCGGTCCTCGCCGACCAGGCGGCCATCGCCCTCGAGAACGCCGACAGGCTGCGACGGCTGGAAGCCGCCTTCGAGGCGGTGCACGCCGAGCGGCGGGTGCTGTCGCAGGTGATGGAGGCCGCGCCGGTCGCCCTGATGCTCGTCGAGGGTGACGAGGCGCGCATCTCGTACGCCAACCGACGCGCCCTCGAGCTCTTCCCCGGGGCTGACGACCTGTCGCTCGAGACCTGGACGACGCGCCGCGACGCGGGAGCCGGCTGTGAGCGTTCACCGGTGCGCCGTGCGCTGGTGTTCGGCGAGCAGGTGCGCGGGGTCGAGGTCGTCCGGGGGCAGGCAGACGGCACCGAGCGCCACTTCGAGGTGGACGCGGCGCCGCTGTCGCCTGGCGAGGGGGGGAGGCGGCGGGCGGTGATCGCCGTGCAGGACACCAGCCTGCGCGAGCAGTTTCGCCGCGAGCGCGAGCACGCGGGCGCGCTCGCCGAGGAAAACCGGGTCAAGGACCTCTTCTTCAATACCCTCTCGCACGAGCTGCGCAGCCCCCTCGCCGCCATCCGCAACGCGGTCGAGCTGATTCGGCGCAGCAGCGCAGTTCCGACCCGCTGCGAGCGCGCCTGCGCGATCATCGAGCGCAGCGTCTGCAACCAGACCCGGCTCATCGACGATCTGCTCGACCTGTCGCGCATCATGCTCGGGAGGCTGCGGCTCGAGCACGAGCTGGTCGACCTCCAGGACCTGGTCGCGGTGCAGGTCGAGGCGCTCGAGCAGGACGCGTGCCGCAAGGGGCTCGAGATGTCGCTCGAGGCCGGCGAGGGCCCGCTGGCGGTCCGCGGCGATCGCGACCGCCTCGGCCAGGTCGTCACCAACCTGCTGACCAACGCCATCCGCTACACCCAGCGCGGCTCCATCCAGGTCAGGGTCTTCGTCGAGGACGGTCAGGTCGCGGTGCAGGTGCGCGACACCGGCATCGGCATCGGCCCCGAGGTGCTCGAGCACATCTTCCAGCCCTTCCGCGTCGCCGACAGCTCGTTGCAGCGCAGCTCCGGAGGGCTGGGGATCGGCCTGTCCATCGCGCACACGCTGGTCGAGCGGCACGACGGCAGCATCGAGGTGGCGAGCGACGGCGCGGGCAAGGGGAGCTGCTTCACGGTCCGCCTGCCGCTGGCCGAGGGGACACCGGCCGCGGCGGCGACGCCGATTCCTTTTCGGACCCCGGCGCGGGTCCACAACATCCTGCTCGTCGAGGACAACGCCGACCTGCGCGAGAGCCTCGCCGAGCTGCTGCGCGAGTGGGGCCACGAGGTCCGAACGGCCGACAACGGGGCGCGGGCCATCGAGGCGGCGAGCGCCGGGCACTTCGATCTCGCCTTCGTGGACCTCGGCCTGCCGGACCTCGACGGCTTCGAGGTCGCCTCGCGCCTTCGCGCGGCCGCCGCAGACCTGAGGCTGGTGGCGCTCACCGGGTTCGTCAGCGACGCGCAGAGGGACAGGGCCCGGCTCGCCGGCTTTGACGAGTTCGTCGCCAAGCCCGTGGACCTGAAGGCGCTCGAGGCGAGCCTCGCCCACGAGCCGAACGGCGACGATTCGAGCGGCACGGTGCACTGACCGAGGCGTCGCGCTGTCCGCCCCGAAGTCCTCCGACCGGCTGCTACCTTGAATTGACTGAGCTGTCAGGAGGCCCCGGAGCGCCAGCCTTCGTGCTGGCGGCCCGGCGTCTCGGGCTACCGGGTCCAAGAGTTGTCGCGACAGGGCTGTCGGCTGGGGACGCAGTCGAGCAACTGCCTTGAGGATCAAGAGCCCGAGCCCCGGTCGCCCCGAGCGTCTCACCGGGGCTTAGCCCGCTGGGGTGGTGAGTGAAACCAACGTCACGCCGAACGGCTCGCGCCATTCGCCGAGTCCTGGAGGAACGGTGCAACGGAGGCAACCGCGCAGACCGCTGGCCCTCACCCTCCTCTCCCAGACGGCGCGCACTCCCACC
>ENA-UOOR01000981-UOOR01000981.1-fermentation-metagenome-genome-assembly--contig:-NODE-981-length-36087-cov-6.762128_pt1 | contig 36087 bp, 25 predicted proteins | sample MGYA00245780_ERZ724029 | MGnify/ENA primary metagenome ERZ724029 (study PRJEB28704, sample SAMN03018315) | fermentation metagenome | biome: anthropogenic terrestrial biome; feature: soil; material... | reverse complement strand
TTGCGCAGGGGTACGAGGTAGGTCTCGTCCGGGCGCATCTCGCTCAGGCGCTCGTTGATCAGGTGGTAGGGCAAGGGGCTCGGGTCGTCGTCGGCGAGCTCAGCGGCGACGGCCGGCGGCAGGCGCTCGCGAAACAGCGCTCGGGCGACGCCGGGCAGCTCCAAGGTCAGCTTGAAGAAGCGATCGTGCGGCTTGCCGATCGTCATCGGTTCCCCCTCCACCGAACGAGATGGAGGGAGTGTAGCGCGCGGGGCCGGCACCGTCTGGGCGCGACACTTCGGCGGCTCGCGGCGCCGTCCGCTCGGCTATTCTCCCGGCGCTTTGCGCCCGGGCACCGGGCAGGCAGCGCCGTGCTCGACAGGCAGGAATATCGAACCTCACCCGAGGCGCTCTAATAGAGATGGACCTCCAATCCGAGACCCACGAGCCGGTCGAAAGGCTCGCCGGAAACCCCTTCAGACACCTGCGCGACTCGCTGCGGCAGGGCACGCGGCTCGTCCCGGTCACCGGGCTCAAGGGCGGGGCGCGCGGCTACGCGCTCGCCCGCCTGGTGCGCGAGGGGCTCGGGCCCTTCGTCTGCGTGACCGCGGACGAAGAGGCGGCCGACCAACTCGCGACCGACCTCGAGCTGTTCCTCGGCGCGGGCAGCCGCGAGGCCCCGACCGTCCTCAGGCTCCCGGCCGACGCGCAGCTTCCCTACGAGGTGCTCTCGCCCGACCGGCAGACGATGCTCGGGCGCCTCTCGACGCTCTTCCACCTCTCGCAGGGCACGCCCGCCCGCGCGCTGGTGCTTTCGGCCCGCGCCTTGGCCCGGCGGCAGATCCCGCCCTCGGTCTTCGACGCCCACGTCGAGATCGTCGGCGTCGACCAGGAGATCGACCGCGACGTGCTCGCCCGGAAGCTCGTCGCGATGGGCTACTTGAGCGTGCCGCTGGTCGAGGCCCCGGGCACCTTCGCGGTGCGCGGCGGCATCCTCGATCTCTTCTCGCCGCTCTACGACAAGCCGGCGCGCATCGAGTTCTTCGGCGACACGGTCGAGAGCCTGCGCCTGTTCGACGCCGAGACGCAGCGCACCGCCGGCAAGCTCGAGAGCCTGATGCTCGGGCCGGCCAACGAGATCCTCTTCGACGCGGCGACGCGGGCCGCGGGGATCGAGGCGGCGCGCGAGGCCGCCGACGCGGTCAACCGCCCCTCGTCCAAGGTGCGCGAGCTGCTCGACTCGATTCAGGAGGGCCGACTCGTCTACGGCCTCGAGGCGCTGCTGCCCGGCTTCTACGGCCGCAAGCTCGTCGGCCTGTTCGACTACCTGGAGCGCTGGGCGAAGCGGCCGGTGCTCTTCCTCGACGACCCGCTGGGCATCGAGTCGGCCTTGACCGAGCTCGACGAGTCGCTCGACGCCGAGCTCGCGGCCGCGCGCCATCGCGCCGAGCTGGCGATGGAGCCCGAGGCCCACTTCCTGCGCGCACCGGAGATCGAGGCCGCCCGCGCGCGGCTGCAGACGGTGGCGAGCCACGCCGTCTTCGTCGGCGGGCCCGAGCAGCAGCCGATAGCCTTCGCCTACGGCCAGACCGCGCCCATCCGCCAGCAGATCGCCTCGCACCACGGCGAGCAGGGCGCGCTCGCTCCGCTCGTCCACCGGCTCGGGAGCTGGCGGGACCTGGGCGTCTACTCCGCGATCGTCTGCGGCACCAGCGGCCAGGTCGACCGCCTCAAGCGCCTGCTGCTCGACCGCGAGGTGATGGTCAAGGCGCACCCCGAGGGACTGCCGGCCGATCCTCGCGCGAGCTTCGACCCCTCGGTCTGGGTCCACCTGCACCAAGGCGAGGTGAGCGCGGGCTTCGTCGACACGCCCGGCGGCCTCGCGCTGCTCTCCGAGGAGGACATCTTCGGCCAGCGCACCCGCAAGGTCTCGCGGCGCGCGCGGGCCGAGCAGCCCTTCATCGACGCCTTCAAGGAGCTCAAGGAGGGCGACCTCGTCGTCCACGTCGACTACGGCATCGGCCGCTACCAGGGCCTGCAGCGGATGGCGATCCGCGGCATCGGCACCGACGTGCTCGCCATCGAGTACGCGGGCAAGGACAAGGTCTACCTGCCGGTGGCGCGGCTGCGGCTGGTGCAGAAGTTCACCGGCTCGGACGCCGAGAACGTCGCCCTCGACCGCTTGGGCTCGGCCTCGTGGGAGCGGCGCAAGAAGGCGGTCAAGGAGCACCTGCTCAAGATGGCCGCCGAGCTGCTGCGCATCTACGCGGCCCGCAAGGCGCACCCCGGCCACGCCTTCAGCGCGCCGGACACCTACTACCGGCAGTTCGAGGCCGACTTCCCGTTCGAGGAGACTCCGGACCAGGAGAAGGCGATCGGCGACGTGCTCGGCGACATGGTCTCGGCGCGCCCGATGGACCGGCTCGTCTGCGGCGACGTCGGCTACGGCAAGACCGAGGTGGCGCTCAGGGCGGCGTTCAAGGCGGTGCTCGACAAGAAGCAGGTCGCCGTGCTCGTGCCGACCACCGTGCTCGCGGCGCAGCACCTGCGCACCTTCCGCGAGCGCTTCCACGATTACCCGGTGACCGTGGAGATGGTCTCGCGGATGCGCTCGACCAAGGAGAACCGGGAGACGCTCAAGAAGACCGCCGAGGGCAAGGTAGACGTGCTCGTCGGCACGCACCGGCTGCTCGCCGCGGACGTGAGCTTCAAGGACCTGGGGCTGCTCGTCATCGACGAGGAGCAGCGCTTCGGGGTCGCGCACAAGGAGAAGCTGAAGAAGTACCGCAGCCAGGTCGACGTGCTCACCATGACCGCGACGCCCATCCCGCGCACCCTGCACATGTCGATGTCCGGCGTGCGGGACATGAGCATCATCGCCAGCCCGCCGGCCGACCGGAAAGCCATCCGCACCTTCGTGCTCAAGTTCGACCCCGCGCAGATCGCCGAGGCGATCCGCCGCGAGCTGGCGCGCGGCGGGCAGGTCTACTTCGTCCACAACCGCGTGCAGTCGATCTACGCGATGGAGCGCACGCTCAAGGAGCTGGTGCCCGAGGCGCGCTACGCGGTGGCGCACGGTCAGATGGCCGAGGGCCAGCTCGAGAAGGTGATGACCGAGTTCACCGAGCGAAAGCACGACGTGCTCGTCTGCTCGAGCATCATCGAGTCGGGCCTCGACATCCCCACCGCCAACACCATCATCGTCAACCGGGCCGACACCTTCGGGCTCGCGCAGCTCTACCAAATCCGCGGGAGGGTCGGCCGCAGCCGCGAGCGCGCCTACGCCTATCTGATGGTGCCGGCCAAGCAGCCGATGACCAAGGACGCGGCGCGCCGGCTCGAGGTGCTGCAGAGCTTCACCGAGCTGGGCGCGGGCTTCTCCATCGCCTCGCACGACCTGGAGATCCGCGGCGCGGGCAACCTGCTCGGCCCCGACCAGTCCGGGCAGATCGCCGCGGTCGGCTTCGATTTGTACGCGCAGATGCTCGAGGAGGCGGTCCACGAGCTGCGCGGCGAGCCGCTCAGCAGCGTCATCGACCCGGACGTCACCCTGCCGGTGCCCGCCTACATCCCCGACGACTACGTGCCGGACATCCACCTGCGGCTGCACTTCTACAAGCGCTTCTCGCAGGCGCAGAACGACGAGGAGCTGAGCGACTTGCGGGGCGAGATGCAGGATCGCTTCGGCGAGCTGCCGATCGAGGTCGACAACCTCTCCGAGGTGATGGCGCTCAAGGCCGACCTGCGCCGGCTGCGGCTGCGGGCGCTGGAGAGCGGGCCCGGGAGGCTGGTGGTGACCTTGGGCAACGAAGCCGACTTGGAGCCGAACAAGCTGACCGGCCTGGTGCAGCGGTCGAAGGGCGGCTACCGGCTGACCCCGGAGCTGAAGCTGATCGCGGCGATCGACCCGAGGAAGAAGGAGCCGCAGGATTTGCTCGTCGCCAGCAAGAAGGTGATGAGGGATCTCTTCGGCTGCGAGAAGGAGCAGCTCCTCGAGGTCGAGGGGATCGGGCCGAAGCTGCGGCGGTAAGGATGGAGGGCGGAGCTCCAGCTCCGCCACGAGGGCAAGAGGTGGAGGCGGAGGGACCGTCGGCTCACCCCGAGCTTGTCGAGGGGCACGCCGGCTGCGCGGAATGGACGGCAAGCTCCCCCACGCGCCGGCGAGGAGTGGAGGGGAGGTTCAGAGCGCGTCTTGCCCGCTGCCCGGGGGACAGCGAGTGCTCCTTCGTCGCGTTCGCCTACAACCCGAGCACCGGAATCTCCCTGACCGCGCCGAAACCTCGGTCGTGGCTGACGAGCGCGAAGCAGTTTTCGTGGAGTGCGGTGGCCAACTGAATCGCATCCGGCAGCTTGAGCCGATAGCGCGTCCGCATGCGCGCGGCGAGGGAAGCGAGATCGGCATCGAGTGCGCGAACCGTCCACCCGACGCTGCCGCAAAGGAGCTGGTGGTAGCGCTCGGCGAGTGCCTCCTTGCCATGGCTGAGGGGGCCAGCCATTACCTCAGCGACAGAGATCGGCGAGACGATCGCCTGGATTCTTCCCTCGTCGAGATCGCGGAACAACGGCTCGAAGCGTGAGGCGAGAGGGCCATTCTCCAGGACGTACAGGATCGGGTTGGTGTCGAGAAAGATGGTCGCGCCGTCAGGAACCTCGGAGGAAAGAGTCATTCCCACTCGTCCCTCATCTTCGCGACCGTCGCGCCCGCGCGCTTGCCCCAGAGCCCCGCGCCGGTTCCCTTGAGGGAGAGAAAGGGCAAGCGCTTGTGCTCCCTTGCTTGTTCGACCGGGACAAGGACGGCGTAGGGCACGCCTCTTCTCGTGATGACTGTGGCCTTGCCTCGGTGGGCGTCCTCGAGAAGTGCTGGAAGGTTAGCGCGCGCTTCCTCGGCTCCGACTGCTCGTCGCTTCATGTGGACCTCCAGATTCAAGTGTACGGTCCGTACGGTTGGCGCGGAAGCGCCGCTCCCGCCTCGCAAGCAGACGGGCCTTGGGCTCGTCGGGGCACGTGCGGCGGATCGCATCTAGAGTCAACGCGAACGCGACGCAAAGGGCGCCATGAAAGATCCCAAGGGACCGAGGCAGCCGCTAACCGAGGAAGAGCTCCGCGCCGCGATGGTCGGAGGAGCCGAGCCGACGAGCGGCCCGATCACGCTCGCTGAATACGATGAAGCCTGGCCCGGGCAGTTCCGGCGAGAGGAGGATCGGATTCGCGCGGCCCTCGGGTCGCGGGCGCTGCTCGTCGAGCACGTCGGCTCGACCTCGGTGCCCGGCCTGGCCGCCAAGCCGGTCATCGACATCCTGCTCGTGGTGAAGGACTCCGCCGACGAAGCCGCCTTCGTCCCGGCGCTCGAGACCGCGGGGTACGTCCTGCGAATTCGCGAGCCCGACTGGAACCAGCACCGGCTGTTCAAGGGACCTGAGGTCGACGTCAACCTCCACGTGTTCTCGAGCGGCTGCCCGGAAATCGCCCGGATGCTCGCCTTCCGCGACCGGCTGCGTACGCACCCCGTCGACCGGGAACGGTACGAGCGGGTGAAACGATCGCTGGCAGCGCGCTCCTGGAAGTACGTGCAGCGCTACGCCGACGCGAAGACCGAGGTGGTCGAGTCCATCCTTGCGGAGGCCGAGCGCGAGCGCTGATTCGAGGGCGCGCGCCATGTCGTTGCTCCAGTGTCCCGCCGGGTGTGTGGGCGCCGGCGAGAGTCGGGCAAGAAGCAAGAGCCGGAATCGTAGGCCGTTCGCGCGTCTCGCCGGCCGGCCTGATGTCGCGAGTCTTGGCCAGGGCGGCGACGCGAGAATGCTAGGCGCGGAATCGAGGCGGTGCCCTCGGGACACGACGATTCGGTTCCGGGACAGGCGCGAACGCTCGCGGGACAAGCCCAGGCACGTGCGGGACAAGCCGAGTTGCAACCGGGACATCAATCACAGCGGGATGAGACGTCCCGAGCGGCCTTCCCGATGTCCCGGGAGCGGTTCCCGATGTCCCGGGAGCGGTTCCCGATGTCCCGGGAGCGTCTCCCGATGTCCCGGGAGCGCTCTCCCGATGTCCCGGGAGCGGTTCCCGATGTCCCGGGAGCGGTTCCCGATGTCCCGGGAGCGCTTTCGAGTCCGCGCGAACCCCCAATTGGGTTGGGGCTCGGTCGTCCGAGGGCGTTCGCTTACCAAATCAACAGCGATCACCCGTGTTCGGCGCGTCGAGCGATCCGCCCACCGCCTCATCCATGTCTTCGCCCGCGCACCTCGAGCACCCGCCTCACGAACTCCTCGCGCAACCCCTCGAGCGGCCTCGCCGCCTCCTCGCCCTCGATGAAGCGGATCGCCGCGGCGATGGCCTCGAGCGTCGAGTGGCCCTCGGGCCGCTGCTGCTCGCGCAGCCGCGCGGGCGCGACCGCCGGCGGTGGCAGCGAGAGCACCGGCAGGCCGCGCAGCGCCGGCATGTGCAGGAACATCCGGCGTGTCTGTCTCCAGCTCCCGTCGAGTACGACCAGCTTGCGCGGCGCCGGTTCGGGACGCTCCGTCCGCTCTTGTCCCGGATAGAGAAGCCAGGTGCCGGGCTCGCGGAAGGGCGCCGGATCGATGGGGTCCGAAGCCGCCTCGATGTCCAGCATCCGCGCCTCGGCGAGCGCGAGGGCCGCGACGCGCGCGGTGTTGCTGGTGCGCAGCCGCTCCTTGGCGTGCCGCACGATCAAGATCTGCGTGCGCGTCTCCACCCGCGGGATGCAGCCGCACAGGCAGGCCTTCTCGCGCAGCAGGCAGCGAGGGCAGCGGCCCGCGAGGTCTTCGGGTGTCCTCGAGCGCATCTTCAGCGCGGCCGAGCCTTCGTGGTCCCCAAGATCAGGCCCCTTCGGCCCGGCGGACGTAGACCCTCGGCACCCGCGTGTTGATGCTCGTCAGGATCTCGTGAGGGATGGTGCCCGCCCACTCGGCCATCTCCTCGATGCCGATGGCCGCCTCGCCCTCGTGACCGAGCAGCACGACCTCGTCGTCGTTGAAGGCGCTGTCCCAGCCGATGTCGACCATCACCTGGTCCATGCAGATGCGCCCGACCACCGGGTAGCGCTTGCCGTGGATGATCACCTGGGCCTGGCCGGACAGCGCGCGCAGGTAACCGTCGCCGTAGCCGACCGGCAGGGTGACCACCCGCGTCTCGCGCTCCGGCGTCCAGGTCGAGCCGTAGCTGACCGGGTTGCCCGGCTTGACGACCTTGAAGTAGACGACCCGCGACTTCCAGCGCAGCGCCGAGCGGACCTCGATGGGCCGCGGGCCGGGCATCGGGTAGGCGCCGTAGAGCAGCAGCCCGGGGCGCACCATGTCGAAGCGGGCCTCGGGGAGCTGAAGCACGCCGCCGGAGTTCGACAGGTGGCGCAGCGGCGTCGGGAGCGAGCGCCGCTCGTAGAAGCGCAAGACCTCCTGGAAGCGCTCGAGCTGCAGCCGCGCGTGCGTCAGGTCAGGCGAGTCGGCGTTGGCGAAGTGGGAGAAGACCCCCTCGACCTCGACGTGCCGGCAGCCGAGCGAGGCCTCGAGCAGCTTCTCGGCGCTGTACCAGTGGACGCCGATCCGCTCCATCCCGGTGTCGATCTTCAGGTGCACGCGGGCCCGGCGACCGAGCGTCGCCGCGCAGTCCTCGACCGCGCGCAGCTTGTCCACCGAGGAGGCGGTCAGCGTCAGGTCGTGCTCGAGGAAGAGCGGGATCTGCCCGCCGACCAGGCCGCCGAGCACGAGGATCGGCGTGCGCACGCCGGCTTGCCGCAGGCGCAGCCCCTCTTCGAGATAGGCGACGGCGAGATAGGGAGCGCCCAGGCGCTCGAAGTGCCGGCCGACCTCGACGAGGCCGTGGCCGTAGGCGTTGGCCTTGAGGATCACCATCACCGGCACGTTGACGTGCCGGCAGATGGCCTCGTAGTTGGCCGTGAGCTGGGCGAGGTCGACTTCGAGGGCGGTGGGGCGAAGCCCTTCGCCCAGGGCGATGGTCGGTTCGTGGAGCCTGTGCATCGGGGCTTGATTACCACGCCCCGGTCTCCTCGGGCGAAGGCGAGGGGCCGCCCGGTCACCCCGAGCTTGTCGAGGGGGCGGGCGTGAAAGCTCGGGCGAGCAGCGAGGAGGGAGCCCGCCGCCTCGGCGGCCGCGTAGAGGGGCGCAAGCTCGGAGAAGCGCGACGAGACGCGGGAGAGGAAGGGCGCGCCGCCGTCCCGGCGGCGGCGTGGTCGGGGCGCGAGCGAGTCGGCCGAACGCGAAGCTCGGGCGAGCAGCGAGGAGGGAGCCCGCCGTCGCGGCGGCCGGCGACGAAGCCGGACTTCATCCTCGCCTTCGGCAGCACCCGCCGATGCCGCGCGCCTACGACACGAAGCGAATCGTCAGTGGGTACCGGAACAGCTCCCCGTCCTTCGCCTTGACGCTGGCGACGATGATCTCCACGAGCTGGAAGACGGCGACCGCGATGAGCAGCGGGATGCCGATGAGCACGAACACCAGCAGGCCGGAGACTACGTAGTAGAGGAGGATGCTCAGCTCGAAGTTGAGCGACTCCTTGCCCTGGTCGTCGACGAGCGGGTACTCGTCCTTCTTGACCAGCCACACGATCAGCGGACCGACGAAGAACCCGAAGAACGTGAGATAGCCCGCGAGCGCCGACAGGTGACAGGCCATCGCCCAGTTCTTCTCGTCGTGCGACGGACCCTTGCGCTCGGCCGTCGGCTGTGGCGTCGGCTCGGCCGCGCGCCGCTCCTCCTCGGGAGGCGGTGGCTCGGGCGGCAGCACCGTGGGCTTGTTGGTCGGCGGTTCTTGGCCTGGTCCGTACACATCGGTCATGGCAATCCCTCCGAGACGGCCGTCTCTCCCCATCCAGATAGCCCTCGAATCGCGCCGCCGCAGCGGGCGCGCGGCACGCGGCCTGGACTTGAGCCGGTCGGCCGCCGCGACTAGCCTCGGGCCGCCTTTCGCTCCTCACAGCCACCAGGCGAGGCCCCGCGCCCATGACCTCCGAGACTCTCTCCTGCTTCGCCGCTACGGCCCCCGGACTCGAGCCCCTTGCCGCCAAAGAGCTGCGCGCGCTCGGTATGCGACGAGTCAAGGACTCGCCCGGTGGCGCATCGTTCGTCGCGACGGTCGAGCAGCTCTACGCCGCCAACCTCTGGCTGCGCGCGGCGAGCCGGGTCCTCGTGCGCATCGCCGAGTTCCGCGCGACCGCCTTCTACGAGCTCGAGCGCAACGCCCGGAAGATCCCCTGGGAGCGCTTCGTCGCGGGCGGGGCGAGCGTCTCGCTCGGGGTCACCTGCCGCAAGTCGAAGCTCTATCACTCGGGCGCGGTCGCCCAGCGGGTGCTCGAGGCCATCGAGCGCAAGGTCGGCAAGGTCGAGACGCAGCTCGGCGGCGACGAGGACGAGGAGGGCGGGGCTGGGCAGCGCTTCTTCGTCCGCTTCGTCCACGACCAGTGCACCATCAGCGCCGACAGCTCGGGCGAGCTGCTGCACCGGCGCGGGTATCGGCAGGTCGTCGCGCAGGCGCCGCTGCGCGAGACGCTGGCGGCCGCGATGCTCCTCGGCGCCGGGTGGCGGGGCAAGGCGCCGCTGCTCGATCCGATGTGTGGCTCGGGGACGATCCCCATCGAAGCCGCGCTGCTCGCGCGGCGGGTCGCGCCGGGGATTGAGCGCAGCTTTGCCTTCATGAGCTGGCGGGACTTCGACGACCGCGCCTGGCAGCGGCTGCGCGAGAGGGCGAGGGCAGGCGCGCTCGCGCGCTCGCCGGTCAAGATCGCGGGGTCGGACAAGAACGCGGGCGCCATTGCGGCGGCGCGGGTGAATGCCGAGCGCGCGGGCGTGATCGAGGACCTCGAGCTCGCCGTCCGCGACGTCGCCGCGCTCGAGGTGCCGGCTGACGGCCCGGGGCTCGTCGTGACCAACCCGCCGTACGGCAAGCGGGTGGGTGAGCAGCGTGAGCTGCGGAGCCTCTTTCAGACGATGGGCCGGGCCTTTCGCGAACGCGCGCCGGGATGGACCGCGGGCGTGCTGGTGCCCGATCCGAAGCTCGGTCAGGCGCTGGGCCTCGGGCTCGAGGAGGCCTTCCACACCCGCAACGGCGGGATCCCGGTCGCCTATCTCGTCGGGCAGGTGAAGTAGCCGGAGCGCCGGTCCTTCGTGCCGGCGCGTCGACGCCGGACCACGGTTCGTCCGCGACACGCGGGCCAGCACCAAGGCTGGCCCTCCGACCCACCGGCCCGCCGACCGTATCGGCCCGTCGACGCAACCCTTGGAAATCGCCACGAGTTTCCCCTATCCTCGGCGCCTCTGAAATCGCTGTAAGTGCTCGGGCAGGCTGCGGCAGCCCGAGTACCCCACGAGAGTCCGAGGGACCGTCAGGTCCACGCGCAGCGGCCCGTCGCCCTGCACCACCAAGGAGAGATTCATGGCCGAAGAGGCGAAGGCGGTCTCCGCCGAAGGCGCCGGGACGAAGTCGGTCTCGGTGCTCGAGCAGGTCCGCACCATGGGCTTCAATTTCTGGATCGCCAACGTGATGGAGGCCTTCGAGCGCCTGGCCTTCTTCGGCGTGCGCGCGGTGCTGCCGCTCTACATGGTCGGCACCAGCGGCGGCGGCATCGGCCTCTCGATGTCCGAGAAGGGCGCCATCTACATGGTCTGGGCGCTCATCCAATGCCTGGTTCCGATGGTCTCGGGCGGCTACACCGAGGCCTATGGCTACAAGAAGAGCCTCTTCGTCGCCTTCTGCCTGAACATCCTCGGCTACGTGACGATGGCGAACGCCCGGACCTTCTGGATGATGATGCTCGCCGGGTGTCTGGTGGGCCTTGGCACTGCGCTCTTCAAGCCGCCGGTCCAGGGCTCTGTGGCCAAGTCGCTCAATGAGAAGAACTCGGGCCTCGGCTTCGGCCTCTTCTACTGGGTCGTCAACATCGGAGGCTTCCTCGCGCCGATGGCGGCAGCCAGCGCCCGCGGCAACGAGACGGCGCCGACCTGGCACTACGTTTTCTACGGCGCGGCCATCGTCACGGCGATCAACTTCCTGCCGACCATCTTCCTGTTCCGCGAGCCCGAGCGCGATCCTGAGGCGGCCAAGAAGAAGCCGATCAAGGTCTTCACCGACACCATGAAGGTGCTCTGGAACGACAAGGCGATGCTGCGCTTCCTGCTCATCGTCTCCGGCTTCTGGTTCATGTTCATGCAGCTTTGGGATTTGCTGCCGAACTTCCTCGACGAGTGGGTCGACACCCGCGACGTCGGCGGCCTGCTCGCGGCGATACCCCTCGATTTCGTCAAAGGCTGGCTGATGGCCGACGGCGCGGCCAAGCCCGAGATCCTCATCAACATCGACGCGGCCACCATCATCCTCTTCGTGCTCCCGCTCTCGTGGTTCTTCGGCCGCTACAAGATGATGACCTCGCTGGTACTCGGCATGGCGATTGGCCTGGTCGGCTTCGTCGCCTCGGGCCTGACCTCGGTCGGCATGTTCGCCGCCATCGCCATCTTCGTCTTCGCCATTGGCGAGATCATCTGCAGCCCGAAGTTCTCCGAGTTCATCGGCATGACCGCGCCGCCCGACAAGAAGGCGCTGTACATGGGCTACTCGAACATCCCGTTCGCCATCGGCTGGGCAGCCGGCAACGGCATCTCGGGACCGCTCTATGACGGCTTCGCGTCGAAGAACATGCTGGCGCGCAAGTACCTCGCCGAGCACTTCGGGATGAGCCCCGAGTCGCTCGAGTCGCTCAAGGGCACCGAGCTCTTCAACACCCTGGCCGCCAAGCTCGGGGGCGTCGACATCTACGAGGTCAACCGGGTGCTCTGGGACGCCTACAACCCCTGGATCATCTGGATCATGCTCGGCGTGGTCGGCCTCGCCTCGCTCGTCGGGATGACCGTCTCGTACAAGCTGTCGCAGAAGAAGGATTCGGCGCCCGAGGCGCCCACCGCGCAGCCGACGGCCTGATCGGTTCAAAGACTCGAAGCGCGACGAGCCCGGTCGACTCGCTCGGCCGGGCTCTCGTGTGTGCGCCACTGGCAACGAGGTGCCAAGCCTTGCCGCGTTTCGTCTTCCTCTTCCTCGCCGTGGGCATCGCCGCCGCGAGCCAGTCCGGCAACATCATCCGGCTCGCCGAGGCGAGCCCGCTCGCCATCGCCGCCTGGCGCCTGGTCATCGCCTCGGCGCTGCTCGCGCCGCTGGCCGGCGGGCGCCTGCACCAGCTTCGCGGTCTGTCCCGCCGCGACACCGGGCTGCTCGTCCTCGCCGGCCTCGCGCTGGCCGCGCACTTCGTCTCCTGGATAGCCGCGGTCCAGCACACCACCGTGGCCAACGCGGCCATCTTCTTCGCCATCAACCCGGTGATCACCGCGCTCGCCTCCCACCTCGTCTTCGGCGAGAGGCTCACCCCGCGGCTGCTCGGCTCGATTGCCCTGGGGCTCTTCGGCGTCGTCGCCATCGGCGTGAGCGATTTCAGCCTCGACCGCTCGCAGTTGAGGGGAGACCTGCTCGCGGTGCTCTCGTCGGTGCTCTTCACCGCGTACTTCCTCATCGGCAAGAGGCTGCGCGGCAGGCTCGACAACGCGGTCTACGTCACCGCGCTCTACGGGGTCGCCGGGGCCGCGGGCTTCGCGGCGCTCTTCGCGACCGGCGTGCCGGCGGCAGGCTACTCGCCGACCACCTGGCTCGCCTTCCTGCTGATGGCCCTGGTGCCGACGATGGTCGGGCACAGCTCGATGAACTACGCGCTCAAGTACGTCGGCGCCGCGCGCATCTCGGTCTTCACCCTCGCCGAGCCGCTGCTCGCAGGGCTGGTCGCCTTCTTCGCCTGGAGCGAGCCGGTGCGCCCGGCGACGACGCTCGGGTACCTGCTCATCTGCGCCTCGGTGGTCGTGCTGGTGCGCGAGAAGCAGGTCGAGGCGGTGGAGGAGGAGGCGGGGTAGGGGGCTCGGGGCGACCAGGACGGGGCGACCGAGCTCAAGAGATTTCGCGAACGTCTCTCGAACGCGCCGGCGGCTGAGCGCGCCCGCGGACAGGCTCTCCCGCGGTCTTCGGATGGCGCATGCGCGCGAGCGGTGGGCGCGGTCGCCGGCTAACGCGCGAGCTCCCGCCGCAGCACTCTCGCGCCGTCGCCCGCGGCCCACAGCGCCGTCTCCCCGACCGCGCAGGCGCGCAGCCGCGCGGTCGTCCCGGTGTTCTCCTGGCTCCAGCCCTCGGCCGTCCTGCGCAGCAGCACCGTCCCGACCAGCCATGCTTCCTCGCCCGACGCGCAGACGGCGAAGAGGCTGTGATTGGAGACCGGCTGCGAGCGCGTCCAGCCGCTGCCGTCCCAGTGGAGCACGAGGCCTCGGCTCGAGACGGCCCACACGTCGTCGGCGGCGAGGCCCGCGACGGCCTTCAGGTTGATGCCGGGCTCGGTCAGCGCGCGGCTCCAACCCGCGCCGTCCCAGTGAAGGATGCCCTCGTCGCCGACCAGCCAGACCGAATCGCGCGCCGAGCCCCAGACGCCGCGCAGGTCCATTGTGGAAGGCGGCCGCACTTTCGACCACGCGCTGCCGTTCCAGCGCAGCACCTCTCCAAACTCGCCGACCGCCCAGACGTCGTCTTCGGCCGAGCCCCAGAGGGCCTCGAGCCGCGCGCCCGTCGGCGCCTCGGCCCGCGTCCAGCTCGAGCCGTCCCAGCGGAGGACGGTCCCCTGATCGCCGGCCGCCCAGAGGCTCTCTCCCGCGCCCCACAGCGCCCGCAGGTGCGCGGTCGTCGGGCTGGGGACGGCGCTCCAGGCGCCGTACTCCTGGCGGAGGATGACGCCGGAGGCGCCCACGGCCCAAGCCGTGCCTGCCAGCTCCCAGATGCCTTCGATCTGCCGCGGCGCGAGGTCGAGCTGGCGCTCCCAGCCATCGGCGTCGAAGTGGTAGATGGCGCCCTGCTCGCTGACGGCCCAGTGGTCGAGGAGCATCTGGCCCCAGACGGCGGTGATGCGCTCGGAGATCTGCGACGCCGAGCGCGTCCAGCTCTCGCCGTTCCAGCGCAAAAAGGTCCCGCCGTCACCGACGATCCAGACGTCGTTGGTCATGCTGCCCCAGACGCCGAGCAGCTCGACCGGCGGCGCGGGGGTCGTCACCCGCGCCCATGCCGTGCCGTCGAAATGCAGCACGGTCCCTTCGCCGCCGACGGCCCAGACGTCGTCGGCGCCCGCGCCCCAGACCGCGTGGAGGTCGGCCTCGACGGGAGCATCGACGAGGCTCCAGCCGTCCGCGGCGAGCCGGAGGACGGTGCCGTTCTCGCCGACGGCCCACACGTTCGCGGCATCGAGGCCCCAGACTGCCCGCAGGGTGCGCGAGGTCGGCGCGGCGACCCGCGTCCAGTCGGCGCCGTTCCAGTGGAGGATCGCCCCGCCCCGGCCGACGGCCCAGAGGTCGTTGCCGGCCGCGCCCCAGGCCGCCTTCAGGTCGCTCGCGACAGGGCTCGGGTGCTCGGTCCAGGCAGCGCCGTCCCAGCGCATCAACAGGCCGCCCGAACCGACCGCCCATACCTCGTCCCCGCGGCCCCCCCAGAACGCCTCGACGGTCGCCCGCGAGGGCGACTCGAAGCCGCGCCAGGCCGACCCGTCCCAGCGCAGCAGCGTGCCATCGGGCCCGCCGGCCCAAAGGTCGGCGCTCGACGGACCCCAGAGCGCGCGCAGCCGGCGCGCGACGGTGGTCGAGCGACGCGACCACGCGGTGCCGTCCCAGTGGTCGATCATCGAGCCGAGCAGCCAGACGTCGTCCGCGCCCGAGCCCCAGATCGCGCTGGCCGGCTCGATGCCCGGGCTCGGGGCGGGCGACCAACTCAGGCCATCCCAGTGCAGGACGAGCCCGAAGCCTCCGATGGCGTAGACGTCGTGCGGCCCGCTTCCCCAGACCGCCTGCAGCGACGCGCTCGTCCCGCTCGTCGTGGCCGTCCAGGCCGAGCCGTCGAAGTGGCAGATGCCGCCGTAGATCCCCACGGCCCAAACGTCATCCGGGCCCGTGCCCCAGACCGCGACTGCGCGCCCGCTGAGCGGCAGGTCGTGCGAGGTCCAGGCCGAGCCGTCGAAGTGGTGTGCGAGGCCGCCGTCCCCGACCGCCCAGAGGTCGTCGGCGGACGAACCCCAGAGGCCGTAAAGATCCATGCCCGCCAGTGCGGGGCTGGACCAGCTCGCGCCGTCGTAACGCGACAGTAGCCCGCCGCGACCGGTGACCCATACGTCGGTCAGACCAAATGCCCAGACCGCGTTGAGCCGCGCATTCTCCGGCGCGGGCAACTCGGTCCACCGCGTGCCGTCCCAGCGCAGGACCACGCCCTGCTCGCCGACCGCGAAGACGTTGTCGGCGGCGCTGCCGGAGATCGCGGCGAGGTACTTCGCGGTCGGGACCTCGGCCCGCGACCAGCGATCGCCGTCCCAGTGAAAGATCGTCCCGGCGCCGCCGACGGCCCAGACGTCGTTGGCCGCCGCGCCCCAGGCGCTGTTGAGCTGCTCGCCTTGAGGCTGCGGATTCGACCAGCACCAACCGTCTTCCGTGCAGCTCTCGGCCGCGCAGAGGTTGGGCACGCCGCCAGCGCCGCAGGCCGTGCCCCCGCCACAGACGCCGCAGATCACCGCGCGCACCTCGCCGCAGAGGTCGCGCTCCTCGATCCGACCGCACCCCTTGCCGAGGCGGGCGCAGAGCTCCTCGTCGCTCTCCGGGCAGCCGCAGGAGTTCGCCCTGCCGCCTGCGCCGCAGGTGAAGGGCGCCTCGCACTCTCCGCAGCCGACGCTGACCCGGTGGCCGCAGCCGTCGTCGAGCTCGAGCGCGCCGCACGAGGCGGCGGCCGCCGCGCACAGCGCCTGCGCGCTCCCGGGCGTGCAGCCGCAGGCGTAGAGCGTGCCCCCTCCGCCGCAGGTCTCGGGCGACTGGCACTCGCCGCAGCGCACGTCGCGGACGCGGCCGCAGCGGTCGGCGAGGCTCAACCGTCCGCACTCGGCCCCGCGCGAGGCGCACAGCTCGGCGTCCGACTCGGGCTCGCAATCGCAGCCCTCGCCGACGCAGCCGCAGACGTTCTGGACGCCGCCGCCGCCGCAGGTGAGCGGCTCGAAACAGACCCCGCAGCGGATGGTCCGTCCGCAGCCGTCGGGGATGTTGCCGCAGTTCTTTCCCTTCTCCTCGCAGGTGATTGGGACGCACTCGGCGATGACCTGCTTGCCGCCCGTCTCGGATTCGCGATCACAGGAGGCGAGGGCGAGCAGCAGCGACAGCGAGAGGAGGAGGAGGCGGGTCATTTCACTGTCTCGGGGTGGTTCGGTGAGCGGTACGTCGATGAGTCTAAAGGCTCTGAAGCGAAAGTCGTCCCCGCTGGCTCAAAGGCTTTCACGTTCACCTCGCGCGGAGCTCCGAGCTCGCGTGGGCGGAGTCAAAGGGCCTTTCGACTTGGCTGACCGGGGCTCGGGCGCTTGATCCCAAGACAGTTGTTCCACTGCGCTTGGGCCGACCGGAACACGCCTCGTCGGTCGGAGGCGAGGCCGCATCAGAGCATCTCGGCGACGCAGAGCATGTCGTCGGTCAGTATCCACGCGTGCATGCCCGCGGCCGCGCCAAACACCAGGACCCAGACGAAACCGATGACGATCGGCACCGGGTGTCGCCGGCTCACGAAGACGCTCGCCGGTAGGAACGCCAGCGCGAAGGCGATGAGGACGAAGACGATGTCGTCCGCGTCCTTGGTGCAGCCCGCGTCGTCGGCGACGGCCAGCGCGACTGCGCTCAGCCGAAGCGCCGTCACCATGGCTACACGCAGTGCGGGCGAGTTGCCGCACCTGCCGGTCAATCGAAGGACCAGGGCAGTGACGAAGAGCAGGGGAAGGACCAGCAAGGCCGCGCCGAGAGCGATGTTTGCCGAAGACATTTGAGGGCGGCGGACTGCCGATCTCGTGCCAGCGGGATTCGGGCTCGTCACCTGCAGCGACGCGGTTGCCGTGTCCATGGCGCGAGGACTCAGCGGCTCGGCATCTCGACTTCGTCCAACCCCTCGAGCGCGCCTCGTGTCGGCTCGCCCCAGTCGACGATCTTCCAGCCGCGCGCGAGGGCGACGAGGCGCAGCCGCGGGTCCGGGTTGACGGCGACCGGGAGGCCGACCATCTCGAGCATCGGCAGGTCGGAGGCCGAGTCGCTGTAGAAGGCGCAGGCGACGAGCGGCACGCCACGCTCCTCGGCAAACGGAAAGGCCGCTTGGACCTTGCCCGGCCCATAGCACAGAGGGCCGGCCGGCCGGCCGGTATAGCGGCCCGCGGCGTCCACCTCGAAGCGGTTGCTCAGATAGCCGTCGAAGCCGAGCTCGGCGCAGGCCGCGGCGGCGAGGTAGCTCGACGACGAGGTGAGCAGCATCAACGCGTCGCCCGCGGCGCGGTGGCGGGCGATGGTCGCGAAGGCCCCGGGCCGGAAGAGGCCGCGCACCTCGCGCTCGTAGAAGGCCAGCGTGCGCTCGCGCAAGGCCGACTCGGCCGCGCCGCGCAGGCTCGCGATGGTCGCCAGCAGCGCGTCCTCGAGCCGGGCGAAGCCAAGGTGGTAGCGGGCAATCCAGCGGTAGGCCGCCAGCGCTTGGCCGCAGGTGATGTGGCCGCCCCGGACCTCCGAGCGCACCCACATCGCGCCCGAGTTCCGGGAGAGGAGCGTCTTGTCGAGATCGAAAAAGGCGATCGCCATGCGCGTGTCGACCGGGTCAGGGAGCGTTTGCCGGCTGCGCTATCGGCCGCTCCATGTGCAGCGCCTTCTGTCCGCCTTCGTAGGTGCCAAAGTCGCCGGGCACGTCGGCGAAGCCGCTCGAGAAGAAGAGCGAGCGCGCCCGGGAGTTGGTGTTGGCCACCGAGAGGCGGATGGCGCGGATGGAGAACCTCTCGGCCGCCTCCTCGCTGATTGCGATGGCGTGCTGGAGCAGCATCCGGCCGATTCCCCGCCCCTGGAACGCGGGCGCCACCGCGATGGCCAGCACGTCGGCGACCATCTGGCTGGCGCTCTCCTCGAAGAAGGCCACCATCACGTAGCCGGTCGGCTCGCCGCCCAACTCGCTGACGAAGGTGAGCACGCCCCGAGTCCGGAACCACTTCGGGAGCAGCGGCCGATAGTTGCCAAAGGGCGCGAAGACCTCGCCGGCGAGGTCACGCACGAACCGTTCGTCCCGGGCGCTGGCGCTGCGGATTCTCACGCCGGCGATCGTGCGTCCGCCTCGCGCGCCTCACAAGCTTTCTGTTCGAGGAGTTGGGAGTTGTGAGTTTTGAGTTGGGAGTGAAAAGCCAGTTTCCTGGCGCATCCCGGGCCGGCGGCGCTCGACTCTCGACCGTCGCCGTCACCTCGTCCGCCCCCGGAGCGAGGCCCATCGGAGGTGGTAGGCTAGCGTCTAATTGTGTGCGGCAAAGCGCGGTCTGCTATCGACAACTCTGACGGAGAAGACATGAACCCGACCGTTCGCCTTCGTGTCGCGGCGCTCGCCGTGGCGCTCGGATTGATGATCGTTCCGGAAGCTGGCGAGGCGGCTTCCAAGCGCAAACCGCCCCAGTTCCCGGTCCATGCCTTCCTGCTCGCCGACGGTTCGCCAGGCGAGGTCTGCGAGGAGCAGTGCCTCAAGAGCATGCTCGGAAAGGTCCGCCGGCGCCGGGGCGTGAAGAGGGCATCGGTCGAGGGCGACGAGATCCGGCTCGAGGTCGTTCCGGGGGTCTTCAAGGCCGAGAACGTCATCCAGGATCTCGTGGGGCTGAAGGTCGAGATGCGCCTGCCCTACAAGAGCATCGAGATCCGCTTCGTTCCCTCGGCGCCGTTTCCTCCCGCCGGGTACCTGGACGGCGAGGTGCTCGTGGTCGAGATCGGCGAGGCGGTGCGAGAGGCCATCGACTCGGCGCTCAAGTTCAAGCTGCCGGTGCGCATGAAGTGCGTCGGCAAGACGAGCGGGCCGCAGGCCAACGAGGCGACCCTCGTTCGTTTCGAGCAGGAGAAGCGGCCGCCAGTCTCGATGGTGCCGTTCATGGCCGAGGCCGATCTCGATGGCGACCGGCGCCAGGATCTCTACCTGCGCATCGCGGGCCTGCCGGAGCTCATCGTCTTCAACAAGAAGAGCGGGCTCGAGGTGGTGCCCATCGGGCATGCAGGCGGCGTCGAAGAGCTTCCCCGATGCGAGCAGAACCCGCTGCGCTACGCGCGCGGCGTCGCGCGAAAGAACATCAAGTGCATGGGCGAGGGCGAGCCCAAGCACGCCGGCGACGCCATCGAGCTCGTCGAGCACAACCGCAGCAATCGGCTCCTGATGTGGAGCAAGAGCGGGTTCGCCGGCTGCGAGCCGCTCGGGGAAGGCGCGCTGCCGCCGCTGCCGCCGAAGGAGGGCGAGGATGGCTCGGAGGAGATGGAGGAGTAGCCGGCGTTCTTTGCTCCGATGACGCCGAGGGATGGGAGAACGGCGCTCTGCCCGGGCGGCCCGGAAGCGCGCCCAGACACCAGAGCTCGACGTGCTGCCGGCCATCCGGCCGGCACCCGAAGCAGCCACCTTGGGACCGGGGGCCGCTCGACGCGGTGACAGCGTCCTGACTACCAGCCTGGGGGTCGTTCATGGGGCTTTGCCGGTCAGTCCTCGTCGCGGTCCTGCTGCCGGTCTGCCTGGGCGCAAGCGCGCCCGAGGTCGTCCGCACCCCATGCATCCGGCCCGCGGAACGGGCCAGCTTCGACCAGGCGAACCGCTCCCTTTACGAGGAGTCGTACGCGAGGGCGTGCGAGGCGTTCGGCGCCTTCCTGGAGGACCATCCCGCGACGCGGCTGGCGCGCGAGGCGAAGGTCAAGCGCTCGTGCGCGTGTGAACGCGCGGGACGCCGCAGCTCGCAGATGGACGAGGGGCTGCGCGAGATTGCCGACGGCGGCCCCGTCGACCTTGCGCGCGGGCTCGCCAATCTCTGGTTGCATCGGCGCGGCGAGGGCTACCTCGACAGCGACCACCGGGGGCGCTGGAAGGCTGCGGTTTCGCAGCTCGAAGCGGTCGCCTCCGGCGCGGGCGGCCGTTCGGCCAACGAGGCGAGGAGGGCCCTTGTCGACGCGCTCTTCGACGAGATCGACCGGCGCCCCTCCGGGCCGGAGGCGTTGGCGCTCGCCGAGCGGATCCTCGCGCTGAGGCCGGGAACCGCCGGGTACGCCCGCGCCTACCTGGCGCGGGGCAGGCTGCTGCTGGGCGACCGCGAGCGCGCCGCGCAGGGCGAGCGGGACTTGCGTGCCGCCGGCGGCACCAGATCCGAGTGGGCCGACGACGCGCTCTTCGAGCTCGCGGTCTACTACGAGGGCAGAGGCCTGTTCGGAGAGGCGTTGGCGCTCTACGAGAGGATCGTCGAGCGCTTCGACCCGGGCACGAGCGACCGGCACTCCGAGGCTGTCAGTCGCGCCGCACAGCTTCGCGATCCGCGCCTCGATTTGGTCGTGGCGGAGACCGCGCTGCCGGGCGCCTCTCCCAAGGCACACCTCTTCGTCCGAAACGTCTCGCAGGTCCGCTTCACGCTGCGCCGTGCCGATCCGTTCGCGGTGACCGACCCGCGCCTGATGCTCGCGCCCGGCGCGCCCCCGGCCGGCGTGCCGGGTGTCGAGATCCGCTCCTGGTCCGAGAGCGTGGGGACCCGACGCCGACACGAGCCCGGACAGAAGACCCTCGAGCTGCAGACCCCGGGGCCTGGCGTCTACCTCCTCGAGGCGGCCGCCGGAGAGCTGGTTCGGAGCGTGCCTGTCGTCGTCACGCCCTTCGCCTCGGTCGTGAAGATGTCGCGCGACCAGTTGGCGGTTTGGACGGCCGATGCGCGCACCGGCCAGGCGGCCGCGGGTGCCGAGGTGGTCGCCTTCGTCGAGGTCGGCGGCGGCGAGTACCGCCGGCTCGAGGGCCTGAGCGACGCGGGCGGGCTGTGCCTGCTCGAGGTCGAAGACGCGCGCCTCGTCAGCGCTGCGGTCTGGTCGCGCAAGGGCCAGGGCCACGCGTTCGCCCGGGCCCGCGCTTCGCAGCGCCCAGACGCGTCGCCGGAGCTGTTGGCGTATCTCCTCGCCGATCGCCCCTTGTACGGGCCGGGCGAGGAGGTCGGGGTGAGGCTCTTCCTTCGCTCTCGCGAGGGCGGGCCGTCGTCGCCGGCGGCCGCGACCGAGGTGACGGTCACCACCTACGACCCCTCGGACCGCGTGATCGACAGGCGCAACCTGAAGACGAGCGAGCTCGGCACGGCCTCCTTCGCGCTGGCGCTCGGTGACCGCGCGCAGCTCGGTGCCTACCGCTTCCACGTGCACGACAACCGCTTGGGCATCTCGCAGAGCAAGGGCGGTTTCCGCGTCGAGGAGCACAAGGCGCCGGAGCCGACCGTCAGCCTCGAACCGATGGGCAAGCCGCGGCCAGACGAGACGGTGAAGGTGCTCGTCTCCGCGTCCTCATCCTGCGGAGGGCCGCTCGCCAACGCGCACGGACGAGCGGTCGTGACCGAGGAGCCATGGTCGCACTCCTGGAAGCCGTGGCCCGACGGCCAGCCCGCCGACGGGGCTGGGAGCGAGGGGCCGCACGGCGGGCCGGGCGCCGCAGACCCGCGGCAGGGACAGTGGGGCTACGTGGGCGTGTCGCGCACGATCGAGCTTACGACTGACGCCGAGGGCAAGGCAGCCCTCGAGCTCTCGCCATCGAAGGACCTCCGGGGCGATAGGTCCTTCCGGGTTCGGGTCTACCTGACCGACACGTCGCGCCGGGAGATCACCGGCAGCGCCACTGTGCGCGCGTCGAGCTCGCCCTGGTTCGTCGATGTGTGGCCCGATCGCGTGCTCTACAAGCCGGGTGAGCGCATCGCGGTGAGGCTGCGTGCCGAGGACGCGAACGGCCGGCCGGAGTCGCCGGCAGTCGACGTGCGACTGGTCCGGCTCGGAAATGACGGAAGTCGCTCCGAGGTGCTGAAGCGCTCAGTGCAGCTCGAGTCGGGCGAGGGCCTGGTCGAGCTCGACGCCGATGCGCTCGGGCCAGCGCGCGTCGAGGTCCGGGCGAGGGGCGACTCGGAGAAGGGCGCGCTGCTCGCGTCTTCGGATATCTGGCTGACAGGTGAGGCGAAGCCCATCGTCCCCGCGACGGGCGGCCTCCAGGTGATCACCGACCGCGGGCTTTTGAAGGTCGGCAGCACGGTGCGGGCGCTGGTCGTCACCAAGGGCTCGGGCGGCCACGTGCTCCTCTCGCTCGAGAACGGGCGGGTTCACCTTGCCCGCTCGCTCGAGGTGAAGGGGAGGGCGCGCTTCGTGGAGCTGCCGCTCACCGCGGAGATGGCTCCGAACGTCTTCCTGACCGCTTCGCGCCTCGAGCAGCTTCAGTTCAGGACGCAGCAGGCGGCGCTCCGCGTTGCCGGCGCCGATGCCGAGCTGGGGGTCGAGACGCTCTTCCCGAGGCCTGCAGCCGATCCGGGCTCCGCGCCGCCGCGGCGCGACTCGGTCGGGGCCTTTGATGAGCGGCCACCCCGGGCCGAGGTCGCGGTGGCCCCCGTCGAGAAGGGGCGCTGCGCGCGTGATCCCGAGCTCGACGAGCTCCTCGGGTTCTTCGGGCGCCGGGCGCAGCAGCACGCGGTCTCGACGGTCGCCAGCGTGCAGGGGTGGCCCTTCGGCTCGCGCGGCGCTCGACCTCGCGCGGGGCGCCCGGAGGCGGGCCCCACCACCCGTTGAGCTCGTGACGCCGACGCGCATCGGCGCCGAGCGCAGTCGAAGCGAGCCTCTTCGCGCGGGCTCCTCGCCTCGGTTGCTCCGAAGGCCGCCTGGGCCTACCGGGCCGATGCCATCGAGGCCTGTACGCGTTCGAGATCCGGCCGGAAGCGCGGTGGGGCTACGCGGAACAGCTCGAGCGCCTGCTCGGCGAGCGCCCGCGGGCGGGGTCGGTGTTGCCGGATTGCTCACTCTCGCCCGCGGCTCCTGCGCGCGGCCGAGGCGACAAGGTGGCGGCGAGCATCCGGTGACGACCGCCGCAGATATGCGCTGGGTGCCGCGAAAGAGCGCCGCGGGCACTTTCGACGCATCGGCCGCCTGGCAGCACGGCTCTCCGCCGTCACTAGATTGTCCGTGTCACGGGGGGGAAGAGACGATGGGTGTCGAGCGCTTCTCGCACGACCGGGCGATGCGGTCGAAGTCGAGCATCTTGGTGGCGGTGGCGGTTCTGGCCTTGCTGGGCGCGAGGGAGGCCGGCGCGCAGCAGCTTCGGGCCGAAGTCGAGGACGAGAGCTCGCCTCAGCTCGAGTTCGTCGTCGAGGGCGACGGGGAGAGCGCGAGCGGCCGGGACGAGCCGGGCGCGACCCTGCGGCTCAGTAGCCGGGAGCCGCGCGAGTGCGGGGTCTGCGACTCGGACCGCCTCTTCGATCTCGACCCCTGGCCCTGGGAGGCGGTCTTCGATCCGGCTTGCGCCTTCGACGAGGCGCTGTTCAACGACACCGGGTCGCGCCTGACCGACGCGAGCCGCTTCGCCATCCTCGGAGCCGCGGCGACGGTGCTGCCGAGCATCGGGGGCCGCTTCGGAAGAGAGCCGCAGAACGCCCGGATGCAGCTCTCGTGGCCGTGGAGCCTGCCCGTCGGCCCGCCGATGAGCGTCACCCGTACGCTCGGCACCTGCCGGGAGCGCACCTTCTCGTTCAAGCCCATCCGGCTGCTGCTCGAGCCGGGCCTCGCCTGGACCTCGCCGCTGACGCTCTTCGTGCGCCCGGGCATGCGCTTCGTCTTCCATCCGGCCGACTGGCGGCTGGGCATCGGCGCCGGGGTGGGCTCGACGCTCGAGGCCCGTGGGCCCTGGGGCTTTCGCGCTTCGTTGAGCCCCGAGCTGCTGCTGCACTGGGGGCGCTGCTGCGCGCCGGGGTTCGTCACCCTGTCGCTGCGCTACGACCGCTTCTTCGCCGGCGAGGAGCACGACGCGGTGACCACGAGCATCGGGTTCTCGTTCTACTGACCGTCGCGCTCTTTCGACCGGTTGGACGGACGGCACCGAGACCGCCGGGCGGTGAGGCCGGCCCGCCGGCAACCGAATCGCCGGCCAACCCTTGGCAGTCAGCTTTCGTGCCCGTGGCGCCGTCTCGGGCGGCCTGCATGCGCTCATGGGGAAGAGGGCCCCTTCGACTCCGCTCCTGTCGCTCACGCGTCGGGAGCTACGCTCAGGGTGAGCGGGCTCGGACGAAGTCGAAGGATTTCTCGACGGGCCTTCAGAAAAAACGCGCGATCGGGCGCCGTTTCGGGACCGGATCGGCCCCAGAAGGCCCCGGGCTGGCCCGTAGAGTGATTTTGACCCGCCGGGCTCACTTCAATAGGGCTGGCGGTCGAACGGCGCCTCCTGGGCCATCCTGGCGCTCCACAGACCCCTTTCTGGCGCTTCGAATGGGCAGTCCAACCTTCTGTAACTACATCCGTTTTCGTCCGTCGAGGCCGGGCTTTCGAACGGGGCCGCGGCGAGCGGCTCCTCGCAGGGACAGGAACCCGATGGCGGGCGCAGCTCTCGACAGGCCGGCGCGGCCCGATGCCCGCGAGCGTCGCCGCCCGGCCGCGCCTCGGGAGGCGCTCGAGGCCCTCTGGCGCGTCCAGAGCCGTTGTCGTGGCACGACAGCGCCGCGTTCCGCTGTCCAGAGCCGTTGTCGTGGCAGGAGGATACCCAGTGGACGCGTTCAGAGCCCTTGTCGTGGCACGACAGCGCCTCTTTCCCCTGTCCCGAGCCCTCGACTGCCACGACAACGTCTCGTTCCAGCGGAGATACCTGTTGTCGTGCCACGACAACGGCTCGAGACGCGCCAGGGGGCGGCTGTCGGGCGCCGAGAGCCGTAGTCGGACCGGCTTCAGTCTCGTTGGCGGTCAGGGACGATCGGCTCTTCGGCAGCGTCACACGCCCGTTCGGTCGAAGGATCGAGAGCATCAAGCTTCGTGCGAGCCTCGTCGAGCGATTGCCGAGCGCGCGTCGCCGCCCGGCCGCGCCGCGAGGCGCGGATCTCCCCAGCAGACAAGCGCAGCGCGGTCGGGCACGCTGCTCGCAACGTCGGCCCCATGACAGAGACGCGCCCGCTCGCCCGGGAAGAGAACGCCACGAGGTCGCGTTCAGCCGACACGGAGGAAGCTCGATGGACCGCCAAGACCCTCGGGAAGCCGCAGCGCCAGCCGCTCGCTCCAACCTGCGCAAATCGTCCGGGCCGTGGCCAGTGCTCCTCGTCGTGCTGCTTCTTGGCGGTGGCGCGGGCGCCTACTGGTGGATGTCGCGGTCGAGCGGGGAGGCTCCCGCGACCGCGCCGCAAGCGCCGCCGCAGGCTGCCGCGCCCGAGGAGGCGGCGGCAGCGGCGGTCGAGACGGCGCCGCCGAACGACGCGCCCCCGCTTCCGCCGGTCTCAGAGGCCGACGCGTTGATCCGCCAGGCGCTCGCAGGGATTTCCCCCCTGGGCGAGCTTGCCGAATGGCTGAAGACCGAGGACCTCGCGCGCCGCTTCGTCGCCGCGGTCAACGCCGTCGCCGAGGGCGACAGCCCGCGCTCGAGCCTCGCGTTCCTCGCGCCCGAAGGCTCGTTCGCGGTCGCCAGGCGCGACGGGCGCACCTTCGTCGACCCGAGCAGCTACGCACGCTACGACCTCGCTGCCCGCGTCTTCGCCTCGGTCGACGTCGGCGCTTTCAAGGCGGCGTATGGGCGCCTGTCCCCGCTGTTCGAGGCCGCCTACCGCGAGATCGGCCGGCCAGGCACGACCTGGAAGCAGACCCTCGGGCGCGCCTTCGGCCGGATGCTCGAGACGCCGGTGCCCTCCGGCGAGGTGGAGCTGGTCCGGCCCAAGCTCGTCTACGAATTCGCCAACCCGCAGCTCGAAAAGCTCACGCCCGCGCAGAAGCACCTGCTGCGGATGGGCCCGGAGAACACGCGCCGCGTGCAGTCGAAGCTGCGCGCGCTGTCGGCCGGCCTGGAAATCGAGCCGGGCCTCGCCGGGCGCCCCTGAGCCTCGCGGCTCGGGCAGGCCGCTGCTCGCATCCGCCGGCTGTCAAGCCGCACGAAACTGGAGCGGGATTCTGCTCCCTGCGAAGAGGTCGGCGCCGGGCGGCCTCTTGTCCGGAAGGGGAGCCGGCGATCCCTCCGCGGGCCTCGCGGCAAGCGATGCGCCGCAAAGGCCCAGACGTCCTGAATGTCTGCACCTCGCGGGCGTCCGAGCCGCCACTTTTTCGCGGGAGCAGACATGCGACGCCTCCTCCTACCGGTCACCTGCCTCGCTCTACTCCCCGGCTGCGCGACGACCTGGACGCTCCTCGCCCTCGGCGGGGTCGAGGTTGAGGAAGGCTCCTTTTCCCAGGCGAAGCCCGTGGGACCGACCGAGCGCCGGCTCGTCGTCGAGCCGGTCGCGCTCCCGCGTCAGGACCAGCCTCCGGCGCCCGAAGCCGAAGCGCCGCCCGAGCCTCCGGGCGAGAGCGTGCTGCCTGGGCCCATGCCGCCAGCCGTCGAAGTCGAACCCTCGCCTGTGCCGCTCGAGTCGTGCGACTGCCCGCCGGAGCCGCCGCCCGGAAGGTGGGAGCCCGAGCCACCCGCACCGCCGCGCGCCGAGCCCGAGCTCTCCGTCCAGCTCTCCTGCATGCTCCAGCAGCGTCCCTCCCGCGAGCTCGTCCACAAGGAGAGCTTCTCGTACGACGTCGGCTGGAAGCTGATGACCGCCTTCATGGCCGTCTCGGAGAGCGCGATCGCCGGTCTGATGGCGCACTCCTACCTCGAGGGCAGGCGGCGCGGCGCCGAGGAGCTCACGCCGCTCGTCCTCGGCAGCTATCTCGCCCTCGACGCGCTGGGCTCAGCGCTCCTGTTCTTCCTGCCGACCAAGCACAACGTCGTCGATTTCGAGGCCGAGGGCAGATGGACCTCGTCGCCCGGCTGTCCGGCAGGCCTGACAGCATCGGTGGGCGGCCGCAGCTACCAGGTCGCGCCCGACGGCGTGCTCGAGGCCGATGGCGGCGCGCGGGTCTACGAGCAGCTCGCCACGCCCGACCACGGGTTCGAGCTGCGGCTCGAGGACCGCGTCAAGGGTGTGCGCCCATCGGCGGGACAGCGGTGCGAGTGGGCCAAGCGCCATGGCCGGCCGCTGCCGCCGGGCTCGTGCCCCGCGTTCGAGCTTGTCTTCGATCCGCCGGTGCGCGCGGTCGTCGAGCTCGCGCCCGTGCCCGGCCCTGCAGCCGAGGCCCCGGGTGCCCCGCCGCCCGCCGTGCCGTGAGCGCGCTCGCAACGCCGAGCCGCGCGCCGCCCGACATCGGCCGGCAGGAGAAAAACCGCGAAACTCCTCAGGGTTTCCGGCGCTGCCGACGACAGGTCGCGTCGTTGACACGAGCGAAAACGCAACGTTAGCATCGCGTCCTCACCGGCCGTTCGCAGGAGCCCATGAGCCCCAGATCAATCCGAGCGCTCACGGCCTTGAGCCTGCTCGTGGCCCTCGCCTGTGGCGAGGATCGGGTCATCAAGGCCAATCCCCCCGGCTTTCGCCAGGACGTCTTCCAGCAGGAGGCGGCCTCGCGGATAGACACGCTGTGGGTCATCGACAACTCGGCCTCGATGGAGCCGCATCAGGCGGAGCTCGCGGCGAGCCTGACGCGCTTCATGCAGCTCTTCGACCGAGGCCTGGTCGACTACCGCATCGCGGTGACCACCACCGACGTCATCCGCGACAAGGGCGAGCTCATCGGCAACCCGCCCATCGTCACCCCGACCCTCGCCGATCCGGTCGCCGCCTTTCAGCGCAACGTCCGGGTCGGCACCGGCGGCAAGGGGCACGAGCAGGCCTTCGAGGCCGCGCGCATCGCCATCGAGCGCGAGAAGGCGCGCGCCAACGAGGCCCTCGCCGAGCGGGCGGCGTGCCTGATCGTCTGCCCGGCGGCATCCCAGAGCTGCAGGCGCGACTGCGAGCGGCGTTACGCGCCGGAGTTCATGCGTCCCGAGGCGCATCTGTACCTCGTCTTCGTCTCCGACGAGGAGGAGCAGAGCTTCGGCGAGGTGCGCTACTTCCAGCGCCTGTTCGAGGGCGCGCTCGGCGTGGGCAACGAGGACGCGGTCAGCGTCGCGACGATCTGCGGTGACGTTCCGGCCCCGGCCTGCCAGGCCGAGCCGGGGACGCGCTACGTCGCGCTCGCGGAGGCGACCGGCGGGCTCGTCGCGTCGATCTGCGACGCCACCTTCGAGCGGCACCTCGAGCGGCTCGCGCTCGACGCCGCGGGGCTCAAGCGCAAGTTCACGCTCTCGCGCCCGCCCGATCCGGAGACGCTCGCGCTCGAGATCCACTACCGCTGCGACACCGCGCCCGAGCAGATGAGCCGCTGCGAGACCGAGACGCGGGCCTGCGACGGGATGACCCCGGAGCACCCGGGCATCATCTGCGTGCCGCCGATGGGCGAGCCGAACGGCTGGACCTACGAGCCGAGCACCAACGGGCTGCTCTTCCACGGCGACGCGGTCCCCGGCCTGCGCAGCGCGCTCGTCGCCAGCTACCAGGAAGACGAGAAGGCGGCGGCGAGGTAGGCGATGAAGAGCGGTCGAAGAATCCTTCGCGCGATACCCGGTGGGCCCGGAGCGCCGGCCTCCGTGCCGGCGGCGCCGCTCCGTCGGGCGCGGCGGCTCTCCGTGCCCGCGCTGCTCGCCAGCCTGATGCTCGTCGCCGCGGCCGCGTGCGGCGAGGGCGAGACGGTCACCGCGCAGCCGCAGATCGAGCTGCCCGCGCTCGCCGTCGACTTCGGCGACGTGCCCGTGCTCAACCGCAAGAGCCTCGAGGTCGAGGTCCGCAACCTGGGGCGCGCGCCGCTGTTGATAGAGGAGGTCGCGCTCGAGTCGGCGGCCTCGGTCTTCACCGTCGAATCAGTGCCCGAGAGCGTGGGGCCGGGCGAGAGCGGCACCATCGGGCTGGCCTTCGAGCCTCCCCGCCTCGAGAGCTTCGAGGCGCTGCTGCGCATCCGGTCCGACGACGCGGCCTCGCCCCTCGTCGAGGTGAGCGTGACCGGCCGCGGCTTCACCGTGGGCCGCATCGAGGTCCCCGCCGCGCTCGAGTTCCCGGACGTCTGCGAGGGGACCGGGGAGCTTCGGCGGCTCAAGGTGCGCTCGACCGGCACCGCCGATCTCGTCCTCGAGCGCATCGGGTTCGCCGAGGGCTCTTCACCCGAGTTCGGGTTCCTCACCTCGACCCGCACCCCGGTGACCGTCCCGGCGGGCAAGGAGCTGCTGATCACCCTCCGCTACGCGCCCGGTGCCGGCTCGCCGGCCGCCGCCGAGGGCGTGGTCGTCATCGAGAGCACCGATCCGGATCGCAGGAAGGTGGAGGTGCCGCTCTCCGGGACGATGAACCGCGCGCCCGTCGCCGTCGTCGGCGAGCTGCCGATAAGCGCGCCGGGCGCAACGGTCACGCTCGACGGCTCGGCCTCGAGCGATCCCGACGGGCACGCCCCGCTCACCTTCGCCTGGAGCCTCCAGGCCTCTCCGATCGGCTCGACCGCGCGGCCCTCGCCTGGCGACGCGCCGCAGGCCGAGCTGAGCCTCGACCTGCCCGGCGAGTACGTCGTGCAGCTTCAGGTCGAGGACGCGCTCGGCTGCCGCTCGCCGCCCGCCTTTGCCGAGGTGCTGGCGAAGCCGGCCGAGAAGCTCGTCGTCGAGCTGGTCTGGGACAAGCACGAGAGCGACCTCGACCTCCACTTGGTGCCGGAGGGAGAGGAGTTCTTCGGGCCACACGACTGCTACTTCGCCGAAGGCAACATGCAGCCGAATTGGGGCGATCCCGGCAGCTCGGACGACGACCCGGTGCTCGCCCGCGACGCGCTCACCGGCTTCGGCCCGGAGATCATCACCTACGCCGAGCCCGCGCCGGGGCGCTACCGGGTGATGGCGCACTTCTATTCGGATCACCGGGCGAGCGATCCCACGACGATGGCGACGGTGCGCGTCTACGTCTTTGGCGCCCTGCGCAGCGAGCTGCGCCGTGAGCTGCCGCGCCAGCGAGTCCAGTGGATGGTCGCGTCGATCGATTGGCCGAGCGGAGCGGTGACGCCCATCGACACGCTCGAATGAAGAAGCGAGGAACCAACGCCTTGGTCTGCCTGGGAGCCAGTCGGAGAACCCTTCGAGCGAAGGCCGGTCGGGGTGAGCGGGGCGGACCTCGCCGCTTCTCCCAGAGCCTCCTCCTCCTCGCCGCGGCCGTGGCGGTCTCCGCGCTCCTCGCCTGCAGCGAAGCCCCGAGCTCGGCGCCGGCCGCCGACGCCGGCGCGCTCGCCGAGTGCTCGGGCCGGGCCGACTGCGCCGCGAAGGGCGACGACTTCGCGGGCCTGGTCTGCGGCGCCACCGGCCGCTGCGAGCACTGCGTGAGCGACGGCCAGTGCGAGCTGCGCGAGCGGTGCGACCCCGAGACCCGGCGCTGCGGCTTCAAGCCGGGCTGGGGCGATGAGTGCGCGCTGAACGGCGACTGCGACGCGGGCGAGCTTTGCGTGCAGGGGCTTTGCGTTCCCGAGCGCGAGGCCGTGCTCTGTGTCGACGGCGCCTGCCTCGCCGATGGGCTGCGCTGCCACCGCGTCAACGGCGTCTGCGAGGAGGATATCGGCTGCCTGTCGGACCTCGACTGCTCAGCGACCGAGGCCTGCAATCTGCCGACGCACACCTGCGCGGTCCGCTGCGTCGCCGAGGACCCCGCCGCGACCTGCGGGCCCGGACAGCACTGCGTCGAGAGCCGCTGTTCGGACTGCGCCGACAGCTCCGACTGTCCCGGCGGGCTCGTCTGCGACCTCGACCTGCTCGCGTGTCTTATCGACGGCTCCGCGCGCTGCCTGAGCGATCGCGACTGCGAGGTGGGGAAGACCTGCAACGCGGCGACCGGGTTCTGCACGCCGAAGCCGCCGCCGTGCCTCAGCGACGACGGCTGTCTGCCCGACGAGCGCTGCCAGCTCTCCTCGGGCCGCTGCCTGCCGCGGAGCTGCCAGCCGGACCGGCTCGAGCCCAACGACGACATCGACTCGGCCGAGCCCATCGCGGCGGGGGGCTACTCGCAGCTCACGCTGTGCGACCACGAGCAGGACTGGTTCTCGCTGGAGCTGTCGCGCGGGGACCGGGTCGACGTCTTCGTCGACGCCAACCCGCTGTTGGAGGGCGCGCTCGAGGCCCGGATGCTCGACGCGACCGGGCGCACCTTGAGCACCGGGCGCCTCGCCCTGAACTGCACCGTCGCCGACGCGGGCACCTACTACCTGCGCATGCAGTCGACCGACCTCTGGGTCGAGTACGGGCTGCGGCTCTCGATCTCGAGCGGCGCGCCGTGCGACGTCGACCGGTTCGAGGAGAACGACGAGCCCGCGACCGCGACGGAGGGGCTGGAAGCGGGCGACTACGACGGGCTGACGGTCTGCGGGGCCGACCAGGACTTCTTCGCCCTCACCGTTCCGCCGGGCGAGGGCGCGCGGATAGAGCTGCATCACCTGCCGTCCGAGGGCGATCTCGACCTCTTCGTCCTCGCCGCCGACGGCGCGGCCGAGCTCGCGCGGTCGGCGACCGTCGCCGCGGTCGAGGCCGTCGAGCTGGCGGCCTCCGCAGTCCCGGAGGACGGGCGCATCCTCGTGAAGGTCGCGTCCGAAGACTCGCGCGCGCGCAGCCTCTACTTCCTGCGCATCGGGTGGCTGCCATGAAGCGAGAGGGGACCCTGTCATCGAGGACGCCGGATCGAGCCTGGAGCCTGGCCGCACTGCTCGCGTGCGCGCTCGCCTTCGGCCTCGCTTGCTCAGACGACCCGGAGCCCGCCGATCCGGTCGACGCGGGCAGGGTCGATTCAGGGACCGAGGCGCCGGACGCGGGCGTCGAGCCGTGCGTCGACTGCGATGCGGGCACCGACGCCGGCGCGCCGGACGCGGGCGCGGTCGAGCTGAAGATCAAGCAGGTCGTCCCCGCGCGCGGCCCGGTAGGCGGCGGGACGGACGTCACCATCGAGGGCGGCGGCTTCTATCAAGGCTTCGCCTCGGGCTCGACCGCGGCCAAGCGCGACACGCGCATCTACTTCGGCGGCAACGAGGCGGGCGACTTCCGGATCATCGACGACGACACGCTCGAGGTGACCGCGCCGCCGAGCGCGGCCGGCGCGGCCGACGTGACGATTCGCAACCCGAACGGCGAGGCTGTCTGCGAGGGCTGCTTCACCTACTTCGTCGAGCTGCAGGTCACCGGGATGTCGCCGCAGACAGGGCCGCTCGAGGGCGGCGTCGAGGTCGAGCTGACCGGCGTCGGGTTCGGCGACGGGCTGGTCGTGCTCTTCGGCGAGCGCGCCTCACCCCGGGTCACCCTCGACGGCGACAGGGTCGCGCGCGCGGTCGTCCCCGCGGCGGGTCAGGCGGGCTCCGTCGACGTCCGCGCCTTCAACAAGAACGGCTCGGCCGAGCTGCGCCGCGGCTTCCGCTACGAGGAAGCGCTCTCGCTCCTCGCGGTCGATCCGCCCTACGGCCCGCTCTCCGGCGGAGCGGTCGTCGCGCTGCGCGGCACCGGGTTTGCGGGGGGCGAAGAGGTGCTCTTCGGCGCCGCCGCGGCGGTGGCCGTGCCGATCGACGAGGCGACGCTCGAGGTGACCGTCCCCGCGGCGACGACCCCGGGTCCGGTCGACGTGTCGGTGCGCGCCGGCTCGCGGACGGCGACCCTTCCCGCGGGCTTCGTCTACTTCGATTCCGAAGCGACCGGCCTGTCGGTCGCCGGCCTCTGGCCGACGCACGGTCGGGCCGAAGGCGGCGAGCGGGTGCTCGTCGTCGGCACCGGCCTCGACGCGGTGTCCGAGGTGCGCTTCGGCGCCGCAGCCTCGGCGCCGGCGAGCCAGGGACCGAACGTGCTGGAGGTCTCGACGCCGCCAGGCGCGCCGAACACCACCGCGGAGGTCGCGGTCTTCGACGGCAGCGCCGAGGGCAGGCTCGCGGGCGGCTTCCACTACAACCTGCGCGTCGACAGCGTCTCGCCGGCCCAGGGCAGCTCGCGCGGCGGCGAGCAGATCACCGTCGACGGCGAGGGTTTTTCCGAAGGGCTCGAGCTCTTCGTCGGCGCGCTGCCCGCGCAGCAGGTCACGCTCGTGAGCCCGACCCGGCTGACGGCCCTCACGCCTCCGGGCTCGGGCGGCGCGAGCCCGGTGCACGTGCGCGAGGCCGCCGACCCGCTCAACGAGGACGTGCTCCCGGACGGCTTTACCTTCACCGATCCCTTGACCATCGGGCGCATCTCGCCGGAGGTCGGCGCCATCGCCGGAGGGACCTACGTCACCGCGCTCGGCACCGGCTTCGAGCCCGGCGTCATCGTCGAGATCGGCGGCTCGCCGCTCAAGGACATGAGGGTGCTCGACGGCAACACCATCATCGGCCGCACGCCGCCGGGCGCGGTGGGCGCCGCCGACGTCGTCGTGCGGATGGGCGAGGAGCGCGACGAGACGCCCGGCGGCTTCACCTACTACGACCCCACGCTCGCCGACGGCGGCAGCTCCGGCGGCCCGATCAACGGGACGCTCAACGTCACGGTGCTCGCGTCCGGCGGCTACGGCGCCGGCTTGCCCGGCGCGACGGTGATGCTCGGCTACGACCCGGCGACGCCGTTTCAAGGCCGCACCGACCGCAACGGTCAGATCACCTTCAGCGACCCCTCGCTCGTGAAGGCGCAGACCGTGACCGTCTTCAAGGAGGACTACCTCACCTTCACCGTCGCCCGGCAGGAGTCGCGCAACCTCACCGTCTTCCTCTCGAACACCGGGGATGCCGGGGGCGGGGTCGGCCCGCCGGGTTTCAGCACGGGGTCGCAGGCGGCGATCATCAGCGGCCGGGTCACCGGCTTCAAGCTGCCTCGGCCGCTGCGCAGCGGCGAGACCGCGGTCGCCGAGGTCTGGGTGGCGCCCAGCTCCGTCTATTCGACGCCCCCGACCGGCTGGATGGCCTCGCCGCAGGTCCGCGACGCGCGCGGCGAGCGCTGGCGCATCACGCAAGACGGCGGGACCTATTCGGTCTTCGCCTCCAAGGGCCTGCGCGCGGTCTACGCAGTCTTCGGTATCCTCGAGCACCGCACTCAGAAGTTCACCCCGGTGTTGCTCGGCGTGCGTCGCGGCGTGATGGCCGATTCGGCCGAGCCTGCGGTCGATAAGGACATCGTGCTCGACGTGCACCTCGACGCGAGCGTGCCCATCACCGTCGAGAGCGCGCCGATGATCGAGCAGACCCTTCGGCCCGCGCTCAACGAGACCTACGCGTGGCTCGAGCTGGGCGGCGAGGGGGTCATCCCGCTCGGCAAGGCGACGAGCGAAGAGCCGCAGCTCGTCCTCTCCGGCCTGCCGCGGCTCGACGGCAGCAACTTCGTCTTCCTCAACCGCTCCTCGCGGTTCGGCGGGACGCCCGAGAGCCACTGCTTCCGCAAGCAGCTCGGCGACCTGAGCGCGGGGGTCACCATCGGCCCGATGCTCGGGCTGCTGCGCATCGTCGAGCCAGGGCTCGGCAGGAGCTTCTCCGGCACGATCTCGTGGAGGCTCGGTCAGGGGCCTCCGGCCGACCTCGCGCGGCTGACGCTCAGCTACATGTCGGCGACCAACTATTCGACCCTCTGGCAGGTCGTCCTCCCGGGCGCCGAGACCTCGGTTTCACTGCCGCCGAACGTCATGGAGATCCTCGAAGCGGGCGGCGAGAACGGCAAGCTGTTCCTCTCGTTCACCGCGGTGCGCGCGCCGAGGTTCGACTACCACCACTGGAGCTACTCACACTTCTCGCTGACCTCCTGGACCTGTTGGACGAACGGCAGCGTGGAGCTCCCGCTGTAGGGAAGTGCGGAAGATGGGCTGGGCGATGACAAGGACGATGCGACTCTTCGCGATGGCGCTGCTCTGCGGCGCCTCGCTCGCGGCCTGCTCCGACGACAACAAGCTCGCCGGGGGCTGCAACGCCGATGAGGACTGCGGCAACCCGGCGCACTGGCGCTGCGAGCTGGAGAGCGGCGAGTGCCTGTGTCGCACCAACGATCCCTGCCGCGCCGGCGAGATCTGCAACAGCCAGGGCTACTGCCAGGCGTTCATCGGCTGCTACGAGACGCGCGACTGCCCCGACGGCTACTTCTGCGACACGGCGACCAACACCTGCCTGCCCAAGGGCCGCTGCGCGAGCGACCTGCATTGCCAGGCGGGCAGCCTCTGCGACAAGGCCACCAGCCTCTGCAAGCCGGGCTGCCGAAGCAACGGCGACTGCAACCTGCGCGAGGCGTGCATCTGCACGACCATCGCCGACGACGGGACCGAGGTCGAAGCGCCGTGCGGCTGCGAGGCGACGGGCGAGGTGGGCCGGCTCGACTGCCCGGTAGGCCGCTGCTCGACGGAGGCTTGCGTCGAGGACGCCTTCTGCGGCTGGGGCGAGCTGTGCCGCACGCCGCAGTCCGGCGGCCTGCCGAAGTGCGAGAGCGACTACGACCCGGAGCTGCGGCCGTACTGCGACAACTGCGTGACCACCCCTGGCCAGAAGAGCTGTGGCAAGGGCCCGAACTTCTGCCTCTACAGCACCTACACGCAGTCGACCTACTGCGGGGTCGACTGCAGCGACGGACAGGCCTGCCCGAACGGCTACGACTGCGCCGACGTCATCGTCGTGTGGACGAAGACCAAGTGCACCTCGAACGCCCAGTGCGCGAGCCCCGAGTTCCGCAGCAGCCTCCGCTGTGAGCAGGACGCCGACTGCCCCAACCACGCGCTCTGCGACACCGGCTCGGGCTTCTGCTACGGCAAGTGCACCAAGCACGAAGGGGCGAGCGAGAGCTTCTGCGCGTGCGTCGAGGATGACGACTGCGCCCAGGACTCGTGCAATCCGAACGACTGGACCTGTTCGATCACCCGGCGCGAATGCGACCTCGCCGGCAACGGCTGCAGGCCCATCCGCTGCGTCGATTTCGGCACGCAGGGCGGCTGTCATATCGGGCGCAACTGCAAGCCGCTCGAAGGGCTCACCTGCGACGACGTCCGCGGCTGGTAGCGGTTGCTCGGAGAGGGCGTATTCGGCCAATTCGCGCGTAGCTCGTCGCGGAGTCGAAATCGACTGTCGGCGAGCCCCCGAGCCCGTCGCGGAGTCGAAATCGACCGTCGGCGAGCCTCCGAGCCCGTCGCGGAGTCGAAATCGACTGTCGGCGAGCCCCCGAGCCCGTCGCG